>WNFE01006161.1_pt1 | contig 10189 bp, 11 predicted proteins | sample 5400451 | NCBI WGS metagenome assembly WNFE01 (sample SAMN13153344, study PRJNA577476) | soil metagenome | isolation source: 200 cm saprolite under Douglas fir tree site 2 hole 2 | place: USA:California | collected 2015-04-18 | reverse complement strand
GTGTCGACGTCTCAGGCGAAGTAAAGGGCGACACGCTCGAAGTCACCTCCGTCAAGCTCCTCTAGTGACGTCGGGTGGGCCCTGCGGACGGAGGACTGGAAGCTGATTCCCTTCGCAGGGTCTTCTTTTTCGCCGCTTTGTAAAAGTTTCTGCCGCTATTGCATCGTTGCGGCAAACCTGGCGTATGATGGTGTCTGTTGATCCTCGATGAAGCGCTCCGTCCACTGCGGAAGTTTTGGCATTCAGAAAGTAGCGGCATGCGCTTGTCTGTTGGCGTTACTGCTGGTTTATGCGCCAATCGCAAGTGCCACTTTGATGTCGGTTACCGGTGCCTGCTGCACCGGAGATCAATGCCCGATTCACGGGAATCATCATCCCTCGAAGCACGACGAGCCAGCAGCAATGGACTGTCACGGTGATAAGCGCAACGTAAACCAGATGGATTCGTGCTCGATTTCCTGCTGCCATACTGATCAGCGCGCGGCCGTAAACGCCAATATTTTTGTTCTGACGCCAATCTCCGTCTCTATGCCGCTTCTGGCGAATACTCAAACAGTATTGGCGTTTGCAGCGGCCGGATTGTCTCTCGCCTTCGCGCCTCTCGCTCCTCCTCCCAAATCATTCCTCGGCTGACTTGATCCGTGTTTCTTGATTTTGTAGCGGCTGCCCTCTGAGGCGGGCCTCTTCCCTTTTTCCTTCCAGCCTGTCGGCCCAACGCCGTGCAGCCAACTCTAGTTTGGAGAAAACGCCTTCGCCATGAAGCGACTTTTCGGTTTTTGCAATTACGTATTTCTGTTTTTCGTAGCCGTTAGTTTTGCCTGCCCTGCATTCGCCAGCATTTTCGGCACCGTGCGCGGGATCGTCCACGACGTGCAGCATCGCCCGATCTCCGGAGCTCACCTTCAATTGCAAGCCAAAAGTTCCGATTGGAAACGCGAAGCGTTGAGCGACGACGAAGGCCGATTTCAATTTGATGCCGTGCCCGCAGGGGACTACACCATTCGCATCTCCCGCGATGGCTTTCGCGAATATTCCGCCGATCTGACGGTCGTCGCGGATTCCGCTCCGCTTCGCCACTTCCCTCTTGAGCCCAACAGCCTCGATCTCATCACCGATTACACACCCGGCGCGTATATGGTTCACGATCAACTTCACGTGCGCGGCGGTCACCAGGTTTCCTGGCTCATCGACGGTGTTCCTGTTCCCAATACCAACATTGCTTCGAACGTCGGTCCGCAATTCGATCCCAAGGATATGGACGTGGTGGAAATTCAGCGCGGCGGTTACGACGCCGACTACGGCGACCGCACTTACGGCGTATTCAACGTAATTCCGCGCTCCGGCTTCGAACGCAATCGTGAAATCGAATTGCTCACCACGTACGGAAATTTTCATTCCACCGACAGCCAGATCAGCATCGGCGATCACACCGAAAGGTTTGCCTACTACGCCAGCATCAGCTCGAATCGCAGCGATGTTGGACTGATGCCGCCAGAGCCAAACGCTCTGCACGACGACAACAACGGCGTCAGCGGATTTACCTCGCTGATTTTCAACGCCACTCCGCGCGATCAGTTGCGTCTGGCAGCATCCGCGCGCGCCGATTTTTTTCAGGTGCCCAACACATCGGACCAGCAGGCAGCGGATATTCGCGATACGCAGCGCGAACGCGACGGCTTTGTGAATTTCTCCTGGGTGCATACTTTGCAGCCCGGAATCCTGCTGACGGTTTCGCCATTCGTGCATTGGAACCGCGTTGATTACAGCGGCTTTTCGCCTGTTCCGAGTCTGCTCCCCGACCAGCGGCCAATTCCCACCGACCATAACAATTCGCTCTACGAAGGAGCGCAGGTGTCGCTTGCCATCACGCGCGGCCGGCACAACGCGCGGTTCGGCACTTATGGATTCGCGCAACAGGACGACTCCTTGTTCCGCGTCGTAGCCACAGACGGCAGCGGATCGATTGCTTCCGAAAAAGATTCCCCTTCGGGCGGACTGCTCACTCTCTTTGCCGAGGATCAGTTCCGCGCCACGGATTGGCTTACATTCAATGCCGGGGTCCGCTACACGCATTTTTCCGCGGGAGTAGTCGAAGACAAAACCGATCCGCGCATAGGCACCGCGTTGCGCATCCCAAAACTTGGCTGGGTGCTGCGAGCGTTTTACGGTCGTTATTACCAAGCGCCACCGCTCACCACGGTTTCCGGGCCGCTGCTGCAATTCGCGACGGAGCAGGGGTTCGCATTTTTGCCGCTGCACGGCGAAACCGACGAGCAGCGCGAGTTCGGTCTGACTATCCCGGTTCGCGGATGGACGATCGATTTCTCGAACTTCCAGACGCACGCCAGGAATTTCTTCGATCACGACGTGCTGGGCAATTCCAATATTTTCTTCCCGCTATCCATCGAACGCGCGCGCATTCACGGTTGGGAATCAACATTGCATTCGCCGCGCATCAGAAAACGCCTCGACTTGTATCTTACGTATTCCAGTCAGCAAGCCGAAGGCGCTGGCGTCGTCACTGGTGGCCTGCTCTCCGATCCCGGCCAACTCTGCGATGGCGGCGGATTCTGCTATCTCGATCACGACCAGCGCAACACTCTTAGCGCAGGATTTCGCGCCGCCCTTCCCTTTCGCATTTCCGCGGCGGGCAATCTTTCCTATGGCTCTGGTTTTCTCGCTGGAGATGGTCCATTCCACCTTGCCGATCACACAGAAGTTTCGATCTCGCTTTCCAAATCCATCGGCGAGCGTCTTTCCGTCGGATTTACCGCCCAGAACATCGCGGATGGCCGTTATCTGCTGGATAACTCCAATACTTTCGGCGGAACCCACTGGAACTATCCGCGCCAGGTCAGCGGAGAAATTCGCTACCGTTTCCATTTTTAAGTAATTCCGATGTGCCATACCAAGGCCGTCTTGCTTTATGCTGGTTCGCGGAAACTGGCGGCGAGGTGACGGCTTGAAAATATTCCTGATTGCACTGTTCGGAGCCATCGGCACGCTGGCACGCTATGGGCTGCAGGGCGTGGTGCAAATTCGAATGGGCGGCGCTTTCCCGTACGGGACGCTGCTTGTGAATTTGTCCGGCTGTTTCCTGCTGGGATTGATCGGCCAACTGACGATGAACCGCATACTGATATCCGCGGACATGCGTATGGCCATCGCCGTTGGGTTTTTCGGCGGCTACACCACGTTTTCCAGTTTCGGATGGGAAACCGCGAAAATGCTGGAAGACGGCGAATGGCTGCGCGCAAGCACCTACATCGGAGCAAGCGTGATTGCGGGACTGTTGTTGTCGGCGGCCGGAATCCGCCTGGCGAATAAATTTTAGAACAGTGTCTTTTTAGAAGAGCCGCATTGGAGAGAGTTTTATGACCCATGAAAGATTCGAAGGCGAGCGCACATTGATGCGCATTCACATCGGCGAATCGGACAAATGGCACGGCAAACCACTGCATGAAGCCATTGTGGAAATGCTGCGTAAAGAAAAATTCTCCGGCGCCACGGTTTTGCGCGGAGTTGGAGGGTTTGGCTCGTCCAGCGTTTACCACACCGATAAAATATTGCGTCTGTCGCAGGACTTGCCGATTGTGGTGGAAGTGGTCGAATCCACCGAGCGCATCGAGCAAATTCTTCCGCGCCTGGATGAAATGGTGGAAGGCGGTTTGATTACTCTAGAAAAAGTGCGCGTGATTTTGTATCGCGCCGCGAAAAAGTAGAAAAGAAGGCGGGGTTCCTGCCAGGAGCGGGACGCAACAAAACGCGACCCCCCCCCGCTACAAAATTCAACACAGGCTCGCTCCGAAATTTCATGGAAACCGCCGAATCGCAAAAACAAGCTGGATGGCTGAATCGCACCGTACTCGGTGTTGGCCTCACCTCGCTTTTTTCCGATTGGAGCCACGAAACCGCTACCGCGGTGCTGCCCGCATTTTTGGCGGCGATTGGCGCCGGCCCGGTGTGGCTTGGCGTGATTGAAGGCGTCGCGGACGGACTTTCGAGTTTCGCAAAACTTGCCGCGGGTCACTACACGGACCAGTTGAAACGCCGCAAACCGCTCGCGGTTTTCGGTTATGCGTTTACGGCGATTGCAACCGCGTCGTTTGGAATTGCTACCCATGCTGTTCACGTTCTGATTGGGCGTTCGGCGGCATGGCTGGGCCGTGGTGTGCGGTCGCCGGCAAAAAAAGCTTTGCTGGCCGCGGATGTACCTGCCGACGCGTATGGCCGCGCGTTTGGCCTGGAGCGCTTGATGGACACGCTCGGGGCGATCCTGGGGCCATTGACGGCGTTGTGGATTCTGCGGGCGACCGGCCATTCGTACCGGAAGGTTTTTCTGTGGACGCTGCTGCCTGGACTAATCGCGGTCGCGTGCTTCTGGCTGCTGGTGCGCGAACGGCCAGTCGAGGTGAAAGAACCAAAATCTTTTTTGCCGGGATTGCGTGCGCTGCCGGCGGAATTCCGGCGATTTTTGCTGGCGGTGGGAATTTTCGGTGCGGGAGATTTTTCGCATACACTGCTGATTCTGTATGCGACGAAAATGCTCGCCGCGGAATATGGAATGGCCCGGGCGGCGAGCATGGCCGTAATTTTGTATACGCTTCACAATGTTTTTTATGCCGGGTCGGCATATGTGAGCGGATGGCTGAGCGACCGTGTACCGCACCGCAAAATAGTGTTGGCTGCGGGATACGGATTGGCGGTAGTGACGGCGCTGCTGCTTTGCACTGCAACACATTCGTTGTGGTTGCTGGCGGGAATTTTTGTGCTGGCTGGTCTGTACATCGGCACCGAGGAAGCGCTGGAGGATTCGGTGGCCGCCGAGATGATGCCGCGCGAGCAGCACGGCATGGCGTTTGGAACCATGGCTGCCGTAAATGCGGTGGGCGATTTTCTTTCGAGTCTGCTGGTGGGCGCATTATGGAGCGCATTTGGAGTGGGCGCGGCGTTTGGTGCATCGGCAGTATTGTTTGCAGCCGGAGCGATTCTGATTTTGCGCTTGAAGTAGAATGCCTGCGGAGACAATTCATGATGAGGGAGTGGTTGTGTTTGCAGTATGTTAGTGGGGCTAGGCTAGACGACCGTAAGGCGACGGCACACGGAAACCGCAGAACGCGCTGAGGTCGAGCGAACATACGGGAGTGTAGCCAATATGTATTTTGTCGCCATTCGAACGGTGCAGTGCCCTCGGTACCCGTATCGATGACCCAGTTTGCGGCTCGTTTCGCAGAACGGGATCATGCCGAGGAGCGCGCCTATTTGCCGGTTTATCCCGGCTCTCTCCGAGTCGCCCATTTATCCAGCAAGTTTCCAGACTCTTACTTCCTCTGCAGCTTGCTTTCCGCCAGTTTCTTTGCCGTTTCCAGCGCATCCGCGGCCTTCACCTTGACATCCGGCTCGACGCCCGTCTCCGCCCAGTCGGTCTTTAAAAAGGGATTGATCGCCTTTGTTTCGGGAATGCCGATACCGAAATGATCATCAATACGGTGAAAAACGCCCGCGTGCGCGGCCCCGCCCGTCTTTTCACCTACTAGGGTGGCGCGCTTCAGCATCTTCAGGTCGTAGCAGAACTGCTCCGCGCCGGAAAAAGTCCTGGCCGACGTTAAGACGTATACCGGCTTGTCCGCCAGTCTGTTTGCTGGAACCGGCGAGAGCGTCCAGGACTGCTCTGTCGTATTTTCCCTAGGGTTGTACCAGTATTCCGGATGATCGAAGAGGTAGGCGGCTATCAGCGCGGTCATGGCCGGCTCACCGCCGCGGTTGTCGCGCAAATCAAAGATGATTGCGTCCGCGTGGTTCAAGGAAGCCATCGCTGCCCTCGCCGTTGCCTGGCACATAGAAGGATTGGGAAAAGCATTCAGCTTTAGATAGCCGATATTGTTCGGCAGGATCTCGACCTTCTTGAAAGTGCAGTTGTCTTGCTCCAACTCCTTTCGATAACGCGCGAGGTCTTCCGGTGACGGTTCCGTCAGGAGATGGGGCAGGGGACTCTGACTGTAGACCACCTCGAGGTGCATGTCATGGCTCACTTCTCGCATCTGCCTGGTCAGCAGGTCGGCAAAGGCCCTGCCGTCCGTGACCGCGTCGTCATCGCCATTTTTGTTGTGAGCCAACAGCGCATCCGCCATCTTCCCTGCGACCTGCGGATCAATGTAATGCTGCTTTAGATTGTCGATCACCGCGTTCATCAATCGCTTCCGCTCCGCGGCATCCAGGAGGTGCGGAGGCAGCGCTTCGGGGCGTGGGGAGCTGTCTGGCGGGAGAAGAGCAGTCAATTGCGACTCGCTTGGCATGGCTTCGTTCAGTTCCATGCGGCTTGCGCTCATAGGGACGTCTTCGGCATCGGCGGGGACCTGTCCCGTCGCGTGTGCCATGGCGGACGGGCGCGAATCGGTTGCATAGCCCCGTTGATAGCCTGAAGCACTCAGTGGCCGGTGGTTTCCGCCGTGGCCAAGTAATATCGAGAACGTGCTTAAGGCAATCATCGAGAGAACACATCCAAAAATCAGCGCCTGCGGACCGGGTGATTCATCTACGAGAACAAAGAAGGCAGGCGCGCCCTCCAAGTGCTGCTGGACTGCGGCGCCGGTGAGTGCCGGTCGGACATAGCGGTACTGGCGCGGGACCGAGATTGCTAAATCGGCCAGCAGGTCAAGCCAAAGACCAACCTGCTGGAAGAATCCTTTTTCATCGCGGGCGCGGTCGCGGAAAAGTTGCAGCGCTTCGTCGCCGTAAGCCTCGCGAAAATGGCAAGGAAACAGGCGCAACAGGCAGGCGTATATCTTCTCAGACATAGTCTCCCCTTAAGATCTTCTTGGCCCGCGCGACGCGTAGCAAATCGGCAAGCCGTTCGGCCTCGGACCGTGCCAGTTTGCGTCCACCCGAAGTCAGCCGGTAATAACGGCGCCGCTCTTGGCCGCGTTTGGCGTCCTCACGCTGGTCTACCTCTTCGATAAGTTTGGCTTCGACCAGAGTCTGGATGGAGCTGTATAGAGTTCCAGGGCCCAGTCGCATGCGGCTTTCGGTCTGCTCCGCCACTTGCCGCATAATGCCGTAACCATGCAGATCTTCACCCGCGAGAGCGAGCAGAATCTGAAACGCAGCCGAGGGCAATGGATCGAGTTTTCGTTTTGGCATGTGTGCTCGATAATCGATATATCGATAAGCGACTATATTAAAGTCAATCCTGCTTGTCAATATCTCTACGGCTCACTTCAGCTTGCAAAGCAGCGTGGGTAAGTTGGCTAACTCCTGGATGGTCGAGAATCCGGAAGTAACCCAGGATAGGCCTCCCAAACTGACGGTCACCGGGGCCAATTCCTCCTGTCGAGAGTACTCAGGGGCTGCGTCGACGTTTCAAAGGCAGGGATTTCACCGCGACATCTGCGCGGCCGCTCTGAAATATCCCCTTGCCACATTGCTCCAGAGTGTCGCAGCGACAGTTTTGCATCATCTTTTTCAGCAGGCGCCGCACCGTTTTTATCCCATCCATCAAACCGTCCAGTTCCGCGAGCTTTTTCCGAGACAGCGTTTGCCAGCGTTGCGAGGCGCGAGTGACATTGCGAAAACCGAAGAACAGCCGGCGGATTTCATCCAGCGTAAAACCGAGTCGCCTTGCCCACTGAATGATTGCCAGCCGGTAAAGCGCCGAGGTGTCATACCGTCTCTGGCCGCTCACTCTCTGGGCGGGAGGAAGCAATCCAATTCGTTCGTAGTAGCGAATCGCGGACGCTTGCAGGCTAACCTGCTGTGCCACTTCGGAAATCGTCAGTTGCGGCATAGCTCGCATTCTAGTATCGCGGCATCCCGATTCCCATCTCGAATTGACATATATTCATAAAAATACCGCTTGCCTTAAAGTTGACTTTAAGTTGTAGCCTCTGCAAAGGCTGCTGATAAGCGCCACAAATCCAAGCGCCTAGAAAGAACAATGATGAACAACACGAAATGGATATCTGTATCTGTGCTTTTACTTGCCTGTAACAACGTCGCTCTGGCGCAAACGAAAAAGCCGAGCAGCGCTGTTCTTGTGGCACAAACCACGATTCCGGCTGCTCAGGAGCGAGCCGATAAGAACGCCGCCGACCTTGACGCGCAGCGGGAAAAACGCGCACTACAGGTCTTTCTAAAGTTGGGACAAACGATAATCGTGTCGGCCGCTGATGCGATGCCTGCCGACAAGTATGGGTTTGCACCAACCGATGGCGAATTCAAGGGTGTCCGGACCTTTGGTCAACAAGTGAAACACCTGGCGGCGGCCAACCATATCCTGGCTGCTGCCGCGCTGGGCCAGGAACCCCCGACCGGAGCGGGCGACGAGATGGGGCCTGAAACCGTACGGACCAAGGCGGAGATTCTCGATTACCTGAACGGGTCGTTCGAGCACCTTGGCAGAGCGATCGCCGCGATCGGCGACAAAAATGCCGCGGTCAAGTCTTCTCCGATTTCACCTTTGAAAAGTGCCGAGACAACTCGGCTCGCGCTGACGGTCGAGGCCATGATTCATGCTTTTGACCATTACGGGCAAATGGTCGAATACCTGCGGATGAACGGTGTCGTGCCACCGGCGAGCCGGCCATGAAGCAGGAGTCTCGCGACTTCCCGGTAGCTTGCCGCTTGACGGATTCAGACTTCCGTAAGCGCGAAGCAACGCTTCTTGCCCAGTTTAAACGCGCCGTGATCGCAACTGAGGAGCTCCCCGACGGTTATGTTTTCCATGTGCCCGGAGATAAGAAGTCGATAGGGGTTGTGTGGGAAGCGATTGTGGCAGAGCGCGAATGTTGCCCTTTCTTGACATTCGAGTTGACCGCTCAACCGAATATGGGACCGGTGAGCGTCCGCGTGACTGGCCCCGCTGGTACCAAGGACTTCTTGAAAACGATCTTATGCAATTCCGAGGAGTCCGCCTAATATCCTGAACGAGTCGTCGGCAATCCGGAAGTTAGGAACTGAGAATAAGATGCCACAGATTTCTGCAACGGAGTTTCACGCACTACCGCTTCGCGTGCATACGTTTCTCGCCGATGTCCCGCTACACGATGTCTGGGCGGTTGACCTACCCGCGCACCGCTGCGGCGTCACCCTTTGTGAATTTCTCCGCCGGGCGAGTCAGTGCGGATGCGACACCGTCGATACTGAGACCAACAGACTTCCGCCAGTGGCCCGCGCGCTTTTCCGTATTCGGTTTTTTCTTGGACGCATTTTTCGACTTGAGGCCGAACCGAAGGACGCGCTGGCAGCCTCGTTTGGAAGTCGCCTAACGGCAGAGGATGGTGCTCGTTCTCTTGTCGAGTCTGGAACGCCAGAAGGACTGTTCCGCGTTGTCTATCGTTTCGAAAACGAACAGCTACTGGAAATACAGAATCGTACCGTCCATGCTGCGGCCGTCAGTGCCCTCGCCGAAAGGGCCGATAGCTATCGATTCTACTTTGCAGTCTACGTGCGTCAGACAACATGGATTACGCCGTTGTACATGGGTTTAATCGATCCGTTCCGAAAATGGATTATCTATCCGGCCCTGCTGAAAAAAATTCGCGCAACCTGGGATCAGAATATCTGACCAAACGGCTCGCCATTGCAGCGACTTGTTAGTGACAACTTTCCCTTACAGCGCCCTACCCGGTAGAGTGGCCTTGCAGACTCACCAGCACCGTCATTTGGAGCGGTCTTCACAGTGCTTAGGGCTGCGAAAGGAAGCGCAGGATTTCGTGCAGTAACCGCTCTTTCTGGTCTGTCGCGAACAGGAACTGCGCATGCGCAGAGCCATCGAGAATGATCAACTCTTTTGGGTCCCCGGCTTTGTCGTAATTGGAGCGAATCTTGGGCAGCCGTGGTCCTTCATCATTTGCGTCGTCGCGCGCGACGATGAATAGCTTGCGACCCTTTATCTTTTCGGCTGGCCGGTCGGTCCACGCCGCCAGCAACACCAACCGGTCGATTTCTCCCGGTTCGGCTTCGATTGCGGCGTCGGCAGCCGCTTCTCCTCCAAAGCTAGCTCCGACAATTGAGACAGTCTTCGCACCAGTTTTGTGGAGGTAACGCACCGCTGCCAGCACGTCGTACTCTGCGCCGTCCTCCCCGGATTTGGATTGCGGTCCATGGGATTGGCCGCGCCCGCGGAAGTCAATGGCCAGCACACGAAATCCGACATTCAGAAACGCCGGCACCTGTTCCTTCCAACTTTCCT
>WNFE01004752.1_pt1 | contig 10189 bp, 6 predicted proteins | sample 5400451 | NCBI WGS metagenome assembly WNFE01 (sample SAMN13153344, study PRJNA577476) | soil metagenome | isolation source: 200 cm saprolite under Douglas fir tree site 2 hole 2 | place: USA:California | collected 2015-04-18 | reverse complement strand
CCCGGTCGCTCGCCGGGCCAGCCGTTACGCCATCCGATGATCGAAGCGCCCATGAGCCGCCCGAGCCGCCGCCACGAGGTCCGTTGCGCTCACCGGTTGATTGGCGGCCACTCGCCATCCGACCAGCGTCAAGTGGTCGCCGGAGTTGTGCACGCCCGCCTGAGTAAGAGCATCCGCCAATCGCCCGTAGATGATCTGTGCCCTGACGACGGGTATTTGCTCACGAAGGCATTCACCGTAGAGCGGCTGAGCCACCCTGACCCGGAAGCCCCGTTCACCGCGCTCGACGTGAAGCAGCCCATGATTGACGGCCGCGTCGACGTTCGCCAGGCCGGCGACGGCACCGAGCAGGCCCAGCTCGACCGGCTCGGCCAGGCAGTCGCTTCAACCGCGTTCCGCTCATCGGTACTGAGCCGTCGCCATCGCTGCTCGAGGAGCTCGGTGAGGCGGGGCGCGACGAGCGGACCCTGCCAGGACCACACCCCCAGGTCACTCGCAAGCGAGCCAGCCGACACGCCGCCGGCCACAAGCTCGCGTAGGTACACAAGATTCCAACAGATGAGCGTCATCGACCACCAGCAGCACGGGGCGACTGTCACGAGTAGCGAGCGACCGTTCGATGCGCCGGAGAAGGTCCAGCGGCTCGGCAGCGGGCTCGTCGGGATCGGGCAGAAGATGCACGAATGCCCCGAAGGGGATGTCCCGGTTCGCCGCGGTCGCCACGACCCATTCCGCTCGGCCGCCGCCTGGCTCCGCGGCAGCAGTCACCTCTCGGGCCAGCCTGGTCTTGCCCATCCGGGTGGGCCCGCCAGGACAACACCGCCCACGGTTCGCCGGTCCAGGGCGGCCGAAATACGCTCCCGCTCGGCCGAACGGCCGACCAAAGGCCAGGCTGCCCCACGTCTGCGCCCCGGATGTGATAGGCCGATCGATCGGCGCGCCTTTGGCGCGGAAGGCGACGCAACTGGCGTCTTTTTTGACAGACGACAATCCATCGCTGGACAGACAGAGAGGGACTAAATGAGCACTCCGACGGTTGAGCAGCTTCGGGAGCAGGTCAGGGCGCCGGTTCTGACGGCCGGTGATCCCGGATATGAGGAAGCCCGGACCGTTCACAATGGCATGTTCGACAAGCACCCACGGATGATCGTGCAGGCCGAACAAGTCGCCGACGTCATCGCGGCCGTCAACTTCGCACGGGACGCCGGGCTGGATCTGTCGATAAAGGGCGGCGGGCACAGCGCACCGGGTTTCGGCACGAACGAGGACGGGTTGGTCATCGACCTTTCGCTGCTGCGCCACGTCCATGTCGACCCCAAGGCGCAAACCGCGCTCGCCGGGGGCGGAGCCACGTGGGGCGACTTCAACTACGCCACCCACGCCTACGGTCTCGCCACGACGGGCGGAGTCGTTTCGACCACCGGCATCGCCGGGCTGACCCTTGGTGGCGGCATCGGCTACCTGTGCCGGGGCTACGGCATGTCGATCGACAACCTACGATCAGCCGAAGTCGTGACAGCCGACGGCAAGGTGGTGACCGCGAGCAAGGACAGCCATCCCGACCTGTACTGGGCCCTGCGCGGCGGAGGCGGCAACTTCGGAGTGGTGACCAACTTCGAGTTCCAACTCCACCCCATCAAGGACGTCTACGTCGGCCTCTTCTTCTACGAACTGGACGCGGCCCGGGACCTGTTCCGGTTCTACCGCGAGTTCATCAAGGACGCGCCTCGGGCCTATGGCTGCTTCCCGGCCTGGCAGATCGCTCCCCCACTGGAGTTCATCCCGGCCAACCGTCATGGCGATACCTTCTGCGCGGCCATCGTGCATTGGTCAGGCCCCCTGGACGAGGGTGAGGCGGCCATGAAGCCGTTCCGCGACCTCGCACCAGTGGTGGCCGAAATGGTAGGGCCGATGCCCTACCCGGCCCTGAACGGTGCCTTCGACCCCATCTTCCCGAAGGGCATCCGCAGCTACTGGAAAGGCAACTTCGTCACCGAGCTAACCGACGCGGCCATCGATGCCCATCTCAACTACGGCCCCAAGGTGCCCGAAGTCTCCGCCACTATGCACCTCTACCCCATCAACGGCGCGTGCCACGACGTCGGGGCCGACGACACGGCGTTCGCGTACCGGAACGCCAACTTCGCGGAAGTCATCGTGGCTGCTTGGCAAGACCCCGCGAAGGATGCGGAACGAATCCAATGGGTGCGCGATTACTACCACGCCACGGCACCCCACTCAGAACCGGGCGGCTACATCAACTTCATGGCCGATGACGACCAAGGCCGCATCCAGGATAACTACCGGGGCAATTACCAACGACTCGTCGACGTCAAACGGACCTACGACCCCGACAACCTGTTCCACACCAACCAGAACATCAAGCCTTGACGTTCCTTAGCGCCAGTCGTCGATGGCATCGAGGTCCGCGACCCGGATCTCGGTGCTGTCGACGTTGACGAGCCGGCAGCTGGTGAAGCCTCCAGGACCCTAGTGGCGGTCGCGGAGTCGTTCGGCCATCGCCGACATCACCTGGAGGGCGAACATCGGCGTCTCGCCTGAGTTTCGCGACAATCTGGCCAGCCCGATGCTGGCCCTGCACTACGGGTTCTCGGTCGTCGGGTGCATGTCCTCCGGCCTCTCGGAACCGGGGGGTGCCGGGCTGGGCACCCTCGGCTTCAATCCTCGGGTGGCGGAGGGGATGTGCCGGGCCGCCGGTTTCACCCGGTTCGTGGTCCACGATTTCGACGATCCGGCCAACCTCTACTACGAGGTCCGCCCTTAACGTTCGAGCAGCTTTCGCGGGGACCGGGAGCAGGCCAAGTCATATCCTGAGGGAGGTATGGCCAGAATGCCGGATCTGCCCGAAGGGCCCGTGACCATCATGTTCACGGACATCGAGAGATCGACCGCGCTGCGCACCACTCTCGGCGACCTCGAGACCGACGCTCTCTTCGGGCAACATGACGAGCTCATCAGGGAGCAGATCAAGGCCAACAAGGGTTACGACCAGGAGGCCGCCCTCGGCGATGGGTTCCTCGCCGTGTTCGTCTCGACGCGGCGGGCGGTCGCCTGTGCGATCGGGATCCAAAAGGCACTCGATTCGTTCAACCGCTCTCGTTCGGGTCCGGCGTTGCAGGTGCGTATCGGACTCAACACGGGCGAGGTCGCCTGGCAGGACGACCGGCTCTCGGGCGAAGCCGTGCATGCCGCAGCCCGGGTCTGCGCCGCCGGCTCGGGCGGACAGATCCTCGTCTCCGACGTAACGCGCCAGCTGGCCGGAACCGTCCCCGACGTCACCTTCCACGATGCGGGCGAGTTCGAGCTCAAGGGCTTCCCGCAACCGTGGCGACTCTACGATGTCGTGTGGGTCCGCGAGACAAGCGCCCTTCCCGAGCAGGTCTTCGTCGGCCGCCAACCCGAGCTCGCTCACCTGCGAGCAAGCCTGCTATCAGCGCTGGACGGGCATGGCGGGCTCGTGCTCGTCGGCGGCGAGCCGGGCGTGGGGAAGACGACACTCGTGAAGCAGCTGATCCGAGAGGCGGAGCAGCGCGGCGCTCTCGCCGTGTTCGGACGGTGTTATGAGTCCGAAGGCACGGTCCCGTATTCGCCCTTTGTCGAAATGCTCGAGCAGGCGCTGGGTCTCATGCCAGCTGGCATTGTCCGCGAGGACATGGGCGACGACGCGCCAGAGCTGGCCCGGCTTGTACCTGAGCTGCGCCGGCGGTTCCCCGACATCGGTGAGCCGTTGGAGCTTCCGCCCGAGCAACAGCGCCGCTATTTCTTTAACGCGGTCGGTTCGTTCGTGGCCCGCGGGTCGGCCCGGTTCCCGTTGCTGCTCGTAATGGACGACGTGCACTGGGCGGACGAGCCCACCCTCCTGCTCATCGAACATATCGCTGAGCTCCTGCCCGAGCTTCGCGTCCTCGGCGTCGGTACTTACCGCGACGTGGAGCTCGAGGTCTCACGCCCGTTGGCGGCCGCCATGGAGCGGCTGGTGCGCGCCCGGCTCATCGACCGCATTTCGGTCAAGCGATTCGACCGGGCGACGGTCGCAACGATGCTCGAGGCGCTCGCGGGCAAGTCGGCACCGGACCCGGTCGTCGGGGCGGTGTTCGCCGAAACCGAGGGAAACCCGTTCTTCGTGGAGGAAGTGTTCCGCCACCTCATGGAGGAAGGGAAGCTCTTCGTCGACGGTGAGTTCCGCAGTGACATCAAGCTGGACGAGCTCGATGTCCCCGAGAGCGTCCGGCTCGTCGTGGGACGACGGCTGGAGCGCCTAGGAGTCGAGTCCCAGCGAGTCCTCGCGGCCGGCGCCGTGGTCGGCCGGGCCTTTCCGTTCAGGCTGTTGGAAGAGGTCTCCGACCTCGAGGCCGGACGTCTCATCGACATTGTCGAGGAGGCCGAAGCCGCCCGTGTGATCGTCCCCGAGCAGCGTGACGGAGAGGTGCACTACTCCTTCGCCCACGAGCTCATCCGCCAGACGCTGTTGTCGGGCGTGTCCATCCTCCGCCGCCAGCGCCTCCACCTCTCCGTGGCCGAGGCCATCGAGCGGACCGACAAGCGGGCCCGCCAAGAGCGTCCCTCCGAAATCGCGAACCATCTGTTGCAGGCCGGTGCGGCGGCCGACACCGAGCGAACGCTCGAGTATCTCGAGCTAACCGCGCAACGGGCGCTCGATAGCGCCGCCTTCGAGGACGCGATTCGCGCCATTGACGATGCCCTAGCCGTGGTGGATCCCCAGGACCGGCTCCGAACAGCGAAACTCCACGAACGGCAAGGATGGGCGGTCCGAGCCCTCGGCCGCTTTGAAGAGTGCATCGACATCTGGGATGGCGTGGTGTCCACGTACGCGGAGAGCGGTTTGACCGACGAAGCCGCGACACTGTGCTGGGAGATGGGCTACCAGCTCATCTGGCTGAGCCGCTTCGACGCCGCCTTCGCGAGCTACGCCCGCGGGCTCTCGATCGTCGGTGAGCTACGGAACGCGTCTCGGTCGCTGCTTGTCGGAGGCACCGGCGGGCTTATGGGACTGGCCGGGCTCTTCGAACAGGGTGAGGAGCAGTTCCAGGAGGCCGAATCGATGGCGCGCCAGATCAAGGACGAGCGCGCCCTCGGGCGCGTCCTGTGGGGCCGGACCATCTCGAACTGGTCGAATGCCCGCATTCCTGAAGCGATCGCATCGGGTCGGGCCGCGATCGAGCTTCTGCGTCGGGCCAATGACCAGTGGACCCTTGTCGACGCCCTGGCCTGGACGTCGTTCCCACTGAACTACAGCGGCGATCACCGCGGAGGGCAAAAGCTCGCCGAGGAAGGCGTGGAGCTCGCAGAAAAGCTTGGCCACCGCGGCGGCGAGGTTCTAGCCCGCCGCGGTGTTGCGCTGGGTTGGTTTCTCAACAACGCCGATCTCGACGAACTCGAGCGGCTCGCGAACGACGATCTCGAGCGGTTTGAAAGCATCCGCTCGCCATGGGTCTCCCAGTCGCATGACTGGCTGGCGAGCTTGCGGATCCTACGCGGTGATCTCGACCAAGCGGTGCGCCACGCCGACCGGTCGATCGAGCTCGAGCCACTATCAGCGTTCACCGGCTTCGGCTGGTGCTACAAGTTCCTGAGCCGGGCCTACGGGCAGGATGTCGACGCGTGCCGAGGGCTGCTGCTGGAGCAACCAGGAGCTCTGCCGGGTCCCGCCGAGCGGGCGTCCATCGGCAGAACGTCGATGCTGGTCTTCGCGGCCTACGGATGCGTCGTGGCGGGCCTCCGCGACGAGGCAGCCGCGCTTTACCCGCTGGTCGCCGAACGCACCGATCAGTTTCCGATCGGCCTTTTCGACCTGGTCCTGACCCAGCGGGTCGCGGGGATGGCGGCCGCTGCGGACGAACGGTGGGATGACGCCGCTCGCCACTTCGAAGCCGCGCTACGGCAGGCCGAGGAGATTCCGAATCGGATCGACGAACCCCAGGTCCGCCACTGGTTCGGCAAGATGCTGTTGGATCGCGGCGGGTCCCAGGACGAGGCGCGGGGGCGAGAGATGGTCGGCTCCGCTATCGACAGCTACACGACTATTGGCATGCCGCTCCACGCCGCGATGGCGCGAAACCTCTTGCCAGCTCGACCGTAGGACGCGCCATAACTAACTAATGGCCGCCTCCAGCGACAAAATAAGTACGCGTCGACAATCCGATCGACGACCCAGTGCCAGAACTGCGGCACAACCACGACGGTCAGGCCGACGGTAAGTATCGCGGCACTGAGAACGGCATGAGCCAGGAAACCGCCGAGCCGCTGGGTGCTGCGATACCGATACGCCGTGGTGACCGCCTCGACGAGCACAGAAACGCAAACGGCCACGCCCAACAGGGTCAGCACGACTCCAGGCCCCTTAGCCGCGCGGATCCTGCGTTCCGAGGCAGCGGAACACTGTCAGGCGTCAGGGATCTGGCGTCAGGCGTACGTCCGGACCAGCTCGAGCACGGCGTCCGAGTCGGGGCCGTGGCCCTTCAGCGAGGACTCGGTCCATTCAAGCCGCTGGCCGGCGACCATGCACAGCTCAACTCGGTCTCCTCTGATCACCGTCACCGGATCATGGTCGGGGACGAAGTCCCACGCGTCCCCACGCGGCCCCGTCAGTTCGAAGGCAACGGGGCCACTCAGCCGCCGTCCGGCCCGTTCGAACGCGTACGGCAGCGTTCGCCAAGCCAGGCGTGCCACGTGACGCAACCGGCCGGCCGGCGCCAATCCGACACCGACGGCATCGGCTACGTCACCGGTATGAATCCAGCACTCAGCCAATCGGGTCGCGGCCAATGTCGTTACCGACAGCTCTCCAGTCACCCAGGCGACTCGCTTGTGCCCATCGGCCGCGCTGGCCAATGACCGCACCGCGCCGGAGGCCCTCAGCCAGCGCTCACGGATGGCCGATGGAGGCAGGCCGCGCTGGGCTGAGACCATGGCGGCGGCGCCATCGTCGACATTGCCCATGGTTCTGACGCCACTGCCGGCCATGAGTTCGTCGACCGCCTCGGCATAACGCCCTTCCAGGCTCCCGATCGCCATCTCGTCGGTCTGGGCCAGATGCAGCACGACATCGGCGACCACCCAGCCCTCGCATCGCGTCGGCCGCGCCCAGTCTGAGTCGGTGAGATCGGCGAGGATGCCAGCCAGCTCGTCGTGTTGTTCGCCGAGCGCGGCGACGATCCCATACCCGTCGGATCCCACGGCCTGAGCTTAGGCCGGGGCGTCGGCCAGCGCTCTCTCGTCAGGGACTCGCGCAGTCCTTACCCGTGGTCAGGCTCGGCCCACTCGTCTGCTTGATGAAGATGGGAAGGCTGGTAATGCGGGGTTCGCCCGTCAGGTCAGGAACAGTCGTATCGCCGCTGGCGATGATGACGCATCCCCGGCCGTCGATGCTGTTGGTGAAGCAGTCGCCCAGCCGGCGATCCTGGCCGGTAACCACGCACGTGGTGCCGCTATCGCAGATCCCACCCTCATGGATGAATCGCCCGATGCATTTGTCGGTCCGGCGATCTCCCGGTCGGCGGGATCGGTGGCATCGCTGACGTGCGTCTCGTAGATGAACGTCTTGACGTCGGGCATACTCCCCGGGTTCAAGGGATGTTAGGTCTCGTGAGACGTGGCCCCCCTCCGTCCAAGCAACGGCCCCTGGAACCCAGGGACCTGACCGGACGGAGGACGGCCTGCACCCAGAGTCCAGCGGCTGATTGCACTGAACGGCAGAATCGTACCCCGTTCTAGGCGGATTCCAAGGAAACTCTAAGGATCCTGTCAGGACCTCGGGGTTCTTTAGGCCGAAGTTCCCCCCTGAGCGTCGAGGTTAAGAGGCCGCCGTTGCGGTTGAGCAGGGCTTGTATGCGCTCTGGGATGGCAAAACGTAGTCATGTATCCTGATAGGAGCGTGGGCTGAAGTTCTTGTGATTCTTGCCTATAGTTACATCTGTGTAGTATCATTGTCGGCATGTATGTGGCGCGGGTTCCGAACCGGGGGTCACCGCCGGCCATCCTGCTGCGGGAGAGCTACCGCGAGGACGGCAAGGTCAAGAACCGCACCCTCGCCAACCTGTCGCACTGGCCGGAGGACAAGGTCGACGCGCTCTCCCGGGTGCTCAAGGGCCTGCCGCCCAAGGCCACGCTGGAGGGAGCACTCGAGATCACCCGCAGCCTGCCGCACGGCCACGTCGCGGCGGTGTTGGGCACGATGCGGGACCTTGGCCTCGAGGAGTTGATCGACCCGGCGCCGTCCCGGTCGCGAGACCTGATCACCGCGATGGTGGTGGCCCAGGTGATCGACCCCGCCTCCAAGCTCGCGCTGTCGAGGGCGCTTCGCTCCCAGACCGCCACCAGCTCGCTCGGCGAGGTGCTCTCCCTCAGCGCCTGTGACGAGGACGACCTCTACGAGGCGATGGACCATGTGCACGCCCGCCAGGAGGCGGTCGAGGACGCGTTGGCGCGCCGGCACCTCAAAGACGGCGTGCTGGTGCTCTACGATGTCTCTTCGGCCGCCTTCGAGGGGGTGACCTGCCCGCTCGGTGCGATCGGCCACCCCAAAGACGGGGTGCACGGACGGCTCCAGATCGTCTACGGGCTGCTTTGCACCAAAGAGGGCATCCCGGTCGCGATCGAGGTCTTCAAAGGCAACACCGGTGACCCTGCCACGGTGGCCTCCCAAGTCAAAAAGCTGAAGCAGCGCTTTGCGATTTCCCACGTCTGCCTCGTCGGCGACCGGGGGATGCTCACCAAGGCCCGCCTCAAAGATGACGTCGTCCCCGCCGAGCTCGACTTCATCACCGCCCTTCGCGCACCACAGATCAAGGCGCTCGTCGAACAGGGTGCCATCCAGCTCAGCCTGTTCGACCGACAGGACCTGTTCGAGATCACCCACCCCGACTACCCCGGTGAGCGCCTCGTGGCCTGCAAGAACCCGCTCCTCGCCGCCCAGCGAGCCAACAAGCGGGAGTCGCTGCTCGCCTCGACCGAGGCCGAGCTTCAAAAGATCGCCGCGGCGGTCGAACGCCAGAGGAGGCCGCTTCGGGGCAAGGACAACATCGCGCTACGGGTCGGCAAGGTCATCAACCGCTACAAGATGGCCAAGCACGTTGTCCTCGAGATCGCAGACGACGCCTTCAGCTTCTCTCGCGACGAGGCGAAGATCGCGGCCGAGGCCGCCCTCGACGGGATCTACGTCATCCGCACCAGCCTCGCCCCAGAGGCGCTCGAGGGCCCCGAGGTCGTCTCCTCCTACAAGGCCTTGGAGAACGTTGAATGGGCCTTCCGGGGCTTCAATACTGACCTGGACATCCGACCGATCAGGCATCGGACAGAACAGCGGGTCCGCGCCCACGTGTTCTTGCGGATGCTCTCCTACTACGTCTCGTTCCACATGCAAGGCCGCCTCGCGCCGATGCTCTTCAAAGACGACGACAAACAGACCGCCGAGACAGCACGCACGAGCCCGGTCGCCCCTGCCCTGCGCTCAGACCGGGCGCTCGGAAAGATCCACACCAAGCGCACCGAGGACGGCGACCCGGTCCACAGCTTCGCCAGCCTGCTCAAAGACCTCGCCACCATCGTCGCCAACCGCATCCAGCCGAACGACACCGACCTCCCCTCCTTCACAGTGATCACCACGCCGACCCCGCTCCAGCGCCGAGCCTTCGAGCTGCTCGGCGTCTCGCACCGCCTCGGGTACATGTAGTCAATACCTCAGCCGGCCGGCCCCGCGACAGTGCAGGTAGATGACGGTGGTGGCCGCAACAGCGGGGGGAACTTCGGGCTAGCGGGGCCGAGTCGGCGGTCGGGCCGGCGCTTGTCGCCGTGCAGGACCCCTGCCACCTCCGCCACGTGCAGCGCTGCCATAACGCCGTCCGGACGGTTCTGGCCCCCTACGCTCAGCTCGTGGATCTCGACGATGAAGGCATGTGTTGCGGCGCCGGCGGGGCCTACTCCTTACTGCACCCGGAGCTGGCCCAGCCGATCCGAGAACGGAAGGTGGCTGCCATTGCGCGAAGCGGCGCGCCCGTCGTTGCCAGCGCCAACCCGGGCTGCTCGATGTGGCTGGCCGCGGCCGGCGTCGACGTCCGGCATCCGGTGGAGATCATTGCCGCTGCGATCGGCGCCGGCGGCGGCGCAGGTGGCGGTGGCGGCGGCGCAGGTGGCGGCGCCGGCGGGGCCA
>WNFE01004751.1_pt1 | contig 10191 bp, 10 predicted proteins | sample 5400451 | NCBI WGS metagenome assembly WNFE01 (sample SAMN13153344, study PRJNA577476) | soil metagenome | isolation source: 200 cm saprolite under Douglas fir tree site 2 hole 2 | place: USA:California | collected 2015-04-18 | reverse complement strand
GCCTTCACCGTCACGTCGGGCACCTGGTTCAAGCTGAGATTGTTGGCGTTGTTGAAGAAGCTGCCGCCGGGACCGGTCAGGTTGACAAGCAGGTTCGGGTTCAACACCCCCTGCGGCCCGACCGCCGGCGTGCCGACCGTCGGCGTGTTGCCGCCGAAGAAGGCGGTCTGCGGGTTTTCGACCGATGCCGCGATCTTGAACTCCGGACCGATATCCTGCCAGACCCGGATTCCGGGCTGCCGGGCCGCGAGAAATCCCGGGACCGATTCGAAATCGATCACGCCGGGCGCATCGACGCCGCGCGGATCGATGCCCGCTTTGCTCGGGGCATTGAGCGACCATGACTGGCCGGCGAGGACATGAAATCCGAGATCCTTGCGATCGAACTCGACGCTGAGCTGGCGCATCCGCGGATTGAACGAATTGGTTGCAACCGAATTCGCGGTCTGTGCCGCGCCTTCGAAATCGATTTCGCCGTAGCCCGCAATGTGCGTATCCAAGGCGTCGCCTTCGGCCAGCACCGAGAACCTGGTTTGGCGCGACGAAAAACGCGATTCCGGCGTGTTGAAATTCTTAGCCTGCGGATAGGGAATGAAGTTGTAGACCGATCCGGTATCGGAGGCGAGGTTGCGGGTCCGGTAGATGCCGGTGAGATCGACCCAACCACCGAAGGTCAACGTAACGCCCTTGTAGCAGACCTTTCCGGCAGGACATGGATCGAATGCCGACGGCGATGCCTTGTAGGCGGGCGGCGTGGCGGCATTGGCCTGTGCTTCAATTTGCTTTTCCTTGCGGCCCTGGTCCTCGACGCGCTGTTCAAGCTGCTTCAGCTTCGCCTTGAGCAAACGAATCTCGGACGACGTATCCGCTTCCGCGACGGCCTGTTGCGCGAAGACCTGTTGCGCGAAGATTTGGCCTGTCGAAATCAGAACGCCGCCAACAAGAATCCCCTTGAGTAACTTCACTAGAACCTCCCGCCCAGGAAGCGACACGCGCACATCGCACCTCAATAAGGGTGTGTGCATGCTTCCTCTGAGGGAGAGACCGGAGTTCAAGCGCCGATATTCCTCGATCGCCGGATTATTTTTGCATCATGTTTTACTCACGACGAAGTGTTGGAATTTTTTTGAAAGCTGCCGAACGCGCGCGCTCGGCGCGAATTGCGAACCCAAGATGGGCACGACTCAGCGCAGCCAGTGGAGCCGGAAGTTCAACGCAGCAACGTCGCAGCCTTAAGTTATTCTCGTCGTGATGCTTGCTGAAATTTTAATCTGATCATTGGTCTCCTCCTGCAATCGACCCGGTGCATTCGTGCGGGTCGTCGGAGGGTAAGACTGATGTTCGCGCATTGGCATTCCCGGCGCGTGCCGAAATGTCGATCACGGTTCGGCGATAAGGGGCTTTCACGAAGCGGCGCAGGCGGCCACGCAAAATCTATCGTCGTCCCCGCGAAGGCGGGGACCCATAATCCCCGGCGTCGCTGTTGACACAAATTGCGCGGAGTAACTTTCTTCGCTTCAGAAGCGCCGGTGGTTATGGATCCCGGCTCGCGCTCGCAAGCGCTCGCTTGGCCGGGACGACGGCGGTGTGCTTAGCTAAAACAGCGGCGGGATCTGCGCCACTTTCAGCGGCCCCAAAAATACCGCGCCGTCGACAAACCGCAGCGGAAACGCCCGTGCCTTTTTGCCTTCCAGCACCGCTTCCTTGCCAAGCGCGTTGATGCCGGCGGCGACGCCGACATTGGCGTTTTGCTTCACCACCTTGCCGAGCCCCGGAATCGCCCGGTCCAGCGCGCCGAGCAAATTGTTGACGTCCTGGGTTTTGACGCCGGGCGCGACCCGATCGAGTGTCGTCTGCGGCACGCCTTCATCGAGCATTTTTTCAATCCCAAGCGCCGGAATGACCTTTTCGATACCGGCGACCGTCATCTGCAATTCGCCATCGAGACGGCCGCCCGTGGTCAGGCCCAGGGTGCCGGCGGCGACCGCGATCAGATCGCCTTGTTGAATGCGGGACTGCACGATCTCGACATGCCCGCCGGCAGCCTGGATCTCGCGAAACCGCTCGGGCCAGGGTCTTGGCGAAAAATCCTTCAGACCGCTCAGCATCGTCCGCACGTCGGCATCGAACGACGCCGCGAGCAGCGGATGCAGCCCCTGCACGCTGCCGCCCGCGATCCGCAGCACGGTTTCGATCGCCGGACGATCGAGCGCCGCACCTTCGACAAGCCGGCCGTGCAGCTCGATGTGTTTTGCGCCCGCAAGCGGCGCCTGCGCCGATCCATCGAGGCGAACGATCGAGGGATCGTCGAACACGATCGAGGCGCGCTGCGGAATCGCCGGCAGTCCCACCACGCTGCTGCGCGCCTTGCTCCAGTTCACGATCATCGATGGTTGCTGGCCGCGATCGGCGATCGTCGCCGGCGCGGTGAATTCCGCGATCAGCAATTTGGGATCGTAGACCTGGGCCACGATGAGGATTTCGCCAAGCTGCGCGGTCATGGGCGTCTGCGTCGCCGCCTGCCCCGCGGTCTGCGACACCAGCGACACGCTGGCGCCATCGCAGCGGACTTCGAGGCGGAACGGGAAGCCGGCCACCGAGCGTTTGGCGCAATCATAGACCCGGCCGGATTTCGCCTCCTGTGCGCGCCAGGCATCGGCCCTTACGTCGACTTGGGATGCGGCAAAGAACCAGAATGCGCTCCATGCCGCGGCAGCGACAAGCAGCAATACGGGCATGATGAAGAGGCGCCAAAGCGGGCGCCGGCGCGGCGCGAGGGTCATATCGGGCATTACGGTGACCTTTGGGCAATGATTTTGTCAATAAAGCGATGCACACCCGCCACAATCAAGTTACCGGATGTTCCCGAATCATGGAATTCCGCTTCGCCTGAAAACCTTCTTCTGATAGCCGTTCGCGCAATGCCAGCGAAAATAGCCCCCGAAGCCGAATTGTCCAAAGGCGACCTCTGGGTGTTCGGCTATGGCTCGCTGATGTGGCGGCCGGGCTTCGAATTCATCGAGCAGGTTCCGGCGCGGCTGATCGGCGAGCATCGCGCGCTCTGCGTCTATTCGTTCGACCATCGCGGCACGCCGGAAAAGCCCGGCCTTGTGCTCGGGCTCGACCGCGGCGGCGCCTGCCGCGGCGTTGCATTCCGCGTCGCGGCGAAGCAACGCAGCGATACCATCGACTACCTGCGCAGCCGCGAGCAGACCACCCACGTCTATCGCGAAGTGATGCGTTCGGTCTGGCTCGAAGACGAGGCCCGCCAACGGGTCAGCGCGCTGGCCTATGTGGTCGATCGCGGCCACGTCCAATATGCCGGAAGGCTCTCGTTGACCGAACAGGTGCGCTACGTGCGGCAGGGGCACGGCCGTTCCGGAAACAATCGCGACTACGTGCTGTCCACCGTGAAGTCGATCGAGGCGCAAGGTTTTCGCGACCCCCAATTGCATCAGCTTGCCGCGCTGCTGCATGACGACACGCCGCTGCATCGGTGACTTTGCCCTCCCCTGCCGGGAGGGCTATCGCATATGGAATTTTTCGCCTGGCGTTTCAACGAGTCGTCCCTGCGCACGCAGGGACCCCAGCGTGAGCGCAATTGCGCTCATCGCGGCGCCGCGGACTCTCGGTTCGGTACTGGAGCAGAGGCCTTTTTTCACTTTTGACGCCAGGGGTGATGGGTCCCTGCGTTCGCAGGGACGACCTGCTGAGGGTTTGTTCGAGGCCATGACTGCATCAACGCACGGGGCAATTCAATCATAAGCGATAGCCCTCCCCCGCAGGGAGGGTGAGCGAGAACTGCCCTATGCCTTCACCGGCGTCGAACCCGGCACGCGGCCGAACAACTGCGCCTGCTCCTGCCGGCCCGCTTCGACCAGCCGGTTGGTCGCATCCTCGATCGCCTCCCTGATCCGCGCGATGAAATCCTTGCGGGTAAGGCCCGACGGCAGCGGATCGAGGAATTCGACCACCAGCGTGCCGGGATAGCGCATGAAAGTCCGGCGCGGCCAGAACAGTCCGGAATTCAGCGCGACCGGAAGGCAGGGCACGCCGCTGTTGACGTAGATCTGCCCGACGCCGGTCATATAGTCCGGCGGCGCGTCGACCGGCCTGCGGGTGCCTTCGGGAAAGATGATCAGCTGTCGGCCGCTGCGAATCTCCTTTGGCGCACGCCGCGCCATCTGCATCAGCGATCGCACGCCGCCGCCGCGATCAACGCCGATCATCTTCGACTTCATCAGATACCAGCCGAAAAAGGGAATCCAGGCCAGTTCGCGCTTGTAGATGAACAGCGGCGCATCGAAGAACTGCATCAGCGCGAAGGTTTCCCACATCGACTGATGCTTCGACGCGACGATCAGGGGCCCTTTCGGAATTTTCTCCAGCCCGCGATATTCCACCTTGGTGTTGCAGATCACGCGCATCAGCCAGACGCTGCTGCGCGACCAGGCCTTCGCGATGGCCATGAAGGCCCGCGGCGGCATCAGATAGGTGGGGATTGCAATCAGAATCCAGAACACCAGCAGCGCATAGAACAGCACGTTGTAGACCAGCGAACGCAAGAAAATCGAAACCATCGAAAACCCGATCAATTGGCTTGAGCCGTCGCCGGTCTGGGCGGCGCGAGAGATCCGCCCGGCTGATCCGCGAGCTCGGGCGTCAGTTCGAGGCCGGCGTCAGCCAGACGCACCCGCACCTCGGCGGCGACGTATTTCACGTACTCCGATAGCAGCAGCCGCAACGTCGCGCCATTCGTCCACCACGGCTCATCCCGCCATTTGTCGCCGACCACCGCGAACGGAATCAGCGCGACGCCGGGCATCGCATGCGACAATTCGACGATTGCCCGCGGCATGTGGTAATTCGATGTCACCACGATCAGCGACTTGAAGCCGCGGTCGCGCGCCCAGCGCCGGGTTTCCGCCGCGTTGCTGCGGGTGTTGACGGCGGAGCGGTCGAGATCGACGCAGCAGCTCAGCAACGATTGATTATCCGGCAGCGAACGCGAGATGTCGCTCGCGGCATTGGTCGGATGGACGCCCGAGATCAACAGCCGCTTGCCATAGCCGCCGGCGAGCAACTCCATCGCGTCAGAAACCCGCGACGCGCCGCCGGTCAGCACCACGATGCCGTCGGCATTGCCTGCGGGCTTCATTTCAGCACCGCGCAACTTCGAGAGAAAGCCGACAAAGCCGATCGCCGCGGTGACGAACACGATCGCCAACATCGCTACGATCGTTGCGCGCAGCCAGCCCCGCCGCGCAGAACTCGGCGCGTTTGGCGATCTATCGTCGGGCTGGAGACTCATGTGATGCTGGCGACCCTCCGCGCACTCAGTCTAGAGGCTTTTCCGTTTCGATAGAATCGAAACGGGGCTCTGGATTGCTGATTTGACGCGTCTTCTTGCCGCAAACCGGGGCAGGCTTTCGCTCCAAAACGCTTCAGAACGTTTTCAGACGAATTGGAGTCGGGCCGGCGCGGTATTCGGGCCAGCCGCATCAGTCGATGTCGTCAAGCGTGGCAAACAGCGTTCGCCGCGACGCCCAGGCGGTGATCGCCGCGATCAGCGCCGCCTGCGCCGCCAGCGCCAGATAGCCGGACGGGCGCAACGCAAACGTCCCCAGCAAGGCCCCGAATTGATCCCCGATCGGGGTGCCCGAGAACCAGCCGGCGATGGATTCGGAAAACCCGAAAGTGAACATCGCGACGCCGCCGCCGATCACGCCGCCCTGCAGCCCCAGCCGGAGAAAATGCCGCAGGAACCGGTTGGCGATGTAGCGGTCTCCGGCTCCAACGAAGTGCAGGACTTCGACGATCGGGCGGTTGGCCGCCATCGCGCCACGGGTCGCGAACGATACCGAAATGATGGTCGCAATAATCACCAGGGCCAGGATGCCGATGCCGGCAAGCACGGTTGCGCCGGTCATCGATCGCATCCGCTCGATCCAGGCGCGGTGGTCGTCGACGCTGGCCGACTGCGCCGCCTTCGTCACCCGGCTGCGCAGCGCCGCCAGATCCAGCGTCGTTCCGGGCTGCACCCGCGCCACAACGACGCGCGGCACCGGCAGATCGTCGAGCGTCAGTCCGGTGCCCAGCCATGGCTCCAGCAATTTGGCGGACTCGTCCCTGGTGAAAGGCCTGACATCGACGATGCCCGGCTGCGCCCTGATCGCGTCAGCTACCGCTAAAGTATCGTGTTCGATATCGCGCCCGGGCAACGGGCGCACCTGGATGGTGATTTCGCTCGCGACCTCCGACTGCCACTCCGCCGCCGACGCGCTTATCAGCAGCACCGCGCCCGTGGTCATCGATGCGAGGAACGTCATGATGGCGACGACGGCGACCAGCGCGCGGCCGGCGATCGAGCCCCGCGGCACGATCGGCGACAGATTGCGCGCGCTCGCCGCCACCCGCGGCCGCTCTTGCCCCAAATCCACCAACAGGCCGCGCTCGTCACCCATTCTATTCATAGATATGCAACCGTCCGTGATGCAGCACCATCCGCCGCGCCTCATACTGATCCATCAGCGTAATGTCGTGGGTCGCGATAATCACCGCCGTCCCGGACTTGTTCAGTTCGATGAACAAGCGCAGCAATCGTCGCCCCAGGGTCGGATCGACGTTACCGGTCGGCTCATCCGCCAGCAACAGCAGCGGGCGCGAAATCACCGCGCGTGCGATCGCCGCACGCTGCTTCTCGCCGCCGGACAGCACCGGCGGGAGCGCATCCATCCGCTCGCCGAGACCGACCCATTTCAAGAGATCGATAACCTCCTTGCGATAGCTCGATTCCTCGCGCCCTATCACCCGGAAGGGCAGCGCCACGTTTTCATAGGTAGTCATGTGGTCGAGCAAGCGAAAGTCCTGCAGCACGATGCCGATCCGCTTGCGCAGATCGGCCACGTCATCCTTGCCGAGCATCGAGACGTCATGGCCGAACAGATTGACCAGGCCGCGGGTCGGCCGCAGCGACAAAAACAGCAGCCTCAGCAGCGAGGTCTTGCCGGCGCCGGAGGGGCCGGTGAGGAACTGGAAGGAATGGGCAGGGATCTGGAAACTGAGGTCGCGCAGAATCTCCGGGCCAAGCCCGTAGCGCAATCCGACATTTTCGAACCGAACCAAGCTCAGCTCCGTTCGATGTAGGGCCTGGCCGGAAACCCGAAACCGGAGGCCCGCAAGCTCATTGGCACGCCGCGGCTGCGAACCCGACAAAATGGTTGTGCTTCGGTTATGGTTTCCGTTTCGTTAACGGTCGCCTTGTAGCATTTCGGCAGCGTCATTGTGGCGATTGGCTCCATGCACATCATTTGCCCCCATTGTACAACGTCCTATGCCATTGATTTGGCGACATTGGGCGCATCCGGCCGAACCGTCCGCTGCTCCCGCTGCAAGGAGGTCTGGCTGGCGCGGCCACAGGATGCGACCGAGATAGCAGCGTCGGTGCCTGCGATGGCGGAGGCCGGACAGACCTCAGCCGCAGACCCCGCCGCGGAATGGGACGCGCTTGCGCGCGAAGACGACAGCCACGAAACCCCGATCGTCGACAGCCCCTCGATATCCGCCGACTGGCCGGCCGACGGCCAAGGCGCCCCCCAGGATAGCGAAAACGACTGGCCGTCGATAGCCCGGCAAGACGGGTCCGACCCCGAGACCGCCCGCCCGCAACGCCTGTCGTGGCTCCGCAGGCTGGTGAAACCGCCGCTCCGGGCTTCGGGCAAACCGCTGGTCAGCCTGCCTACGGTCTGCGCCGCCATGGGCGCGCTGGTGCTGGCGCTGATGATCTGGCGCGTCGACGTGGTGCGGCTGCTGCCACAAACCGCGGCATTCTACAAACTGGCCGGCTTCGACGTGAACCTGCGCGGGCTTGCATTCAAGGACATCAAGATCGCCACCGAGACGGTGGAAGGTAAACCGGTGCTGGTAATCGAAGGCGCCATCGTCGGCGAAGCCCGCAAGCCGGTCGAGTTGCCGCGGCTGCGCTTTTCCGTTCGCGACGCCCAGGGCGCCGAGATCTATGCCTGGAACGCGGTGCTGGACCAACTGGTGCTGAAGCCGGGCGAAACAGCCTGGTTCAAGTTGCGACTGGCTTCGCCGCCGCCCGAAGGGCGCAATATTGATGTACGCTTCTTCGGCAAGCGGGATGTCGCCGCCGGCGACACATGAACGGGGCCGCCCGGCCCGCTCGCCAAGGACGGGGGCATCCATGCCGCGCGTGCTGATCGCCGACGATGAAGACTCCATGCGCACGCTGGTGGCCCGTGCCGTTGCCATGGACGGCCACGACACCGTCACCGCGGAAGACGGCGCCGAAGCGCTGGAGATCCTGATCCGCGAACAGGGCGCGTTCGATCTCCTGCTCACCGATATCCAGATGCCGGTGATGGACGGGATCGCGCTGGCGCTGACGGCGGCGCGCGATTTCCCCGATCTGACCATTCTGTTGATGACGGGGTTCGCCGCCCAGCGCGAGCGCGCCCACGGCCTCAACGCCATCGTCCACGACGTCATCACCAAGCCGTTCTCGGTGGCCGATATCCGCACCGCGGTCGCCGACGCACTGGCCGCGGGCAAGAAAGGCTAGCGGAGGAGCTTCCATCCGTCATTGCCGGGCATAGTAGTCTGCCTTGCGCAGACGACGTAAACTTGTCTGCGCTCCCGGCAATCCATCGTCTTCGAAAGACTCCCGTGAGGATGATGGATACGCGGGTCATCTAGCGCGAAGACGCGCTTCGCGCTTCTGCCCGCGTATGACAAGCCCGGGTGACGACGGTCCGTATGAATACGAAGCCTTAATAATCCTTCAGCAGCCGCTCGATGTAATCGAGCTCGATCTGGGGCCGCTGCGGATCGGCGAGGCGGCGGCGCAGTTCTTCCAGAATCCGGCGCACCCGCTGGACATCGATCTCGCCGGGAATCTTCACCGTCAGATCGTCACCGTATTCGCGCCCATGCAGCGGCCGCCCGAGCGGATCGTTGCTGTTGGCGCCGTTCTGCTGTCTGCCTGCGCGATTGCCCGGGCTGTCGCCCTGACCGTCGCCGTCACCCTGCTGCATCGCCTCCGCCAGACTCTGGGCGCCCTTGCGCAGCGCTTCCAGCGCCCGGCCCTGGGAATCCACGGCGCCATCGGCGTTGCCCTCCCCGAGCCTGCCGGTGGCATCGTCCATCGCCGAATCGGCTTCGCCGAGACCGTCCTCACCGTCGCCCTGGTCGCCTTGCTGGCCTTCCTGGCCCTGCTGGCCTTGCTCGCCGCGTTGGCCTTTCTCGCCGCGCTGGCCTTTCTCACCGCGCTGGCCCTGCCCCATGCCGCGCTTGGCCAGCTCTTCCTGCAATCTCTTGAGCCGGTCGCGCAGGCCCTGCTGGTCCTGCTGCAGATCGCTCATGCTTTGATCGCCCTGCTTGCCGCGCATGCGGTCGCGCCGCGAATCCTGGCCCTGTTTGAAGGTCTTGTCGCGCAACTGCTGCTGCTTGCGGATCATGTCGCCGAGCTCGTTCAGCGCCTGTTCCATGTCGCTGTCGCCGGACTGGCCGGGCTGCGCCATTTGCAGGTTTTCCAGCATCTGCTGCAGCTGGTCGAGCAATTGCTTGGCCGCATCCTTGTCGCCGGAGCGCGACAGGCGCTCCATGCGGTCGATCATGTTCTTGAGGTCCTGCTGGCTCAACATTTTGGTGTTGGGATCGAGCGGCCGCGCCAGTTGCTGCGGATTGTTGCGCTGCTGTTCGGCGAGTTGACGGATGAAATTATCCAGCGCCGCGCGCAAATTCTCGGTGAGCTTCTTGATCTCTTCGTCGCTGGCGCCGCGTTCCAGCGCCTGCTTGAGCGCGTCCTGCGCGGCACGCAATGCCTTGTCCACGTCGGTGATGTCGCCATCCTCGATGGTGACGGCGAGCGCCCACAGGCTGGCGACGACCTCGCGCATGGCGTCGTCGGTGCGGGCGGCCTCCAGCTGCCTTGCGACGCTGTACAGCCCGAGATACTGGCCGGTTTCGGGCATGAACAATTCGGGTGCGATCATCAGCGCATCCAGCGCCGCATAGACTTGCGTGTTTTGATTGGCGTCGAGCGCCAGATTACGGCGCTGCTCGATCAGCGCCCGCGCCAGGGGCTTGGTGAACAGCCGCTCCGGCAGCCGCATGTTGAACGGCTCGCTGCGGCCCTCATTGCCGGCCTCGTCCTTGGCCGTCAGCGTC
>WNFE01004750.1_pt1 | contig 10191 bp, 6 predicted proteins | sample 5400451 | NCBI WGS metagenome assembly WNFE01 (sample SAMN13153344, study PRJNA577476) | soil metagenome | isolation source: 200 cm saprolite under Douglas fir tree site 2 hole 2 | place: USA:California | collected 2015-04-18 | reverse complement strand
GCCCGACGGGACGGACAGGCTCCGTCGCCCCCGCGCTAGAGATCGACCTCGCTGCGCTCGACAGGCGCGACGACCGTCGTGGGCGCGCCGTGCGTGGTGAGGCGCTCGCGGACGGTGGCGAGCTTAGCGTCGATGACCTCGTCGGTATCGTCGGGGTCATGATGGATCAGATAGAGCGTCTTCGGGCGCGCCCGCGCGGCCAGCGCGGCGACCTGGCTCACCGATGAATGCCCCCACCCGGCCTTGCTCGGGTAGACCTCGTCGGTGTACGTGCAGTCGGTGATGAGCGCGTCGGTATCGCGTGTGAATTCCACGAGGCGGTCGACGTACTCCTCCGAGTAGAAGGGCGAACCGGGATAGGAGAGCTCGTTGTCCGTCACGTAGCAGACAGAGCGCCCGCCGTAGGCGACCCGATAGCCCAGACAATTGCCGGGATGGCTGAGCAGCATGGTCTTCACATTCACCCCGCCGATCGTGTAGTCGCCCTCGCCCAGGTCCCTGTACGCGATGCCGGCGGCGAACTCTCTCACAGTGATCGGGAAGTAGACGCCGTCCATCTGCGCCGCGATGAGACCGCGCACGGTGATGTCGCCGTGGGAGGCGCCGCAAATCTCGAACTGATTACCCGCGATGTAGAAGGGCGCAAAGAAGGGCAGCGCGTTGATGTGATCCCAGTGCGGGTGCGAGATCAGCAGCGTGCCGTCGATGCGCGACCGCTTGGCAGCCATCAGGGCGTCCGAAAGCGCCTTGATGCCGCTGCCCGCGTCGAAGATGAAGAGGCGGCCGTCGGGGAGCGCCAGGCTCGCGCACGACGTCCCGCCGCCGTACCGCTGCGAATCGGGGCGCGAGATTGGATGCGTCCCCCGCACTCCCCAGAAGGACAGCGTCATCGTGTCCGCCATGAGTCGCTCGAGCTCGTCGACGAAGGAGGCCGGATTGAGCGGCTTGGTGAAATAGCCGCTCGCGCCCAGCTCTGCGGCGCGTCTCCGCTCGAACGGGAAGGCCTTGGTCGACATCATGAAGACCTTGGTGCCCGCGAGATCGGGCATGGATCGGATGCGCCAGCAGAGATCGTAGCCGTCGATCTCCGGCATCATGATGTCCATGAGTACGCAATCGGGCCGCTTGGCGGGAATCTCGCGGAGCGCATCGGCGCTCGAGCGATTGACGGAGACGATGTGCCCGGCCTTCTCCAGAAGGCTCTTGGCGATCTCGGTCTGGACGGCGCTATCGTCGACGACGTACACGTTGAGCGGTCTGCCCATGTTGGAATCCCCCCGAAGAGGCCCCATCGTCTTTGAACCTGGCGGCCAAGTCAAGACGCTCCGGCGGAGCGCTTGCGCGCGCGCCGGGAGTCCCTGATCATGAGCGCCATGACGAGGCTGCTGGGTCCGGCCGTGGCCCTGATGAACCGGCTGCGCTATCCCCAGAAGTTCGCCCTGATCTCCTCTCTCTTCGCCATTCCCATCGCGTTCATGATGATCCTGTGGCTGATCGAGCTCCACAGCCGGATGGCGTTCACCGCCAGGGAGCGTGCCGGCGTCGAGCTCGTCGTCGCGCTCGATCACGTGCTGGAGCCGCTCGAAGCCTCGCGCGGCCTGCGATCCCTCTCGGCGGCCGGCAACGCGTCCGCGACCGAGCGGCTGGCGAAGGAGCGGATCCGGCTCGCTGCGGCCGCAGCGGTCATGGACGCCACCAACGAGCGCGTCGGCAAGCGACTGGGAGTGCGGGAGCTCTGGCAGTCGATGCGGGCCAGGGTCGTCCACCCGGCGGTCGACCCGGCGACGCTCGCTGCGCAGCTCCGCCAGCTGAACGAGCAGATCAGCGATGCGTCGAACCTGAGCCTCGACGTCGATCTGGACAGTTACTACCTCGCGGAGGCCGTCACCCGCCGGCTGCCCGCCCTGGCCGACGCCCTGGCCGCGATCGGGTCCGACGAGATCGATCAGCGACTCTCGGGCGTCTGGCCGCCGCTCCGCCAATCGACGGTGCTCACCGAAGTCGGGCTGGCGCGCGCAGAACGCGACGCGCTCGACCGCGGGCACATGGTCGCGTTCCGGGAGAATCCAGATCTCCGATCCCGGCTCGAGGGCTCGCTGGCCACGATCTGGGGAGCCGTGGACGGCGTGAACGCGCTCACGAGCGCCGACGGAACGAAGCGCGCACGCCCAGAGGTCGGAGCCGCCGAGGTATACGAGCTGCAGGCCGGCGTCGTGGCAGCGGTCTTCCGTCACCAGGACGCCGCGGCATCCAACCTGGATGCCCTCCTGCGCGCCCGCATGGACCGCCTCGCCCTGAAGCGCTTCGGGCTCCTGACGGTGGTCCTCGTCACGATGCTCGGCGTCGCCTATCTCTGGGTCGGCTTCTACGCGTCGGTGAAGCGCGCCGTCACGTCCCTCGACGGCGTCACCAAGCGGATGCTCACCGGCGAGTTCACCGGCCCGGTCGTGGTCGAGGGGCGGGACGAGCTGCGCCAAGTCGTGGACTCGTTCAACACCGTGGCCGGCCGGCTCCGCACCGAGTGGCAGCGCGCCCAGGACGAGAGCGCGCGGGCGCGGGCCGCCGAGGCCTCGCTGGCCAAGGCCCGAGACGCGGCGGAGGCGGCCACGCGGGCCAAGTCCGAATTCCTCGCCGTGATGAGCCACGAGATCCGCACGCCCATGAACGGCGTGCTCGGCATGGCATATCTCCTGCTCGAGACGCCGCTCGACGCCCAGCAGCGCCAATACGCCGCCACCGTTCGGGACTCGGGGCAGGCCCTGCTGGACATACTCAACGACATCCTCGACTTTTCGAAGATGGAAGCGGGCAAGCTCGATCTTGACGAGGAGGACTTCGACCTCACGGGCGTCGTGTCGAGCGTCGTCACGCTTCTCGCGGTCCGGGCCCGCGAGAAGGGTGTGGCGCTCGACACCGCGATCGCGCCGGAGGTTCCGCGCGCCCTGCGCGGCGATCCCGGCCGCCTCCGGCAGGTCCTGCTGAACCTGGTCGGCAACGCGATCAAGTTCACCGATCACGGTAGCGTCCGGGTGGGGGTGACGCGCGTGGGCGAGCACGGCGGCCGGACTGCGCTCCGGTTCGAGGTGACGGACACCGGGCCGGGGATTCCAGTCGAGGCGCAGCCGCGCCTCTTCCAGGAATTCACCCAGGTGGATCAGTTCGCCACGAGGCGCGCCGGAGGCACCGGCCTCGGCCTTGCCATCTCGAGGAAGATCGTCACGGCGATGCAAGGCGAGATCGGCGTCCGGAGCACGCCCGGCCACGGCAGCACGTTCTGGTTCACCGTCGCGCTCGCTCCCGCGCAGGGTGAGGTGGCGGCCGAGGCGACGACGAGCGAGCCGCAGGTCCCGCCGCTCCGGATACTCGTCGCCGAGGACAATCCGGTCAACCAGCAGGTGGCGCTGGGCCTCCTCCGCCGGCGCGGACACAGCGTGGACGTCGTCGCGACGGGGCGGGCCGCCGTCGAGGCCGTGGAGCGCCGTCCCTACGATGTGGTTCTCATGGACGTGCACATGCCGGAGATGGACGGCATCGAGGCTACCCGACAGATCCGGCGGCTGCCCGGCGAGGCAGGGCAGGTCCCCATCATCGCCCTGAGCGCCAGCGCCATGAAGGACGAGACCGACGCGTGCATGGCCGCGGGCATGCTCGGACACCTGGCCAAGCCCATCGACCCTGTGGCGCTGGCAGCGACTCTCTCGCACTACGCTGGAACTGCTCCGGCGCGTAAGTCTGTGGCCGTTAGCGCGCTCGCCGTGGGCGAGGCCCTGGGCGAGGCCGTAGACGAGGCCTACGTCCGGCTCCTGGTCGACTCGCTGGGCACGGCCAAGGTGGCGCAGCTGGTCGCGGATCTGCCGGCGCATGCGCGCCCCCATCGGGCTCGGCTCGGCGCGGCGTCGGGCGACGCCGATCTTCCGCAGATCCAGGCGGCCGCCCATGCCCTGGCCGGAATGGCTGCCAACCTCGGGCTCACCGCTCTCGCCGAGCTGACCGGCGCCATCGAGGAAGCCTGTCGCGCGGGCCGGGCGACGGAGGTTGCGGCCCTCTGCGCCGATCTGGACGCGAGATTCGATGACGCGCTGACCCGCATCGAGGCGCTCTGCTCCGACCGCTCCAGGATGTAAAAGCTACATGCGCGACGCGCGCTTTGCCCTGTCGTTTTTTCATTGCGAGTTGACGTCCGCCCGAAATCCCTGTGTTCTTCAGGGTCAACGGACGGCGAGATCCGGGCACGCGGGTTGCTTGATTTCCGTCCCGTGTCACTCTGCAGTCCGCACGATACCGTCCGACCGCCAGTCCGACCGGAGGACCTCTGAGAGTGTCCCTCCGCCCGCCTACCGTCTTCCCGCGCCCGGGACCGAGTGACCTGGCGATCGACCTGGGGACCGCCAACACCCGCGTCTACATCCCGGGCGAGGGCGTGGTGCTGGATGAACCGTCCGTCATCGCCATCGATGCCCGTGACAAGAGAGTCCTGGCGGTGGGTCGCCCCGCCAAGGCCATGACCGGGCGCGCGCCGGATAACATCGCGGTCATCTCGCCCGTGCGTCACGGCGTCATCGCGGACGTTGGCGCGGCCCGCGAGATGCTGGAGCATTTCATGCGGGCCGTGGTCGGACGCTGGCGGGTGCGGCGGCCCCGGGTCGCCGTCGTCGTTCCGTACGGGACGACCCAGGTGGAAAGGCGCGCGGTGCGTGAGCTGGGCGGAAGCGTTGGAGCGCGCAAGGTGCACCTGATCCAGGAACCGGTCGCGGCGGCTTTGGGCGCGGGGCTGCCGGTGACCGCGCCGGGCGCTCACACCATCGTGAATATCGGCGGCGGCACGACCGAAGTGGCCGTGCTGTCGCTGTCGGGCATCGTCGTCTGCGAATCGATGCGCGTCGGGGGAGAAGATCTGGACGAGACCCTGATTCAGCACGTCCGGAAGGGACACAGCCTCCTGATCGGCGTGCTGCAGGCCGAGGACCTCAAGCTCGCAACCGGATCCAGCCTCGCTTCCGAAGCCGCGTCACCCCTCCGCGAGATCAAGGGGCGGAATCTTGTCACCGGCCTTCCGAACACGATAGGGGTGTCGGTCCAGGAGCTTCGCGAAGCGCTCCAGGAGCCGTTGGCCCTCTTCGTGAACGCGGTCCGCATGTGTCTCGAACGGATACCACCCGAGCTGGCGGCCGACGTCGTCGATACGGGCATCGTCCTGACCGGGGGCGGGGCCTTGCAGAGGGGTCTCGAAACCGAGCTCCGCTCCGCGACGCACCTGCCGATTCGGATCGGCGCGGAGCCCTCTCACTGCGCGGTGCTCGGGGCCGGGCGGGCCCTCGAAGAATCCGCGCTTCTCACGGCCATGTCCGTTCCGGCCTGATCGGCCTGCGGGTGTCAGCCTGACACGCGTGACGTCACGACTGTCCGCGTGCTTGACAGCGTGACGCCGTTCAAAGCCGGCGTCCGCGGAGACTCGAATCAGCTAAGCGACCGATTGTATTGGTCTTCACCCCAGCCGGCGACCTCTGGCCCCTCGCGGTTGGCCTTGCCCTTGCGTGAGGGAACGGCATGCCCCTCCGCCCGACGCGGCGCCGACTCGGCGAAATCCTGCTGCAGGCAGGCGCCATTTCATCTGAAGCCCTCCAGGCCGCTCTCGCCCGCTGCGAGGAAACGAAGGAACGAATCGGCGAGGCGCTCGTCGCCATGGGCGCGGCGACCCGCTACGACGTCCTTGCGGCGCTGGCGCTACAGTGGGAGCTGCCGTTCCTGTTTCACGAGGAGATTCCCTCGGCGCTGCCGATCGTGAAGAACCTGTCGCCGAAGTATCTCCGCCAGTATCTCGTCTGTCCCATCGAGATCGAGGGATCGACGCTGACGCTGGCAACCGCGGATCCCACCAGCCCGCTCGTGCCAGACGATTTGCGGATGCTCGGCTTCGAGCTCAAGCTCTGCGTCTCCACCCCCAGCGCGATCCTCGAGGCCATCGAGCGCAACTATGGCGACAGCGCGTCGACCCCACTCCGGAGGATCGTCGACACGATCGGCGCCGGCGAGGGGAGCGGCGAAGGGCTGGACGACGTCACGGTGCTGCGGAACATCGCCTCCGAGGCCCCGGTGGTCCGCCTGGTCAACCTCCTGATCGAAGAGGCCGTCAAGACCGAGGCGTCGGACATTCACATCGAGCCGTTCGAGGACGAGCTTCGCGTCCGGTACCGCATCGACGGAATCCTCTACGATCAGGAATCCCCGCCGCGCCGGCTCCAGGCCGCGCTCACATCCCGCGTCAAGCTCATGGCGGAGATGAACATCGCGGAGCGCCGCCTGCCCCAGGACGGCCGGATCCGCGTCACGGCCGGCGAGCGGCTCATCGACATCCGCGTCTCCACCATCCCGACCGTTTACGGCGAGTCGATCGTGATGCGCTTGCTGGACCGCACCTCGGCCTTCGTCCCCTTCGACAGGCTGGGCTTCGACAAGGCCACGGCACAGGTCTTCGGCAGGCTGATCCAACGCCCCCACGGCATCCTCCTCGTCACGGGGCCGACGGGCTCGGGGAAGACGACGACGCTCTATGCCGGTCTCGACAAGATCAATCTCCCGGAGAAGAAGATCATCACGGTCGAGGATCCCGTCGAGTATCAGCTGGCGGGCGTCAACCAGATCCCGGTCAGGTCGAAGATCGGGCTCTCCTTCGCCACAGGACTCCGTCACATCGTCCGCCAGGACCCGGACGTGATCATGGTGGGCGAGATCCGAGACTTGGAGACGGCCGAGATCGCCATTCAGGCGGCGCTCACCGGCCACTTGGTCCTTTCCACGCTTCACACCAACGACGCACCGAGCGCGGTCACGCGGCTGCAGGACATGGGCGCCGAGCCGTACCTCCTGGCCTCCGTGCTCGAGGGCGTGCTGGCCCAGCGGCTCGTCCGGCAGATCTGCGCGCAATGCGCGGTGCCGCATGATCCGAGCCCCATCGATCTGCTGAGCATCGGCGTCACCGAGCCACCCTCGGTGCAGCTCTACCGCGGTAAGGGCTGCACGGCCTGCCGGGGGACCGGTTACCGGGGACGCACGGGCATCTATGAGCTGTTCACGCTCGACGAGGGGCTGCGACGTCTCATCATGACGAAAGCCTCCGCCGGCGAGCTCCGTCGCTACGCTCTCGCCAAGGGCATGATGACGCTGCGCCAGGATGGATGGGCCAAGGTCTGCGCCGGGATCACGACGGTGGAGGAAATCGTCCGCGTGGCCCAGGAGGACGCCGAGCCCGACATGCCCCTGGTCGACGTCGAGGCGCCCGTGCCCGTGTTATCGCTGGCGGATCGCGGTCGGAGAACGGGCAACCGGACAACGGCGCGCACGTCAACAGCAAGACGAACGGAGCTAGCCTGACGCAGCCGCCTCTCAGAAGTCGCGGACGAGCTGGAGCAGGCGGCCCAGCGTGGCCAGGCGCTCATCGAGCGTGTCGCCCGCGGGTTCGACGCGGAGCGTGGTGATCCCGGCGCGGCGGTAGGCTTCGATGCGCGCGCGCACCATCGCCTCCGTGCCGAGGAGATTGGTCTTGAGCACCAGCTCGTCGGGCACGCGCGCGGCCGCTTCCTCCCTGCGGTTGTCCAGCCAGAGGCGCTGGACCTCGAGCGCCACGTCCGCATAGCCCGCCCGCTTGTACGCGTCGTTGTAGAAGTTGTGCTGGCGCGAGCCCAGGGCGCCCAGCGAGAAGGCCAGACCCGGCTTGCGCGGCGGGATCAGCCGCTCGACGTCGTCTGAGAAGGCGACGACACCGCCCGCCTGGAGATCGAACTGTGCGAGCGAGCGCCCGGCGCGCACGGCTCCGGCTTCCAGGTGATCGAAGAAGACGCGCGCGTGCTCGGGCATGAAGGAAGTGCCGAGCCAGCCGTCGGCGATCTCTCCCGTCATCTCGAGGCTCTTCGGCGACAGCGTGGCGAGATAGATCGGAATGTCCGGCTGGGGCTTAGCCGCCGACCGGAGCGCCTTGCCCTCGCCGCCCGGCAGCGGCAGCTCGTAGATCTTGCCCTTGTAGGCGAGGCGCTCGCCTCGCGTCGCGCGCCGCACGATCTCGACGATCTCGCGCATGCGCTGCACCGGGCGCTCGAAGCGGATGCCGTGCCACCCTTCGATGACCTGCGGCCCGCTCACGCCGAGCCCGAGGTTGAAGCGCCCGCCGGACATCGCGTTCAAGCTCATGGCCGTCATCGCGAGCAGCGCGGGCGTGCGCGTGCCGGCCTGCATGATCCCGGTACCGAGCCGGATGCGGGAGGTCCGCGCGGCCATGAAGGCCAGTGGTGTCGCCGCGTCGTGTCCCCATGCCTCAGCGGACCACAGGCCGTCCACGCCGACCCGTTCGGCCTCGACCACGTAGTCGCTCGCCATCCGCCAATCGTCGTTGGCGAGCCTCAACGTGATGGAGACGCGCATCAGGCGGGCTGGGAGGCTGTCAGCGCGGCCGCGATCTTCTTGAGCTGGCCGGCGTGATCGAGGTCGTGCAGCCGCATGAACAGCAGCGTCTCGCGCCAGTTCAGCGTGCCGAACATCCCATGCTCGATCGGGCGCTCGAGGTTGGCGAGCGGATCGGCGGCAAGCACGCGCTTGAACAGGGCCTCGCGGTCCCGCTCGAGTAGCGCCGACCACTCGGCCGCGGGGCGAGCGGGCGCGCCCTCGTTGCCCTGGCCCCTCATTCGACGGGGCGGGGGCGCCTGGTCGAGGGCATTCGTGATGGCGGCGCCGAAGTAAGCGCCGGCTGCTAAGACGTGAGCCATGACCTCGTTGGCGGACCATTCGTCCGCCGCCGGCTTCTCGCAGAAGCGGGCGGCCGGCACCGCCTCGGCCGCCGCCCCAAGGTCGGCCATCGCCGAGCGGACCTTGTCGATGATGGCGGGCGGAGACAGCTTCGCCCCCTGGGCCTCGAGGTAGCTCCGGACCCGCGCTTCTTCATCCGTCATGTCTTTCTCCTCGCGCGTGCTGTTTCGCCCACGGTCGACGGTGGTGAGTGGCGGCTATCCTAGTCGTCTGCGCGCGCGAAGGCAATCCCTCGAATTGACAGTGGCGCCCCGACTTGAGATAAGCGGAGATGATGACGACAGCGCAGCCGGCGCAGGATGGAATGCCGACGACCCGGGGCATGAATTTCTACCTCGAGGACAGGAACCTCCAGTTCGTCTGCGAATCGGTGATGGACGCCGCGACCTTCGAGCGCGCGCGCCCACACCTGGCCGCGATGGGCGAAGTCGCCGGTGGAGAGCTCGACGAGCTGGCGGCCCAGGCCGACAAAAACCCGCCGGCGCTCCGCGCCTTCGATTCCGCCGGCCGGCGCGTGGACGAGATCGTCTTTCACCCGTCGTACCGTGAGATGGAGAAGATCGCCTTCTCCCGCTTCGGCCTGGCGGCGCTCTCTCACCGCGACGGCGTGCTCGGCTGGCCCGGCCGCATGCCGCAGGCCATGAAGTACGCGCTCTCGTACCTCTTCGCCCAGTCGGAGTTCGGCCTGCTCTGCCCCGTCAACATGACGGACTCGACCGCGCGAATGCTGAAGCACTATGGCAGCCCGGAGCTGCAGGCGGCCTGGATTCCGCGCCTCACGACGACCGATTTCTTCCAGCTGCTCCAGGGCACGCAGTGGATGACCGAGAAGACGGGCGGGTCCGACGTGGGCGCAGCGACCACGGCGGCGCGCAAGGGTGCCGACGGGCTCTGGCGGCTCTGGGGCGACAAGTGGTTCTGCTCCAATGCCAACGCCGATGTCGCGCTGACGCTGGCGCGGCCTGAAGGCGCGCCCGCCGGCACGCGCGGGCTCGGCATGTTCCTCGTCCCGAAGCTCCTCCCAGACGGCACCAAGAACGCCTGGGTCATCAATCGCCTCAAGGACAAGTTCGGCTCGCGGTCCATGGCCTCGGGCGAGGTGACCTACCAGGGCGCCGTGGCTTACGTGGTCGGCGACGTCGGCAGCGGCTTCAAGCAGATGATGGAGATGGTCAACCTCTCGCGGCTCTCCAACGCGATGCGGGCGGCGGGCATCATGCGCCGGGCCTTCTTCGAGTCTGTGGTCCACGCGCGCGGCCGCGCGGCGTTCGGCGGGCCGCTCATCGCGCTGCCGCTCCTTCGCGCTAACTTGATGGAGATGCTGCTCGACGTCGAGGCCGCGGCCTCGGTCGTCTTCAACGCCGCGGCGGTGTTCGATCGCTGGGATCAGGGCTC
>WNFE01004749.1_pt1 | contig 10191 bp, 10 predicted proteins | sample 5400451 | NCBI WGS metagenome assembly WNFE01 (sample SAMN13153344, study PRJNA577476) | soil metagenome | isolation source: 200 cm saprolite under Douglas fir tree site 2 hole 2 | place: USA:California | collected 2015-04-18 | reverse complement strand
TTCCGTCATCCCGAGCGAAGCCGCCCAAGGGGCGGCGTAGCCGAGGGACCTCTTCTTGTCGCCGAGGCAACAGAACAGGTCCCTCCACTGCGCCTCGTGGAGTTTACCCCGAGGGTTTCCGAGGGGCTCGGCTCCGGTCGGGATGACGGGAGTTTTGGTCAAATGCGATGGCCCTGCCGTCATACGGGGGAGGCAGGTAACGGAGCGGCGTTTGACCCCGGCCGCGGAACATGATCAGTCGCGCGGCATGTCGGAGGAAGCTGCGAACACCGGTTGGGGCGCGCTGCTGCGGCCCGCCTGGCTGCCGGCGGTGGCGGTGCTGGTCGGCGGCGTGCTGCTGCATTCGATGAACGTGCTGATGCTGGCCACCGTGCTGCCGAGCGTCGTCGACGATGTCGGCGGCGCCACCTTGATGAGCTGGACCAGCAGCGCTTTCCTGGCGTCGTCGATCGTTGCCGCGACCTGCACCGGCTACCTGACGGCGATGGTGGGCGCGCGCAATGCGTTCTGCGCCGGCGCGCTGATCTTCGGCGCAGGCGCCCTGATCTGTGCGCTGGCGCCGTCGATGGGCCAGGTCGTTGCCGGCCGTTTCGTGCAGGGCTTCGGTGGCGGCTTGCTGACGGCGATGGCCTACGTCCTGGTGCGCAACACCTTCCCCGACAGCCTGTGGGCGCGCGCCATGGCGCTGATATCGGGCGCCTGGAGCCTGTCGATCCTGGTCGGCCCGCTGGTCGGCGGTGTGTTCGCCCGTTACGGCGACTGGCGCGGCGCCTTCTTCGCCGTCGCGGGGATCGCCGGCGTGCTGGCGGTGGTTGCGCTGGTTGCGCTGCCGCGCACGGTGAGCGACAGCGCGGCACCGCGCGTGCCCGGCCTTCGGGTGGCGCTGATCTGCCTGGCCATTGCCTTCATGTCGCTCAGCGCCATCGCCGCGCAACCGCTCGGCAAGGTCGGTCTGCTGGTCGCGGCGATCGCCGCCCTCGTCGTCACCCTGACGGTCGACCGCCGTGCCGCCAGGCCGTTGCTGCCGAGCGATGCCTTCTCGCTCCGCTCAGCCACGGGGCTGGGCCTGTGGCTCATCCTGCTGGTGTCGATCGCCTACAGCCCGTTGCAGATCTTCGTGCCGATCTTCCTGCAGGGGCTGCATGGCCTCGATCCGCTCGGCGCCGGCTACATGGTGGCCGGCGCTTCGTTCGGCTGGACGGTGGTCGCGGTCGTGGTCGCCGGCACCCCGGAGGAGCGCACCGATCACCTGCTGGTCGCCGGGCCGGCGATGATGGCGGCGGGCTTGGCTGGCGTGGCATTGCTGATGCCAATCGAGCCGGCGCTTCTCGTCTTTCCCGCCATCGCCCTGGTCGGCGCCGGCATTGGTTCCTGCTGGGCCTTCATCGCCCAGCGCGTCATGACCGGCGCCCGTCCGGGTGAAGAAGATCGCGCCGCGTCGTCCGTTGCCACTGTCCAACAGACCGGCTTCGCGCTGGGCGCCGCGCTCGCCGGCCTGGTCGCCAACGCTGCCGGCCTCTCGGCAGGACTGAACAAGGTCGATGTCGCCGCCGCGGCCTTGTGGGTCCCCGCGAGCTTCGTCGCGGCGGCGCTCGCGGCAACGCTCATGGGCCGTCGCCTCGCGCACTTGGCTGCCCGAAGTTGACGGCTTTGCCGGTGGACTCCGCCGTCGCCGGGGCGCACCGTCTGGGCCATGCCGCTGGGTTTTCCCAACGAAAGCCGCTTCTACGATGCGGCCGTGCACGCCGTGCGCTTTTCGGGGTACGACGGCGCCATGGAAGCGCCGTTCTTCGTGGATGAACGCGCCCTGAAGCAGATCCAGCCCGACATGCCGTCCGACGAGGCCGGGCTGCTGCAAGCCTTCGACCTCAATCGCGAGCGGATCTACGCGACCGCGGCCAGAGTCTATGAGCGTGGACGCAAGGGCTCGTACGACCTGTTGCCCGAGGATTTCTGACTCCTGGTGGAGTCCGAAACGGCTTACCTATCAACAAACTCACTAAGGGCGGCGAAGTCGCAACGCGGCGAAGGCTTCTCGCCAAGCTGTTACGTCAACGCCAGAAATAACGAGCGTCTCTGCGCCGTTCGCGGAGCAACTCTTCTTGCTTCTCTTGCTCAGGAGTGAGCGGGCGGCGAATGATCCATCTAATGACGTAGCCAAATGCTGGCACTCCGACAGCAATGATGGCGATCGCGCCGATAATCAAAAGCGTCTTCATCGCGCGCCTCGCTTCTTGGCTCCCTGTTTTGGGGGCGAATTTTTCTTTGTTTTTCGACTCGACGCCGCGTGTGGAATCGCGGGCATACTCAACGCCGCGCGCAAGGCCGCGTCACGCCTGCGCGTTGCCTCGGACGGGGGATAATCGTCGGGGCGCTGCGTCGGTGTCATCGGGGAACGATACCATGGGCGCAGCAGTAGGTTTGATCGATACTACGGAGGCGCGGCGGCGTTACGAGGTCCGCCGGCGCTCCAGCAGCGCGGCGCCGAAGGCCTTGAACAAGGCGCGGTTGATGGGGTTGTGCTGCGGGTCGTATTCGGCGTGCCACTGGACGCCCAGCGCGAAAGACGGAGCGTCGGCAATGCGGATTGCCTCGATCGTGCCGTCTTCGGCGACACCCTCGACGACGATCCGTTCGCCGGGTTCGAGAATGCCCTGGCCGTGAAGCGAATTCACGCGGATCGACTCGCGGCCTAAAAGCCTCGCGAAGACGCCGTCCGCCACCAGCCGCACCTCGTGGCGATCGGCGAACACGACGTGCGGATCGGGATGGATCTCGCCGTTGTCCAGCCGGGGCATGCGGTGGTTCATGCGTCCCGGCAGATCGCGGATCTCCGGATGCAGCGAGCCGCCGAACGCCACGTTCATTTCCTGGAATCCCCGGCAGATGCCGAACAGGGGCACGCCGCGGGCGACGCAGGCCTCGATCAGCGCCAGCGCCATGGCGTCGCGATCATGGTCGTAGGGTTCGTGCCGGGAATCGGGCTCGACGCCAAAGCACGCCGGATGAACGTTGGCGCGTGCCCCTGTCAGCAGGATGCCGTCGACCGCGCCCAAAAGCGCGTCGATGTCGGTGATGTCCGGCGTGCCGGCAAACATCAGCGGCAGCGCGCCCGCGACGTCGGCGACCGCCCGCAGATTGCTTTGGCCCACAAGCTGCACGTTGTGTCGGTCGTTGACGACGTGCGCGTTTCCGATCACGCCGACCACCGGTTTCGTCATGCCTGGCATTCACCCTTGCCGTTGAAAGCTCTTGCCGACATTCAGCTAGCTCATTTCATGCCAAGGGCAAAGCGCGTTGCGCCGCCCATGCATGTTTAATTGGAGGGCAGCCATAGGAAAAGCTAGCGGATGCGTCGCGGCGAATAGGCCACCGACGCCGCGAAGAACGCCGCTAGACGGTCGAGGCGGGCTTCCTCGACCAGCGTGACCATGGGCGTTCCGAGTCGGCCCGACGGGTCGACCACCGTCATGCCGCGGGTGATGCCCGGCTCGAGGGCGACCACCAGCGAAGCGCGTATCGATCGGGTGACGATGCCGGTCTCGACGACGACGGCGGCGGCCAGAGGATCGATGAAGAAGAGACAGTCTCCCTGGCCGTTGCGGATATGCCTTTTCCGCTCGTGCTCGACGAGGGCCTGCACGAATGCCTTGTAGTCACTGTCGGCCACCGGCTCGAACATCCGGTCGATCTCGGCGCCCGAGAGCGAGTGTGCAAGACAAGGCTCCCAGGGAATCACTGTCGTTTCGACCCCAGCCGCGAAGACGATGGCAGCCGCCTCGGGATCCGAAAATATGTTGAACTCGGCAGCCGGCGTGACGTTGCCGCGGCCGAATACTGTGCCACCCATGATGGTGAGCTGCCCGACGCCGCCGGCGATGTGGGGCGCGCGCTGCAGCGCCAGCGCCAGGTTGGTCAGCGGGCCGATCATCAGAAGATCGACGGGATCGGCGCTCGCCGCGGCGTCCGACAGTGTGGTGACCAGGAAACCGACCGCATCCGAGCCGGCGATGTCGGCCGTCCGGTCGGGACGCGGTGCGCCGCCCAGCCCGTCCTCGCCGTGGACATGGCGGGCGTCGATCCGCTCCTGGGCAAGCGGCTGCTCTGCCCCAGGATGGACCGGAATGACCGCGCCGGCGACGGCAAGCACCGCCAGGACGTTCTGGGTGGCGGCGTCCAGGCTGACATTGCCAAACACCGTGGTGATGGCGTCCGGCGCGCGCCCGGCGGCGATCAGCAGAAGCAGTGCCTGGGCGTCATCGACTCCGCCGTCGGTGTCAAGGATCAGCCTGTTGGGCGCCATTCATGCTTCCGTTCCGCGGCGACGCGCGAATGGCTCATTTCTCCGCCAGCCGATCGGCGTAGATGTTGGGATGGGAGGCAACCTGGCCGTGCTCGTCGGCAAACCGCGTGTAGTAGACGAGAGAAACCGGAATGATTTCCGGCAGCGGAACGGAATAGGTCGTCCCTCGCGAGATCATCGCATCGATTTCTTCTTCCGAAACACCGAGCGACCAGGCGGCCAGTGCGCGCGCCTGCTCCACACGGACGCAGCCATGGCTCAAGGCACGCTGCGCGCGATTGAACAGCGCTTTCTCATTCGTGTCGTGCAGGTAGATGGACTCGTCATTGTCGAGGTCGAACATCATCCGGCCGAGAGGGTTCTGGGGGCCCGGCGGCATGTAATGCAGCCCTTCGTTGCGGATCATCAACGGCGTTGGCGTCCAGGCAGGATTGAACTGAATGGCAAACATCGAGGAGAGAAGTTCCGGGGTCGGCGCCGCCGGCTTGCCGACCACCACGCGGCTGCGCAGGACGGGGACACCGTCCTGCAAGGCGATCAACTCGAAGGACGGGATGTTGACCACGATGAATTTGCCGCGCGAGGGAATGGCAGTCTCTACACCCTGGCTGCGCAACATGCTGACGTAGGCGCTTGGCGCCGGTTCGGGTGCCGTGGCAGGACCAGCGGCGGCCGGCGACACCGGTTCCGTCGTGACACAAGCAGCGCTCAACAGCGCCGAAGCGAGGGCCGCCAGCGTCAAGATGGCACGAATCGGACGGCCATTTACCCCATGTCGAATCGCAGGCCTCCAGATGGTTCCGCGTCCAAATCCATTCTCAGCATATCTGGCGTCCGGTGCCCGCAAACAAGGGCTTTTGCGAAGGAACCGTCTCTTCCGAAGGCGGCGCCGCGGGGTTGTAGGGTCCGAACTCCGCCAGATCGGTCGTGCGCGATCTTCTGCGCGACGGCCGGATCGCCGAGGAGCGGGTGTACATGGATACGGCCGCCCTTGGAGCGGCGCGAGCCGTCGCCTGGCCGGAGCCCGTGATCCGGCTGGATTGAGCGAGGGTCGTTTCGACCGGCGCCGAAACGACGGCGCGACCTGCTCGCCTATGGTCCGGCCATCGTTCACCAAGGAGAAGCACATGGTCGATCTTCATGCGATCCACGATGGTCTCGTCGTCACGGCGTTCTGGGAGGCCAAGCCCGCCGAAGTCGATCAGGTGGTCGACATCCTGAAACGCTTCCTGCCGCAGGCTCAGCGCGAGCCGGGCGTCAAGGCGTTCCAGATCCACCAGTCGCTGACCGAGCCCGAGAAGTTCTTCTTCTACGAGGTCTTCCGGGACGAGGCGGCATTCGCCGACCATCAGCAGACCGACCACTTCAAGACGTTGATTGCGGGACAGGCGCTGGCCAAGCTCGCCAGGCGCGAGCGCACGCAGCACAAGTTCGTGTAGGCATTTGCCGGAGGCGCGCCACGGAAGTGGCGCGCCTCCGGAAACGGCCTTTACCGCCTCGATGGTGCGCACTTATTCCGCTTCGGCAGGGGCGGGAAGTAATACTATATATAGTGGTTGCTTTCACTTAAGATTTCGCTTATGCTTTTGCCCCGTTCAGAAAGCGGAGCAACCGCATGCACCTTCGTGCGAATCGAAAACGACCGGCGGAAAGGACGCTAACCAATCAAAAGTTCCGCGAAGCGAGCTGGGTGGCCGGCCGCTGCAGTCAAAATCGTTAGCGGAAATTGCGGAAAATGCGGAAACCCCCGGACGAGACCCTAGTCCGCGGCCTGCTGAGCCGTGGGCCAGCGCCCGACATCGAGCCAGGTGCTCTGGTAGGTCGCGCCTTCGCCCATGTCGGTGTAGCGGTCGGAGCACAGCATGTTGATGGTGCCCGACACCGTCTCGCCGGTCGGGCGCTGGCCCGGCACCAGCACGACGCCGGGCTGGATGTCGTCGCTCACCTGCAGCATCAGGCCGATCGCGCCGCGGTCGTTGAACAGCCGCACCTCGTCGCCCTGCTTCAGGCCGCGCTGGCCGGCATCCTCGGGGTTGAGCACGCAGAACGGCTTGCCCTCGCGCTGGCGCAGGAAGCTGACGCCGGAGTAGGCGGTGTGGGCCTGGAAGTAGCCGGGCGCAGTCAGGAGCCGCAGCGGCCACTTGGCGGCTTCGGCCATCTCGATCGGATCCTCGTTCCAGTCCGGCATCGGCGGGACGCCCTGCCCGGCAAGCTGCTCGGAATAGAATTCGAGCTTGCCCGACGGCGTCTTGAACGGCTGACCGTTCCAATCGTGCGCGATGTTGATGGACTCGCCGGCAAACAGCCTGGCCGGGTCGGCCTTGGCCGCCGGCCCCGTGGCGCCCTTGAACAACTCGCGCGCGGCGTCCTGCGGCGACAGGGTAAAAATCTCGTCCGTGAGGCCCATGCGCTGCGCCAGCGCCTGAGCGACGTCGAAGTTGGAGCGGGCCTCGCCCTGCGGCGCGGCCGCCTGTCGGCCCCATTGCATCCAATAGGCGCCGTAGGCGCGGTAGAGGTCGTCGGTCTCGAGGTAGGTCGCGGCCGGCAGCAGGATGTCGGCGAAGCGCGCGGTGTCGGTCATGAAGGGATCGTGCACGACGGTGAACAGGTCCTCGCGCGCCAGACCCCGGCGCACCTTTTGGACCTCGGGGCAGGTCACCGCCGGATTGTTGGCCGAAATGTAGAGGGCGCGGATCGGCGGATCCTTCATGTGCAAAAGCTCTTCGCCCAGCCGCAGGTGATTGACCAGACGCGCGGTCGCCGGACCCGACGGCTTGCGCACGGCGTTGTAATTCAGGTCGCAGGATGCGGCGGTCAGCAGCAACGCACCGCCGCCCTTCACCGCGTAGTGGCCGCTCACGCCCGGCAGCAGGGCCACCGTGCGCAGCGCCTGGCCGCCATGGGTGAGGCGGGTCATGCCTTCGCCAAGGCGGATCAACGCGGCCTTGGCCGTGCCGTACATCGCTGCGAGCTTCTCGATGTCGGCGACGGCAAGGCCCGTGATCTCGGCCGTGCGGGCCGGCGTGAACTTGGGCAGGATCTCGCGCTCGACCTTGTCGAAGCCCAGCGTGTGGCGGGCGATGTAGTCGCGGTCGGCGCGCTGGTCGCGCACCAGGATGTGCATGATGCCGAGTGCAAGGGCTGCATCGGTGCCGATCCTGATGGGCAGGTAGAGGTCCGCCACCTTGGCGCTGCGCGTACGGCGCGGATCGATCACCACGATCGGCACGCCGCGCTTCTTCCTCTGCTCCTCGGCGAGCGCCCAGAAGTGCACGTTGGTGGCGGCGAGGTCGGCGCCCCACGAAATCACCAGGTCGGAGTGCACGACCGATTCGGGGTCGGCGCCGCCGACCGGCCCGAGCGTCATGTCCCAGGCGGTCTCGCAGCAGGTGTCGCAGACCGTGCCGGCCTGCAGGCGCGAGGCGCCCAGCGCATGGAAAAGGCCGTTCACCAGGCCGCGATTCATCAGGCCCTGATGGGCGGAGTAGGCGTAGCCAAGGAGCGCCAGCGGACCGCTCTGCCGGATGATCGCCTTCCACTTGGCGGCGATTTCGTCGAGCGCCTCGTCCCAGCCAATCGGTTTGAACTGGCCGGAGCCCTTGGGGCCAATGCGCTTGAGCGGTGTCGCGACGCGCTCCGGCGAGTTCACCAGGTCGGCGTCGCGGTTCACTTTTCCGCAGGCGAAACCCGCCGTGTAGGGATGGTCGGGGTCGCCCTGGATGCGCACGACCTTGCCGTCCTCGACATGGGCGATGAGCGAACACATGTCGGGGCAGTCATGCGCACAGACGACTCGAACGGACTTCACGCCATCGCCTCCAGGAAAAGGTCGCGGCGCGAGTGTAACAGAGGCGTCGGAGAAGGCCGGCCTTACTTCTTCTTGGCCGCGCCCTTAGCCGGGGTCGGTTCCGGCTTGGCGCCGGCCGACTTGGTGCCGGCGCCAACGCCTGCACCCGAGGTGCCGGTCATGCCGAAGCGGTCCTTGAAGCGCTGCACGCGGCCGCCGCGATCGACGCTCTGGCGCACGCCGGTCCACGCCGGGTGGGTCTTGGGATCGATGTCCAGGCGCAGGCTGGCGCCTTCCTTGCCCCAGGTCGACTTCGTCTCGAAGGACGTGCCGTCGGTCATGACCACGGTGATCTTGTGGTAGTCGGGGTGGATCTTCTCTTTCATGTCTCTCTCCAGCGCTTCAGGACCGATTTCCGACCGGCCGGCGCAACAGGGCCGGGGGTATACAAGCCCCGTCGCGCGGCGACAAGCCCGCCATATCCCGGGTTGTCGGCGGTCGAACGGGCCTGTAGACCGGCCGGACTCATGACCGATTCGTCGTTCGAAAGCCTGGCCGACAGCCTGCTCGCCGCCCTCGAGGAGGGGATCGGCGCGCATGGCGATGCCGAGCTGCAGGGCGGCATCCTGACCGTCGAGGGCGACGCCAGATCCGGTGGCGGCACCTGGGTCATCAACAAACATGCACCCACCAAGCAGATCTGGCTGAGTTCGCCGCAAAGCGGGGCGCGGCACTATGCCTTCGACGCCGGCTCGGGGCAGTGGCGGGACACCCGGGGCGGGGTCGACCTTTTGGCGCATCTGTCGGCCGAGTTGGGCGTGCCGCTGGCGTGGCGGCGGCAATGAACCGGTTCAGCGGCCTCAACCTGCTCGGTCCCTACCTCAGGCCCTATCGCGGCCGGGCGGCGCTGGCGCTGCTGTCGCTGCTGGTGGCGGCCGGCACGGTGCTGGCCTTCGGCGCCTGCCTGCGCGCCCTGATCGATCGCGGCTTCGCCGAAGGCCGGCCCGATGTCCTGAACTATGCGCTGGCCTCGCTGCTCGCCGTGGCGCTGGTGCTGGCGATTGCCTCGGGCGCGCGTTTCTACCTGGTCTCGTGGCTGGGCGAGCGCGTGGTCGGCGACCTGCGCCGCGACCTGTTCGCGCACGTGATCCGGCTCGGTCCGGCATGGTTCGAGGTCAAGCGCTCGGGCGACGTCATGAGCCGCATCTCGGCCGACGCCCAGCTCATCGAGCAGGTGATCGGCTCGTCGGCCTCGATTGCGCTGCGCAACACGCTGATGTGCGTAGGCGGCGTGATCATGCTGGTGATTACCAATCCCAAGCTCGCGTTGCTGGTGCTGGCGGTCGTGCCGCTCGTCGTGGCGCCCATCATCGTGTTCGGCCGCAAGGTCCGCGCGCTGTCGCGCGAGGCGCAGGCGCGCATGGCCGACATGGTGTCGGAAGGCGGCGAGACACTCGACGCGGTGCGCACCGTCCAGGCGTTCGCCCAGGAGGATCGCGCCGCGATGCGTTTCGGCGAGGCAACCGAGCGCACTTTCGCCGCCGCCCGCCGGCGCATCGCCCGGCGCGCCATCATGACGACGCTGGTGATCTTCATTGTCTTCGCCGCCGTCGGTTTCCTGCTGTGGATGGGCGGCCACGACGTCATCAGCGGACGCATCAGCGCCGGCGACCTCACGGCCTTCGTCTTCTACGCCGTGCTGGTCGCCACCTCGGGCGGCGCCATCAGCGAGACCATCGGCGATCTGCAGCGCGCCGCGGGCGCCGCCGAACGCCTGGCCGAGCTCGGGGCCGAGCCGCCGGCGATCGTCGAAGCCGTCCATCCCAAGCTGCTGCCCAAACCGGTGCAGGGCAGCGTGCGCTTCGAGGAGGTCTCGTTCCGCTATCCGACGCGGCCCGATTCGCTGGCCCTCGACCGCTTCGAGCTCGGCGTCGCGCCGGGCGAGACGGTCGCCATCGTCGGGCCGTCAGGCGCGGGCAAGACCACCGTCTTCAACCTGCTGCTGCGCTTCTACGATCCCGAGTCGGGAACCATCCGGATCGATGGCGTCGATATCCGTGACCTCAGCTTCGCCAGCTTGCGCGGCACGCTCGCCATCGTG
>WNFE01009388.1_pt1 | contig 10192 bp, 11 predicted proteins | sample 5400451 | NCBI WGS metagenome assembly WNFE01 (sample SAMN13153344, study PRJNA577476) | soil metagenome | isolation source: 200 cm saprolite under Douglas fir tree site 2 hole 2 | place: USA:California | collected 2015-04-18 | reverse complement strand
AAAAGGCGCTTTCCGCCACCGAGGACGATAGGAAAAACGAGGAAATGATACTCATCGATCAAATCATGCTGAATCAGCGTTTGCACAAGCGTAGCGCTGCCGGCGACTAGGATGTTCCGGCCAGGTTGCTGCTTCAGTTTCAAAATTTCCGCCGCCGAGTTCTCTCTGATCAAATGTGAATTTTTCCATTCAGCCTTCTTCAAGGTCGTCGAAACGACATACTTCGGCAGGCTGTTCATTCTGTCGGCAAAACCTTCTTCATCACTCCTCGACGGCCACGCACCTGCAAAAATCTGGTAGGTCACTCGCCCAAGTAGATGGGCGTCACTGGCAAAGAGTTCATCAAGTTTAAATTTCGCTAGATCGTCATTCCAGAATTGGAAAGTCCATTTCTCTGGCGCTTCCATCACGCCGTCAAGCGAGAGAAACTCAGTTACAACTAATTTTCTCATGCTCTTCGATCGGCGGAAGCACCTCTACAGCTCTACCCGCCGGCGATGGCGCCCATGATGAAAAACGGCTCGTCGCCTTTGGCAACCGCGTCGGGCAGGGGAGCATCGACAGGTTCGTGTGAGATGTCTTCACCGCAGGCGAAGAATCGGACGAGTGGTCGACGCTTGAGCGTGTTGTGTTCACGAATTGTGCCGCGCAACATCGGGTATTTCGCTTCGATCGCGTCGAGAATCGATTTCACAGTCGCCGATCCATCAAGATTGAGATGTACCTCATCGCCAACCTTCGCCAGCGTTCGCAGATGATGCGGAAGAACGACTCGAATCATTTCAGCGTTTGCACTTCGACTGACAGGACAGCTGGCAAATCGCGCACGATCGGATTCCACGAATCGCCGGCGTCGGACGATGCGTAAACTTGGCCGCCGGTTGTTCCAAAGTAAATGCCGCACGGATCGAGCGCATCGACCGACATCGCGTCGCGCAGCACGTTCACGTAACAGTCCTTTTGGGGCAGACCTTTGGTCAGCTCCTCCCATTCGTTTCCGCCTTTTCGACTGCGATAAACGCGCAACTTTCCATCCGGTGGATAATGTTCGGAGTCGCTCTTGATCGGCACGACGTAAATCGTTTCCGGCTCGTGCGCATGCACGTCGATCGGGAACCCGAAATCGCTCGGCAAATTGCCGCTCACTTCGCGCCACGAATCGCCGCCGTCATCGCTCCGCATCACGTCCCAATGTTTCTGCATGAAAAGCGTGTTCGGTCGCGACGGATGCATCGCGATCCGATGGACGCAGTGGCCAACCTCCGCATGCGGATCGGGAATGTATTGCGAATGCAGACCGCGATTGATTGGCTTCCAGGTTTTGCCGCCGTCATCAGTGCGGAACGCGCCCGCGGCCGAGATCGCGATGAACATTCGTTGTCGATCTTTCGGATCGATCAGAATCGAGTGCAGACACATTCCACCTGCGCCCGGCTGCCATTTCGGGCCGGTGTCGTGTCGGCGCAGACCGGACAGCTCGCTCCACGACTTGCCGCCGTCTTTCGATTCGAACAGCGCCGCGTCCTCCACGCCGGCGTAAACGTGATCGGGATTATCGAGTGCCGGCTCAAGGTGCCAAACGCGTTTGAACTCCCACGGATGCTGCGTGCCGTCGTACCACATATGCGTGCCCGGAATGCCGTCGTAAACGAACATGTTGCTCTCGCCTTTGGGCATGCCGTCCGGACCTTTCAGATCCTCAGGACTACTGCCCGGCGTCTCCCACGTTTTACCACCGTCGCTGCTACGCTGAATGATCTGCCCGAACCACGCGCTCGTTTGCGACGCGTAAATCCGGTCCGGATCAACCGGCGACCCTTTCATGTGATAAATCTCCCAGCCGGCAAAATGCGGCCCGTCCACTTTCCAATCCTTGCGCTTCGCATCCGAAGTCAGGGCGAACGCGCCTTTCCGTGTGCCCGCCAATACTCGTATTCCGCTCATGATTTAAACCTCTAACCGCGGATTGCGCGGATGAAAACGGATTTTAAGAACGAGATGAAGTCGCCAGCGCGACAGCTCCAAAACGTTTCGCCGACCGCGCTTGCGCTTTCAACGCTTCCGTCTCCCGATTGCGCGGCGGCGCATTGGTGACCAAAGAATCGAGCAAATGATGAGCGGCGTGCGCAACCTCATCGACCGCGCGATTAAATGCATCTTCGTTAGTCTGTGAAGGCTTGGTGAATCCGCACAGCTTCCGAACGAATTGAAGCGACGACGCGCGAATTTCGTCGTTTGTCGCCGGAGGTGCAAAATTATGCAGGGTCTTAATGTTTCGGCACATGAAGAATCATTAACCACAGATCCGCCTTCGGCAACCTTACGGCGCGACAAGTTCCACGGATGCACACGGATTTTCTCTTCCCTCAACATTTCAACCTCTCAATAACTCAACCTCGGCCGTAGCCGTATTACGGATTGCAATTTTTAGCCCTGCTCGCGATCATGGCGCGAGTAGCGCGGTCATTCATTTCCCGAACATGTAAATCGTCAACGAGCGCGTATGGAACGTGAACTTGGCTGGTGGCGAAAATACGTTTTCTCAACTGACCACAAGGTCATCGGAATCCAGTATGCGATTTCGGGCTTCGTTTTTCTTCTCTTCGGTTTTTGCCTGATGATGCTGATGCGCTGGCAATTGGCCTATCCCGGCAAACCGCTGCCGATTATTGGGAAACTGTTCGGAAATTCCATGCCGGGAGGCGTCATGACGCCCGAATTCTACAATTCGTTAGGCGCGATGCACGGAACGATCATGGTTTTCCTCGGAATCATCCCAATCGCATTCGCTGGTTTCGGTAATTATATCGTCCCGCTGCAAATCGGCGCGCCGGATATGGCTTTTCCGAAGATAAACATGTTTAGCTACTGGGCGTTCGTTTTGGGCGCCGTCACGTTACTGGCCAGTTTTTTTCTCCCAATGGGAGCAGCTGCCAGCGGTTGGTCGTCTTACACGCCCTTGGCCGATATCGAGCAGTTGGGTCACGGACACTCGATTCTGACCGGTCAAAGTTTTTGGCTGATCGGGATGGTCTTCCTCGCAACATCGTCCGTCCTCGGTTCGATCAACTTCATCACCACCATCGTGCAGGTGCGAGCGCGAGGAATGACCTGGATGCGCCTGCCGTTCTTCGTTTGGACTCAATTCGTCGCCGCGTTCCTTTTGTTGCTGGCGTTTCCACCGATGGAAGCGGGAACGATCATGCAACTGATGGATCGAATTGCGGGAACGAGTTTTTATTTGCCATCTGGTCTGGTGGTAAATGGCCAGAAAATGGTCGTGGCAGGTGGCGGTGCCCCACTTTTATGGCAGCACCTGTTTTGGTTTCTGATCCACCCTGAGGTTTACGTTTTGGTCTTGCCAGCGATGGGGATCGTGGCCGAGATCGTAGCAAACAATACTCGCAGACCGCTCTGGAGTTACCGCGGGATGGTTTTTTCTGTTTTCGGTATTGGCTTTCTTTCTTTCGTTGTTTGGGCCCACCACATGTATCTCACCGGGATGGGAAGAACGGTGAGTTCATTTTTCCAAACCACCACCATTCTCATCTCTATCCCGTCAGTGATTATCTTGAGCTCCCTGTTCTTATCGCTTCGGCGCGGTTCGATTCGGTTCCCTGTGCCGATGCTGTTCGCGACCGCTTTCATGCCGATGTTCGGCATCGGCGGCTTAACTGGTATCCCGCTAGCGTTGGCTCCGGCTGATCTCTATCTGCACGATACCTATTATTTGATTGCGCATTTCCATTACCTCGTCGCGCCCGGAACGATCTTCGCCTTATTTGCCGCGACTTATTACTGGTTTCCAAAAGCTACCGGAAGAATGATGAACGAGTTTTGGGGCAAGATTCATTTCTGGCCGACGCTCGTCTTGATGAATGTGATTTTCCTCCCGATGTTTCTCCAGGGGATGCTAGGCATGCATCGTCGCTGGTACGATGGCGGCCAGGGTTGGACGATCGCTGGCCAAAAGGTTTGGGGGTTGACCGGTTTTGGTTGGAACGTTCCGGTCTCAACAGCCGCTTGGCTGATGGGGCTCGCTCAAATTCCGTTTATCGTGAATTTCTTCTGGAGCATCAAACACGGCCGCAAAATCACATCGGATAATCCATGGGAGGCGACGACTCTGGAATGGGCCACTCCGACGCCACCTCCGCATGGCAATTTTACGCAACCGGTCACTGTGTATCGCGGACCGTACGATTACAGCGTTCGCGGGGCGAAACAGGATTTTTGCCCGCAGACCGAGGCTATTGTTGCGCCAGCCTGAGAAAAGCTCGTGCCTCCGACCATAACTGGCTAATTCCCTTTGCTCTTAAGCTTATTCTCGGACTGCTTACCCGAGATGTAATTAATAAATCCAGCCGCTTGAACGAGAAAGAATTTAGCATCGGTAAACGTTAAAGTCGGCTCATCAAGTAGGGCATGTCGAATCCCTTCTGCATCACTGGTAAAACCGTACATGCTGCTCAACGCTGCCTTGAAGGCTGGATGCAATCCTTCAATCTTGCCGAGTAATTTACCGAGTGTGCTTTGTCATCACCCGTCACTATCTGACACAATGCTTCGATTGCGCTAACGGCCTCTTTGACAGAATTGGGATAGTTTGGCGAATTCCGGTCAGATAATAGTTCGATCGCCCTCGAAATGTGTCGCTTTACGGCGTCCGGTGCATTTGACGCAGCTTGGTCTATTGCCTCCAGCTCTAACTCATCGGTAATCGGGACAATCTGCTTGCCGACAAAACGAAATGCGCAAGCCTCTTTCTCAAGGATAGAGTTGATAGCAGTTGCAATTTTATCTTCGTCGCCGCCAGACCAATTTTGCACGACAAACTCCAAGAAATCATAAACCTCAAACCATTTGTCATCCATGAAATGTCTTTTCATGATGCCGTACGCGCCGTAAGGACCGAATTCGGGTAGGTTGTCGAGTGATGCGTTGAAATGATGCACCCACATGCGCCGCATTAACTGATTGATCTGGTCAGAGTGAGTGGTCCATCCGTAGCTATACGACTCCCACTCATCCCACAGCGCGACCTTTAGACAATTCCAAAGCAGTGTGCGCGTTTGTTTATCAACAGATTCCTTTTGAATCTGCTCTCGTATAGGTTTGTAACCGTAACGTTCCGAAAACCGCGGCATGGTTCTACTTCGCGATGCAGACGTTTTTTGGCTCGGTGAAAAAGCGCAAAGCTTCTTCGCCGCCTTCGCGGCCGACGCCGCTGGCTTTCATCCCGCCAAAGGGGACGCGAAGATCGCGCACCAGCCAGCAGTTTACCCAAACCGTGCCGGTGTGGATCTGTTCGGCGACGCGATGGGCGCGATTCAGGTTTTGGGTCCAGACGCTGGACGCAAGGCCGTAGTCAGTGTCGTTCGCGTAGCCGATCACTTCTTCTTCGTTGTCGAACGGTGTGATGGTGACGACCGGGCCGAAAATTTCTTCCCGGTTAGTGCGGCAGGCGACCGGAAGATCGACAATCACCGTCGGCGGAAAAAAATAACCGTCGCGGCAACGATCGCTAATCGATTCCGGCGATTTGCCGCCGAGGGCGATCTTGCCGCCTTCTTTCTGCGCAAGATCGACATAGAACCTCACTTTATCGAGCTGCGCCTTGTTGACGATCGCGCCCTGCTCTGTTTTCTCGTCGAGCGGATCGCCAATTTTCAGCTTCGACGCTTTGTCGATGAAGCGATCGATAAAATCTTTGTAAGCCGATCGCTCCACAAAAACGCGCGAACCGCACAGACAAATCTGTCCCTGGTTCGCGAACGATGAGCGGACGCTGCCGGTAATGGCGGCGTCGAGGTCGGCATCGGCGAAAATAATGTTCGGATTTTTACCGCCGAGCTCGAGCGAAACTTTCTTGAACAACGGCGCGCATGCTTCCGCGACTTTCTTTCCGGTCACAGTCCCGCCAGTGAACGAGATCGTGTTGATCTTCGGATGGGCGGTGATTGCCGCGCCGACATTCGGTCCGGCGCCGTGCACGACATTGAGAACGCCATTCGGCAAGCCGGCGTCTTGTGCGATCTCGCAAAGCAAATACGCCGTCATCGGCGTTAGCTCGCTCGGCTTGGCAATGGCGGTGTTACCGACCGCGATGGCGGGCGCGATTTTCCAGCTCAATAAATAGAGAGGTAAATTCCAGGGCGAAATGAGCCCGGCGATGCCGCGCGGTTGGCGCAGCGTGTAATTGAAGGCGACGCCGTCGGTGATGTGCGCTTCCGATTCGGCGTGCAGAATCGCGGTAGCAAAGAACCGGAAGTTGCTGGCCGCGCGCGGAATGTCCAGAGAACGCGCAAGCGAAAGTGGTTTGCCGGTGTCGATCGATTCGGCGCGCGCGAGTTTCTCGAGATCGCGCTCGATCAGGTCGGCAATGCGCAGAAGAATTGTCGATCGCCCTGCTGCCGGTTTCGTAGACCAATCAACAAACGCTTTCTCTGCCGCAGCAACTGCAAGATCGACATCTTGTGCGTCGCTGTCCGCGACTTGCGAGTACGGTTTTCCCGTTGCCGGCTCGCTGTTGTCGAGATATTTGCCGCGGACCGGCTCGACGAATTTGCCGTTGATGAAATTGCGGATTTTAGGGAATTCCTTTTGCATGCAGCAGAAAAGTAAACGCCGAACGCCCAACGTCCAACGCCGAACATCGAATGCGCATTCTACTTGTGCGGCGGCTCATTCCGCCGTGTAATTGGGAATGATCAAGATCAAAGCAATCCTCGGTCTTATTGCGACGATTAGCCTGATGTTAACGGTGACCACATCGGCGGCTGATGCGAAAACTTACCGCGCCGACGGTTATATTCTTCGACTCAGTGACACGATGTTGCTGCTGCGAACGCCAGCCCAGGATCTCGAGCTCCAGCGTGACGCCAAGACAAAGGTCAACGGTGAGCTTAGGAAAGGTGCCGGCGCGATGGTGATTTACGACAAGGTAGCCGGAGTAGCACACGCGACGTAAAGGTCGGCGTTGCGGCGCGGGCATTATTGGTTCGACGTTTGACAGACGTCGCTACAACGTCGTCGCAATTCTACGCCGAGGCTTCGGTCGCCCAATTCACGGCATGCGCCCGAACAGGAGTCTCGAAACCTTTGAGTTCAACTTCGCCGAGTTCTTCGAACGGCAACGCTTTTCCTTCGCACAATTCGGCGACAACGTTCGAAACCAGAATTTGCTCCGGTTGCGCATGCGAACAAAGTCGGGCCGCCAGTTGGACTGTGCAGCCAAAAAGATCGTTGTGGTGCTCAACCGGTTCGCCGGCGGCAACACCGGCCCGAACTTGAAATGAACGGTCTTGCTTTTCCCGGCCATGCTTCGCGACTTCGCGCTGAACGCGACTCGCGCATCTCACCGCCGATGCCGCGGAAACAAACGACGCCATGATGCCGTCACCAAGATGTTTTACTTCATGGCCGCCCAGATCGGCGAGAGCATCGCGGACAATCTTGTCGTGCACACCGAGCAATTCCATCGCGATTTCATCACCCATTCGGTGTGTCATTGCGGTCGATTCAACGATGTCGGTAAACAAAATTGTGCGAATGCCCGGATCGCGCTGATCAAGTTCGGCGCCGGGAAGTACCACTGCGCCAGCACCATTAATTTCTCCGGCGCCCATGAACAAATCCGCCATCTCCGGTTCCACCTGAATGACTTTCTCGGCTACGAGACCGTGCGCTTCCCGATGCACTTGCTTCGCGGCCTCGGCGTTTGGCGCGTGGCAAAGGCAAAAAATTTTACCGGCTTTCTCGTTGACCCAATACTTGTGATACTTGACGCCGTACTTGTCCTGTACAGCGACATCGTGGGCGTGCGGTGAGTCGGCGGAAATCTACTTCGAGACACAGTGCGAGATGTCGATCTTCGGCGGGCGAGTGAGTGTTTGGTAAACCACGCAATAGCGCTCGGTTAGCCGAAGAAGGCTGGCGAGTTGTTCTTCGGTCGCGTCCGTGTCCAAATCGAAGCGCAACCGGATTTGTTGAAAACCAACAGGAACCTCTTTAGAGACGGCGAGCGTTCCACGAAAATCGAGATCGCCTTCGGCGTGGACGGTCCCGTCACGCAACGGAATTTCGAGAGCGGCGGCGACCGCGCGCAAAGTCACGCCCGCGCAGGCCACGAGTGATTCGAGGAGCATGTCGCCGGAACACGCGCTCAATCCGTCGCCGCCGGTTGCGGGATGAAGCCCCGCTTCGATCAGTGCTTTGCCCGTTTGCACATCGCAGGTGACTCCTTCGCCGATTTTTCCTTCGGCGCGAAGCGTGATTGACGCAGATTCAGGCCGTTTGCGATAACGTTCCTTGATCGGCGCCTGTAACGATTTCAATTCGGCGGCTTTCATCGTCAGGCTGCAAGCTTTGTCCCACTCGGTTTGATGTTTTGATTCACCCGAAACAAATTCTGGGGATCGTATTTGTCTTTGATTGCGACGAGGCGCTGATAGTTGTCGCCATAAGTTGCTTTTACCCGGTCCTCGCCCTCGTCCATCATAAAATTTACATAAGCTCCAGCGGCGGAGTAGGGACGCAAGGCGTCGTAGTAATCTTTCGTCCACCGAATTAGTTTCTCCTTATTCGCCGGGTCGGGATCGACGCCGACCATCACCTGGGCCCACGTTGCATCGCGGTAATTCCAAGCCGTGTCCTGTTTTCCTACTCGCGAGGCAGCGCCGTTAATCGCGTACATGTGCATGGTAGAATGCATCGACGGAAGGGTTGCGCCGAAGCGAACGTGTTCGGCAATTGCTTCATCGCTTAGCTCGTTTACAAAGTGTGCGCGCCAATACCACTGCAACCCTGGCGGATAGAGTCCGTCAAACATGCTTTGCAAGGCCGGATGCGGGATCGGGCCGACGAAGTCCAGCGCCGGTTTCTTGAAAGCGCGAATGGGTTTAAACATTTCCTCGGCTTCGTTTTGCCGGGCGGTGCATGCCCACACAATGCCGCACATTTTTTTAAGGTGAAGATGTTCGGGGAACGGAGGCGCCGGTGGCACTGTGAGCAGAGCGAAGTAGCCGCTTAAATCATCAGGAGCTTCAGTGATAAAACTTCGATACCACTTCATTACGTTGGTGGTCTCGTTGAAGTCGTAGAGCATCGGCCCGCCATAAACAGTGTCGATGGCGTGCAACTTAAATGTGAAGGAAGTGACGACTCCGAAATTGCCGCCCCCGCCGCGGATCGCCCAAAATAAATCAGTGTTCTCGTCCGAGTTGGCTTTTACAAATCTTCCATTGGCCAGGACGATGTCGGCTGAGAGCAGATTATCGATAGTCAGCCCACACTTACGGGTAAACATTCCGATGCCCCCGCCCAAAGTCAGTCCGCCGACGCCGGTCGTGGAAAGAATTCCGCTCGGGGTGGCCATTCCGAATGCGTGCGTCGCATGATCGACGTCTCCCCAGGTACAGCCGCCGCCGACAGTCACAGTGCGGGCAGCAGGATCGACTCGCGTGTATTTGATCTGCGCAAGATCGATCACTAATGCGTCGTCGGCGATACCCAGCCCGCCGGCGTTGTGCCCGCCGCTTCGAATCGCGAGCAGCCGGCCGTTCTCACGCGCAAAATTTACCGACGCGATGACGTCCGCGACGTCGAAGCATCGCACGATGAGGCGCGGCTTTTTGTCGATCATCGCGTTATAAACTTTTCGCGCATCATCGTAGTCTTTGTCGGTGGGCTCGATGATTCGCCCTCGGACGGCTGCCTTCAGTTGCTGGATCGAGTTTTCGTCGAGTTTTGGCGTTGGCATCGGCGGAGTTTTTTGCAAAGACGGCGGCGCCCAAAACGTTGTATATTCAGATATGAAGCATCTTCAACTTATTGACCTTATTGTTTGCGGGGCGATTTTGATTAGTTGCGAGACGCCTCAAACCACTGGGATGGGGAACCAGGAGCAAAAACGTCTCGCCGCGGTCCGGCAGCAGCAGGAAGATGCGCAGATGGACGAAGCCGACCGCAATCTTTGGAACGCGCATCAAGATTTGTTAAACACAGGCACCAATCCGGCGATTCCTTATCGGCAGTAGGCGAGCACTGCCGTGGGCAGCGAGTAGTATTGGCAATCGTTAATTCCGCAGCATATTGTCCGCCCGAGCTTTTGGTGAGGTGGCTGAGTGGTTGAAAGCAGAGCTTTGCTAAAGCTCCGTGCCCCAAAAGGGCACCGAGGGTTCGAATCCCTCCC
>WNFE01004746.1_pt1 | contig 10192 bp, 10 predicted proteins | sample 5400451 | NCBI WGS metagenome assembly WNFE01 (sample SAMN13153344, study PRJNA577476) | soil metagenome | isolation source: 200 cm saprolite under Douglas fir tree site 2 hole 2 | place: USA:California | collected 2015-04-18 | reverse complement strand
AGCAGGGACCCTATGGTCAGGCAAGCCAGGACGGTCTGCCACCATTGAAGGTACTGGTCATCGACGACACCGAAAATATCGTCGAGTTTATAAAGTTGGGACTTAAGTACGAGGGCTTTCAGGTAGAGGCCGCTGCTGATGGTCCAGAAGGATTAGCAGCTGCCCAGCGCGTCAACCCTGATCTTGTAATCCTTGATCTGATGCTGCCAAGTATGGATGGTCTGGAAGTATGTCGCCGTCTTCGGAGCAACCCGACGACCAGAGATGTGCCTATTCTCATGCTCACCGCAAAGTATGATGTCCATGATCGCATCACCGGCCTTGATACCGGGGCTGATGATTATTTAACAAAGCCGTTTAGTTTCGAGGAACTGGTGGCACGTATTCGTGCTGTACTACGGCGGCAGAATCGCGGCGCAGGCGAGCAAGGGGGCGACGGGCGGCAGCCCCAGATTCTACAATTCGGTGACTTGCAGTTGAACGTCGGCACGCACGAGGTGACACGAGCGGGTCATCCCATCGAGCTGACGGCGACAGAGTATAACTTGCTGCACCTTTTCATGAGTCATCCCCGCCAGGTGCTTGATCGTCAGACGATACTCAACAAAGTGTGGGGGTACGATTTCCTTGGCGAGACGAATATCATCGAAGTTTATGTGCGCTATCTGCGCGAGAAGATAGAGGATTCACCCAGCACACCGCGCCTCATTCAGACCGTCCGAGGTGTGGGATACGTGTTGAAAGGCTAGAGGAGCATGTTGTCAGAGCCGAATTCGGTCAGTTCGCCCACTGTACACATAACACGACCACTCTACCTGGCTCCAGAAGCACCCTCCGCTTCCTCTTTGCAACAGCGCATACGCCGCCTCCAGGATCAGCAAAGCGCAGAGGGAGCGCAGGATATTGCCTCCAGGCGTTTACAAGCTGCAGTCCAGGACTTAACAGCCAGTGCTCCAACCGGTGCAGATAGTCGATCCGAAGTGGAGATGCACGCAGTTCCACAGTGGAAACAGCGTATCAACAGATGGCTGCGCCCATTTTTTAACCTGCGCTGGCAGATCCCGCTCGTCTTTATTGCGCTCTTCGTTATTTTATTGCTCATTCTCAACGGCTTTATATACGGCTCTGTAGCCACACAGCTCTATAATAATGGATTGACTGCATTGCCGCAGAGAGTCCTGGCAAGCAATGGAGCTATCCTTAACCGTTTGATGATAATGATAGTCATAGCGACAATCGTTATTATCGGCATTGGCAGTGCAGCTATCTTTTTCTTCACCAACTTGCTGCTCAGTCCGCTGAGGCACATGCGGGACGCCGCCCAGGCGATAGCCTTTGGCGACCTCAAACAGCGCGTGCGCTTGCCCCAGAGCAATGACGAGGTGGGCGAACTGGCTGTCAGTTTTAACGAAATGATCGACCAGATCGAACATGCATTCGAGGAGCAACGGGCCTCGGAGGAACGTACGCGTCGTTTCGTCTCAGATGCTTCACACGAGCTACGTACCCCGCTCACCTCTTTGCGCGGCTTCACGGATGTATTGATGCGCGGAGCGAAAGATGATCCAGAGACATTGCAGCGATCATTGAAACTGATGAAAAATGAGACCGAGCGCATGTCGCGCTTGATAAACGACCTGCTGGAGCTTGCGCGGATGGATGAGGGTAACCCACTGCATATCGAGCGCGTCAATATGCTGGATTTGGGAGTCGAGGCGTTAGAACAAACGCGGATACTGGCTGTCGATGGACGTGACGTGTCATTACAGTTGGCGACCGAAGATGAACAATTAGAGGTGCTAGCCAATGTAGACCGGCTTAAGCAGGTGCTGCTGATCTTATTCGACAATGCCCTTAAGTATGGTCGCCCAGGGACCGAGGGCTGGATCGTCCTGGCCATTGATAAGCAGGAGAGCACCATACTGATGCACATGATCGATAATGGTAAAGGGATCGCAGAGGAAGATTTACCGCATGTCTTTGAACGTTTTTATCGTGGACGGTACTCGCCCGTGTCAGCCGATGGTACGCCGATTGCTGGCGCAGGGCTAGGTTTGTCGATTGCCCTTGCCATCGTGTACGCGCATCATGGTGATCTGACTGCCCGGAGCGAAACTGGGAGTACAACGTTTACCGTTGCGCTCCCTTACGCAACTTGATTGAAGGATTCTCTGGATTATATCGCCCTGGTAACACTGTCCACGGTTCCTATCATGATTGACCCTCTCTTGTAAGCATGGTACACTTCAAAGGTGTATATACTAATAGATAGCGATCATGTCCAAGTAAGGAGGGCTCTATCGTGTGGACCTCAACTATGGAACTCAGCCTGAGACGTGTCATTCCCACTCAGCTAATCGGTCGCTTCTGGCGAGGAGCCTATTTTTCTTCCTTTGCTCCTCTGCAGGTGCAGAATATCCCGCGACAGCCGCTGCCCAGCCCCAATTGGGTGCGTGTACGCAATCGTCTCGCCGGTATCTGTGGAAGTGATCTGCACCTGATCTATACTGATGGCGACTTTCGCATCGCACCCGCTGCTCTCCCCAGTCATGAGTATTCCTATCCTGGTCACGAGGTTGTCGGCGAAGTCATCGAAGTGGGTGACAAAGTACAGGAGCTTCGCGTTGGTGATCGCGTGGCGCTACAGAGCGGCCCCAATTGCCTATCAACGGGTGTACAACCCGTGTGCCGTTCATGCGCCGCTGGCAACTACAATCTTTGCGAACGCGCTAATTTCCCCGGGCCGTATCCCTTCGGCGGAGGATGGAGCGAAGAGATGCTGCTGCACGAACAGCAGCTCTTTCGCATCCCCCCGGAGATGAATGACGAGCAGGCTGTTCTCCTGGAGCCGACCGCCGTGGCCGTGCATGCTGTCTTGCGCCGTTTGCCCCGGCCGGGTGATCGTGTCCTGGTTATTGGTGCTGGCACCATCGGCTTGCTCCTTTTGCAAGTCATCCATGCCCTTGTTCCCCAGACCGAGACCAGTGTGGCCGCTCGTTACCCCTTCCAGGTAGAACAGGCTACCCGCCTGGGAGCGGCCCATATTCTCTACCCGCAGGACGGCTACCAGGCAGTACAGCGCGCTACAGGCGCACAACTCTACCAGGGCCCCATGGGCAACCAGATGCTGCTGGGCGGCTATGATGTCATCTATGATACTATCGGCAAAGAACGCACCATTCACGAAGCATTGCGCTGGACGCGAGCTGGTGGCGCCGTGGTAGTAGTAGGAGTCAGTCTGCACTTAATGCACCTGGACCTCACGCCGGTCTGGTATCAAGAGGTCGACCTGATCGGCACGCTCGCTCACGGCACGGAGACCTGGCCCGTCGGAACTCAATCACGCTGTTCAACATTTGCCATAGCTACTGAGTTGATCTTGCGCGGGCAACTTAATCCTGCGCAGTTGATCACTCATCGTTTCCCGCTCAGCGAGTACCAGCGAGCGCTGATTACCGCCACAGATAAGGCAGACTGCCGCGCCATCAAGGTGGTCTTTGACTACTCGTTGCAACCTACATCGGTAGTTCCAAATGTCCGAACTTCGTCACAGCGACGACCACAAACTCCTGCGTTGAGCGCTGTACCAGAGCCGACCGTATCAGGCGACACCCCTGGTGCAGATGTTACAGAAGCGACCGATGATAAGACTGTTACCGTTGCCAAACCGCCAAAACGCTATCCACTTAAACCCGGAGACCGCACTGTCAACGGGTAGGCCGTAATGAAGGAAGCGAAGTGACGTATTAACACCGGCAGCACGTTATATGAGAGTAGGGGAAACCTACTGGAGCCTGCTATAATAAATATATGAATACAATCAGGAGCTGCTATGTCTATCACTGATCAGCCATCCCAAAGATCTCCTATCTCTCCCAAGCGAACTTTAGCCAATAGATTCGACAAAATGAATGGATCCCCGCACACTTACGAAACATATGCCGCCATTCCACTGCCACCCGCTTCAGCACCCTCGGTGACCAGGCCTGTCTCCACAAAGTATGCCACACGTCGTCGCCTGGGAGTGCCAATACTTGTGATACTGGTGCTCCTGCTTGGAGTTATCGCCTTTGGCAGCCTGTATGGACCGCGCATGTTCTTAGGAACGCAGGGACAACCGGCACCCACATTGCTTGTAGTGACGGGTCCATTCATGCAACCGCCGCTCAATCCATCTCAAATCAATTCAATCAGGCATCTCGTGACCTATATGCAATATAAACAGCTTGCCAGCCTGTACGTTTCGCGTATGACTCTCGACGAGGAGCTGGGCCAACTGATTATGGTCGAATATGCTGAAGATTACTATTCGCCGCAGCTCGATATGATGATCAACCAGTTGCACGCTGGCGGCGTCATTATGTACGAATTCCAGATGAAAACCTTCGCCCAGACCAGGCATGACATCGCGGAGATGCAGAAACGGGCGCAGATACCACTGCTCATCTCAACGGATGAAGAGGGCGGCCCGTATATCCATCGCTTAAAGAATATTTACCCGCCGCGTCCTTCAGCATCGGATATAGCAGCAACGGGCAATCCCAATGTAGCAGTTAAGCAAGCGAACAGGGTTGCACATGAACTGCTTGCGCTTGGTATTAATGAAAACCTGGCTCCCGATGTGGATGTGAATCTGGTCAACGGCTTTGATATGGTGGACCGCACATTTGGGAATACAGCGCAAGAGGTGATCAAGTTCGCGGGTCCATACCTGCAAACCCTGCAGGACGATGGCGTTGTGGGCTGCATCAAACACTACCCTGGCCTGGGTGACGCGGTGCCCGATGCTCATGCAACTCTGCCAGTGGTGAAGCGTACGCGAGAGCAAATCTACTCGGTCGAGCTGGCGCCGTTCAAGTACTTTATTCAGACGCAGAACAAGCTCGAGCAGCCGGGGATGATTATGTCGACCGACGTGCTGATGCCAGCGATCGACCCTGTCTACCCTGCGGAACTTTCGCACATCTTCATGACCGATATCCTGCGCAAGCAGTTTGGCTTTGATGGAGTTGTTTTAACAGATGCTCTGTACATGCAGGGCATATCCCAAAAGTGGAGCATGCCAGAGGCGGCAGTGCTGGCTCTTAATGCAGGCAATGACATGCTGCTCGGGCCTACCGACGCTGATCAAATGATCCAGATGTTAAATGGACTCAAAGCTGCCCTGCAGAACGGCACGCTTTCCAAGGCTCGCGTTGACCAGGCCGCTACACGCATCATTGCTCTGAAGATGCAATATCATCTCATGCCCGCCGTAGCGCCGCAGTAGGAGTTCTCATGTCTGCCACCGATAAAATCGCGCGGAAATCATCCCCAGATGATCTGAAGGACGCGGAACAGCGGCATAAACGCCCTCGTTCCTCCCTGAGTATACCGCTTGTGATCACGCTGGTACTGTTGACGACAACCATTGTCCTGGGGCAAGTCTCTGCATCGCTCTCTTCGAACCAGGCGTCTGCATCCCGGGCAAGAGAAACACTGGCAAAAGGTCCGTTTGCAGGACTGCCACTAAACCCTACCCAGATCGATGCGACGAGGCACCTCATCACCTACATGGATTACAAGCAGCTTGCAAAGCTCTATGTCTCACACATGACTCTCGATGAGGAATTGGGGCAGCTCTTCATGGCCGAGTATTATGACACTTACTACGCGCCGGAACTCGACATGATGATCAACCAGTTGCATGCCGGGGGCGTCGTTATGTACGCCTTCCAGATGAATACCTTTGCTCAGACCAAGCACGACATCACCATGATGCAAAAGAGTGCTACCCTACCCTTGCTCATTTCAGCCGACGAGGAAGGTGGATTCGTTGAGCGGGTTCAGAACATTTATGGTCATCTTCCAGGGGCCCTGGAGACCTATCAGACAGGTAATCCAAATAATGCAGCGCGCCTGGGGCATACCATCGCCCATCAACTGCTGCAGCTTGGGATCAATACCGACCTTGCTCCTGATGTCGATGTGCAGCTAGTAGACGGGCCAGACCAGTACCTGCGTACCTGGGGCTATACTCCGCAATCGGTCATTACCTACGGGGGAACTTACCTGAGCGCCATCCAGAGCGATGGCGTGATCGGTTGTATCAAGCACTTCCCCGGCCTCGGCGCAGCCAAAACTGATGCCCACTACAGCCTGCCCAAGGTAGATCGCACGAAAAGCCAGATCTACTCAACTGAACTGGCGCCGTTCAAGTACTTCATTCAGACCAAAAATCCGCTGGAGCAACCGGGGATGATCATGCCGACAGATATACTGATGCCTGCAATCGATCCAAAAATGCCCGCCGAGCTCTCACCTATTTTCATGACCGATATCCTACGCAAGCAGTTCGGTTACGATGGGGTCGCCATTACCGACGCGCTGTATATGAAAGGCATTTCTGACAAATGGAGCCTGGGGCAGGCCACGGTCCTGGCAATCCAGGCCGGCAACGATATGTTGCTCGGAGCTAATGGGCCTGACCAGATGATGGAGATGCTGAACGCACTGAAAGCTGCGTTGCAGGACGGACAAATCTCCAGGGCCCGCATTGACGAGGCTGCTACACGCATCATCACGCTCAAGCTTGAACGTCACCTGATGCCCATGGTACCACCTCAATATTATAATCTCTAGCTTCAGAAGCCGACAAAGCCATGCGAAGGTCCTTACTTCACGAGGAGCCGCGCTGCAGTCGCTCTATGATCTCTTTCAATCTGCGCGTTTCCACCATGTGTTGATCGCGCAAGCTGGCCATTTCTTGCTCCAGTTCTTCCTGCATATGCTCCATGCGGTCTTTCATATGCAGAATGGCCTCAACGCCTGCGAGGTTCACACCCAGGTCGCGCATCAAACGACGAATGTGCATAACGCGCTCGATGTCTCTATCCGAATATAAACGCGGGCTATGCGGGCTCTTGCCTTTACGCGCGGGTGTAATGAGCCCCAGGCGTTCATAGTGGCGTAATGTCTGCTCGTGTACCTCGGCCTTTTCTGCTGCCACGCTGATAATGTACCATGCACCTTCACTTTTCTCAAGCACGACGCATCACCCCTTTCAGTCTCCAGGCAGAAACGACACCACCGCATAGTTGTTTATCCGGCATGCCAATCCGCCTGCCAGGGAATGGCTCCCTTCATATTTCTACGAGGGGACCTCGATACCGCGACTATGCGCCAGCTTCTCGAACAATTCCCGCTCCTCAAGAGAGAGGCGCATCGGCAGGATCACCTTGACACGAGCAAAGAGATTACCGCTATCTTGACCACGCAGCCGCGGCATACCCTTGCCCGCCAGGCGGAACACACGGCCATTCTGTGTCTCCGCCGGAATGCTCAACATGAGCCTGCGCCCATCAGGCAGGGGAACCGGCACTTCACCGCCCAGCACAGCCTTCACCAGATCTACATCGATGTCGACGTAGAGATCATCGCCCTTACGTTCATATATGCTATCGGGCTTGACACTAATCACCAGAAACAGGTCACCGCGTGGTCCACCTCCGATACCTGGCTGCCCTTCGCCAGCAACACGAATCTTGGAGCCGTTATCTACTCCCGCGGGGATCTTTACCTGGATGCGCTTACTACGGGCGATCATACCCTGACCGCCACAATTGGCGCAGGCCTTGCCCGAGACTTCTCCCGTTCCCTGGCAGACCGGACAGGCCTCTGTCGATTGAATGTTGAAGGTGCGCGTTCCCCCGGCATATGCTTCCTGCAATGTCACCTCAACAGGCTGCTCAATGTTATCGCCTGCACGCCGCCGGTAGTAATCATCGCGCGTTCCCCGCGCTCCCGCCGCCGCTGTACGACCAAAAAGAGTCTCAAAGAAGTCTGAAAAGCCGCTGCCGTTATCATAGTCAAAAGGCGTGCCGCGACCGCCGCTGCCACTATAGTTATAGCGTCTCGTTCCGGTGCCCCGCTGGAAGCCAAATTGATCCTGCCAGTTCGGACCCAGCGTATCATATTTGTGCCGTTTATCAGGGTCCGAGAGCACCTCGTAGGCTTCGTTAATCTCCTTAAACTTTTCTTCTGCCTTTTTATCGCCAGGATTCACATCAGGGTGATACTTGCGCGCCAGCTTGCGGAATGTCTTTTTGATTTCATCTGCGCTGGCTCCGCGCGCGACACCAAGTGTCTTGTAATAGTCCTTGTAGTCCATAATTCTGCGCCTCTCATCCCTGTTCTTGCTTGTTTCCGGTGCTCACCTTAACACGAGCTGGACGCAGTGTCTCATCACCCAATGTATAGCCTTTGAGCACCTCCTCTACGATGATGCCTTCGGGCTTGTCACTATCATCGACTGCCTCTATCGCCTCGTGTACATAGGGATTGAACGTCTCGCCAATGGTGGGAACGGGATTGATCCCTTCGCCGCGCATCACTTCGTTCATCTGCCATAGTACCATACGTAGAGCCTGCTGCAAGCCCTGGCGATCCAGCGTGTCCTGGTACCCCAGAGCGCGCTCTACGTTGTCCATCACGCTCAGTATCTTGTGAAACAGCGCCTTCTTCTGCTGCTGGACGCGGTCCACCGTTATACGCTCCTGGCGCTTGCGAAAATTCTCCATCTCTGCTCGCTCACGCAGAAACTTGTTCCAGTTCTCTGTTGCCTCCAGGCGTACTTGTGCAAGTTGCGACTCTAATTCCGCAATACGAGTGGCCTGCGGAGAAGGTGCTGCGACTTCATTCACCTGTTCCTCTGGCAACTCCTGTGGCTCTTCCATAACTCGTTATGTCTCCTTATTCGTTCGTTTCTCTAACTATAGAGGCAACCCCCTACAGGGCCACCTGCTTGCGGGAACGCGAAATAAATTCACAGTGTGTTCTTGATAGGAAAGTTTATTGCCTTTACAGTATAAATCTTGAGTCGATGACTGTCAAGTTGGTTTGCTTGACTTTCCAACGAGTTCAGGGTACTACACAGGTATTGCACATAGGCCTCTAGTACCGCGCATTGACATAGCATATTGCGCTCCCCTATACTGTGCCGTGGGTAACAGACGTGTCTACGACGTTTGAACCTCCCACGTATTCCAAATATGTTAGGCGTGCATATATGACAGGCGTTCATACCAATATTCGCAAGCGCATTGGCAGTTATCGTGTAATTAGCAGGCGCCCCAGGCAATCCAAAGAGGCTTTCAATGCGGATGAACAGACTGCCGCTGTGCGAGTTCCTTCACCTGTTACACTGGTGCCATTGGATAAACTGCACGTGGCCGGAGATCTGCTAGCGGATATCCAGGCGCCTGCAGATGCGGAGTCTGAACAATCAGATATACCTGAAGAGCATGATGAAGATACGCAAAAGAGCAGCGCGATTAAAGTATCCCGCCAGGAGAGCACACGGCAGGAGGCTCTTTCCACAGAGGCTCCTGATGATCTTCATCACCAAAGTGGGGTTCAGAGTTCCAAACTGCTAGGGGTAGTGGTACTGGTCACTCGCATACTTATGGTCATCATCATCGGCCTATTCTTTCTGGTGTTCCCGCGCGTCGTTTTGCCGAAGAGTACCATACACGCTACTCCACAACTTCCGGCAGGTGTGGCTGCAACAGCGACAGTACCGGAGGCAACTCCCACGCCATCACCAATACCCGGACTGACCATCACTCCAGACCATTTCAATGCGACAATAGGCTGCACGTTTGCCCAGGGCAGGTACAAGTGTATCATTACACTGACACTGTCCAAGGACCATCAGAACAAGCTGAAATGGTCTGTATCCAGGAGCGGGCTAACGGCAACCTTTTCCCCTTCAAAGGGCAGTCTGAGGCCAGGCCACCAGCAGCAAATAGTTCTCTACGTATACAACAATTGCCCGCACAGTGGTCTCCTCGTTGTTTCCGTAGGAGGAAAGACCATCACTATACCGTGGAGTTGTTAATAGGTTCGCCCCGTTCCTGGTCGTAGGCTATCTCGACTACCTGGTCGGTGCGAGTCGCTACCGGCTTCTCCCCCGGTGGCGGCGGTGTCGCCTGCGGGCCCGGCCTGGAAGTCGGCCATTTTAAATTTTTCAGCGCAGTATTTACCAGCGCCTTGCTCTCGGCTGCTTTCTCTATCTCGGTACTCATAACGACTCCTAAGTCTTGATGACTGCGATTTCTTTCCTTGCTTCAGTTCTATAATTATGCCACGTGGAGAAGGCACAGTGAAGAGAGCGTTATCCCCTTGCGCTCTTGGAACATCTGGGCTATGATAC
>WNFE01012729.1_pt1 | contig 10193 bp, 8 predicted proteins | sample 5400451 | NCBI WGS metagenome assembly WNFE01 (sample SAMN13153344, study PRJNA577476) | soil metagenome | isolation source: 200 cm saprolite under Douglas fir tree site 2 hole 2 | place: USA:California | collected 2015-04-18 | reverse complement strand
CTAGAGGATGGGGAAGCGCAGGCTAGCTACATGGCGGCGAAGGGTGATGTCTGGGCTGTTGGCAGCAAAGACTACGATTGTCTCCTCTTCGGCGCACCAATACTCGCAAGGTATCTGACTCTGACGGGTAGGGAGTATCTTCCGTCCAAGAAAACATCTAGGCCCCTAATCCCTGAACTTGTAAATCTCGCAGCGAATCTGGAAGCGCTGGGAATTAGTCGAAAACAACTTGTCGATTTGGCGTTGCTAGTAGGGACAGACTTCAACGAGGGCGTCATGGGCATCGGACCCAAGAAAGGTTTAGCGCTAATCCGGAAGTATGGGGCGGTTGAGAAGTTTCCTGAGGAGATCAGGAGCGAATTGCCCGACGACCTTGACAAGGTCCGCAATATATTCCTGCACCCGCGTGTCCTCGAGAATTATTCTTCGAGGAGAGAGCGTCCTAATCCCGATGGGATCATTGAGTTTCTCTGCGAGGAGAGAGCGTTTTCAAGAGATCGAGTTCAGAAGGTAGCGGATCGACTTGTACAAGCTCAGCATGAAAGCGACTCTCAGCTCGGAAAGTGGCTGGCTTGACGAGGTCCACTCCGTTTCTCGAGTTGGCTCAGCTCTGCCGCAAAGTCGAGGCCACTTCCAAGAGGAACGAAAAGATCGGACTGATCAGCACCTTTCTCAAATCAATCGGCTCTGAAGAGGTTCCCCTCGCTACACTATTTCTCGCGGGAAAAGCGTTTCCCGAATCAGATCCCAGGGTCTTGGAAATCAGCTACGCGACGGTCTCCGACGCCAGCAAGAACCTCGGACAGAGCCGGCTCATCGAGCATCCTTTGATGATAAGAGACGTCTATGACACGCTGGCGAGGGTCGCAGAGACATCCGGTTCTGGTTCGCGGGACCGGAAGCTGAGCCTCCTCCAAACCATTCTCACTCAAACCTCTCAGGTCGAGGCCGAGTTTCTCACGCGAATGATGCTGGGAGAGATGCGAATCGGAGTCGTCGAAGGCGTCCTCTTGGACGCAATTGCAGAGGCGTCAGGGGTTCCGAGAGACCTGGCTCGGAGAGCACACATGCTACACGGCGACATCGGAGATGTTGCCAGACTTGCGATGTCAAAGGGTACGATGGCATTAGAGAGCATCAGTCTGCGATTGTTCGTCCCGGTCAAACCCATGCTGGCCGAGATGGCGGACGACGCCCGACAGGTTCTGGCAGAGCTCAAGGATGGAACAGCTTTCGAGTACAAGTTAGACGGAGCGAGAATCCAGATTCACAGAAAAGACGAGAAGGTGAGGATATTCAGCAGAAGACTAACGGACGTCACGGATAGCATTCCTGAGATTGTCGATTTTGCCAAGACGCAGGTGAGGGCGTCAGAGTTTCTCATCGAGGGAGAGGTTGTCGCGACCGGAGCGGCGGGCAAACCTATACCGTTTCAGGACCTGATGAGGAGGTTTCGACGGGTGCACGAGATCGATGATATGGCGGGTAAGATTCCTCTCAAACTCTACCTCTTCGACGCGTTGCAAGTTGATGGGAAGACCCTGATCGATCAGCCTTACACCGACCGTTGGAAGATACTCTCCCAGATTGTTCCAGCAGAACGCCTTGCTCCAAGAATCATAACCTCGGACGTTAAGATAGTTGAGAGTTTTATGGAATCTGCGTTGAAAGAGGGACACGAGGGTCTCATGGCGAAGTCCCTGACGAGCAACTATTCTATTGGTGCGCGAGGAAAGAAATGGTTCAAGATCAAACCTGCCGACAAGCTCGACGTGGTGATCGTCGCTGCTGACTGGGGCAGCGGGAGGAGGGTGGGCTGGCTAAGCAACTACCATCTAGCGGTGAGGGACGAAGAAACGGGCGAGTTCTTGGTAATAGGGAAGACGTTCAAGGGCCTGACGGATGTAGAGTTTGAAACGATTACGAAACGATTGCAGGAGATTAAGACGAGAGATGGTCGCTATACGGTCTACGTCAAGCCATCAATCGTGGCTGAGGTTGCGTACAACGAGATTCAGAAGAGTCCCCGCTACAAGTCGGGATTTGCTCTCAGATTCGCTCGAATCTCCCGCTTTAGAGATGATAAGGGTCCAGACGACGCTGGCACACTGCAACGGCTCCAGCAATTGTACGACAAACAGTTCGAAAACAAGGATCGCTTCAACATGGAGTGGTCCGGATGACGCTTCGAGTCGCAGTCTTGTTCAGTGGTGGAAAGGACGGCGCATATGCGACATGGGTCGGTCAGCACCAGGGATGGGATGTACGTCTCGTCACAGTGAAGCCGAGTTCCCCTGACTCCCGCATGTTTCACTACCCGAATGTAGAGTGGACACATCTCCAAGCCGAGGCGATGGGTTTGTCGCACGAAGTGGTTGAAGTGACGGACACGGATGAGATGGCAGACCTTCAGCATGCTTTGGTCAGGATGAAATCTAGACACAAGACTTCCGGTTTAGTCACTGGGGCAGTAGCGAGTGATTATCAGAAAACCAGGTTCGATAACATGTGTGATGCGATCGGGCTGAAAACCTACGTTCCGTTGTGGCACAAGAGTCCGAGATTGCTGGTCGAAGATCTGCGGAAATTTGGTTTCCGGATCATCCTTACAGCTGTCGCTGCTCAGGGTCTGGACGAATCATGGTTGGGTCGAGAGCTCACAGAGGAAGAATGGTCTAGACTGGAGAAGTTGTCGAAGGTTCACGGCATTCACCTAACCGGTGAGGGTGGAGAGTACGAGAGTTTTGTGCTGGATGCCCCTCATTTCTCGAAGACGATCGAGATTGAAAAGAGCCGGAAGGAATGGCACGGGGACAGGGGTAGAATAGTTATCGAAAAGGCATTACTGAGGGATAAGCTGCGCAATTGAGGACCTGACTTCCTCGCTGATCTTGTCTTGGTCAAGTTTTTGGTATCTTCGGTTGACCATCAGGGGCTCCCCATTGACGATTGTGGTGTCAACGTTTTGGCCGTTTGCCGAGTAGACTAGGTTGGAGACGACTGTCTCTTTTCGATGGATTGGGATCAGGTTCGGGTCTCGCAGGTCAAGGAGGACGAGATCTGCCCGCTTGCCGATCTCGACGCTTCCCAGCTCCTTCTCGCGTCCGATACAACGGGCACCGTCGAGGGTCGCCATGTCCAAGACTCGCTGAGCATTCATGATTGTAGGGTCCCATCTGGAATTCTTGTGGACGAGAGCGGTCATCTTCATCGTATCAAACATGTCCAACCCATTGTTGCTGGCTGGTCCGTCCGTGCCCAGCCCAACGGGGACGCCTGCCTCCCACATCTCGGGTACCGGGGCGGTACCTCCACTTGCGAGTTTCATGTTCGAGACGGGAGAGTGAGAGACTCTGACACCCCGCTTGCCGAATAGGTTGACCTCGCTCTTCGTCAGCCAGACGGCGTGGGCCGCCAAGACTCGATTGTTGAGGAAGCCGATGTTATCCAGATAGTCTGCGACGCGGCCCTTTCCATCTTTCTCGAACTGCGCTTGCTCTCCTCGGGTCTCGGCGATGTGAATGTTGACCAAGGTCTCCTCGGGTCTCGGCGATGTGAATGTTGACCAAGGTATCTTCCTTTTCTGCAAGATCCCGGGCCCAGAGAAGAGTCTCGGGGCCGCAAGTGTATGGCGCATGAGGACCAACGGCGAAGTTGATCAGAGGATTGCGTAGTTTGTGAATGAACTCTAGGAATTTGAGTGTGATCTTGCGTTCTTGTTCGGTGCCTGCTTTGTCGGGCTTGTCTATCATGCCTGGCGACAGGATTGCCCTGAGTCCTGCCTCATCGACGGCTCTCGCAACGTCTTCCATATGAAAATACATGTCAACAAAACATGTCGTCCCAGTCCTCGTCATCTCCAGGCAGCCGAGAAGAGCGCCCTGATAGCACATGTCTCCAGTAAGCCGCTTCTCTAGAGGCCAGATCTTCTTCTCCAGCCAGTCACGCAGCTCTAAATCGTCTGCATATCCTCGAAAGAGCGTCATCGATAGGTGGGTGTGCGTGTTGATGAGGCCGGGGATCAGCACTTTTCGTCTACAGTCGATCACTTCATCCTTGGGAGAGACTTCGACTCTGCCGACCTGGTCGATCCTTCCGTCAGTAATTCTGAGGGACGCGCTTGACAACACACGCCGCTGCGGGTCCTGGGTAACTATCCAATCACAATCCTTCAAGACAAGACCCATGATGTTCACTCTTGGCTGAGACTTGCCTGCGAGACTACTGTTCTTGAAGCCTTGTAACGAGAGTCCAACAGCTTGGTAAGGGCTAGTGCTCGGCCTCTCCCCAATCCTGCCCCCACAGCTATCTCCGTCATTGACGCTGAGAAGACTTTTCTTAGTGATCCAAAATATCCGAGCAATTGTCCTGCCATCTGTGGACCTATCCCAGGAAGAGAGCCGAGAACTGAAAGTTGAAGTCGATTAAGGTCTTGGCCTCTGGGCTTTCTCACAACTACTGGAGGTCCGCTCGAGCCCCATGTGTGTCGGCCTCCCTTTCCGAGCGTGAATAGGAACTGGGCGGTCTGTTTTCCGTCTGGCGTGAAGAATATGTTAAGACCGAAGTCGAGAACCGAGGATATCAGAGCTCCCCAGAGTGAGCGTGGGTTTCGCATATGTTTCAACTCCTCCCAGAGGTCGCCTTCAACCACGAGCATACCCGTCCGATAGGCTTCTCCCAGCCTGTGCGCCTGATCGAAGAGTCTCCCACTATAGAGTGATGAGACAAAATCCCTCACTGACTTTCTCTCAACAGCATACGAGCCGACGACATAGTCAGCGACGTCAAGTACTCGATACTCTATGGGAGCTCCCAGAGAACGAAGTTCATCAGGGACTCCTGACGGCCGTTCCCTTTCATCGACAATGATTCGTTGCAAAGGTCTATTCTGAATGAGTCAACGCCTCGACTCACAAAAGATTATGCTACGGAACTCGCCAAGATTCGGCATCAAATGGGACGATATCTTGGATCAGGATCATGAAAGATTGACTCAGCGACCATTCGTCGATGGGAAAGAGCGAATTATCGAATGAGTGCTAACATTTGTCCCAGATGCGGCAAGCCCATCAAACTGCCACAAGAAGAAGTTATGATCATCCGAAACAGAGTAACCCGAAACAAGTTCGAAGACAGGATGGTCCACAAAGCTTGCCCCACGGGACAGCCTGCCCTGAGCCAGGTTGGAGGTCAAGAATACTGCACAAACTGCGGGCATGCTAAGGGTATTCATTCTCCGAAGTGCTCCTATTCCAGCTTCGGCTATCACTGCGAATGCAAACGATTCCGCAAGTAGGGTTGGAAACAACTCTTTTACCCGACTTTGGGCGAGGCTGGCCACCTTGCAAATCGAGTCCTATGACCTGTTTCTAGATGTAGATTTTCGGAATCTGCGTTTTGACGGGAAGGTCAAGATAAAACTCGAATCCGAAGCTGATGTCAAGCTGAATTCGGTCGAGCTCGAAATCCTTGAGGTTGACGCGAACGGGAGACCCGTCAAGTACAACTTGGAAGGAGAAGACTTCACGATTAGGACCGGGAAGTTCGCGGGAGAACTGGACATCAAATACCGGGGATTAATCTCCGACAAGCTTGTAGGCCTCTACAAAGCAGCCTATGACGGCGGCTACGTGGCGTCCACTCAGTTCGAGGCGGTCTCGGCCAGACGGCTCCTGCCATGCCTGGATCATCCGGCATACAAAGCAGAATTCAAGCTCAGAGTCAGAACCGACAGTGACACCTCCGTAATTTCCAACATGCCTTCAAACTCAGTGACGGTTGAGGGTCCGAGGCAGACCGTCGAGTTTCCGAAAACCCCCCGAATGTCCACGTACCTCTTGTACCTGGGAATCGGCAAGTTCGAAGAGGTGAAAGAGAATTTCAACGGAGTCGACTACATTGTAGCTACTGTACCGGGGAAGAGTTCGGGCGCAAAGTTTCCGCTGGACGTCGCAAAGGATTCAGTCAAATTCTTCGAATCCTATTTTGGATCAAAATACAGCATGCCCAAGCTGCATCTTATCGCAGTCCCAGAGTTCGCCGCTGGAGCGATGGAGAACTGGGGAGCCATCACCTTCAGAGAGATCGTTCTCCTGGTCGACAAGGATAGCAGCATTCGGATAAAGAAGCAGGTCGCCGAGGTCATCGCCCACGAAATAAGCCACCAATGGTTCGGCGACCTTGTGACCATGAAGTGGTGGGATGATCTTTGGCTCAACGAGAGCTTCGCTACGTTCATGGCCTACAAAGCCACTGATTCGATCTTTCCTCGGTGGGCAGTCTGGCAAGATTTTGTCCGCGGAGAGACCGCCGGCGCCCTCGATAGGGATTCCCTAGTCAACACGCATCCGATTGAGGTGAAGGTGAATTCTCCGACTGAGATCGAGGAGATTTTTGACGACATTAGCTACGGCAAAGGAGCAAGCATCATTCGGATGCTCGAGGCTTACGCTGGGGAAGACCACTTCATGCGCGGGGTAAGGTCATACCTCGCGAAGTACCAGTTCTCGAACGCTGCTGGCATCGACCTCTGGAATCAGATTGAACAAGCCTCGAAGACCAAGGTGAAGGCGATAATGAACGAGTGGATACGGAAACCGGGATATCCGGTCGTCAATGTGAAACTTGACGGGAAGAAACTCATGATCAGACAGCGACGGTTCTTGCTAAACGGGTCATCAGAGCAATCCAACTGGCCAGTTCCGATCACACTGAAGATCAACGGGAAAGAACAGAAGTTACTGATGGAGAGAAGTGAGGAATCCATAGCTGTTCCAGAGGGCGTAGACTCGCTGAAACTCAACCTACAGGAGACTGGTTTTTACCGCGTCTACTATGAGGGACTCTACGACAGAGTCTGGAGATCGAATATGTCTCCAGTTGACCGCTACGGAATAATCTCCGACGCCCACGCCTTCACAATTCAGGGCAGGATGGACTTCAGCCAGTATCTCACACTGCTCGAGCGTTACATGAACGAGCAGGAGTACCTTCCTGCTTTCGAGGTCTCAGACCAGCTATCCTCTTTGTTCGCGATAACTGGGAGAGTCGAAGAGATTTCGAAGAAGTTCCACAGAACCCAGCTAGGGATACTTGCGAACCGGAAAGACGAGAATAGTATAGTCTTGCGAGGGTCGATGTCTAGCAGACTGGCTCTTCTCGATATGGAATACGCCAAGGAATTAGCGTCGAAGTTTAGCGACTACGAGAAGCTGGAGCCCGACATGAAACAGGCAATAGTCGTTGCGCATGCCCGGGCGTCAGGAGACTTCGAAAGCCTGTTCAAGAATTACAATAACAGGCCCTCAGAAGAAGAAAAATCCAGATTTCTCGTAGGTCTGACAAGCTTCAGCAAGCCATCGCTCAACGCGCGCGCTATGGACCTCGCGTCGTCTGGGGAAATAAAGAAGCAACACGTGGGAACACTATTAGGCTCGGCCACAAGGAATCCTGAAGCCAGAGCCATAACCTGGAACTGGATTGCTAAAAACTTCGACTGGCTACGAGGTATCTACGAGGGGACAGGAGTCGTATCAAGATACTTGACATACATGCTCCCGATACTAGGAATTGACAGGACCGAGGAATTAACGACGTTCTTCATCCAACACAAAGCTCCTGAAATAACCAAAGGCGTCGAGGCAGGGCTGGAGAAGCTCAGAATCAATCAAGCCTTCCTGAAAAGAATCGGACCTTCCCAGAAACAAATGGTAGACATCCAAGAACGAAACTGAGAGCTCTTCAATGGTCCTAGAAATTAGGGGGTAATCGAATATTGCAATCCAATTCGGGAGTTCTGAAAACCCTCAAGAGTCTAACTCGGTTTCTCATTTACGCTTCAATCCTTCTCGGGGCAACGCTACTCGTTGAACTGTACGCAGTTGTTCCGGTCTGGCTATTCTATTCTATTTTAGCGGGCTGGGTCGCATATCTAATTACTGCCGTGGCCATCGCGAAAGACCTGAAAATTGCATATCCGTTGAGTCTGGTACTCGCTATTCTGACACTTGCCGTATCTCTCCCACAACCCGAGCACCATTCGCTTGTTGAAGCTGGACCCAGTCCCGCGTCGGTAACTTTCATCGTGGGATCAGTGCTCCAAGTCGCAGTAATCCTAACAGTCTCTAGCTATCTAGTACTGACCCGAAGAATGTCCGGGAAAGGTTTACCTCAGGATTCTCTGTACGCTTGAAACAATCTCAATGGGCGGACAGCGAACCGGATTGACTATCGCGGCCAATCCGCCAGGTCGGGTGTGAGACTCTCTGCGTTCGAGGCTTGCGAGGTTCATGATTGTGGAAAGTAACCTTAGTCTCCTTGACCAATCCCGCCCGCTTGAGAGCGTCATCGAGGATTTCCAACTGCTCAACCGTCAAGTCCCTGTTAACCTCGATTACGATACGCTTGACGCCTATGCGAGTGGTCGGGAGGCGGGGCATCTTGGAAATTCCTCTTCAGCTTGGGTTGCCTATCCATGAAGAATGATAAGGTCTCATTGTTACTGGGCTCGATAACAGCCAGATTCTATGTGATACCGGAACGACCCGCAGACCCATCCCCGGGTCAATATTAGAATACTGGACGACACCGAAATAGAGGGTGGATACTTCAACAATGAAAGACAAGCTTGGAAGCATCGAGACCAAGGCGATCCATGCAGGAGAGCCTCGCCCTCGCATAGCCGGTGCGGTCGTAATGCCGGTTTTTCAGTCCGCCACGTATCAATACGCGGGAGAAAAGAGCTATGATGACGTGAGGTACATCCGTCTCAACAACACACCCAACCACTTAGCCCTAGCGGAAAAACTGGCAGCTCTTGAAAACGCTGAGGATGCGGTCGTGACAGCCAGTGGGATGGCTGCAATTTCAACGTCTCTTCTGACATTTCTTCGCCAAGGTGACCATTTGCTGGCTCAGGATTGTCTGTACGGGGGAACCCACGACTTCGTTACGCGGGATATCAAAGAGTTTGGAATCTCTTACGATTTTATCGATGGCAGCGAGCCTGAATCGTGGAAGCGAAATCTGAAGCCGACCACTAAGGTGATCTATGTTGAAACGATTTCAAACCCTCTGATGCAGGTCCCTGATCTTGAGGCTGTGGTAAGCTTTGCGAAGAGCCACGGGCTTGTTTCCATGATCGACAATACTTTTGCGAGCCCGGTTAATTTTCGTCCGTTAGAAATGGGATTCGACCTGTCCCTCCATAGCGCGACCAAGTACCTCAATGGCCACTCTGACATCGTGGCCGGAGCAGTGATCGGGAAGTCGAATCTGATCGAGAAAGTGACTCACAAACTAAACCACTTGGGAGGGAGTCTTGATCCTCACGCAGCCTTTCTGTTGCACCGCGGCATCAAGACGCTCGCTCTCCGCGTCAAACAGCACAACGAGAGCGCCTTGCAAATAGCCCACTTTCTAGAGAAGCATCGCGCCGTCGCGAGAGTCAACTATCCCGGATTGGAGAATCATCCAAATCATGAACGGGCGAAACGACTCTTCGACGGATTTGGCGGGATGATGAGTTTCGAGCTCCACGACGGCGTCGAAGGAGCTGAATCGTTTATGCGAGCTGCCCGGTTGCCTGCGGTCGCCCCCAGTCTGGGCGGAGTCGAGACCTTGGTAACTCGACCCTCGCTAACATCACATTCCGGACTGTCTCCCGAGGATCGTAGAAGGCTAGGAATTTCCGATGGGCTCATACGGCTCTCGGTAGGGATCGAGGCTACTCAGGACCTCATCGAAGACTTCGAGCAAGCGTTAGAGGGTGACGCCAAGAGAATTCCAAGCCATCGATCGCAGGCAAGAGTTCCGACCTACAAGTAAATGTCCTCAATGGAACCATGTGTCCAAGAGCCAAGAGCCCTTTCAACTGATGCTGGAGAGTTCAAATCGCGGAATGGAGTCGTCCCGGGGGATTTCGTAAGATGTTTTGTCTAAAATGTGGAAGTCAACTTCCGGATGATGCTGCGTTTTGTTCTAAGTGCGGGGCTAAAACGAACTCGTCTGGACTGACCTCTCAGACTCAATCAGACAATGTAACCCCTGACGTCATTCAAATCCTCGCACCTTCAAACGCGCAGTCGCTGAAATGTCCTAGCTGTGGGGCCCCTATCGCTCCCAAATTCGGAGAGATGATCATCACATGTGAGTACTGCGGAACGAGCATTACCCTAGGAAACGCTGGATGGGCG
>WNFE01005004.1_pt1 | contig 10193 bp, 15 predicted proteins | sample 5400451 | NCBI WGS metagenome assembly WNFE01 (sample SAMN13153344, study PRJNA577476) | soil metagenome | isolation source: 200 cm saprolite under Douglas fir tree site 2 hole 2 | place: USA:California | collected 2015-04-18 | reverse complement strand
CACTAGTTTTTTAGCTCACTGATTTGATTGACTTTAGGAGGCTTTAATCCCAGCAATCGGCGGAACTTTCGTGCCCGTTTCGACAGCTGCTGCTGACGGATTCGTACCCCCACCGCCCCATTGTGGGCCATGACCGTCATGCCCTGTTGGACCACGGCGCCCGCAAGACCTTTGTAACGTACCTGGCCTGCACCCCGCCAGAGTAATGTGGCGATGTGGCTCTCGACCACCGGGCGACTATAACCACTGGCACAGGCCAAATGCACTTGATGCGGTGTGCGCTTGCGGTGTAAGCCTGCCTCAAGAAGAATGTCCCGGACATCCTCCGCGCTGGGGTTCGCTTTGATGGGCTCGACACTCTTGGGGATGCCAACCGTCAGAATGCTGCGCTCATGGAGCGCCTGACGCAACCCTGTGTCATTGAGGCCCAGATCACCCGCCACAGAGTGGATATGGCGCCTTGGTCCTGTCTGGACGCGCTCGGTGGCCCGTTGGACCTTGTCGAGCAAGGGCAGCACATAGCTGGCATCGCTCGGATTGCCCTTGGGCACAAGGTTGGCAAAGATGAAACCCGTGGCCGGTTCCGAGACGATACCGGGCTTTCTGCCAAACTGCGCCGGGCAATTGCTCTTGCCTTTGATAATGGGAGCAATAGTGGGATCGTAGGCATTGACCAGTTTAAAGTGGCTGAGCTTCTTGCCTTGGGTGAGCCACTTGGATTGCCGGCGGATGTGCTCATGGGCGCTCATCGCCGTGCTCAACTGACGGGCAAAACGCGCGCGTTGAGGCTCACTCAGCGTCTCTGTCTGTTCAAGACGTTGCTTGGCCTGTTGGGCAAAAGTTTTGATGGGCTCGCCAAGTTCCAGGAGTTGCTGTTCGGTTTGGCGAACCAGCTTGACAAAGACATGCGCTTGGCCCCGGCAGCTGCGGCCAAAGCTCCGCATGACTTTTTTGATCTCTTGTTGGAGGCTTTGGGCTTGCTGCTGGAGTTGGGTCGCCCGGCGGCTGCCCTCTTGAGCGATGTGCTCGACGAGTTCTCGCGTTTTTTTTGAGCCTTATACAGCGTTGTGGCATCGGTGACGCGTTGGCTGCCCTGCTCACACGGAAAGGTATCGATGACGAGATGGGCCGGGCTGACGAGACCTGCATCCATGGCGGCGGCGGCTTGGATGGCAATGAGCTCATCCATCAGCGCTTCGTCGATACGGCCGCGAAACTCGCACAGCGTCTCGGGTAGCACAAAGTGCGCTTGCGAAGGATTGACCTGATAGTCTCGGAGGCCACAGGCATACATGACGGCAAAGTCGGTCCGCAATCGATGACAGATCGCCTCATCGGAGGCACCCAGTTCATGCTTCAGCAACTCCAGGGCGAACAAGACGCGAAGGGGAATGGGCCGTCGGCCACGCGGGGATTTTTTCGGAAACCGTGTGGCGAAGCTCTGCTCGATGGCGCTGACCAGCGTCGCCCAGGGAAAGGTATCCGCCCACTGCCGGATGGGGTGGCCCTCCGGCACAAAGTCGGTGACGTGCAAACGTGGGCCGGTGCCACTCAACCAATGCTGCAGATAGCGAACAAGGCGCATCGTGGGCTCTCCTGATTCACAAGGGGGATGAGAGCCACAGGATACGATGAGACGCGCAACGTCTCAAGGCCCCGTAGAGCAGTGGGAAAAAACCAGTGACCACTAATTACCGCTGGCGGCTGAGCCTGGCTAAAGGCGAGCCACGATACGACGATCTAGAACGGAAACTTTTCGAAGCTCCCGTTATCGCTGTGCCCGCAATCACCATTGCTAGTGATTTCGACGGTGCGGCCGCGGACGGAACATCCTATGCCAAGCAATTCTCGGGCAAATATTCGCACCGAATCTTCAAGGGCATCGGTCACAATGTGCCTCAAGAAGCTCCGCAGGCCTTTGCCGAAGCTATCGTCGATGTCGACGGTTATTGATCGGCGTTAGCCTGCGTAGGCCCTGCGGACTGCCTCACGCTGTCCGCAGGGCAGCATATTTTCAAATCCCAGAGAGGATTCCACATGTCAGACCAGATCATCGTGGCCGCGGAGGTGTCATCACTGGGAGCGGCGTACGCGAACAACGGGCAACCCAAGAGACTGCAGCCGCTCGAGCCGATCAAGCAGCTCAAGGCCGGTGTTCTCGATGTCGGCTATTGCGACATGGGCGCCAGCGATGGGCCACCCGTGCTGCTGCTGCACGGATGGCCGTATGACATGCACAGCTATGCGGATGTCGCGCCCATGCTCGCGGCTCGCGGCTGCCGCGTGATCGTGCCTCACCTGCGGGGCCATGGCACGACACGCTTCCTCGACAGCGCCACCCCCAGGTCGGGTCAGCAGGCGTCGATCGGCGCCGATGTGATCGCCCTGATGGATGCGTTGAAAATGCCCCGCGGGGTGCTTGCCGGCTATGACTGGGGTGGCCGCGCGGCCTGCGTGGCTGCTGCGCTTTGGCCGGAGCGATGCACGGGACTGGTCTCGGTCAACAGCTACCTGATCCAGGACATCGCCAAGGCGGGGTGCCGACGATCACGCTGGACGGGGACGCGGATGGTGTCGTCCCGGCAACGAATGGGAAATCGACGGCAGCGAAGTTCACTGCTTGCCCGCCTTGCTCGCCGCCTTGCCCCAAGTCAGTCCCGGACGTGTGTACCAGTCTTCGCTGCCCCCCCAGCTTTCCCTGAGCCGCTCTACCCCTGGCGGTCTCCTACCCTACCCCATCTTGCGGCGCGAGTCCAGCCCCAGGGGGGCTATGCTGTGCCGCTCTATGCCTTGCGCTGGGGCACGCTGGCGGGGCTGCCGCGCGGCGCGGGGGGCGCAGGAGGAGCCGGGGGCGAGGCGGGGCCGCTCGCGGGGGGCGCTCGGGGGCTCCAGGGGGCGCACTCCTAAGCGCCAGCGTAAAATGCCGTTTGGAATTCCTATCCGCCGCTGAGCATCTCTTCGCCGTTTCAGAGCCCAGCTCGTGCAAATAGGCGCGTTGCATCGCGACCAACTCTGTCACCGTTACATCAATTTCGCCCTACGACAAACTCCGATACATTGCGTGACCCAGTAGAGGCCAAGCTCTTTTCCCACGACAGTGGCAGTAGACAATTGGAACCCTTATGGCGACAATAATGAAACTCCGACAATGCCAGCCATATGCCTGGCACAGCACGACTTCCTGGCCGACCCGGCGGCCAGGCGGTTGGGCAGGAGGAACACACGGTGTTATTGGCGACAATGATCTCCTGCCCGACGTAGGCTGTCAAGCTGGTAGAGGGCGACGTCGGATGCTGGCTTGGCCCCCTCCGCGTCAGGCGCGCGTCCAGACCCGCTGTCCGATGGTGCTGTCGCCCGGTGCGGACGCCCCGCGTGCCGTTGCCGATCCGGACGCCGGTGGCTGCTGGCGCGACGCCGGCGCGACGCCATGGACACGGCTGGGGCGCTTGTCCGCTGCTGCCTTGTGCATCGGCGCCGCCTCCAGACCTGGCACCGGCGTGCCGACCACCTGTCAGATGGCCGAGGCCCCACGATCACCCCAGGTCGCGATGACGCGACCCTGTGCCCTGTGCCCTCTGCCGCCATTTCTGTAGTATAAAATATTGCGGACGGCATTCCCAAACTCCTCCTGGGTGTCCCTGAGGACCACCCGCCGTCCCCAGCAGGTGTGCGCCGCCTGCCCTCGGTTCACACCCACACCAGCTGTCGCTCCTCAGTTCCACAGCGGTCCCGCGCGGCACCACACGTCGTGAGAGGGAGTGAGACCGCGGCGGACCGTCTCGGACACCCCACCGCGTGGCACCATGGGTTTGCCTCCTAGCACGGTGGAGGCTCGGCCCCTCACCGTCGTGACGACTCGCATTGGCCCTTCCCCCTCCTCCAGACGACGCAGAGAGGGTCGCCAAAATATTTTATACTACAGAAATTATCTCATGTAGTATAATAGATGTGATGATACCCGACAACCCTGTGCGGAGGAATCCACGATGCCGGCAGTCCCGCGACACCCCAGGCAAGCCCAGCAAGGGAGGCGGCCGCAGTCCACGGCCGACACCACCCCACAGAAAAAAGCTGGCCGTCCGCAAGGAGCGCCCTCCACCATCGTGAATCTCCGTATCCCCGTGGACCTGTTGGCGCAGCTGGACCGCTATATCGACCGGCTTGAGGTCCAGACGGGGCTGAAGGCCAATCGCGGCATGATTGCTCGTCGGGCCTTAGCGCTTTTTTTGGAGACCCACGCCACTGGCACAAGCGAGCACTCGCTGTAGTGGACACCCCGCGCGTCGCGCGGGGCCGGACCGTCCGTTTTTGTCCTCCCTTTCTCGTATACCTTCCGGGGACCATCATCCGCCACGTGGTGTCCTTACACGCGCGTTTTGGCAATCACTTTGCGGATTGTTTGCCGATAGACCTCCTGCACCCGTTGATTGGAAAGTTTCGCGTAGCGTTCACTGGACCCAATGGACGCATGCCCCAGCAGTTCCTTGATCGAGATGACCTCGGCGCCGGCCTCCAGGAGGTTGGTGGCAAAGGTATGCCGGAGACTGTGACAGCTCGCTTTGATGCCGGCGGCCTTCGCGTAGCGCTCAATTTTTTTCTGTATCCCTTTGGATGACAGCGCCCGATGTGGGCGCTTCTGATTCCAAAACACCAACCCCTCGGGCACCACCTCAGGCCGCAAGGCCAGGCAAGTGCGGAGGGCGGCCAGCGCGTCGGCGGCGAGATAGACGATACGATCTTTGCGGCCCTTTCCCTGCTCAATCCGGAGGGCTTGCTGCTCCCAATCAATGTCTCCCAGGCGGAGACGGGTGACTTCGCTGACGCGTAAGCCGCACCGGAGCATCAGCAAGCCCAGCGCATGGTCTAGGGGATGCGTGATATGGGCAAAGAGGGCACGGACCTGGTCCTGCGCCAGATGCTTCGGCAGGGGGCGGCCCCGCCGCAGGAAATGGGTTGGCTTGACCGGATTGATGGCAAGGGTCTGCTCCTCCATCACGAGGTATTCAAAGAAATGTTTGAGGGCATTCAGCCGCCGGTTGATCGTGGTCGCGGCGAGCTGCGCCTGGCGCTGCTGCTGGATGAACGCCTCGATGTCCCGCCAGGACACGGCACTGGGCGCTTTGTCGAGGGGCGCGAAAAACAGGCGCAGATCCCGGCCATAATTCTCGATGGTATGCGATGAATAGTTCCTGGCGTGCAGATACCCACAGAAGTGGGTGATAGCGGCGGGTTCCATGCCTACCTCCCGTTGAGAGCCTGCCGCTGGGTAATCTGCGCCATGGCCTGCTCATACTGGTGTTTTTTGGTCGTATCGTAGAGTTGGGTGTACCGGAGGGTCAGCTGGATCGAGTGATGCCCCATGAGTTCCTTGAGGACCTCCAGGGACGCCCCGGCATTGAGGAGGTGGGTCGCAAAGGTATGGCGCAAACAGTGCGGAGAATAATGGCGCCTCAGGCCGGCGGCAGCGAGGTACTGATTCATCAGCCCGTTGATGTGAGACCGGAAGAGGTGGGCTCTCTGCCGTTTCGGACTGGGGAAGAGATACAGGCCTGTCGTGTGGTGTGCGCGCCAGACCGCGAGGGTCTGCTCCACATCTGGGGACAGATATACCACCCGATCCACCTGTCCTTTACCCCGATTGATCCGGACGGTGCCTGCCGCGCGATCAATCGCGTCCCATGTCAGCGCACAGACCTCTGAAACACGTAAACCGCAGCGCAACATGAAAAGGAAAATGAGCCGGTCCCGGACGGCATCGATGACCTGAAAGAAGGCCGCGAGATCCGCATCGGGCATCGGTTTGGGCAGGACAGTCGGCGTCAGGAGGCGATGCCGTCGCCGGACCGGTTGCTGCGTCATCTGGCCCTCGTCGTGTAGGTGCTCAAAGAACGCGGTCAGCAGCCCCAGTTTGGTATTAATCGTCGACGGGGCCAGCCCCGACGCCTGGGCGGCGGTGAGGAAGGCGACGATATCCTGGGACGTGGTCTGGGTGAGGTCCTCGGTCAGCGCCCTTTGGCGCCCCTCCGTCCCCTGGCGGCGCAGGGCGTTGAGGGTGCTGACCACAGCGGCCAGGGTCGCGGCCGTATAGTGGCGGGCGGCCAGGAGGGCGAGGTACTGCAGGATACGGTGTTGATTCGGCACCCTGAAGCTTACGAGTGCCGACTGATACTGGGCAGCGACTGCGCTTTCCATATGAGAAACCTCCCTGGGGCTATCGTGGGATAGCCATAGTGTAGAGGAGTCTCAGGATTGTCGCCATAACTACCCTAAAGTCTAATGTCGGAAAAGTGACCCCGCATAAAACCTAGCGTTGCGGGGTTTCTTGCACCCCCAACATTGGACAAAATGATGGACGAGAGAAAACACCTGGTTTTTGCCGAAGTCGAAAAGCTTATGGAGGTAGCGAAGGGTAGCCGCAACGCGGCCCGTGACCGCTGTTTGCTGTTGCTCATGTTTCGGCACGGGTTGCGCGTGTCGGAGGCCTGCGGGTTGCAGTCGTCACAGGTGGATATTGAGAGCCGCGTGCTGCATGTCGCACGGCTCAAGCATGGTTTGTCCATTACGCACCCGCTACGGGGTGATGAGATACGGGCTATCAGGATATGGCTAACCGAACGTGCTAAAATGAAGCCGGATACGGATGCGTTCTTTATCAGTGAACGACGCGGCCCGCTCAGCAGGAAGACGGCATGGGTAATGATCCGCCACTATGGGGAGCTTGCAGGCCTGCCCCTGGAGGCTCACCCTCACATGCTGCGCCATGCGTGCGGCTTCGCCCTGGCCGACCAGGGCGCCGACACGCGGTTGATTCAAGACTATCTCGGACACCGAAACATTCAGCATACCGTCAAATACACGGCGACGAATCCAGCAAGGTTTGAAAGGCTGTGGCGTTAGTGATGCCCCTCTTATTCGATTACAAATTCACCTTCCGCGAAAGCTTTAATGACTCGCGGGGATTCATTTTTACCACACATCTCTATTACCCACAGGTGACTATCTTTCATATCTATCACACGTATACAATGAAACCGAAGGAGGTTCATAATTTTGGAATAAACATCTAATAGCTCTTTAGAAATATTTCTGTAGCCCTTGTCATCATCCCAAGGATTATCTGCGTGGAGAAATTTGCCTAACCGGTCATATATTTTTCCAAATTGCTTCTTGGCAAGATACCCTTCTTGCATTCTTTCAAAATGGTAATTTCCTGGAGCAACACATGTGGGTTCCTGAAGAGGAATAGGGTAAAAATCTTTATTTATCTTGGATAAATACAGAAGTATCTTACTTGCATTATAATCCTTTCTATAATCTGCTGGTTTCTCCGCTTTTGCACGAAGCTCAGCATACGCCTTCTTGTTAGGAGCAATGGCAGCATATACAGTGGTTTCCAAAGATTTGCGAAGATGGAGAATGGCATTTTCCAAATAGCATATGTCGTTACTTTGATTATATGCACGAAGCTGTAACTCAGAGAAGGATAAGCGCGCTTTTACTTCACGCATGCGCTTCAGGTAGATTTTTTGTAAGCGTTCAGGTGGTATGAAGCTCGCAATTTCAACAAGTTATGATCTGCGCAAAGGCAAAATAGGTGGCTTCCGAGCCAAAAACGGAAACTGATTCCTCTTAATAGCGCTGATATTCCAATAGGTTAGAAGCTACGAGACCACCTGAACGCTTACGCACCTTGTTGCACCAAATACCACTTTGCTTTCGCTCGCTTTTTCCCAGCACACTGGACTCATCGTCTCAGGAGCTCCTTCCCCTTTCGCACAGGCCTCCGGGTATATTGCTGCACAGAGGAACATTGTCGCCCTCGATAATTATCAACCCACGGCACGCCACAACCCCATTATATTTCGTCCTAATCGAAACCCGTATCCGCACATAACTGTAGTAGATGAGCGTAAGAATGAATCTCGTCTAGAAGCCGGAGAGAGAGCTTTCTCATATGAGCCTCCTCACGTCGACTTCCTCACGTATCCCCAACGCACTGGAGGCCATGTAGATTACGTGCTGGTGTGGGACGTCCGCCACGAACAGCGCGACCTTGAAGCGACACACTCTATCTTCACACAGCTGCAGGCACACTATGAACTTGTCATTCGCGTAAATGGAGCACGAAGTTTGTCGAAGGTCTTGCTAAGCGCTCGTAAAGGTTGTCAGGCACCTCCAACAATGCCAGGATGTGACGTTGCGTCGCGTTGAGAGGGGTCACGTGATGCGAAGAGCCCTCTACGGTGCCGATGGTGGTCAAGGTGAGCGAGGTCAAGACGGCCAGCACCCGCTCCGTGGTCGGGCGCGAGGTGCGCTGCGTGCGGCTGCCTGGATTGAGACTCATCAGTGCTGCACCACGCTCGGCCAACGCGGTGCGCAACCGCTGCTCCGTCAGGGGCAGGACCCGCAACGCCAGGCACCAGAGCCACAGCAAACCGGCGAGACGGGTTGCGTCGCGCCGAGAGACCGGACGCATAGGCCGATGACGGGTCTTCACGCGGCTGCAGCCCCGTTCCTCGAGGGCTTGTTGATGAGAGGACCCCACCAACGCCGGGGCGCTAGAGGGCGTTTGGGTGGTGGTGGTGACGTAGACCTGCCAGCCCAGGCGCTCCCGCAGGGCGTGCCACGCGGCCAGCTGCACCCACACGGCCGACACGAGCCAGCGCGGGGTGCCATCGGGCAGCGGCTCTTGGGCCACGGCCGTCTGCCCCACGCCCGTCAACCCCGCCTGCGCCGTCCGCTCGGCCACCGTGCGCGCAAGCTCCTGGCGGCTCCGAGAGCGCTGGCGGCCCCGCCCAGGCGCTTGCCACCGCGTGCCCAAGTCGTCTGTCAGGCGCGTCAAGGCCCGTGCACGTCGCCGCCGCCGGCCCGCGTGGGAGGCCGCGGAGCGCACCACCAGCACGCGCGCGCTCCCCGTGTGGGTCTGCTGGGTCCCAGGAGGCCTCCAGCTTGGCGCGCGTTCCCACGCGGCAAGCATCCCCTCCGCGAGGACTGCGCCCGTCTTGGGGTGGACTGTTTCCAGACACTGCCACGTCGCCGCACGCCTCAGCGCCTGCGCGCGCCAGGTGGCGCGTTCGTCCGTGGCCGCGGGGGGCCGAGAGGCACCCAGGGAACAGCGCCCACCTGCGACGAGGGGGCCCCGGGTGCCCAGGGCCGCCATTTTCCTATCGCCGACCACCACGACCGCCGCCGGCCCCCGCGCCGTGACCGCCGCCGCATAGGCGGGGACAGACCATCCAGCATCGGCCCGGTTGCCAGCCACGGGCTGGCACCCCAGCGGCAGGCCCCGCGGCTCGAGCGTCGCCAGCCGGGCTTTGCACTGGCGCCAGTCGGGGCGATGGTCTGTGCTGTGGCCCTGTTGGCAAAGGCTCTCGTCGGTCGGGGCGTCGTGAGACACCCTGACCCGGGTACTCTCCAGGCGTCTGGTCTCGGTCGGCCAGCGCTAGACCCGCCCCCCTTGCTCCAGCATCGCCCTCTCCAGGGTGGCCTGGGTCGTCTCAGCGCCCAGCAGCGACAGGACATTGCCCAGACGAGCGTCGGGGCCATCGGTGTCACGCAGCGTCATAGCCAGCAAGGTGTGGAAGGTCTGGGGGCGTTCCGCCACCCAGTCGCGCACCGCCACGAGGCAATGCTCGCGCGCGGCCACGATGTGGCAGAGCCAGAGGCGGACCAGGGTGCCGACACTGGCGCCCTGCCAGGCCCCGTGGGGGGTGCCAGGGGCGTCAAGCATGGCGCGGATGCCCATCTGCTCGATGACCCCAAGGAGTAAGGGCACACGGTTGCTCTGTGCATGCGTGAGCGGTGACACAGCCCATCGTACGTGTGGGAACCTCTGCATCGGGGAGACACATAGACCGTCGCCCCCTGTGGGGGGACGCCGTCTGACCATCCTACCACATTGTGCCTGAACTCGGTGATCGATTTGCGCGAACGCTAAGTATGAACTCATCTACACCTCCCCGCAGCGGGGATTAATGCAGCTGTATCGCTGGAAAGACGGGAAGGGAAATTAATTATAGATTTCGACAGTTGTGTTTTAGTAAGTTTTAAGTATACTATTGTCTCGCCAGAACCGGCTGTTGCTTGGCAAATAAAGAAGCAAAGATATCGCTCTGATCGTGGATCAAAAGGTTGATCCTCAAGCACCTAACTTCAGTGTGCGTCCCTTACCGAACCTGGAGACGAAAATTGTC
>WNFE01004745.1_pt1 | contig 10193 bp, 9 predicted proteins | sample 5400451 | NCBI WGS metagenome assembly WNFE01 (sample SAMN13153344, study PRJNA577476) | soil metagenome | isolation source: 200 cm saprolite under Douglas fir tree site 2 hole 2 | place: USA:California | collected 2015-04-18 | reverse complement strand
CCCGGATAGGCCATGAACAGCTTGAAGCTGCTGACGCCTTCGCGGACGAGTTGCCCCATCTCTTCGAGTTGCGCCGCGCCGAGATCGGTGATGATGCAATGAAAGGCGTAGTCGGCGACGGCTTTGCCCTCGGCCTTTTTCATCCAGGTCTCGAAGGCCTGACGGAGACTTTGTCCCTTGTACTGAATGGCGAAATCAATCAGCGTCGTGGTCCCGCCGAAGGCGGCGGCGATCGTGCCGCTCTCGAAATCGTCCGCGCTGGTGGTTCCGCCAAAGGGCATATCGAGATGCGTGTGCACGTCAATCCCGCCGGGCATGATGTAACAAGCTGCTGCGTCAATGATTCGCCCGGTATTTTCCGAAGGAAGGTGTGCCCCAATCGCCGATACCTTATCGCCGGCAATGCCCACTTCCCCGGCGTACATGTCCGTTGCTGTGACGATGATTCCGTTTCGAATCAGCGTGTCAAAACGCATGCCGAGCCCTCCGCCTTGCTGCTGTGATTACCGCGCTTCGCTCACGACTTACATAGGGGCACAACTTCCCGCCCATAGACGTCCAGGGTTTGCTCTTCGTCGCCGCACATCAAATAGATGTTGAATTGCGTCACGCCGGCGCGGCGCAGCGCCTCGAGTTTCGCGAGATGCGCTTGCACCGGGCCCAGCAGGCAAAAGCGGTCCACGACTTCGTCGGTGACAAACGAGGCGTTGTCGCTGCCCACTTCGCAGTGATGCAGGTAGTCGTAGCCGCCGCGATTGCGCACATAGGAGGTCAGCGCGGGCGGCAGCTCCTCGGGTTTGTAACGCGAAATCAGGTCCATCACATGATTCGAAACCAGCGCGGGGAACCAGCGAACGTGCTCGCGCCCGACCTTCAGATCATTTGACACCCACACCGGAGCCGCGGCCATCACTTCAATCTTGTTGGGATCGCGCCCCGCTTCCTTCGCCCCCTCGCGAACGAATCCCACACACCAGGCGATCAGGTCGGGATCGGCGAATTGCAGAATCACTCCGTCGCCGATGCGGCCGGCGCAGCGTAGCGCCTTGGGGCCATAGCCGGCCACCCAGACTCCCGGTACGCCAGCGGTTGCCCAGGGAAAATGCGCGCGGGTTCCGTCGAGCTCGACCGTTTTCCCTGCATTCAGGTCGCGAAAGACGCGCACAAATTCTTCCAGGTTTTCGAGCGTGGTGGGCTTCTTGCCCAACACGCGGCGCGAACTGTCGCCGCGCCCGATTCCCATTTCCATGCGTCCCTTCGACGCCAAGTTCAGGGTGGCGAACAAACTCGAAGCGACGGTGACGTCGCGCACCGCAGGGTTTGTCACGCAGGTTCCCAGGTGCATTTTTCGCGTGTTTGCGGCCATCAGTGTCAGCAGCGGAAAGGGCTCCATCCACAGCACGTGCGAATCAAACATCCAGCCGTATTCGAACCCCGCCCCTTCCGCCCGGTGCGCCAAACTCACAATGCGCTCGATGGGAATGTCCGGCTTGATGGTGATCCCGAATTTCATGCGGCCCCCTCGCTTTCCTTAGCCTGCTGGTTGTGCCGCAGGCTGCGGCGATCCCGTCAGCGCAGAATACGTAACGAAGCTGACCAGGAACCCCACGAACCATGCGTAGTTGTATAAGACTCTCACGGGAGGATAAACAAGGCCGACGAACGCGACTCCCGCGCCCGCTGCCAACGCGACAATGGCTTGCCAGTTGATCCCGCGCGAATACTCGTAACGCCCGCCGCGCCGGTAGAGATCCTCCACGGAGAGAATTTTCTTGCGCACCACAAAGTAATCGCAAATCAACACACCGGCAATGGGCCCCAGGAAACCGGAATAGCCCACCAGCCAGGTAAAAATGTAGCTGCCGTAGCTGGCCAGCAGCTTCCACGGCTGCATGGCGATTCCCATCGCGCAGGTAATCAGTCCGCCGGTGCGAAAGCTGATGCGGCGCGGAGAAAGATTCGAGAAATCGTTTGCGGGAGAAACGACGTTGGCGGCCACGTTGACGTTGAGCGTGGCCATCAACAAGGCGATCATGGCCAGAACGACGACCCAGGGGTTCCCGAGCCTGGATAGAACTGCGACGGGGTCCCACAGCGCTTCGCCGAAGATGATGAGTGTGGCCGAGGTAACCGCGATTCCAATAAAGGAATAAAACGTCATCGTTGCGGGAAGACCGAGCGCTTGGCCGACCATCTGGTCGCGCTGGCTGCGCGCGTAGCGCGTGAAGTCCGGAATGTTCAACGAAACTGTGGCCCAGAAACCCACGACGCCGGTGAGCGAAGGGACGAAGAAACGGAAAAACTCGCCGAACGACTGGAACTTCGATGGCGCCGCCAGCATGGGCCCGAATCCGCCGGCCTTTCCGCGCGCCCAAAGAAGAAGCGCGAGCCCGATCAGCAGCAAGAACGGCGCGGAGATGCCCTGGAGAAAGCGGATGGTTTCGATGCCGCGCAAGATCACCGCCACGTTCAGCAGCCAGAACGCGCCGAAGCAGACCGCTGCGCCGTACGGAAAATGTTTCCAGCCGGGCGCGAGCGCCACAATCATGGCGTTGATGGCCTCTCCGCCGATCCACGTTTGAATGCCGAACCAGCCGCAGGCCACCAGCGCGCGCAGGATCGCCGGCACGTTTGCGCCCAGCACGCCGAACGAGGCGCGCGCAAACACCGGAAACGGGATCCCGTATTGCGTGCCCGCGTGCGCATTGAGCAGCATGGGAACCAGCACCAGCACATTTCCCAGGAACACGGTGAAGAGCGCCTGTTTCCAATTCATCCCGCCGGCGATCATGCCGCTCGCCAGCATGTAGGTAGGAATGTTCACGCTCATCGAAATCCACAGCGCGGCGTAATTATAGGTGCGCCAGGTGCGCCGCTCGGCGGGCACGGGAGCGAGGTCTTTGTTGTACAGGGAGCTGCTGCGGACAGTTTCAGCCGCAAGCGAACCCGTGTGCTGGGCATTCATCGTGGCGAGAGAACCCACCTTCAGTAAATGTTGGAGTCGCGCTTGCCGCCTGTGTAATCGATGTAGACCGTTTTGAGCTCCGTGTAGAAATCAATGGCCACGCGGCCCATCTCGCGCAAGCCTACCCCGGTTCCTTTCATTCCGCCAAAGGGGAGCTGCGCCTCGCCGCCGACGGTGGGCGAATTCACGTGCGTGATGCCGGTTTCGATGCGGTCAATAAATTCGAAGATCTTGGCGGCGTCATTGGTGTAGAGCGAACTGGAAAGGCCGTAGCGCACCGAATTGGCGACGCGCAATGCTTCTTCGAAATTCTTCACACGAATCACCGAAAGCACCGGGCCGAAGATTTCGTCCTGCGCGATGCTGCTTCCGGAAGCGACGTGATCGAAAATCGTCGGCGCGACAAAATAGCCGCGGTCGTAGGCGCCGCCGGAGAGGCGCCCGCCTCCCAACAGCAGCTTGCCTTCTTTCTTTCCGATTTCGATGTAGCGCAAATCGGTTTTCATCTGCGCCTCGTCCACGGCCGGGCCCACATCAATCCCCGGCTCGAGGCCGTTGCCCACGCGGAGCTTGCGGGCGCGCTCGACCAGCATCTCCACAAACCGATCGGCCACCGCTTCTTCAATCACCACCCGGCTTGTCGCCGTGCAGCGCTGACCGGTGGAAGCAAACGCGCCGAAAACAGCCGATTCGACCGCGAGCGGCAAATCCGCATCCGCCAGAATAACCAGCGGATTTTTTCCGCCCATCTCGCACTGGCACTTCTTCATGCGCCGCGCGCCCTGCGCGTAGAGCTCGCTGCCGACTTCAGTCGAACCGGTAAACGAAACGGCGCGGACGTCGGGGTGCTGCAGAAGTTCATCGCCCACTTCCCCGCCCGAGCCCGCCACCATGTTGAGCACCCCCGCAGGGACGCCGGCGCGCTCGAAAATCTCGACCACTTTAGCCCCTGTGAACGGCGTCAGCGTTGCCGGCTTGAAGACCACCGTATTCCCCGCAACCAGGGCCGGCGCGATCTTCCACACAGGAATGGATATCGGGAAATTCCAGGGCGTGATGGCCCCAACCACTCCGAGCGGCTGCTTGAGCGTGTAGGCAAAATTCTTGGGCAGCTCGCTCGGGACGGTCTCGCCGCCGATGCGCCGCGATTCGCCGGCCATGAATTCCAGAATGTTGATGGATTTCTGGACTTCGCCGAGCGCGTCCTTCAGCGCCTTCCCTTCCTCGCGGGTCATCAGCAGCGCCAGATCGTCCTTCTGCTCTTCCATCAACAGCGCGGCCTTGCTGATCACCCGCCCGCGGACCGGCGCCGGGGTGTCGCGCCACTTTGGAAACGCCGCGAGCGCGGCAGCAACCGCCTGGCGGGTCTCCTCGCGCGTCGAAAGCGGAGCGAGGCCAATCACCTCATCGAGATTGGCGGGGTTGCGCCGCTCGGACGTCCGGGACGAACTCGATTCGACCCAGCGTCCCTGGATGAAATTGCGGCAGACTTGAACCGTGGATGTAGCCGTGGCCATGGCGCTTTCCTCTTTCAGTTTGCGGCTTCCGCGCGCCGAGCGGTGCGCGTGCGCGTGATTTCGCTGTACGATTCCGGGCGGCGGTCGCGGTAGAACTGCCAGACGTTGCGCACCTCTTCGATTTCGTCGAAGTTCAGGTCGGCCACCAGAAGTTCGTCTTTGTCGCGGCCGGCTTGCGCAATGATTTTTCCGCGCGGATTGCAGAAGTAGCTCTTGCCATAAAACTCGCCGATCTTCCAGGGATGCTCCGTGCCGACCCGGTTGATCGCCGCGATAAAGTACGCGTTGGCGACGGCGTGCGCCGGCTGCTCCAGCTCCCAGAGATATTCGGAAAGTCCCGCCACGGTTGCCGATGGGTTGTACACGATCTCCGCGCCGTTCAGCCCCAGGATGCGCGCGCCTTCCGGGAAATGGCGGTCGTAGCAGATGTACACGCCCACGCGTCCGAAGCGCGTTTCAAACACCGGATAGCCGGTGTTGCCGGGCGTGAAATAGAATTTTTCCCAAAACCCCGGATGGCAGTGCGGAATATGGTGCTTGCGGTACTTGCCGAGGTAGCGCCCGTCGGCGTCAATCACGGCGGCGGTATTGAAATAAACCCCGGTCATCTCCACTTCGTAAACGGGCACAACCAGCACCATGCGGTAGCGCCGCGCAAGACTTTGCATGCGCTTTACCGTGGGCCCCTCGGGGATGCGCTCGGTGAGTTCATACCAACGCGTCTGCTGCTCGGCGCAAAAGTAAGGCCCGTAGAAAAGCTCCTGGAGCCCGAGGATTTGCACCTTGCGCTTGGCCGCATCGGCCATCAAGCGCTCGTGCTTCGCGATCATCTTTTTCTTGATGTCGGCGAGCGAAACCTTTTCCGGCGACCATTCACAGTGCGCCTGAATGAGGCCACAACGGACGACGCGAGGCATAGCACTCCTCCTGCAAATATTGGGCAAGTTTACTCCCCGGCACAATGCCCTACAAGGGTGGCAATCCCAAGAAGGGGTGGGGGGTCCGCGTTGTCAGGGGCGGCGAATCACGTAGGCGGCGCCCCAACCCGCCAGCACGAGGACTCCCAGAATCGCCCAGCCGTACGGATGGCCGTAAGTCGCAACGGGGAAGTGATTGCTGATCATGAGGAATACCACCGGCACTACCATGAAGGTGTTGTGCTTCGAGCGCAGCTTCGCGCGCGCCCCGAGCGTGAGGTTCGGCGACTGGCCAGCTTGCAGCGCCGCGACCATTTTTCGCTGGGCCGGAAGTATTCGCATCCAAACGTTCAGCGTCATGAGAGTCCCCAGCGTCGCGCCGACGTGCATGTAGGCAGCGCGAGCGCTCAGCACTCGCGAAAGCCCATAGGCCGTGCCTACAATCAACAGGAAGGAAATGGCCGCGAAGAGCGCTTCGGAATCGGCAAGTGCCGAGCGGACCATGAGGTCATAGACGATCCAGGAAACGACGATCGCTCCGAGCCCAATCGCGATTCCAACGCCAAGCGAAATCCGCGATACGTCGTTATCCAGCAGCGCGCCGCCCATGTAGTACACGAGCGTGAGCAGAATCATCCCGCTCAACCAGGTGAAAGCGGCCTCCCATTTGAACCAGTGCAATTTCCGCGGCAGCAGTTCGGGAACTTTTTGTTTCTCCACGACGTAGAATCCGCCGCTGTGCACCATCCACACTTTGTCGGTGTCGCTTGAGAACTGTCCGTCGAGCCACGTGAAGTAGTAGGTCTGGCCGACCCACAGGATGCCCGCGAAAACGTGGACCCAGCGGACAATCAAATTCACCCATTCCATGACGCTGGGATCGAGCGCCACCGCTCAGCTCCCGCGGTACGTTGTGTACCCGTGCGCGCTGAGAAGCAGCGGCACGTGATAGTGCTGCGAGGTGTCGTTGACCGTGAAGACGATGGAGGCCTCGGGAAAGAAGCTTTCGATTTTTTGTGCGCGAAAATAACGGGACACCTGAAAGCTCAGCCGGTAGGTTCCCGGGATTAGCCGGAAATTCCCAGCCAGGAGGTCATTTGCGCGGCCATCCTGATCCGTCTCCCCCGAACCGAGAAGTCTCCAGCCCTGCTTGGCTTCGCGAATTTCCAGTGTCACCGGGACTTTGCTGGCTGGTTTTCCGCTCGAAAGGTCCAGAACGTGGGTCGTGATGGAGCTCATGGGCATTCCTTTGCGTCATTCTCCGCGCAAAAGTTTTTCCAAACGCAGCCGCGTGATTTTGCTTTGCTCCTCCGCGGCAATGCGGATCTCGGCGGCAGGGGCATTGTGGAGGCGTTGTTCGAGAAGTGCAAGCATCTCCTCGGTGCTCTTCCCCGTGGCGCAGACAATAAAAATATAGCCAAACCGTTCTTGGTATTTCCGGTTCGCCTGGGCCAGCGCATCGAGCAACTCCGGGCGCGCGTTGCGAGTCCCCGACTGTTCTTCACGGGCCCACTTGCTCGTCCGCGGCGTCTGCGCCACCGCGGCTTTCTTCTCGCCAATCTTGGGGTGCTGCCGGAATGCTTCCAGCCAATCCCCCTGCTGCAGTTCCCACCAGACGCGGCCAGCCGAATCGTGAAGTTGCTCGGCGGTTTGAAACGGGCGAAGCTGCGCCATGCGCTGCGCCCATTTCGCCGAGCCGCAGTATTTCAGAAACCCGGTTTCTGCCTCTTCCCGAGAAAGGGAATTCAGACGATCAAGCCCGCGGGTCAAGAATCTCTCCCTGCTACATACGCGCTATCGTGCCGATGATTCTCAGGCGGCTCACGCCGCCATCCGGAAAGATGTTGAAGCGAACGTGCGTGACGTCACCGTGGGATTGAATCTCTTTCTCAAAATGATGGCGCGTGTCGGCTCGCAGCTTGGTGCGCGCGATGATCTCTTTCCAATCCGCAGAATCGCCGGGGAAGTCAGCGGCGGTCCCTGGTTCCATCCGGCAAGCTTCCAGTGAAAAACTTTCCGGGAAATTGCCTTTGAAGTGGGAGGTGTCCACTTCCACCTTGCGGATCGTCCCGCGGGTCCCCAGCCGGATGATGGCCCAATCATGGCCGGGCCCGCGCCGCCGGCGGGTTTCCCAGCCGTCACTCATGCTGCGGGCGCGGCCGGGCATAATCAAATTGTGGCGCGAGCCAAAAAACATGTCGCTGCACGCCACCACCAGTCCGCCGTTTTCCACCGCCGCCAGATCGACCTCGGTTCCCTGCTGCTCGATACGGCTCCAATCCGGCGCGACCTCGCCATAGGCTTTGAAACGCGCAACACCGCCGTCGGGAAATATTTTGAAACGCAGGTGCGTGATGCGCTCCGGACTTTGAATCGCAAAGCGATTTTCGGAGTCGCCTTGCAGTGCCGACTTCGGCAGAATTTCTTTCCAGGACACGGATGAACCTGTTAGCGCAGGCACATCCCGATTCCCTTCAAGCGAGCACGCTTCGAGCGAACACTGCTCGGGATGATTTCCTTTGAAGTGGCTTGTATCCACGACGACGCCGCGAAGAATCCCCGCCAAGCCGAGACGGATTATGCACCAGTCGAAACCCGGCGCCCGGCGCCGCCGCGTTTCCCAGCCGTCCATCCACTTTCCGGCGTCGGTGTACTTGCCTTCGATGAAGATCGGCTTGCCAGGCTTGAGGAGGTTTTCCTTCGGGGCGAAGAACTCGTCATTGGCGAAAACTACGGCGCCGCCCAGCCGTTCGGATGCAAGATCAATCAAATCAACAAGTTCCATCATAATGTTTCACGTGAAACAATCGCCCCCGCGGGCGCCGGGGGAAACCAGCCGCGCTCAAAGACTTTCCTGCCCCGCAGAAACGTCGCTTCGACAACACCGTTGAGGACCTGCCCCGTATACGGCGTCAGCTTGTGCCGGTGATGAAGCAGCGCGCCGTCCACGCGGAAGGAAGCCTCCGGATCCCAGACCACAAGATCAGCATCATACCCTTTCTGAATCGCGCCCTTGCGATTGTGAAGACCGACGAGCCGGGCGGGGGCGCGGCAAAGCCACTCGGTCAACTGCCGCAAAGAATAGCCGCGGCCCCGCGCCGCAGTCCACGTCAGGGGGAGGCGGAGCTGAAGCGAGGAAATGCCGCCCCACGCGCGAAGGAAATTTCCTGATTCGCGCATCTTCATTTCCGGAGGACATGGCGAGTGGTCGGAAACGACCATTTCGATGAGGCCTTCGCCAAGTGCGGCCCAAAGGGCTTCGTTGTTGTCGCGTTCGCGGATCGGCGGGCAACACTTGAACTGGGTCGCGCCATCGGGAACGTCCTCGGCGGCGAGGCACAAATAATGCGGGCAAGTCTCGACGGTGATCGGCAAACCCTCCCGGCGCGCTTCGCGCAGCGCAGGGAGCGCAACAGAGGAAGAATGATGAACGATGTGCATGCGGCATCCGGTTTCGCGGCAGAGGCGAATGACCAGCGCCACTGCTTCGTTTTCCGCTTTTTGCGGACGGGAGTTCAGGAAAGTGGAATAGCGCCGCGGATCAGGCGAACCTCCTTTGTTCAACGCTCGCACGGCTTCGTCCACCGGGCCAGGAAGCTCCGCGTGAACAATAAGGACTGCGCCAAGACGCTTCAATTCATGACATGCGATTCGCAGATGGGATTCGGCAACGCAGTGAAATTCCTCGACGCCGGATGGGATGAGAAAACATTTGAACCCGAGAACTCCTGCCTCGAAAAGAGGCCGCAGGTGCCCGACATTTTCAGGAACGACTCCGCCCCAGAAGCCAACATCCACCCAACAATTTCCGCGCGCGGCTGCAAGTTTTGCTTGCAGTGCCTGCGGAGTGGTCGTCGCGGGAATGCAGTTCAGAGGCATATCCACGAGCGTGGCCACGCCGCCGGCCGCCGCGGCGCGCGTGGCCGAGGCAAACCCCTCCCACTCCGTCCGGCCCGGCTCGTTGATGTGGACGTGAGTATCCACGAGACCGGGCATCACCACCGAGTTCCCCGCGTCAAACACCGGCGCATCCGGGGGGTAATCGTCGAAACCGGCAATGGCCGTGATGCGGCCGTCCTGGATGTGAATCGAAGCCGGTGCGAGGTCTTCGGGCGTGACGACCTTTTGACTGCGGATAACGAGGTCGGCACTCATTGTAGAGTCTGGAGGAACTCGTCGAGAAGATTCTGAGCCACGCGCAGCCGGTATGCCGCGGTCGAGCGGAGGTCGTCAATGGGCGCGATTTCCGACGCGAGGGATTCTCTTGCAGCGTCAATCACGCGAGGAGCAAGAGGTTGCACTCGCAATGTGCCTTCCGTTTTCGCGCAGCGAAGAACGGTGGGCGCCACGCTGCCCAGTGCGATGCGGACGTCGCGTATCCGGCCGCGGTCGAGACTCGCGGCGGCTGCGAAACATACTTTTGAAATCGCCTGGGCCCTGCGCGTCCCCACTTTGCGGTAATACTGGCGCCAGCCGGAGGTGGCGCGCGGGAGGCGGATGGAGCGCAGCAATTCGTCCGGCCGCAGATTCATTGTCTTATACCCGGTGTGAAAACCATTGTAGAGGACCCGGCGCGATCCCCGTGCAGAAACAAGCTCGAGTTCGGCGTCATACACAAGCAGCGCGGGCGGGGAATCTGCCGCGGGAGAAGCATTGACGATGTTCCCTCCCAGCGTTCCTCGGTTCTGCGTGGCCACTCCGCCGGTCTCTTGCGCGGCGCGACAGAGCAACGGGAACTCCGCCTGCAGAACCGGATGCTTCTGAATTTCCGTGTAGGTGGTCAACGCGCCGAGG
>WNFE01004744.1_pt1 | contig 10194 bp, 9 predicted proteins | sample 5400451 | NCBI WGS metagenome assembly WNFE01 (sample SAMN13153344, study PRJNA577476) | soil metagenome | isolation source: 200 cm saprolite under Douglas fir tree site 2 hole 2 | place: USA:California | collected 2015-04-18 | reverse complement strand
CAAACCACAGTGGAAGGGCCGCTAGTCGGGACAAGGAGATCGAAGATGAGTATCAAAGGGAAATGCGCGATTGTGGGCCTGGGCGTGACTGCCATGGGCAAGGTCTACGGGCGCAGTGCTACCGATTTTGCAGCAGAAGCGATCCAACTGGCGCTGGATGATGCGGGTCTTCAAAAAAAGGATGTCGATGGCCTGCTCATCAACGCCAATATGTCTCCAGAGATGAGCCCGCTGCTGCAAATGACGCTCGGCTTCAAGGATTTGTCGCTGCTCAATGTCATGAATGCCTACGGGTCCACGGCCGGGACGATGATCCAGTACGCGAGCATGGCGATAGAGGAAGGGCTTGCCAACGTGGTGGTGCTGGTCTACGCCGATGACCCTCTCAAGCCGAACCAGGGCGCGGGTTCTTCCTATACTGGGTCTCACATGATCCCTATGACCGGCATGGAGGGCTTGCGTCTGGCATATGGCTTGTATGGCGCCAATCCCAGCTATGCGATGGCTGCCCGGCGGCACATGCATCTGTTTGGCACAACCAGCGAGCAGTTGGGAGCGATCGCGGTTTCTCAGAGGAAATGGGCACAGATGAACCCCTGGGCGCAGATGCGCAAGCCCATGACAATGGAGGACTATCTGAACTCGCGCTACGTCGCCGAGCCTTTCCACCTGTTCGACTGCTGCCTGGTCTCCAATGGCGGCATCGCCGTAATCATAACATCCGCTGAACGAGCCAGGAGTCTCAAGCAACCGCCGGTCTATGTGCTCGGCATGGGGCAGGGCGCGCCAGGTGACGACCGGCGCACAGATCGTGAACCAGGCATTTATACCGGAGCCAAACATTCTGGCGAGAAGGCTCTCAAGATGGCAGGACTCGAACTAAAAGACATCGACATTTGCGAACTGTACGACTGCTATACCTACACGGTGCTGGTCACGCTCGAGGACTACGGCTTCTGTGAGAAGGGCGAAGGTGGGGCGTTCGTTGCGGATGGCAAGCTGGGTCCGGGCGGCTCGCTGCCCACCAATACGGGCGGCGGCGAGTTATCGGCCTACTACATGTGGGGGTTCACGCCGCTCTCCGAGGCGGTGGTGCAGGCGCGTGGGCAAGGGGGTGAGCGGCAGGTCGAGAAGCATGATCACATGCTGGTCAGCGGCAATGGCGGAGTCCTCAACTATCACTCGACAACAATCCTGAGCAAGCACCTTGCCTGACCACCACATTATGACGAACTCTCGCCTGCGGCTTGCTCGGCAAGCGCCAGCGCGCCCAGCACTCCCACCCGGCTGCCCAGGCCTGGAGGCACGATATAGGTGTCAATCTGCCGGAGAATGGCCGGTGCCTGGATGTACCCGTTGAGGAGAGCTTGCACTCCCTGCCGAATCCGTGGGAACAAGTGGCTCTGGCTCATGACCCCGCCACCCAGGATGATGCGCTGCGGAGACAGCGTGCAGATGAAGGTCACGCAGGCTAGCGACAGGTAGTGCGCTTCCAGAGCCCAGACCGGGTGATCGGAGGGCAGGGACTCGGCGGGCACGCCCCAGCGCGCTTTCAGAGCAGGCCCACTCGCCAGCCCCTCCAGACAGTCTCCGTGGTAGGGGCAGGTACCCGGGAAAGGGTCGGCCTGCCGGTCGTGCGGCAGGCGAATATGGCCCATCTCGGGATGCAGCAGGCCGTGCATCAGCTGACCGTTGCTGAGGCCGCCACCGCCGATCCCGGTGCCTACAGTCAGGTAGAGGAACGTGGTCAGGCCCTGCGCAGCACCCCAGCGCCCCTCGCCAAGCGCGGCGGCGTTGACATCGGTGTCGAAGCCGACGGGCACACCGAGTGCCCGCCCAATGGTCCCGGCTATGTCCGTGTGCGCCCAGCCCGGCTTGGGAGTCGAGGTGATGGAGCCATAGTCTGGCGCATGGCGATCGATTGAGATCGGTCCAAACGACCCGATACCGATCGCCGCCAGCGGTGTGGTGAGTTGCTGCTGCTGGAAGAACGCGATGATCCGCGCGAGCGTCTCGCCGGGCGCCGTGGTGGGAAAGTGTATCTGGGCCCTTAGATCTGCCGGACCCATGCCGACCGCGCAGACGATCTTAGTGCCTCCCGCTTCGATGCCTCCATACAACATACACGCTGCCTATATTCCTTTCTCCGTCGCTGATCGAGGTCTCATGTAGAGAGTCCAGAGCCCGGACCGTGCTTTGCGTTGCGATACCGATCGAGGCCTTGGTGCGCAGGTCCGGCTGCAAACTCAGTCTACCATATTATCGCTCACTGGGTGCCGGGTCCGCTATTCCTGTACAGAGTTGCAGAGACCTGCTAGTCCTACAGTTGTAGATGAGTACGTCTCCTCTGCCCTCCCCTTTCCGAGAGGATGATCAGGTTTTTGCCTTGCTACCTTGGTCGCGTATTGCCTGGCGCGTAGTGATCTCCTTGGGGATGCATCACATGTTTCCCTGCTTTCTCCTTCCCGAGGATTTTGGCAGGGAAACATGTGATGGCCCCAGGACGCGGAAACGAGGACCATCAACGATGAACTCCCACTAGTGAAACGCGCTTAGCATGCGCGAACCTTTTGTGGCTCTCGCTCGTAACAGGAAACAGCACACTACTGAAGGAGCCAAAAAGCCGCGTCCTATGCAAGAGAGAAGCGATGAACAGTTGATGGCAGCCGTGATGGCAGGCGATCAGGTGGCATTAGCCGCGCTGGTGACCCGCCACCATGCCCCACTGCTCGGCTATCTCTATCGTCTCGTCGGCGGCGACCGGCAGCTTTCGGAAGATCTGGTTCAGGAGACCCTGCTGCATGTGCTGCGGCAGCGCACGTACCAGGCTGATCGCCCATTCAAGCCCTGGCTCTACACGATTGCCACCAATCTGGCACGCGACTACTTCAAGTCAGCCGCGATGCGCCAGTGCGGGCGATCAGGTGATGAGGAGGAAGCGCTGCTTCACCTGTACGACAGCGCTCCTGGCCCGGAAGAACGCGCCCTGGCGGCAGAGCAGGGCAGCGAGGTGCGGGCAGCGCTCGCTCAGCTTCGTGAGGAATATCGCATCGTGGTGGTGCTCCGCTTTTATCAAGGATTCAGCTTACAAGAAATCGCCCAGACGCTTCACATCCCGCTGGGCACCGTCAAATCGCGGCTCTCGGTGGGCGTTGCTCGCTTGCGCAGCGTGCTGGCCCCAGTACAGAAAGGAGTGGACTAGATGCCCCATCCCCAATCATCCTGGCCGTTTGAGCGACCAGAGGACTTGACTGACGCGCTGCGCGAGCAGGGAGCCTCGCCAGAAGAGTGTGCTGATCTGCTCCCCGCCTTGCGTCGCCTCTCCGAGTGGCAGGCGCCCCAGCCCTCACCCGCAGACACCCGGCGTCTGCTCGCCATGCTTTCGCCTGAGCTGCCCGCGCTCTCGCCCGTGCGCCAGGCCATCCGTGAGCACCGGCAGCGCACTGGCGTATTCTGGCTGCTGGCAACGGCCCGCGCACAGGTCAGTCTCTTCGGCCTGGGCTTCTGGCTGGTGAGCGCGCTTATCACCCTGTTGGGCGCGGTGGTTGTGTTGAGCAACGTGCTGCCCGATCAGGAAGTGGTGCTGCGCGCCAGCGGGCCACTGCTGGCCTACCTGGGAACCATCGTCGCCTTTCGCGGGAGAGAAGCGCGGGTGCTGGAAATGGAACTGGTCTGCCTGCCCTCCCCGCTGCAACTGGCCCTGGCCCGGCTGGTGATTGTGCTGGGCTATGACGTTGGGCTGGGCCTCGCGCTGAGTCTGCTGCTCTGGGCGGGCGGCTCCGGGCAGGTGCTGGCGCTGACGCTCACCTTTCTCATGCCGCTGCTGCTGGTCGCGGGACTGGCCCTGCTGCTCTCGCTGCGCCTCTCGGCCCAGGCGGCAGCCTCCCTGGCCTATGGGAGTTGGCTGGCCGTCCTGGCCATCAGCAGCACGACCAATCTCCAGGTGCTCCTGCTCACGCCAGCACTACTCGTGCTGCCGGGCTGCATCGGTCTGGCGTTGTTGGCCATTGCGCTGCTGCGCATCCATACCGACATGCATCGCCTGCTGCCTCATGCATAAGGTTCGCGAACCTTTTTGAGGGCTGGAACGTCCAGAGGGGACGTGCAACACTCGCTGCACCTGCAAACTCGAATACCCATACTAAGGAGCGTATCATGACTATCACTACACTGGCCAGCACCGGGAAGCCTACCCGGACGATCGGGCGCTCAAGTCTGCTTCTGAGGGTTATGGCCTGGGAGCTTCGTCGCTTTCGTGCCAGCCGCCTCTTTTGGCTGCAGTCCCTCGGCTTCTTCTGTCTCTCGTCCTTCGTGATATGGACCCAGCAGATACCACTCACGCTCAATCACGCGCATGCCAAAGTGCCGTTCTTCGGCTTCGTTGCTGGAACCAGCGCCTGGGGATTGCTTATGATCCTTCCCTCAGGAACTTTGATGTTGCTGGGTATGCTCCTGCCCTTTGTCAATGCGGATGGCGTGACGCGGGATCTCTCCCGACGCACCCACGAACTGCTCATGGCGACCGCGCTGCCAACCTGGGCGTATGTCTGGGGACGCTACCTGGCGGGCCTGGTGATGAGCCTGGGGCTGGCGGGGCTTGTGCTGACCTCCATCCTGGGGATGGGTTGGCTTTTGCATCTCACCATCACCGACTATCCATTGCCAGAGATTGGCAATCTGATGGTCATCTGGATCGGCATGATTGCGTCAGCGACGGTCCTGGTCAGCAGCCTCAGCTTCGCCCTTGGCACCTTGCTCCCGCGCCTGACCACGCTGGTCAAGATCGTGATCCTGCTGGCGTGGTTTGTCGGGGTGGAGATTATCTCCATCGTGTTAGGCAACGCCAGTCACGCTGCCAATTTCAGTCTCCCTGCCTGGTACATCAATTGGGACCCGACCAGCGAGGGAATCGCGCTCGGATTGTTCAACAAGTATATGACTGACTTCAGCAACATGGCCGACAAGGCAACCAGCACGGCGCAAACGCAGCACGGCCTCCTCACGGTCGAGAACACCTTGATCGACCTCGGGGGCTGGTTCGCACCACACCTGCTGTTGGCTGGGCTCAGTCTGGTGCTGGTACTGATCGTGGCTCTCACCTTCAAGCGGTCTCGTAACACCCTCAGCTAATCTGCTCATGCATGGCTGAAAAGAAGGTTTGCGAACCTTTTTGGGGGGCTGACTCGTAAGAGGGGACGTGCAACCACTCGCTGCACCTGCAAACTCAGATAAACAAAAAGGAGAATATCATGAACGCCACTGTATTGACCAGCACTGAGCAGCAAACTCGGATTACTGGGCACCAGTATCCATTGACGCGCGTGGTGACCTGGGAGTTGCGTCGCTTTCTCGCCTCCCGCCTCTTCTGGTTTCAAGCACTTGGCTTCTGGGGGTTCCTGCTGCTCATCATATGGGCGCTACACGCATCAGATCAAACTGGTACGGTCACGGGCAGCGAACAGCTCAGCGCCTACGTTGCTGGGACCAGTGCAGGAGGACTGCTGCGGACTCTGCCCACCTATCTGATCATCCTGGCCCTCCTGCTGCCCTTTATTACGGCTGATGGGGTGACGCGAGATGTGAACCGGCGCACCCACGAACTACTGATGACGACTGCGCTACCGACCTGGGCCTATGTCCTGGGACGCTATCTGGCGAGCCTGATCATAGGCCTGGGGCTGGCGCTGCTTTTGTTCGCCTCCATTCTGGGTATGGGAGGACTGTTGCATCTGACCGACCCAACCTATCCTCTCCCCCAACCCGACGCAGTGCTCCTCCTCTGGGTTGGTATGGTCTTATCGGCAACGATCCTGGTTAGCAGCGTTGGTTTCGCCATGAGCACCTTGTGGCCGCGCCTGTCCATGCTGATCAAAGCCGTTATCATGGTGGGATGGCTCACAGGGGCACTCGTCATCCCCGTCTCATTTCGCAATACCACTCCCCCTCCTGCCTGGTACGTCAATTGGGACCCAACCAGCGGGATCACCGCGCTTGGGCTTCTTCCTGCTTATCAGATTGGCCTGAACTCCTCGATCACCAACGAGGCCCAACTTTTGCAGTTCATCCTCAGCGTTGAGAACAAAATGCCCGACCTTGCAGGCTGGTTCGTGCCCCATTTGCTGCTGGCCGGAGCCAGTCTGGTGCTGGTGCTGGTCGCGGCCCTCGCCTTCAAGCGCTCCCGTGAAACGCTCAGCTAATATGCTCGTCCATGAACACTCAAAAAAGAAAGAGAGAACAATGATGGAATTGACGATTGAACACCTGAGCAAGCGTTATGGACAGAACTGGGCGCTGCGTGAGCTTTCGCTGCGCTGCGAGCCAGGCATGCTGGGATTGGTGGGACCCAACGGCGCTGGCAAGACAACCTTGATGCGCATGATCGCGACCCTGCTCTCGCCCACCGAGGGGACCATCCGCTGGAACGGGCAGGACATCCGCACTCATGGCGAGGCGTTGCGGCAGGTGTTGGGCTATCTGCCCCAGGATTTTGGCATCTACCCGGAGTTCACCGGACGACAGTTTCTGCGCTACCTGGCCGCGATGAAAGGGTTGCCCACCTCGCTCGTCAATCGGCGCGTCGATGAAGTGCTCTCGATTGCGAATCTAGAGCAGGTGGCTGACCGCAAGCTGCCCACCTATTCTGGCGGCATGAAGCAGCGCATCGGCATCGCGCAGGCCCTGCTCAACGACCCCGAACTCTTGATTGTCGATGAGCCGACCGCAGGACTCGACCCCGCCGAACGCGTGCGTTTTCGCACGCTGCTCTCCAGCCTGACCAGCAACCGGATCATTCTGCTGAGTACCCATATCATCAGCGATGTGGAGGCCGTGGCCAACCGCTTGATGATTTTGCAGGAGGGGCGCGTGCTGACCGATACGACGCCGGAGGCATTGCTGGCAAAGACCGCAGGATCGGTCTGGGGTGTGACCACCGATCAGACCACCGCCTTGCAGTTACAGGCGAGCTATCAAGTCAGCACGATGGTCAACCAGATGCACGGCATCACGCTGCGCATCGTCAGCGCCACGCGCCCGCACGAGGCGGCCGTCGTCATTGACCCCAGCCTGGAAGAAGCCTATCTGCTGGCTGTGGGCAGGCCAGCCGTTCGGGTCTGACAGGAGTGCGCACTCTCTCCCAAGGAGCTCGGCGGTGTGATCCGCCGAGCTCCTTGGGAGACAGGTGATACATTGCCCCTCTTCACCTCTCACGAAATCTACAAACATCTCTTCCTCTAAAAGGACACAAGAACAGCAAAGGAATCTTCTATGACTATTTCCTCCAGCAAGCCCATCTTCTTTCCCTGAAGAGGTATGGACTACGGCGCTCAACCAATTGAGCCAACAGATCAGACAGCATTTCGTTCGATCAGAGTCTCATCAGCGAGCCCTGGCCTATATGCAGGGATTGATGAGCAGGGCCTCACGAAAAAACGGATGGCAGGTGGCGGAAGAAGTGGGAGAAGCCACTCCATATGGCATGCAACATGTGTTAGATCGAGCAAAGTGGGATTGCGACAGCGTGAGAAGTGAGTTGTGTGCCTATGTCCGGGAGGTGCTTGCCTCTCCCGTGCCGTAGTAGTGATCGATGAAACCGGCTTTCTTAAAAAAGGATGCAAATCGATGGGAGTGCAACGACAGTACAGTGGCACGGCTGGACGCATTGAAAATTGTCAGGTAGGAGAGAGATAGCTGCTTATTGAACAATGAATGAATGACCCTCCTACGAATTGACCGACCCTCTATACTTGAGGAGAGAGTTCACCTGATCTTGTGCAAGATCTACTGAACGACGGGCTACTACCCCCTGAAGCGAGAACACTCCATGGACAAGAGAAAGGACCAATCATGCTTGCCAAGAAAGTGCGTTTGCACGACCTGCCTGACGAAGAACAAGTGTTGACTCCAACCTATGGTCAGCGTTTGCTGCGTAAGTCGTTACCCCGCTATGAGCTTCCTGAAGGCGAGATGTCACCCCAGACTGCCTACAACGTCGTTCACGATGAACTGATACTTGATGGGAATGCGCGCTTGAATCTGGCGACGTTTGTCACGACCTGGATGGAGCCAGAAGCGCGGCTGTTGATGGCTGAAACGTTCGATAAGAACATGATCGACAAGGACGAATACCCCCAGACCGCCGAGCTTGAGCTGCGCTGTGTCAACATGCTCTCGCGCCTCTGGAACTCTCCTTTGCACGAAGAAGCCGTTGGATGCTCGACGATCGGGTCGAGTGAAGCTGCTATGTTGGGCGGCATGGCGCTCAAGTGGAAATGGCGTGAACGGATGAAGGCCGCGAACAAGCCAACGGACAAACCAAATCTGGTGATGGGGATCAATGTGCAGGTGTGCTGGGAAAAATTCTGCCGCTACTGGGATGTTGAGCCGCGATGTGTGCCGATGGAAGGAGATCGTTATCATTTAACCGCTCAAGAAGCTGTGAAGCTCTGTGATGAGAACACCATCGGCGTCATTGCTGTGATGGGCAGTACGTTTGATGGGAGCTACGAACCAGTCCAGGCAATCAATGCTGCACTCGATGCGCTCCAACAGCAAACAGGGTGGGATATCCCCATCCACGTCGATGGGGCCAGCGGCGGCTTTATCGCGCCTTTCTTACAACCCGATCTGGCCTGGGATTTTCGCGTGCCGCGCGTGAAGTCGATCAACACGTCAGGGCATAAATATGGACTGGTATATCCAGGAGTTGGGTGGATCATCTGGCGCGAGAAAGAGAACCTTCCAGACGAGCTGATCTTCTCGGTGAATTACCTGGGTGGTCAGATGCCAACCTTCGCTCTCAACTTCTCCCGCCCCGGCAATCAGGTGGTGGCACAGTATTATAACTTCCTGCGCCTGGGCAGAGAAGGCTACACACGTATCCACAAGTCCTGCCAGGATACGGCCCTGTACCTCTCCGGTGAGATCGCACAGATGAAGCCATTCCGGCTCATCAGTGACGGGAGCGATATCCCTGTCTTTGCCTTCGCGCTCAAAGAAGTCACAAATTTTACCGTCTTCGATCTCTCAGAGCGACTCCGCGATCGCGGTTGGTTGGTTCCGGCGTACACGTTTCCAAAGAATCGCGAAGATCTGGCGGTGCTCCGCATTGTAGTCAAAGAGGGGTTCAGCCGTGATATGGCAAACCTTCTCTTGAACGATATTCACCGGCATCTCCAGTTTTTTACATCGCAACCAGGGCACCGCCCAGGGCGCTCGCGACCAAACTTCAGTCACTAGGAATCGATGCGAAGTTCAAAGGTGCTTTTCAAACCAATGGTGGGCATAGGGCTCGCCATTGAAGGGTTCTACCTCCTGGTATCCAGAGTGTCGGTACAGCTCGATGGCTTCAATGAGCGTGCGGTTCGTTTCCAGGTGAAGGACCGTCATTCCCGCTTCCCTTGCATAGTGCTCCAGCGCCAAGAGCAGACGCCGTCCCAGCCCAAGGCCACGCGCTCGTGGGGCTACCCACATGCGCTTGAGTTCCCCAACAGTGTTCTCGTGAAACTTTAAGGCACCACAGCCCACAGGCTCCTCACGCAGACGGGCAACGAGCAACAGACCAGCTGGGGGCGTGAGTTCGTGCGCATGTGCCGAAATGCCCAGGGTAGGATCGAAACCCGTCTCAAAGCGCTCGCCCAGTTCGGTGAAATATTGCTCAATGCACCATCTGGCATCCTGACTGGTTGGATCGGCGACGGTGATCTGGACCATTGATGCGATCAGAAGCCGCTCGACCTGTGCCATTGCTGCCACCAGTTTCACGCGCTGGCTCTCGCTGAGTGGCTCCAGCAGGGAGCGGGCAAAGGCATCGGCTCGGTGATCAAGCTCTGCTCGCTCACGAAGGCCAGCCTCGGTAAGCTGGACTAGGCGAACTCTTCCATCATTCTCACTCGTCCTCACCACAATCAAGCCTTGTTTCTCAAGCGAGCGCAGCAGGCGGCTGATGTAGGCAGAATCGAGCCCAAGCCGACGTCGGAGTTCCCGAATTCTCGCCCCCTCTTCTCCGATCTCCCACAAGAGCCGTGCTTCGCCAAGAGGATGGTTTCGGCCCAGGAAGTGATCGTTGAGTACACCAACGCGCTCTGTCATGGTCCGATTGAAGCTTCGAACCTGTTCAACCAATGGCATATCCATGAAAACCTCCAGACTTGCTCAAGCAGTGACTTCTCATTCTCTGATTATAGTCAGAGAATT
>WNFE01004742.1_pt1 | contig 10197 bp, 8 predicted proteins | sample 5400451 | NCBI WGS metagenome assembly WNFE01 (sample SAMN13153344, study PRJNA577476) | soil metagenome | isolation source: 200 cm saprolite under Douglas fir tree site 2 hole 2 | place: USA:California | collected 2015-04-18 | reverse complement strand
GATTTGCGGTCCGAAGAGATAGGTGTTCAGGTGGAGGTTGCTTCCGTGCGTCGAGCCATAGTGGCCGCTGAAATCCGCCACCGCGCCAAGCCATGCGATGGGCTTGAAAGTTCCAGAGAATTCCCACCCGTTCGTGTTCACGTGACTGGTAGTGAAAAAGCCGCCTACTCCCGGAGGGCAGACCGGAATCGGGCAGGTTCCCGGAGGCGTGACGATTATCGGACCGCCAATGGCGATGGCGTTAAAGATTTGAACCGGCACGCGCGCGTAGGAATAGCCGCCAAATATTTCTATTTTGTCCTGCGCCCTGAGAGGTGTGGAAGAAAAAAGAACCGCGAGCAGAAGGCCGGGCAAGAGCTTGATTTTTCGCATGAACGCTCCCTTCGAGAATTGCTGGGCGCACTAATTCTAGAAGGGATGCGAACCAGGAAAAAGGTGTTGCCTGCGAATTGTGTTTCTGTTCCCAGGTGAACTGGTCAAGCAGCTACATTCCCCGTCCGGAGTACGATATTCTTTCGTGACCATGCATGACCTCAATTACTTCCGTGAACACTTGGATGTTTTCGCCGAGATGGGGAGACGGCGTGGTATCGCGCTCGACCTCGATGCCTTTCGCGCACTGGACAAGGAGCGGCGCGAACTGATTACCACCAACGAGCAGCGCAAGGCGCAGCGCAACAAGGCGAGCGATGAAATCGCGCGGCTGAAGAAAGAAAAGCAGAACGCCGACGCGCTCATCGCCGAGATGAAGCGGGTCTCTGAGTCAATCAAGCAATCCGACGAGCGCGTCGCGGAACTCGACGCTACGCAGCGCGATTTCCTGCTGACTATTCCTAACGTTCCGCATTCGTCGGTTCCGGTTGGCACGAGCGCTGCCGACAACACAGAAGTGCGGCGCTGGGGTAAACCGCAGAAATTTGATTTTCAGCCGAAGCCGCACTGGGAAGTCGGCGAGCGCGCGGGCATTCTCGATCTGCCCGCAGCTGCCAAGATTTCCGGCGCGCGATTTGCCGTTTACAGAGGCTGGGGCGCGCGGCTGGAGCGCGCGCTTGCAAACTTTTTCCTGGACGTGCACACGCGCGAGCACGGCTACACGGAAATTCTCCCACCATTTTTGGTCAACACTGCGTCGCTCATGGGCGCAGGGCAATTGCCGAAATTCGCCGCCGATCTCTTCAAAATCCAGGACACCGACTTTTGGCTTACACCGACATCCGAAGTCGAACTCCACAATCTTTATCGCGAAGAAACCATTCCCGAGGACAAACTTCCCATCCATGTTACGGCCTGGACAGCGTGCTTCCGCTCGGAAGCGGGCGCCGCGGGAAAAGATACGCGCGGAATTCTCCGCCAGCATCAATTTCAGAAAGTGGAGCTCTTCAAATTCACGCTTCCAGAGAAAAGCTACGAAGAGCACGAATCGTTGACGCGAAATGCAGAAGCCATTCTGCAAAAGCTGGGGTTGCATTACCGAACCGTGTTGCTGTGCACAGGCGACATGGGCTTCGCTTCCGCAAAGACCTACGACATTGAGGTGTGGCTTCCTTCGAGCAACGAGTTTCGCGAAATTTCCTCTTGCTCGAACTGCGAGGCGTTTCAAGCGCGCCGCGCGGGTATTCGTTTCAAACCGAAGGGCGGCGGAAAGAGTGAGTTCGTGCACACTTTGAATGGGTCCGGCCTGGCAGTGGGTCGCACCTGGATCGCGGTGGTGGAAAACTATCAGCAGGCCGATGGGTCAATTGTGATCCCGGATGTTTTGCGCCCATACATGGGTATTGACCGTATCCCCGCCCCGGGATAAGGGTCGGATGGGGATGGGCTTGGAACCCCCTTATGGAGCTAACTAGCTGAAAATACATAGCTTACATGGAAATCACCTGGAATTTGTGGAGTTCCAGCGTACTCGATGCGTCGCGCAACCCATTGAATTTACGCCTTTTCGTTTGACTCGCCCTTTTCCCCTTGCATAAACTCCCCTCACCCCACCTTGCAGGGTTAAGAGGGGATTCCGCCGGTCGCGGCGAAAACATTGAACGGCCGGCGCTTACTTGCGAACAGAATGAGTTTGGGTCGCGCTTGAAAAAGTGATGAATTTACTCTCCGGCATCGCTAGGTTTTTGTTCTGGGTGCTCGTCGTTTACTGGGGTGTGGCGCTGGTGCGCGGCGTGATCGGATGGATGCTGCGCCATGCCACGACCGCTCCATCACGAGGCGCGGACAAGTTTGGCGGGCCGCAGGATATTGGCGTTCCACGCCGGCTGGTGCGGGACCCGGTGTGCGGGACGCACGTTGCCGAAGAGGTTTCCATTTCTCTTCGCGACGGAGGCGAGTTGGTGCACTTCTGCTCCGCGGCTTGCCGCGATGTGTATGCCGGCCGCGCGAGGAAGATGGCGGCAAACGGATAGATGGATTTCGGGAAGAGTGGATTTTGGCGTGTGGGCCGAGTGCAATAGGCAAGAAAAAATGAGAGCAGCGAAAAGAATTCAGAAGAAAACGAGTTGACGAAAGGACCGACGCCCATGGCCACGGTCGCAAAGTCTGGAGCCCCGTTACGACAGATTGGCACACCGCCGATGGTGCCGCGCATTGCTCCACGAGAAGACCTGAACCCCTTCCGCATCGCGCAAATTCAATTCGATATGGCGGCGGAATTTTTGAAGCTCGATCCCGGATTGCGGCAGATATTGCGCACGCCCAAGCGCATGTTGGAAGTTTCCATCCCGACAAAGATGGATAACGGGCAGGTAAAAGTGCTGACCGGCTACCGGGTGCAGCACAACATCTCGCGAGGACCCGGAAAAGGAGGCATCCGCTACCATCCCAACGTAACGCTGGATGAGGTGAAGGCGCTGGCGACTTGGATGACGTGGAAGACCGCCGTGTTGAACGTGCCGTTCGGCGGCGCGAAGGGCGGCGTGATTTGTGACCCCAAGCGCATGTCCAAGGGCGAACTCGAACGGATGACGCGGCGCTATGCCAGCGAAATTTTGCCGATCATCGGGCCCGCGCAGGACATTCCCGCTCCGGATGTTTATACCGACGCGCAGACCATGGCGTGGATTATGGACACTTACTCCATGACCGTGGGCCACTCCGTGCATGGGGTGGTGACCGGCAAGCCCGTGTCCATCGGGGGATCCGAGGGGCGGAGCGAGGCTACGGCGCGCGGGCTGCTCTACGTGGTGGAGGAAGCGTGCAAGCTGAAAAAGATTCCACTGCGGGGCGCAACCGTGGCGATTCAAGGGTTTGGCAACGCCGGGGCTACGGCAGCCCGGCTTTTCGCGGAGAAGAAGGCAAAAATCAGCGCGCTTAGCGACACGCGCGGAGGTGTAACGAATTCGCGTGGAATCGACCCGATCAAGGCCATTCGCTATAAAGAGCGCTCCGGCACGGTCGTCGGCATGCCCGGCGCTTCGCGCTTAACCAATGAAGAATTGCTGACGATGAAATGCGACATCCTGGTGCCTGCGGCGCTGGAAAACGTCATCACGCTGCAGAATGCGGATGCCCTCAAGGCGCGCATTGTCGCGGAAGCGGCCAACGGTCCGACCACGCCGCACGCCGATGAAATTCTCGCGCGGCGAGGCATCACCGTGCTGCCGGACATCCTGGCGAACGCCGGCGGCGTGACCGTGAGCTACTTCGAGTGGGTGCAGAACCAGGAAGGGCTCATGTGGGATGTCGATGAAGTGAACGCGCGGCTGCAGAAGAGCATGGTGCGGGCGTTCCACGAAATGGTAGACACGATGCGCAAGCATCACGTTCCGCCGCGCGCTGGGGCGATGATCCTTGCGGTCGGCCGCGTCGCCGAAGCGACGCTGGTGCGTGGTCTTTTCCCTTGATGCACGGTAGGATTCCCTCGTAACACCACAGAGGTCCAAATTCATGCAACTTTCTGATCTCCTGCGCCTTTGGCGCGCAGTCCTGCTCGTCTTTTATTGCGCGCTCACTGCAGCGCAACCTGCAAGAGGGCAAACAGCGGCCAGAGGCGCGGGTGCGGAGCAACGCGCGGCGCAAGCCCTCGACGCAGCGCGTACTAATCCGCTCGAGTTGCGGGTGTTTTTGCGAGCCATGCCGAAGGGCGCTGATCTGCACTATCACCTGAGCGGCGGAGTCTATGCCGAATCGTTTATCCGCGCGGGGGCGGAAGACGGCCTCTGCGTGGACCCTGCGAAAATGGCCTTCGTGAAACCCGTGGCGTCCTCGACGAGCGAGTCTCAGGCTGTAACCTGTGAAAGAGGCACTGTTGCTGCCACAAGCGCTTTCGCGGACCAGCACCTCTACGACGCGCTGATTGACTCCTTCTCCATGCGCAGCTTTGTCCCGTTTGCTGGAGTTTCCGCACACGATCACTTTTTCGATTCCTTTGGGAAATTTGACGGATTGAGTCGGCGGCATAAAGCAGAGTGGCTCGATGAAGCAGCCACCCGCGCGGCGGCGCAGAACGAGCAGTATCTGGAACTGATGGAAACGCCGGATTTCAACCGCACCGCGAAGCTCGCCGGAGAAATCGGCTGGAAGGACGACCTGAAACTGTTGCGCGACGAACTGCTAGCCCACGGATTGCGCGATGACGTCCAGGTTGCCCTGGACCATTTCAAACAGGCCGAAGCCGGACGCCGCGAGCGCGAGCACTGCGGAAAGCCGGATGCCGCCGCGGCGTGCAACGTGGAAATTCGGTTCCTTTATCAGGTTCTGCGCGGACTCCCGAAAGAAATCGTGTTCGCCCAGACGCTGTTGGGATTTGAAACGGCGTCCGCGGATCCGGAAGCCGTGGCGGGAATCAACTTTGTCATGCCCGAAGACGGATTCACGTCCATGCATGACTATGCGCTGCACATGAAAATGGTCAAGGACCTGCATGAGGTCTATCCAAAAGTTCGCATCACGCTACACGCGGGCGAGCTGGCCTACGGCTTGGTGACCCCCGAAGGGCTGTGCTGCCACATTCGGCAGGCGGTGGAGGCGGGCGCGGAGCGGATCGGCCATGGCGTGGATGTGATGTACGAAGAGCGGCCAGAGGAATTGCTGAAGGAGATGGCCGCCAAACACGTCATGGTGGAAATCAACCTGACAAGCAACGACGTGATTCTTGGCGTCCGCGGAAAAGAGCACCCCTTGGCTATTTACCGCAAGTTTGGCGTGCCGGTGGCCCTATCCACCGATGACGAGGGCGTCTCTCGAATTGACCTGACCAACGAGTATGTTCGGGCGGTTCAGACGTACGGTTTCAGCTACTCTGACTTGAAAAAAATCGTGCGTACCGGCCTGGAGCACGCCTTCTTGCCGAGCGCGAGCTTGTGGGAAAAGCAGGACGCGTTCACGCGTGTTGCGAGTGCCTGCTCGCGCGACATAATAGGCGCGGAAAAGCCGTCGAGCGGCTGCGCGGGATTCCTGAAATCGAGCGAAAAGGCCCGGCAACAATGGGAGCTGGAACGACGCTTCCGGACGTTTGAAGAAAAATTCTGAGCGGCGCGCGACGCGCCGCTTCTCCTGGCCACCTGTCTCCAGCCTCTGACCGCATATCCGCGTCACCCAGTCATCAAATTTTTTCTTGCGTGCAGGAGTCAGCGCGCGTACATTCACAGGTGCCGGTGCGTTCCGTGCGCCGCTGGACGGAAAAAACGTCTTGCGGACAGCGAGCGTGACCGGCACTTTTCGCTTCGGACGACGGACGAGGAGAGAAAGTGGCGGGATAAACACGCCATTGTGGGGCGAGATTCAAGAAAGATGGCGGCGTCCCTGCAGGGCCGGGATAAATTCCGCCGCCACTAAAAGGAAGATACCAGAGCGATGACGAATAACGGGCACATGGCGGCGGCGCCGCCGATTCTGCTGACGATTGCGGGATTCGATCCTTCCTGCGGAGCGGGGACAGCAGCGGATTTGAAGACGTTTGCCGCGCACGGCTGCTACGGTGTGGCGGCGATAACGTCGCTGACGGTGCAGAACACGCAAGGAGTGGAAGACGTACAGAACACGCCGAGCGCGACACTGCGCGCGCAACTGGAGGTTCTCGCAAAGGATTGTGAGATTGCGGCGGTAAAGATCGGGATGCTGGGGAACCGCGGGAATGCCGTGGCCGTGGCGGAATTCCTGGATGCGCACAAATTTGCGCACGTGGTTTACGATCCGGTGATGAAATCTTCAAGCGGTCGGGAATTGCTGGACCCGGGCGGAATTAAATTTGTAGCGACAGAGCTGCTGAAGCGCGCGAGCGTGATCACGCCAAACGTGCCGGAAGCGGAGACTTTGACGGGCCTGCCGATCAAAGACGTTGCGGACATGGAAGCGGCAGCGCGGAAGATCGCGGAGATGGGGGCGCGCGCGGTGATCGTCAAGGGCGGGCACATGGAGCGCGCCGTCGACGTGCTTTTTGACGGCACGGAATTGACGCAACTCGCGGGAGACCGCGTGCAGGAGGACACCCTGCACGGGAGCGGCTGCACGTTTGCTTCGGCGCTTGCAGCACACCTCGCAGTGGGCAGGTCGCTTGTGGAAGCCGCAACACTTGCAAAGGCTTACGTGACGAAAGCGATCGAGAAGGCCTATCCGGTCGGCAAAGGTAGACTGCCGCTCGACCATTTCTACCGCCAGAAGATCGAGCCGCCCGCGCGCGGACTCCATGAGGTGCCGCAGCACGGGATGCATCCCGCCGCGGAACCCGCCGCACACTGAACACTATGCGCCCGCTGCTTCCAAGGCAAGCGGGCATTTGGGTATTCCTACTACTTGCGGTTGGCGTCGGAACCGCAGCGTTCCTCGCTCCGCGAGCTGATCTGCCGCCTTCCTACCATCACTTCGCGGATCAACGCGGTTTTTTTGGTATCCCGCACTTCGGTGACGTTGCGTCCAATGTCGCATTTCTCGTGGCCGGACTGTGGGGATTGGTATTCCTGACTGGAAAGTCGAGCAACGAAAAATTTACTGATGCACGCGAGCGGTGGCCGTACTTTCTGGTTTTTCTCGGCCTCGTTCTGACGGCGTTCGGGTCGGCGTACTATCACCTGGCTCCGGATAACACACGACTTGTTTGGGACCGGCTGCCGATGACGATCGTTTTCATGCCGCTGGTGGCGGCCGTAATCGGAGAGCGCACTAATTTCAAGCTTGGCTTCTGGTTATTGCTGGTTTTGACCGCAATCGGCATGGGTAGCGTGATTCAGTGGCACTTTACCGTGCAACGTGGCGCCGGCGACCTGCGTTTCTACGCCGCCGTGCAGGTTTACGCCATGCTCGCGCTCGTCGCCGCACTGCTCCTGCCGTCACGCTACACGGGAAACGCAGACCTGGTTTGGGTGATTGCGTTCTACGCGATTGCAAAAGTGGCCGAGACGGCCGATAGGCAGATTTTCTCGCTAGGACACATCATGAGCGGGCACACGATCAAACATTTATCTGCGGCCGCAGCGGGATACTGGATTTTAAGAATGCTCCAAAAGAGAAAACCCATTCCAGATCACGAAACTCGATAGACGATGCGGCCAGCGACGACGGTGGCCATGGGCGCGCCTTTGAAGGTGCGATTGTCAAACGGCGAATTGCGGGATTTGCTCGCGGATTCCTTAACGTTGTAGGTCCAGGAACGATCGAGAGAGAAAATCGTCAGGTCCGCGAGATGGCCGGTGGCGATTTTTTTTTCACTTTCGAAGCCGAGGACGCGCGCCGAACCGGTGGTGAAGAGCTCGACCATGCGCATGAGCGAAATGCGGCCGGTGTGAACGAGTTGCTCAAGCGCGAGCGAGAGCGCGGTTTCGAAGCCGAGGATGCCGAAGGGCGCGCGGTCGAATTCTACATCCTTGAGCGCTGGCTCATGAGGAGCGTGATCGGTGGCGATGGCATCAACGGCGCCGTCGGCCAGGCCGGCGAGAAGGGCTTCGCGGTCTTCGTGCGAGGCGAGCGGCGGATTCATTTTGAAGCAGGAATCGTACCGGACATCCTCGTCGATGAGCGTGAAGTGGTGGGGGGTGACTTCGCAGGTTACGCGGAGACCCCGCTGCTTGGCCCAGCGGACTTGCTCGAGGGAAGCTTTCGCGGACAGATGAGCGATATGGAGCCGCGCGCCGGTAAGTTCGGCAAGCTGAACGTCGCGGCCGACGCAGACCGATTCCGTAGCGGCAGGCATGCCTTGCAAGCCGAGGCGCGCGGAAGTGACGCCTTCGCGCATGACGGCGCAGGCGGCGAGCGAAACATCTTCGGCGTGTTCCATGATGGGAAGATCGAGCGAGCGGCAGTAGTCCATAACCTGGCGGGTGAGTTTCGCGGTGGCAATGGGCTTGCCATCGTCGGAGACAGCGACGATGCCGGCTTGCTTCATGGCGGCAATTTCGGCGATGTCCTCGCCTGTGCTGCCAACGGAAGCGGCGCCGATGGGCCAGACGCGAACGCTGGCGCTCGCTTTGGCGCGATCGAGAATAAAGCGTGTGACGGAAGCGTTGTCATTGACGGGTTTGGTGTTGGGCATGCAACAGACAGCGGTGAAGCCGCCGCGAGCCGCCGCGCGCGTGCCGGTTTCGATGGTTTCTGACGATTCCTGGCCAGGCTCGCGAAGATGCGCGTGAAGATCAATAAAGCCGGGAGCGACGATTAGGCCCGCAGCATCGAAAACTTCCGCGCTTTGCGCCCCAACGATTTTTCCGGCGGGCGCAACCTCCCTGATTTTCTCGCCGTCGAGCAAAATATCCAGGGGCGCATCGGTTTTCGTGGCCGGGTCGAGGACGCGGCCGTTCTTAACGAGCAGCATGCGATGAATCCTTAACGTCGGTCGAGCGCCGGTTTCGCGATGCTTCCGCTTCGACAGCGGGATGCGCGCCTTCCTCGGGAGCGCCAACAATCAGCAGATAGAGAAGAGCCATGCGTACGGCGATGCCATTAGTGACCTGTTCCAGGACGCAAGATTGGGGGCCATCAGCAACCTCCGGCGAAATTTCAATGCCCCGGTTCATCGGACCGGGATGGAGGACGATGGCATCCGGCTTGGCGCAACGGAGGCTTTCGGCGTTGAGCTGGTAAAGGAGCACGTAATCCGCGGCGGAAAAGGCCGGCTCGTGGAGACGCTCGGTTTGGACGCGGAGAACGAGGACGACGTCCGCGCCTTCAAGAGCTTCCTCGATGCGGAAGACGCGGCGAATCGAAGCGCCAGGCGGACCGATTTTCTCGAGCTCGCGCGGGACCCACATCGCGGGACCGCAGAGTGTGAAGCGGCAGCCAAATTTACCGAGGAGGTGGATATTGGAGCGGGCGACGCGGCTGTGCTGGATGTCGCCGAGGATGGTGACGCTGAGATTTTCGATGGAGCCCTTGCGGTCGCGGATGGTGAAGGCATCGAGCAGGCCTTGCGAGGGGTGCTCGTGCGTCCCGTCGCCGGCGTTGACGACGGGGATATCAAGATGGCGCGCGACGAAATCCACAGCGCCCGAAGCGGCGTGGCGCATGACGAGACAGTCGGGCTTCATAGCGTCGAGAGTGTGGATGGTGTCGAGCAGGGACTCGCCTTTTTTCAGGCTGGAGACTTCAGCTTGGAGGTTCATGGTGTCGGCGCCCAGACGCGAGGCGGCCGTGCCAAAGCTGATGCGCGTGCGTGTGGAATTTTCGAAGAATGCGAGGGCGACGGTCTTGCCGCGGAGGGTGGCGAGTTTTTTCAGCGGGTGACGCTGAATTTCCTGGAAAGGCTTGCTTTGATCGAGAAGAAAAGTGAGCTCGTCCGCGGGAAGCGGCTCAAGGGCGAGAAGATGGCGGAAGTGGTGCGTCACAGCCTCACTCGATGCGTCGCGGTTGAATTAATCAAATGATTGCTCGCGTTTTTTTGCTGGGACCCTTCGAGCATCCTCACCGGATGCTCTCAGGAGGACAAGGTCCCGGAACCTTGCCACAAACCAATCCTATTCGACACGGTCGACAAGCACGACGCGCTCTTCCTTGTCGATCTCGCGGAGCCGCACTTCGATAATTTCTGTGTCGCTGGTCTGCACGCTGCGGCCGACGTACTGCGCTTCGATGGGCATTTCGCGATGGCCGCGCTCGATAAGAACGCAGAGCGAGACGCGCCGGGGGCGCCCGAGGTCGAAAAGGCTGTTCATGGCGGCGCGGACGGTGCGGCCGGTGTAGAGCACGTCGTCAACGAGGACCAGGTCCATATCATCCACGCCGAAGGGAATGTTGGAAGACTGCAGCACGGCGTGGGACGCGACTTTGGAA
>WNFE01028257.1_pt1 | contig 10199 bp, 8 predicted proteins | sample 5400451 | NCBI WGS metagenome assembly WNFE01 (sample SAMN13153344, study PRJNA577476) | soil metagenome | isolation source: 200 cm saprolite under Douglas fir tree site 2 hole 2 | place: USA:California | collected 2015-04-18 | reverse complement strand
GAAGAGTGCTGGAACGAGGAGGATGTCCACGGTGCTCGCTGCCAGCATGCCGCCGATTACGGCCGTGCCCATGATTTGGCGTGCAACTGAACCGGCGCCGGATGCCGTCCATAGTGGTACGCAACCGAGAATGAACGCAAACGAGGTCATCAGGACGGGGCGCAGGCGAAGCCTTGCCCCTTCGAGCACCGCATCCACCAGAGGCTTTCCCTTTTCGTACTGTTCCTTGGCAAATTCGACAATCAGAATCGCGTTTTTGGCGGCCAGACCGATCAGCATGACCAAGCCGATTTGCGAGTAGACATCGTTTTCGATTTGCACCATGTAAGCTGGATAGAAGGCATGGAGCACCGCCCGGCGCAGCCACAGCATTCCAAAAGCCCCGCATACCGCACCCGACGTGCCGAGGAGCACGCTGAAAGGTAGCGACCAACTCTCGTAGAGTGCTGCCAGGACTAGAAACACGAACACCAGCGAGAAACCGAAGATGACCGAAGCCGGGAGACCTTGCCGTGCTTTCTGCTCTTGATACGACATGCCCATGTAATCAAAGCCCATTTCACTAGGCATGGTCTGCTGGAAGACCTCTTCCAGGGCCGCAGTGGCCTGGTCTGAGCTATAACCAGGGGCGGCACTGCCGTTGATTTGCGCTGAGCGATACTCGTTGTAGCGCATCGTGAATTCGGGACCGGAACGCGATTCGAATCTCGTCAGCGCGGACAGCGGAACCCTGTCACCCCCGCTGTTGCGAACGTAGAATTGCCCGAGATTCTCCATATTCGAGCGGTAAGGCGCTTCGGCCTCCACGTACACCTGCCACGTACGGCCGAAATCGTTGAAGTAGTTGATGAACAGCCCGCCCATGAAAGCCTGAATAGTTCTGTAAACGTCGTTGAGCGCCACACCTTGCTTCAACACTTTCTCCCGGTCGACCTCCAAGAATTTTTGCGGCACGCTCGGCAAGAAGGAGGTGGATATCGAGCCAATTTCGGGGCGCTTGCGAGCGGCCGCCAGAAACTTGTCGAGGTTGCCTGCCAGAAACGGGATGTCCCGCCCGGCACGGTCTTCGAGCACGAACTGAAATCCCCCGGAAGTACCAACTCCAGGAATTGCCGGCGGAGAGAAGCTGAAAGCGGTTCCTTGGGGAAGCTTGCCAAGCTGCTGGTTCAAGCGCACCTTGATTTCCTGATATTGTTCCGCCCTGGTTTTACGATCACTCCAGGGCTTAAGCGTGACGAAAAAGAAGCCGTTATAAGTAGTCCTCACAAAGCTGAGCAAGCTGAAGCCAACAACGCTGGTGGTGTATTGGACGCCGGGCGTATTGGCGAGGATCTCTTCGACCTGTCTCGCCGCTGCGCTAGTGCGCTCCAGCGAAGCCGCGTTCGGAAGGTCCATGTTGATGTAGACATACCCCTGGTCTTCATCGGGCAGGAAGCTCGAGGGCAGACGGCTGCTAAAGAAACCCGCGCCGATGCCGAAGGCCGCAATCACCACCAAAGCCAGCACACCCTTGCGCAGAACCCCGCCGCAGAGTCGGACATAGATCTCGGTGCCACGCCCGAACATGCGATTGAACCCGTCAAAGAACTTACGGAGCGGCCCGTGGCTTTCCTTCTTTGGCCGGAGGAGTAGCGCGGCAAGCGCCGGGCTCAGCGTGAGAGCGTTAAAGGCGGAGAGGACTACCGAGATGGCGATGGTAAGGGCAAATTGCTGGTAGAGCCGTCCGGTGATGCCCGGGATGAAGGCAGTCGGTACAAACACCGAGGAGAGTACCAGGGCAATAGCGACGACGGGACCAGAGAGTTCTTCCATCGCCTTCCGAGCGGCATCTTTCGGAGCAAGACCCTCTTCGATATGGCGCTGTACACCTTCGACGACGACGATGGCATCATCTACCACGAGGCCAATCGCCAGGACCAACCCGAACATCGAAAGCGTGTTGATAGAGAAGCCGAAGAGCGGGAAGAGAATAAACGTGCCTACCAACGAAACGGGCACGGCCAGCATTGGGATCAGCGTAGCGCGCCAGTCCTGCAAAAAGAGGTAGACCACAAGGATGACCAACACGATGGCGATCAAGAGGGTTTGAATAATTTCCTTCATGCCTTCTGTAACCGCGCTCGTCTGGTCAAGCGATATGGCGTAATCCATGTCTTGCGGGAAGCGCTGCTTCATCTCGCCCATAAGCTTTCGGACGCCTGCAGCGGTTTGGACGGCATTGGAACCAGGCAACTGATAGACGGGAATGACGATGGCGGGCTTGCCATTTAAACGGCTGACGATGCTGTAGTCTTGTGCGCCCAACTCGACGCGGGCAACGTCCTTCACGCGAACAATGCCGCCATCCGGCGCCTCGCGCACGATCACGTTTTCGAATTGTTCCGGGGACGTTAGGCGGCCCTGCGCAAGCACGGAATAAGTGAATTGCTGGTTCGCGAGAGCCGGTTCACCGCCGACCTGACCCGCAGGATTGACTGTGTTCTGCGCCTGCACGGCATTGACGATGTCCGTGACCGTGATGCCCAGCTTCGCCAGTTTGTCAGGCTGTACCCACAGCCTCATGGCATACTGCCCCGCGCCGAAAACCTGCGTCTGGCCCACACCGTACAAGCGGGCGATGGGGTCGTTCAGGTTGATATAGGCGTAGTTGCCAAGGAACTTGGTATCGTAAGTGCCATTCGGGGAAAATAGGCCGACCAGCATGAGCGGAGCGGTCACGGACTTTCGAATGGTGACCCCGTAGGTGTTAACATCCGGTGGAAGCTGACCGGCAGCCAGTTGCTCGCGCGACTGTGTAAGGATCAAATCGGTGTTCGGGTCCGTTTTCAGGTCGAAGTCCACGACCATGGTGGTTTGCGAGTTGCCGGTGGCGTTTAGGGAGTACATGTAGTTCACGTTGTCCACGCCGTTGATCTGCTGTTCGATGGGCGTGGCGACGGATTGCTCCAGGGTCTGAGCGTCCGCACCGACATAGCTAGCCTGCAGTTGAATCTCCGGTGGAACGATGTTGGGAAACTGCGCCACGGGCAAGCTAATGATGGTCACCGCGCCCACAATCACCGTAAGGATGGCGATCACCATGGCCACGATGGGGCGGTTGATGAAGAACTTTGACATAACTTAGTTTCCTTCCCCGGAATGATGTACGGGCTTCGGTGTAACGAGAGTTCCTTCTCTGAGCTTTTGCGGCCCTTCGGCTGCGACTTGCTCGCCCGGTTTGAGGCCCTCATCGATCACCCACATCGTCCCGACCGTCGCGCCAGGCTTCACGGTGCGCATACTGACTTTGTGGTCGCTGCCGACAATCGCCACCTGGTAGCTTCCCTGCGACTGCGCAACGGCGCTCTGAGGCAGCAGCAGAGCGCCTTTTTTCATGTTGGTTTCAACTCGCACACGTCCGTACTGGCCGGGACGCAGCATGTTGCCGGGATTGGGAAAGGCAGCAACGATGCGAATCGTGCCAGTGCTTGGATCCACCTGCCTGTCCGCCAGCAGGATTTTGCCTCTTTGAGGGTAGATACTGCCATCAGTAAGGATCAGTTCGAGAGAGGTTCCGAAAAAACGGATAGTCTCCTTGCTGGAAATGGCGTTGCTCTTCCTTTGTGCGATGAGATATTCCTGTTCGCTAATCGGGAAAAAAGCTTTGATGGGATCCACTTGCGAAACTGAAGTCAAGATAGAGTTGGCTCCGACCAGGTTGCCAATCTGGACCTGCGCAATCCCCGCGATTCCATCTACCAGCGAGGTGACTTTGGTCCACTCCAGGTTGAGTTCCGCCTGCTCCACCGCCGCCTTGGCCGATTCGACGGCCGCCTGTGCACCTAGCTTGGCCTGAACCTCGTTATCTAATTGGCTTTTGGCGATGGCCCTGCCCTCTGCGAGCGGGGTATCGCGCTCTACGTCGAGGATTGCTTTGCCTAGCTGAGCTTGCGCTTGCGCGAAGTCGCCTCTAGTGCGATCGAGCGTGGCCTGAAAGGGCCTCGGATCTATTTCGAACAGCACCTGGCCTTCGTGGACGAGCGAACCCTCTTTGTAGTTTTGCCTGATTACGTAGCCTGAAACCTGGGGCCGGATCTGAGCGTTGACGTAGCCGTCCAAGGTCGCCACCCATTCGCTGTACACGGGGACATCGCGTGTTTCCACCTTGGCCACCTCGACCTCCGGTACTGGCGTCGCTGTTGTTGCCTGACCCCTGTTGCACCCTGAGACAAAAATTCCGAGGGCAGCGACGGCTAAGAAGACGGCGCCAGTGCGCAGTCGCGGTACATCGCCAAACAGAAAGCGGATGACGTAATTCACAATCTCCTCCTTTTGTTCCTGAACTCCTAGGGACGGAGCTTCCTCCCTACGCCAAGTTGGATCGGCTGCTATTTCTCGAGCGATCGGCGTGTGTGCGCGACCGCGGCCATTCACTAGCATCGTCATTGGTTTCCTCAATTTCCGTCTTCGGAGTCGGGGCGACCCCGCTCCTGAAGACGATTCCAACCCCGTTTGAAAAGAGCGACCTTTTGGAGTTCGCGTTCGGCCCTGTGCCAATCATCAACCTCATCGCCTGGGAGGCCGTTACGCTCAAGATAAATTTCATACGCCCGGCGTCTGATTTCTTCCTGACTTGGCGCGTGGTTTGCAGAAGTATCCTCTGCGTGAGGCTGAATGGGACTGGCGTCAGGTTCCAAAGCCACATTTCTCTTGCCTTTTAATCTCATACGCGAGTCCTTTCCTTTCGCGGTTGAATTGCTCTCGATCTCAGCGTGGGCACCCCTTACACCTCCGCGCCGCGGGCCCCGACCGGGGTAAATCGGGGCCCGCGGCCACAATGACGGCATCGTTGGTTCAGAAGCGAAAGACGATACCGGCGGAGGGCTGGACGGTGTGCGTAGTCGCACCGGAGTTTAGTGTGGCCAGATCAAAGTCTGGCCGTTCGTAGACGAAGCCCCGGTATTCGGCGCGAAGCGTGAAGTGCTTGGTGAGTTCGTAGTCGGCGCCGCCTCCGTAGACAAACGCCGCTTTGGCCTGACTCTGCGCGCCGGAAACAAATCCACGCGCGTTGCCCGTGGGATCGAAGACGAGGGTACCGGCGCCCGCGAGGACGTATGGGCTAAGTCTGAAAATGCGGTGTGGCGCCGTCACCACTAGCGCGCCCGTAGCCTGGTGCACATTAGCTTGCACACTGAGCGGGCCGGAGGAAGTGAAATTCTGTTGCGTGTTCCGGGCATAGCCGTAACTTGCATCAGCCGCCATCCAGCGGTTGAAGTGATAGCGGTAGCTTAGGAGGAAACCGCCCGTATCTGTTGCGCGTTGGTTGATCCCATCTCCGCTGGAATCCTTCGTAAAGAAACCTGTTCCTTGGACGCTAATCTCCTGCCAGCGTCCTTCCTGGGCCATCGCTGCCGAGGCGCACATCAGGACTCCAAGAACCATCGCCACTATAATTTTCCGAATCATCATTCTCTTTCTCCCCGTGCTGGATTTCCTGCACAACGGCAAAACCAATTCGATCAAACACGCTTTGCTCGATAACCTGTTCTCGCGACGGAATGCTGTCGCCGCGCACTCGATTCAGTGACGATGTCTCGGGCCGATAAAACCGTCCGGGCCGGTGAAACACAGAAATGCCAAAATCGCCAATGCAGCGATAAAGAAAAACGCCATCATGAAGACCTCCCTTCGTCCCCGCTTTAATCACACGCATTGCAGGCGACCGGATCGTCCAAGCTGACCCGAAATAGTGCTTCAATCTCTCGCGCAGTTTCCTTCGCCCATGGAACACTCGAGCCTTCACCGCGTTAACGGAAATTCCCATGATTCGAGCGGTCTCTTCCGTCGATCGCTCGCCAAGTTCACGCAGCTCGATTGCTTTTCGCATTCCTGGCGCTAACTCATTCATGGCCGAGAACAGAATTTGCTGCCGCTCTCGCTGTGAATAGTTATCTTCGGGACTCTGGCCTGAATCAGGGATCTCCAGCGCGAATAGCGCTTCCTCGCCCTCGGTTGTATCGTTGATTAACACCTCACGCAGCCTACGGCTCTTCCGCAGCAAGATGAGGGCTTCGTTGATGGCGATGCGCGTTAGCCAAGTGGAAAAGGAGGATTTCCCTTCGAATTGGTGCAGGTGGACGAATGCTTTTTGGAAGCTTTGCTGCACGACATCCTCGGCGTCTTCTCGCGTGCGAGTCATGCGCCGCGCCGCGAAGAAAATCCTTCGCGCGTGACGTCTGACCAGAACTTCAAACGCTTGACGATTCTGGTTCTTCGCCGCAGCGACAAGAGTCATGTCTCCTTTGTCGGAAAGGCTGTGGGTATAAGCAATCGCAGCTTTTTCTTTGCCGATGTTGTCTATGAACTTGGCTGGCACAGTTCGGTCCCTTCGTGGTTTCATCTTGCACACCTCTGTTGAAGTACGTGCTTGGTGTAGATACCGGTGGCGATGAATTGCGCGCCCTCCTTTGACATGTTTCGCAAGAGCCTCTCACCCTTCTTATCGATAAACGTGACCTCATTAAGATCGACAATGCACTTCCGGTTGTTGTCGGTTCGGTGAGTCTTTTTCCAGCTTCTTCTCAGTTCGCTAACCCACAACCCAACCAAGCGGCCTTGCAGAATCCAAGTCTCTTCTGCTGGTGTTTCGGTTTTCGTGATCTTCAACACTTCAGCCTCTTTTGTCTGGCGAATCGGCTCGTTCGCCAGCCGACAACGGCGGCGCAGTGTTCGGCTCCGTTTGCCACACTGAGGAGAAGTATTTCGTTGGCGCCTCGTGCTTCGTTCTTGGCTGGTGTGCCGGTGCCTTCCGCATGTGTACTTCGGCACCGCCATGTTCAAAGGAGACCTCGTCCATCGCGGCTCTCATCAGCCAGATGCCACGCCCATGGTCGGCGCCGAGATTCTCAGGACTCAGGGGATTGGGAACCGCATTCGGGTCAAATCCTTGCCCTTGGTCCTTGACGACGAGAGATATTCCCTTTCCCGAGTCACAGCGGCACTGAATGTGAACCAATTTATGGGCATCCATACGATTGCCATGAACCACCGCATTGTTGAGAGCTTCCCAAAGTGCCAGCTCGAGGGCGGGTTCATCACCGGCAATGCAACGCGATCCTTCGATCATTCGCATCAACCGGTTCACCAGGGGGGAGATGGCTTTGATTTCACTCGGCATCCAGGCCTCGATCTGAAAGAAAGAACCTGCGCGTCTCCCGGCAAACTGCGGTCGCAAGTCGGATACTTCGTTCAGGCTTCGCATTCCAGTCATGGCAAATGCCTCACGCCCAGGAGAAATGCACCGCGCGTACCAAACGCCATGTGTTCCTGAAAGAGCCGAACTTGTTGATTTGTCGTGAGATGAGCTGCGGAGAGACGAGGCGTTTAATCAAGCTGCCAGGGTGGCACTGCCAGCGGCGTGGTATGCTGCCAGTTTTCTGGCACATGAATGGGGTTACGTTCGGGATGGCAATTATTGCCGATGAAAGGGAACTGAAAATCGGACCACTGCTACGCGAAGACCGATTTGATCGCCAACAGTCCGGACGACTGACCCGATCTGCGGGCCGGGACGCGGGATGGGCGCGGCATCCATTCTCGATTGCAACTCTTGCGAGATACGCTGACAATCTTGGGGTTTCCGGATTGCGCCTTACCGTCAGGTGGAATGCATCGATTTGGATGCATTCCACCCCGACCGTGCTTGTAAATCAGCCGGCCGGATTACTGGTCATTCCCTTTGGTCAACTCCGTCGAAACCGAGGTCAAATAACCAAGCAACCCTCCGGAGCCATGGTTTGGTCCGGCGGTGAAGTACATCTCTGCGGCGGGTGCGGCTGCGGCATCGCTGTTATTCGGGCTGACATTTCCCGGACTGAGTGCCCAGACGCCATTGATGGCTAGCGGCTTCCCGCTGGCATCCTGAAGCAATCCGTCAAATTTTCCGGTAGCCAGGTCATAGGCGGCGATGAATCCGCTCGATTGGGTTTCACCGCCTCCCGCGAACTGTCCGATGAGCAGGTCGTGGCTGAAACGTCCGAAATCGACGGGAGCCAGAGCCACACCCCATGGCGCGTTCAGCCAATCAAGGTGTTCGAGACGCCGCAAGAGCCGGCCTGTGGAGCTGTAAATGTCCACGAAACCTAGGCCTGGGCCGTCGGTTTCAAAGCGCGCACCTTCCTCATGGAGCGCATAGGTGACGACAATGTCGTTGCCGATGGCTTGCACATTGAAAGGCACGTAGGAGGGCGGCAGGCTCTCATCCACGAAAGAATTTTCAGAGGAGTGGCCCTCGTGATCGGAGGAGTCTTCGTCGAAGTGTTCCTTGGACAGTTTTACCGGCTGAAATGCATTGTCATAAACATCCACGCGGCCCTTGGTGAAGTTAGCTGCGTAGAGGTAGCGCCTGCCATCAATGAAAGCGCTGGTCAGGCCCGTGTAGCTGGACCCGTCGGTGGTTTTGACCACGGTCACCGCATGCGCTACCGCTACAGTTGGGTTCCACCCGGCAATCGTCCCATCAATCGTGGAGAAGAGGAACAAGGATGGTTTGCCTGGGGCCAGCAAGAAATCTGTTTGACCGCCGTTAGCGATCGTGCCGGTGGGTGTGCCCGTTGGCGTGTTCTTGTTATTCGGATCGGCTGGGGGGATGGTGACAATTAGGGACTGCTTGGCTCCTGCGCCGTTATAGAGCGTACTCAAGCCCGTCGCGTTGTCAGAGATCCACCACGGGCTGCTGGACATGCGGGACAGCCCCCACGGGTTGATCAACTGAGGATCGGTGACAGGAGCAACTCCTGACGCGTTGGAAACAAGATTGGTCTGGGTGTAGTGCTGCCCAAAGCAAGCGGCCCCCATAATCAGAGCCAAGACTCCACTGGCGGTAAAACGTAGCGACATCTTCATCTGCAAGTCTCCTTTGTATTTGGAACCGGTTCTCTAACTGGGGTTATCGGGACAGAGAATCACATGAAACATCGTTGATGTAAGCGATGACTCCAACGTCATCAGGCTTGCTCACCGTTATCGTCGGAGTGGTCGTCCTCATCGTCCGGAGTGCTCGCCGCGATCCTTCTCGCCGGCCAGAGTAAAGGCGTACACTTTGTTATTTCCGATTCCGGGCGGGATATTTCGATAACCGGATCCCCAATAGAGGACGCTGTCCACGATCGATGGCCCATCGATTACTGAGCCTCCGCTCGCGAAGTTCCAGAGGATGTTTCCGGTTGTGGCGTCCAGCGCGTACATCTGCCCTGAATTGGAGCCCGCATACATGACGCCGTTTGCAACGCTCACCGAGCCGGTATCGGTGGCCCCTGCTGTGGGATCCGCCGTCTGCCAAAGGATGTTTCCAGTGGCAACATCAAGAGCGCTCCAGGAACCCCAGGTTATCTGCTGTCCTGAGGGCACCAAGGTGTAGGGCAGATGGTTATGGTTCCCGATAGCGACATAAATCCGCTGGCCGTCGGTCGCCGTACCCCATTCGATGCCTCCGAGCGAACTGCCCGGCCCAACCGGTGTGCTCCAAACGATGTTGCCGTTATCGGGATTAAGTGCCCAATAGATGCCGCTCTTCTGGCCAAAGCCGACGATATTACCCACGAGATTGGGGCCTGCCCCTCCCAGATCGAAATCTTGGCTGGTGGGAACTGGACAGTTCGGGTTTGTTCCCGTCGGGAGGAAGCACGCTAGGTTCCAGGTATCAAAGCCTTGCAGCCTCTTGGCCCACTTGATCTGCCCCGTCTTTAAATCCAACGCCAGGGCGGTGTCGAAGAAATCGTCAGCCGCGGCGCAGTTCGCGGTGGGCGTCGCGTTCTGGCAAGCTTCCACATTCGCGGGTGCGGTGTAGTTGTTTCCGGTACCGACGAACAGCGTACCGCGCTTTGGATCAATCGCGGGTGGTTGCCAAACTGCACCGCCGCTGTATCCCCCCGGCTTTCCGCCATTGTCAGGCATGTCGAAAGTCTTCCAAAGCATCGCACCGGTTTCCACATCAAGAGCTACAACACTCCCACGAAAGCTGCAGCACGGATATGTCGGATCAGTTGCCAGACCTTCTTCGCTCGACGAGACACCAATGTAAACAAATCCGTCGAAAACAACCGGAGATCCGGTTATGACTGCTGCTGGATGAGTATCCACTTGTGTCATCCACCGGAGTGTTCCTGTTTCGCGATCGACTGAGATCACGTTCGCGCCGTTGTGCACCTGCTTGCCATTCA
>WNFE01010210.1_pt1 | contig 10199 bp, 10 predicted proteins | sample 5400451 | NCBI WGS metagenome assembly WNFE01 (sample SAMN13153344, study PRJNA577476) | soil metagenome | isolation source: 200 cm saprolite under Douglas fir tree site 2 hole 2 | place: USA:California | collected 2015-04-18 | reverse complement strand
TTGGCCAGTTCCACGCCATCATTGGTGCGCTGGCGATTCATGTAAATGCGCTTGTAGTGGTTGTAGACGGCCACCGCCAGCTTCTTTTTCGTCTGTTCCTGCCCGATGACGTACTCATCCAGGAACGTCTTTACTTCCAGCGGTTTGGGAAGCTGATTGGGAACGGTGGAAGGAGGGGTGGCGGTCCGGTCATCCTCGAGGATCGAGTTGCAGACGGCAACGCATTCATCGCAAATATAAGCTCGGGGATAGTCGCTGGGGGAAGAGATCAGTTTAGCAACTGCGTCCTGCGATTTATGGCAGAACGAACATCGCAAAATCTCTTCCGAACCCGATCTGTTTTTCACTCGGCCCTACTCCTTAAATTTTCCCACCACCGCTCCGGGGTTGGCTGATCTTGCATCGCCAGACCTCGGAGGAACTGACCGGCGCGGAAAGCCGATCATACCCTCATCTCGTTTTGTAAATGATATCGTCTATGATTCCGTACTCTTTCGCCTGTTGCGCGTTCATGATGAAGTCGCGCTCTACGTCCTTTTCTACTTTATCCAGCTTCTGTCCGCTGTGCTTGGCCAGTAACTGATTAGTAATCTCCCGCATACGCAGGATTTCACGCGCATGGATATCAATATCGGTCGCCTGTCCGGAAAGTCCACCCATCGAAGGTTGGTGGATGAGAATGCGCGAGTTCGGCAGCGCCAGCCGCTTCTTGGGCTCGCCCGCCGAGAGCAGCAGAGCTGCCATCGAAGCCGCTTGCCCGATACAAATGGTAGTCACATCGTTTTTCACATACTGCATGGTGTCATAAATCGCCATGCCGGCCGTGATCGATCCGCCCGGCGAATTGACGTACAGCTGAATATCCTTCTCGGGATCTTCCTGTGCCAGGAACAACATTTGGGCGATCACCAGGTTGGCGATATTGTCGTCAATCGGCGTGCCTATGAAGATGATGTTGTCGCGCAGCAGCCGGGAGTAAATGTCGTAGGCGCGTTCGCCTCGCCCGGTCTGCTCGATGACCATTGGTACCAGCATCATTCGCTCCTCGTTGACGCTCACTCTTCCACACTCCGCCCCGCAAAACTGTTTGGTTGCTTCTAGGGGAGGATCGAAAATGTCCGTCTCAGGCGGACTGGCGATACAGAAAATCGATGGTTTTCTCGTTGCGGATTCTTGTCCGGATTCTATCGAGGCCACCATCGCGTGTCAAACGTGCGCGCACTGCTTCGGTTGTCTGTTTTGCCTGTTTGGCCAGCGCTTCCACTTCCTGATCCACTTCCTCGTTGCTGACCTCGACCTTCTCTTCGTCGGCTACCTTTTCGAGCAGCAACGAAGCTTTCAAGTCCTGAATGGCTTGCTCGCGTTGTCCCAAACGCAAGCGCTGAAAATCCATCTTCTTCATCTGCTCGGACGTCAGCCCCTGGGCGGCTAGCGCGCGCAACCCGCGCTCCAGGCGAATGTCAATCTGACGCTCGATCAAAGCATCTGGAACTTCGAAATCATTCCGCCTGACCAATTCCGAAATCAGTTTGTCTTTCGCTTCGCGCTCCGCCTGATGCGTGCGCTCGGAGTCGATCTGTTCGCGGATGCGCTTCCGCGCGTCATCCATGGTCGCAAACTCGCCCAGCCCTTTGGCGAATTCTTCGTTCAGTTCCGGGAGACTCTTCTGTTTGATCGCCTGCACCTTCACGGTGTAGGTGAGGGTCTTGCCGGCCAGCCGCTGATCTTCAGCATCTTCCGGATACTTCACGTCGAAAGTGCGCTCATCACCGACGTTCGTTCCGCTCAGGTTCTCGGTGAATTCCGGCATCGTATTCTTGCCGCCGATTTGCACCAGAACCTCGTCCATATGGACGGGTTGTCCCTCTTCGGATTTGGGTGTGCCGTCGAGCGAAACCTGGGCAAAATCGCCCTCGGCCAACGCCCGTCCTTCGACCGGATTGAAGCTGGCTGCTTGTTCGCGCAGATCGGCGATCGCCTGCTCGACATCGGCATCGGTTACTGTGATCTCGGGCTTCTCGGCACGCAAGTCCTTGTAGCCTTCCGCTTTGACCTCCGGCAAGACTTCGAACGCCGCCTTGAAGCGCAGCGGTTCTCCGTCGTGCAGGTGCAGGTCGGTTACACGCGGCTGCGACACCGGATGCATGCCTAGCCGCTCCGTCTCCTGCCGGAAATACCGCGGGATCAGAGCTTCCACCACGTCCGTCTTGATCTCTTCAGAAAAACGCTGCTTGATGATCGACGGAGGCACGTGGCCGGCTCGAAAGCCCGGCAGGCGCGCCACCTTCTGATATTTCTGAATCAGCGCCTCGGTCTGGCGGGATACTTCTTGCGCCGGAACCTCGACCTCGATCTCTCGCTTGGTGGTGCTCTCTTTGGTTTCGGTGGGGCTCACAATCGCCTTTCAAATGGTGCGCACATCATCGGCAGAGTCAAACTCGCTCCGCTCTGTTCGATTACCTTAATCCCTAAACTTGAGTGTAAAGACTCGCCAAAGGCAACGTCAAACGCAAGAAGGCTCGGTGATACCCACTAAAGTAATGGGTTTGGCTAGGAAAAGCTCGGGAGGGCACGACTTCAGTTGTGACGCAAGCCGGCAGAATTGACGGCTTCAGCCGCCGAGGTCTTCATTACAATGGAAATGAATGCCCCCTCCCCAGTGGCTCAACATTTTGAATGCCGAGGTGGTAGCTTGCACTCGCTGTCCGCGCCTGGTGGTCTATCGAGAAAAGATTGCCCAGGAAAAGCGCCGCGCCTACCGCGACTGGGACTACTGGGGAAAGCCCGTGCCCGGCTTCGGCGACCCGAATGCCCGCGTGCTTGTTTTGGGTCTCGCTCCCGGGGCCCACGGGTCGAACCGCACCGGCCGTCCGTTTACCGGTGATTCTTCCGGAAACTTCATGTATCCGGTGTTGCATGAAACCGGATTTGCCAATCAGTCGACGGCGACCGATCGCAATGATGGCCTGGCTCTCACCGACGTCTACATCACCGCTGCAGCGCGATGTGCGCCGCCAGACAACAAGCCGCTGCCGCAGGAGCTAGCTAACTGCGCGTCCTTCCTCGACCGTGAATTGGATGGATTGAAAAAACTGAAAGTGATTGTGGCGCTGGGAAAGATCGGCTTTGACGCCTACCTGAACTATTTGAAACGCCGCAGTGTGATCGCCACCAAGACGGCATATGTTTTTCGGCACGGGGCGCATTACCAGATGCCGAATGGCAAGATCCTGCTGGCCTCTTACCACCCCTCAAATCAAAACACTAATACCGGCAAGATCAACCGTCAGATGTTTTTGAAGATTTTTCAGGAAGCGCGGCGCCTGGCGGATCACTAGTAACGCCACGGTTCGTGTGGGGCGGGCGCCCTCGCCCGCCAAACCTGTGTGCCGGTAATCCTGCTGGCAGTTTTGTCGCAATGGGCCGGCGGGCGAAGGCGCCCGCCCCACACGAACCGGCGAGGGCACTTTGCGCCTGTTCCAAGCAGGACATGGCGTGATGTGACGGATTGTCAGTTATCGTCCGCTCACGGTTCGATACGTTTCGACCTGTAAAATGAAATTAGATAAACGGAATTCGCTCGACACTATGTTGCGGACCCTTCGGCTTGCACTTGTGCTTCTAGTACCTTGCGGGTTCGCCACCGCCCAAACTCAGACCGATCCCAAGACCATCCAGGACAACAGCTTTCTGGTCGAAGAGGCCTACAACCAGGAACGAGGAGTCGTCCAGCACATCAACACCTTTTCGTATTTTGCGGACAGCCATGACTGGTTCTACACGTTTACGCAGGAGTGGCCCGTGCCTGGAGATGCACGCCACCAGCTCAGTTACACACTGATGGTCATACGCCCAGGGGGCTCCTCGAACGGAGCGGGGTTTGGTGATGCGCTCCTGAACTATCGCTACCAACTCGTGGGGAACGGCGGTACTCGGGTTGCGTTCGCGCCCCGCCTGTCTCTGATTCTTCCGACCGGCGACTCGCGTCAGGGCCGCGGTTTTGGCGGAACCGGAGTGCAGACCAGCCTACCTCTTAGCGTCGTAGTGAATCGCAAGCTAGTGACTCACTGGAACGCGGGAGCAACCTTCATACCCAGTGCCCAGGATACCGTCGGCAATCACGCCTCAACCGCCGGTTACAATTTCGGACAAAGCTTCATCTGGCTGGTACGGCCACGTGTGAACTTCATGTTAGAGACGGTGTTTGCCAGTTCGCAGGTGGTCGTGGCTCGCGATAGGACAACCTGGGAGAACTTGCTCCTGCTCAGCCCTGGTGTCCGCTGGGCCTACAGTTTCAAGAACGGGCTGCAGATTGTCCCCGGTGTAGCCATGCCCCTGGGAGTCGGTCCCAGCGCCGGTGAGAAGGGCTTCTTCCTTTACTTGAGTTTCGAGCACCCATTCGAGAGATTGGACAAGTGAAGCACGGATGGATCACCAGACCGAGGTGACTTCAGAACCCTACGAAGACAGGCTCCGGCTCCAGCACAACCCCCCACGCTTCCTCGACGCCCCGCCGAATCTTTTCTTTTAGCCGCACAACGTCCGCCGCACTGGCGCTCCCGGTGTTGATCAATGCGAGCGCGTGCTTGCGCGAAATTCCTGCCGCGCCCAGCATGAATCCCTTCGCGAATCCAGAATGTTCCACCAGCCATGCAGCCGAGACTTTGCGTTGCGCATCCAGAGCCGGATAGCTCGGGATTTTCAAACCCTTTAACTCAGCCCGGCTGGCCAGGTCGTGAAACTGCGCCTCGCTCAGCACAGGATTCTTGAAGAACGAGCCGGCGCTGCGGCTGTCCGGATCTCCGGGCACGATAAGCATGCCTTTGCTTTGACGAATGTGTCGCACCGCCTCTCGCACTTGCGCCACCGACGGGGGGCTGCCGCTGGCTGCGAAATGCTTTTGCAGGTCCGCATATTTCAGGCTGGGAGTGCCATCCTGCGCGAGCCGGTAGGCGACCCGCAGAATGATGTATCGTCCGCGCTCCGTGGTGTTGAAGATACTGGTGCGATAGTGAAAGCCGCACGCCGCCTCCGGTAGAACGACAACACGATTCGTCTTGAGGTCGTATGCGCGGACGGATTCGATGGTCTCCGAGACTTCCTGTCCGTAAGCGCCCACGTTCTGCACGGGCGTGCCGCCGACGCTGCCCGGAATGCCGCTCAAACACTCCACTCCTGCGCAGTCGCTGGCCACCGCTTGCGCGACGAACTGATCCCAGTCCACTCCCGCGCCCGCTTCGAACAGGACGGTGCCGTCTTCCTCTTGCTGCGTAAATCCGCCGATCGCAATCTTCAGGACCAGTCCTGGCCAACCCGAATCCGCAACCAACACGTTGCTCCCACCGCCCAGCACAAACAGCGGCACGGCCTTTACGCGCGCAAAGCCCACCGCTTCCCGGACGTCGTCTTCGCTCGCCGCCTCCACCAGATAGCGCGCTTTTCCGCCAACCTGCAAAGTGGTTAACGGCGCTAGAGGAACGTGTTCCTGAATCGTCATTACGCGGATTCCACTCTATATGGCTCTGAGCATCTCATGCTTGTACTGTCAGGCATATTAGAATGGAGTTACCGAATCGCAGGAAAAGGGAAAGAAAAGAGGAGACTCAATGTATCCGGAAATTATGGTGGTTCCGATGCGGGAAGAGCTGACGCGTCTGGGAGTTGAAGAGCTTCGCACTGCAGCCGATGTGGATCAGACCTTGCAAGGCCCCGGCACCACCATGGTCGTGGTCAATTCGATCTGCGGATGCGCGGCCGGACGCATGCGTCCCGCGGTCCGCCTCGCTCTCCAGAACGCGACCAAGCCCGCCAAGGTGGTATCAGTATTCGCGGGCCAGGACCAGGAAGCGACCGAACGTGCGCGCTCTTATTTCACGGGCTATCCGCCCTCTTCGCCGTCGATCGGCATTCTTCATGACGGCAAACTCGTCTACATGATGGAGCGCCGGCAGATCGAATCCCGCGATGCGCAAGCCATAGCCGCCGATCTGAAAGCCGCCTTCGATCAGCACTGCGCAACTGCTGCGATACGTTGACAACCCGAAATCAGAGGTAGAGACGCGACGTGCCGCGTCTCCCTAGAACCGGAACAAATACGACGCCTTCACAAAGAAGTTGCGCCCGTCGTTGACCAACCGCCCGTCTCGCGCCAGGTTGCCGTCCATATCCAGATGCGGCGGATTCACAATGTTCTCCAGGTTGCTGTTGTATCCCACATAAATGGCGGTGCTGGGGTGGACGAGGTAGGTGATGAGAAAATCGGCATTGAAATTCTTCGCGGTCGGAACAGAAGTGAAACCTGGATTCGCCAGCACCGAGCTGTACTGTCCAATGAACCGGAAGGAAAGCTCTTTGTTGAACTGGTAATTCACCTTGGTTCGGAAAATATGATTGTTCATACTTCCCAAAGGCGGTCCGCAGTTTGCGCAGCTGTGCAGGCGGAAGAGGATGTATGTATTGTCGATCTTCAGCGACCGGCTCGGTCGCACGGTCGCCTGCGCGTAGGCGCTCGTGCGGCTCGCCAGGAACGGCGGTAGGAAGAGGGTGTGTGTCGGATCGTCGGGGTCCCTCGGCGGATCGTAATTCACTCGTTCGCCCCATCGATAGTCGAGATGTAGGGAAAACATCCGAAAATAATTCGTATCCAACGCGAATTCCGTGGTGTGACGCGTGTACTTCTGAATATGGTCGATGGCATCGAAATCCTGGTGGCGCAATTGTTCCATTTCCTTAGCGTAAAAAGCGGTCAGAAACGTTTGCCCCATCAGTTCGACGCGCAGCGAAGGGAAGTAGCCGGAGCCAATTTCATTGCCTTCGTGGTCGTAGGTGAGGTAGTGCTCAAACATCGGACCCCAGGAAATCAAGCGCTTGCCTTCAGGGCGAAAGGTGTATTGGAGCCGCTCATACAGGTTGTGAATATCGGGTTGGGGGTCAAAGCCAGTCAGCGTCCGAAATTCCGGGCTGCGATCGGCATAGTCCAGGAAGTAATTCAACTTGCGACCATCGCGCTGGAGGATCACCTCCGCAGCCGAACCGGCCTGATACTGGCCATGGGTGTTGAAGAGGTTAAAGTTCGGGTCGTCTGGATTGATGGTCGCGCTGACCACTGCCTGAACGTTTGCAGCCCAGTTCTCGTTCAGCTTGATCCGCCCGCCTCTCGATCGGCGTAAAGCAGGCCGATCGAAGATTGGCTTCCAATATCCCGGCTGACCCGCCCGATAGCAAACAGCGCATGCTTGCCAAACAGAGGATTGCCAGGCTCGCCGGGAGATGGCGGCGTCACTGCTTCACCCGGCGAATCGGTCCCCGCAACCAGCGTGCCCACTGCCCAAGGGCCGTCTTTGCCGGTTAAACGAACGCCCCATTTGGGGTCTGCGATCCGTCGCGTGAACAGCAACTGAATCGGCGTTTGGAAATAATTCGAGTTTTCAAGAAAAAATGGCCGCTTCTCCGGAAACTGCACTTCGAAGCGCTGATTCACCGTGACCTGAGGGTCGTCCGATTCCACCTGGCTGAAGTCCGGGTTCGCGGTCACATCGAGAACGAACTTGTCTTTCAATACCGCCTTCGCATCCAGGCCAAACTGTCCAAACACTGCGCGCTGAGTGTATTTGGGGTCGTTAGGATCGCGCAGGTCGAGCTCTTTGAACGAGCGAAACACTCCGTAGGGGATGAGCTGCAGGTGGCCCTCCTGATTCAGACGTCCCAGGATGCGACTCGAGTACTGCGGCCAGAACGATTGCTCGTTCTTGCGCGGGATGTTCCGCGCCAGCATCAGACCCCAGGTCTGCGGATCACTCGATGAAAAGCGCAGGCTGCGAAAGGGAATCGCCATCCAGATCACGTATCCACGATCGGTGACTCGTCCCGACGAATTCCAGACTGTGTCGAATGACATGTCGAAGTTCTGGTCGCCCGTCCCGGGCCCTTCCGCCCAGAGAGCATCGGCTTGCACGCCCAGCGGATTTGCGAAAAAAGCATAGGAATGCCTGTGGTCGTTAAATGTATCCAGCATGAGCTCGATAAAGTCATCGTCGAAAATATCCTCGCGACGCGACAGGCGGGCGCGGAGCCGCTGCGGCTCACTGTCGAAGCAGATGAAGATCGCGTATAGGTTCTTGGCGTCGTATCCGAGATAGACCTCGGTTCGCTCTGAAACCGGCGCGCCATCGCTGGGGATTCGTTGGTGGAACTGTTCCGCCCTTGCCAACTTGTCTTTCCAGGCGGGACTCGGCTCCATGTTGAGGAACTCTTCGATGCGGGGAGGGGTGTTGACCCGGGGGAGGCGAATACTGCCAAAAGGGGAGTCTTCCGCGTAAAGTGGCAGGGCGGCGCACACCAGCGCCAGCCGGAACCATCGGAGGTATTTTTTCGCGAGCACGCTGTCGTCCGCTTCGCCCGTAATTTAGACGAACGGGCATCTTACTAGTAAGCCGTGAGGCGACTACTCATGGTACCCCTCATCGACAGGACCGCGTCTGCGAAGAAGCCCTTGTACGCGGCGGTCGAAAGGCGGAGAATGAGGCCTCGTCGGGAGGCTTTCCTTGTCGGACCGCAAGTACCGTCAGCGCGGATACCAGGACTCCGGCCGCGAACCGCAGAAAAAGCTGGAGCAGCCGGCTGCTCCGCGTAAAGACAATACATTTGGTCCTCGCCCGCTGAACATGCCGGGGACGCGCACTGTCTCTCGCTGTTCTCAGTGCGGGACGCTCTTGCAGTCGATTACCGAGCCGGTCGGACAGTGTCCGAAATGTGGATTCGAACTCCACTCCTGCAAGCAGTGCGAATACTTCGACCCGTCCAGCCGCTTCGAATGCAACCAGCCGATTCCCGAGCGGATCTCTCCTAAAGACAAACGAAACGACTGCTCGTTTTATTCCATGCGTGTGGCGCTCGAGAAAGAGACGTCCAGCAAAGGCATGGCTCGTCCCAATGATGCGCGGCAGGCGTTTGAGAATCTGTTCAAGAAGTAGCGCTTAGGGAAGCACCAGCCGATTGCGTTGCTCAGCAGCACGAGTATCAGGAATGAGTGCACAGGTCCGCTGGCGAATAGACTTCTTCACGGTTTCTGCGTCGGCCGCAGCAGGATCTCACTAGCGAACGACTGCGGCGCCTGGGTCACGATCATAGTGACAACGTGCGCGACGTCGCGGGGTTGCAACATCTTCTCGGCGCTTTTCCCTGCGTGCGGGCTGAACTCCGTATGCACCGAGCCCGGACAGATGACGGAGACGCGAATATTGTGCGCACGCAGCTCCTCGGCGACGGAATAAGTCAATCCATTAAGTCCCCACTTTGACGTAGAGTATGCGGCTCCATTCGGCAGTGCGTTCTTGCCGGCGAGGGACGAGATGTTGATGATGTGGCCACCGCGAGCGCGGATCATCATCGGCGCAAAGCTTCGGATGCAGTAGTAGACGCCGCGCAGATTGGTGTTCATCACACTATCCCAGACATCAGGTGAGAGCTGATGCAACGGTACAGCGCCGCCGCCGATGCCCGCGTTGTTGACGAGAATGTCGAGCCTGCCAAATGTTTTCTGGACGGATGCCGCCACTGATTCCACTGAGCGCAGATCGGCTACGTCGCATTCCATGACGGTACCTTGCCCGCCTTGGTTATGGATCGCCGACGAGGTCGCTTCGAGGGCTCCGCGCGTGCGTCCGCACAAGACGGCGTGGGCTCCCAACTGGGCAAGGGTCGTGGCAATGGCAGCGCCAATGCCGCGTCCGGCCCCGGTGACGACCGCGACTTGCCCAGCCAAGGCTGAGTTTGATGCATCTTTCATCCAGATAGCTCCTCTAGGGTAGATGGTAGCGCTTTCGGGTAAGCAGCGGCGCAGCCGAATCCATCCCCCTCTGCCTGTTTACGCATCGAAGCACACAGGGAGAGCTAAGGCCAGCAAACGGCTTGCCTTAGCAGGATGACATCCTTATAATCCGCTCACCGGTTTAATCGCTGGCCGCCCTACACTTTACAAGCGGCCCAGGATTCGCGGGATCTTCGCTTGGTCGTTGTCCAAGACGAAGCCCGGCACGAAGCTCGGGTGCACCGGGCAAGATGTCGATTCCAGCTTCCCCCGAAGAGTTAAGGAGCCACAGGAATGAAGAAGATTTTTCTCGCGATGTTGCTGGTAGCCGCCGTTACCGCCGTCGCTCAAACCGCTTCCGCTCCGGCCCAGCCGTCGCAGCAGAACCCAT
>WNFE01004738.1_pt1 | contig 10202 bp, 9 predicted proteins | sample 5400451 | NCBI WGS metagenome assembly WNFE01 (sample SAMN13153344, study PRJNA577476) | soil metagenome | isolation source: 200 cm saprolite under Douglas fir tree site 2 hole 2 | place: USA:California | collected 2015-04-18 | reverse complement strand
CCGAAGGAGTTGGCGGAATTCGAGGATCGCTTGCGCAGCCGGTTCGAGTGGGGCCTGATTGCCGATATTCAGCCGCCAGATCTGGAAACGAAAGTGGCCATCCTTCAAAAAAAGGCGGAGCAGGAACGGGTGACGCTACCTACAGATGTCGCCCTGTTTATCGCTTCGAACATCCGGTCGAATGTGCGCGAACTGGAAGGCGCGCTGATCCGCCTGGTGGCGCATTCTTCACTGATCGGGGCGGAGATTACGCTGCCGTACACCCAGCAGGTGTTGAAGAATTTCATTGATTCGCAGGCCCGCAAGGTGACGATCGAATCCATTCAGAAGGCGGTGGCTGAGCAGTTCGGCCTGCGCCTGGTGGAAATCAAGGCGAAGAATAATTCGCGGTCCATCGTGTATCCGCGGCAGATTGCGATGTACCTGGCTAAGCACCTCACGGAAGCTTCCCTGCCTGAAATTGGACGCCAGTTCGGCGGTAAGCACCACACGACAGTCTTGCATTCGGTGGACAAGATTGAAGGGGTTCGCAAAGGCGACAAGGATTTAAACAGGTTGCTCAATAAACTGACTGAGCAATTGGGCGCGTGAATAGCGATTTCCACCGGCTTTTCCACTCTTCAAGCCATTCTTCCTACCCTCTGGCTGTGGAGTGTTTGTGGAAGTTGTGCGAGACGGGACATGAACTTGAGAATTGTCCGCGGCTTGCGCTGGCCTCCGCTGAGTCGGGAAGCGATTCTCCACACGAAGGGTCGATGTGGAAGCAACTGAACCGCAGGGACCTGGACCAGTTTTCCACTTCTCCGAAGCGCCTACGGTTACTACTGGTTTTCTTGCATTTGTATTTGATATAAGAAGATAACAGAAGTAGAGTCGGGAGACCCAATATGCCGGTGGAAGTCGCACCTGCCGTAGCCGCAACATCAACGACCATGGAAATTACGGTCAGCAAATTTGAGCTTCTTCGCGAACTCACAGCCACTCAGGGCGTAGTGGAGCGCAAGACCACGATTCCCATTCTCTCCAACTACCTTTTTGAGGCCGCCGGGGACAAGTTGTCGCTGACGGCGACAGACCTCGACTTGAGCCTGCGCACGTCCTGTAATGCGAAGGTGAAAAAGGAAGGCGCATGCACAATTCCGGCGCGCAAGCTTTATGACTACGTGAAGCTGCTGCCCGACGCCGACATCACCATCCGATTGCTCGAGAACCATTGGGTGAGTATTCGCTGCGGACGGTCCAACACGAAGATGGTTGGAATGGCGAAGTCGAATTTCCCAGGTCTGCCGGTGTTTCCATCGGCGGGAACGATCAAGATTCCGGCGGCGGTGCTGCGGTCGATGATTTCGAAGACAGGCTTCGCCATTGCCAGCGAGGAGTCTCGCTATACACTGAATGGGGCGTTGATGGTGCTCAAGCCCGAGTCGATCACCATGGTTGCAACCGATGGCCACCGCCTGGCGCACATAGAGCGTGCGGGCGAGAAGTTTGAAGGCGTTTCCGGCGAGATGAAGACGCTGATTCCGAAGAAGGCGATGGACGAGTTGAAATCGCTATTGGATTCCGATGTCGAGACCATCGACTTCGCCAAGGACGAGTCCACACTGTTCTTCCGCGTGGGTCCGCGTTTACTCACGTCGCGACAGCTTACGGGCCAGTTCCCCAACTATGAGGCCGTGCTGCCGAAAGACATTTCCAAGTCGATCGCGCTGCAGGGCGAGGAACTTGGAGCCGCGATCGCCCGCGTGGCGCAGTTCGCTGATGAGCGGTCGCGCGCCGTGCGGCTGCGTCTGGAGAAAGGCGAGCTGAAACTCTCCGCATCGTCGACCGAAACCGGCGAGTCGGAGGACACCATCGAAGTCGCCTATGACGGTGAGCCAATGGCGATCGGATTCAACGCGCAATATCTGATGGACTTCATCAAAGCAACCGGGTCGTGCGAAGTGAAACTGGAACTGAAGGATGCCCAGTCTGCCGGTCAGCTTCGTCCAGCGGAAGGCGAAGATTACAAGTACCGGTACATTGTGATGCCGATGAGGATCTGAACAAGGCTGTCCCCCCGCTACAGCAGCCGACGAGGTGATTACTCTCGCGCCTGATGAACATGCCAAATGGCGCAAAACCAGACCAAACCGAGCCGTTTCACTGCGACAATCCTGACCCTTGTTCTCGCGCTCGTGTCACCCAGCATCACCCCAGAGCTTGCTGTGCGGTCAGCATTTGCTCTGCAAGTTGTCGTTCCTACGGGTGTTCCGTGGCCTGCGGGCCTTCCGGTCTACGACCATGTCGTGATCGTGGTGGAGGAAAATAAAGATTACGAACAAATTATCGGCAACAAGAACGCCTCGTATATCAACGACGTTCTGAGGAAAGAGGGAGCGAGCCTTACCAACTCTTATGCCGAGGAGCACCACAGCGAAGGGAACTATTTCTGGCTCTTTTCGGGGAGCAATCAGCACGTCGGATTCACCGACAAAATCCCGGGCCGCGATCTTACAACCGGCAATTTGGGAGAGGAGTTGATCCGCGCTGGCCGTTCTTTCAAAGGATATTCCGAAGGCCTGCCGGAGATCGGCTCGCTGGTCGCAGAGCAGGGTCTTTATGCCCGCAAACACGTTCCTTGGGTCAGTTTCTCCAATGTCCCTCATGGCAAGACGGCAGCCGATTCGTCAAACCTGCGCTACCCGGAAGACTTTCCGTCCGATTACAACTCGCTGCCTACTGTTTCCTTTGTGATCCCGAATCTTGTCCATGACATGCACAACGGTTCGATTCCGTCGGGCATCGTGGCGGGCGACAAATGGCTGAGGCAGCATATCGACAGCTACTACAACTGGGCGAAGCAGCACAACAGTCTGCTGATCCTCACTTTCGATGAGAGCAGTCAATACACGCTGACCGGGGGCTTGACCGATCCGGCGGATAAAGATCCAAAGAAAAGCAATCGCATCGTCACGATTCTTGCTGGGGCTCACGTAAAACAAGGCGAATACAGCGAAGGGAAGGGCGTGACGCACGTTAATGTCCTGCGTACTTTGGAGGCTATGTATAAGCTGAATCGATCGGGCGGCCAGCCGTGGAGAGCGCTGAAAGCCGGCATCGCCGATGACTTCTTGATCAAAGATGTCTTCGAGGTCACACCTTAAATTGGACTGGGCCGCGCGAGTGCAAGTCTCTGCACTTTTTTCCAAACCGGTTCCAGGGATTGTCCTGTGAGATGCGCCTTGACCAGAGGCCACTGACCATTTACATTGTCGGCCATTCCGGTAAGCGGAGGAATCGTGATGCTATCCGGCTTTAAGCAGTTTATCTTGCGCGGCAATGTGGTGGATCTGGCCGTTGGCGTGGTGATTGGCGCGGCGTTTGGGTCGGTAGTCATGGCCCTCACTAAAGATCTTCTTACGCCTCTGATCGCCGCCATTGTGAAGGCGCCGGATTTCTCGGCGCTCAAGTGGACCCTCAACGGCAGCACCTTCCTGTACGGCGACTTCGTGAACACCGTGATTTCGTTTCTGCTGGTTGCGGGCGCGGTTTACTTTTTTGTTGTGACCCCGATCAACGCCCTGATCGCGCGGACGCGCAAGGATCCGGCGCCGGCGGATCCGACCACCAAGAAGTGTCCGGAATGCCTGAGCGAGATTCCGATCGATGCGCGGCGGTGCAGCCATTGTTCGCAGCCGGTGATGGGCAAAGCGGCGTAGCAGTCGCCCCGCCAGAGTCTGTGTCGCAACCCCGAGGACAGCAAGAAAGGGGAACACGCCACTACTCCAGCCGCGAAGGGCGACATTGGAAAGCCCCGCACGCAAGTGCCGGGAAGGCAACAGGAACAAAGTCGAGTCCCGGAGGGACGGCACACTGGTTGCGACACAGACTCCGCCAGCCCCTAGTGGCGAATAGATTTCCCGTAGATACGGTCCTGTTCTGCTTTGGCGAAATCGGCGACATTCCTGTAAAATCAAGGTTTCGGCAACAGGCCTGGAAGGATTCGAGAGTTATGGCACGAGTTTGTGATATCTGCGGCAAGGGGCCGCAATTCGGAAATACCATCAGCCACGCCCACAATGTGAGTAAACGGCGCTGGAACGTTAACCTGCGCCCGGTTCATGCCAAGGTTGGAGCCGCGACCAAACATATCCGCGTGTGCACGTCCTGCCTGCGCAGCGGCAAAGTGGTTAAGGCGTAAAACTCTGGGCCCGCAGAGATGTGGAAATCCTGCGGGCCTTTGCCTGTTCGCCAGCTTCCGCGGGCGGGGGCGCCTGCGCCACACTAGCTACTTCACATCTACCAGTTGCACGTCGAAGATCAGGGTTGAGTCGGCCGGAATGACTGGCGGATAACCGGCTGCTCCGTAGGCCAGGTCGGGCGGAATGCGCAGCTGGCGCTTGCCACCTACCTTCATGCCGGCTACACCTTCGTCCCATCCCTTGATGACCTGGCTGGCGCCGAGCATGAAATCAAACGGTTTGCCGGTGCCGACCGAGCTATCGAACTTCTTGCCGTTGGTGAGCCATCCGGTGTAATCGACTTTGACATGCTTGCCGCTTTGCGCGACCGCGCCGGTGCCAACTTTGATGTCCCAGTACTCGAGACCGCTGGCGGTCTTGGTGGGCGCACCGGTGACCTTGGTGGGTGCGCTGGCGGCGGGCTTCGCCGCTGCCTTCTTGGCGGGAGCCGTCTGGGCAACTGCCAGGCTGGCTAGCACGAGCAGGGTGATGGCTAGGATTACGATGAAAGTTTTCATGGTGCCTCCTCAATTCAATTCTTCTCCTTCAGTCTTTCAGAATCGCTCTGCAAAATTGCTTAGAGCAGTTTTCGTAGCTAGTCCAGAATTGGTGTGATAGTCGGCAGCAGCCGAGTCTTGCTCGGCTTGACGGGCGGGGGCGCCCGTCTCTCCACCGGCTCAAGCCAGCGCAATCACATCAATTTCAACCAGAACGTCTTTCGGAAGCCTTGCTACTTCCACAGTGGAGCGAGCCGGCGGCGCCTGCTTGAAGTAGCGCCCGTAGACTTCGTTCATGGCGGCGAAATCCCCCATGTTCTTGAGGAAGACCGTGCAGCGCAGAACTTTCTCCAGGGTACTGCCCGAGGCCTGCAAAATGGCGGCGAGGTTCTCGAGCACACGGTCAGTCTGCGCGCTCACGTCGCCGGCGACGATCTGCTGGGTGGTGGGATCGATGGCGACTTGTCCGGAAGTAAAAATCAGGCCCTGGGCTCGAATGGCCTGCGAGTACGGGCCAATAGCTTTCGGAGCCTGGTCGGTGGCGATCACTTCGCGCATGATTCCTCCTGCCTGCTGCGTTTCTACGGCGATGACGACGAAAAGTGATTAACGCAGATTGCGGCGCAGGAAGTCAAACAGTTCGTGTGGTGACGGGGCTCTGCCCCGTCCAGCCGAGCGAAGCTCGGCACTGTCGGCATAAACTCCCTACGACGAGTGAGGAGGACGGGCGAGGACGCCCGTCTCTCCACGAACCTCCTTAGAAGAGCGAGCTTTGCCGCCGGTTCGGAGTGATTCCGAAATGTTCATACGCGAGTTGGGTAGCCACCCGCCCCCGCGGAGTGCGGTTCAAAAAGCCAATCTGAATCAGGAAGGGCTCGTAAATTTCTTCGATGGCGTCGGGCTCCTCGGCCAGCGCGGCGCCCAGCGTGTTCAGGCCCACGGGCCCTCCCTGGTACTTCTCGATGATGGTGAGCAACAGTTTGCGGTCGACTTCGTCGAAGCCGTGGCGGTCCACTTCCAGCATGCTGAGCGCGGACTGGGCGGTAGGCAGATCGATGGAGCCGGCGGCGCGCACCTGGGCGTAGTCGCGCACACGGCGCAGCAGGCGGTTGGCGATGCGCGGCGTGCCACGTGAGCGGCTCGCGATTTCGATGGCACCGGGACGATCGATGCGCACACCGAGAATCTCGGCGGAACGTTCGACGATGACGCGGAGGTCGTCGTGAGTGTAGAACTCGAGCCGCAGCAGCAGGCCGAAGCGCGAGCGCAGGGGCGCGGAGAGCAGTCCGGCGCGCGTAGTGGCGCCGATGAAGGTGAAAGGCTTGACGTCCATCGTGTGGGTGCGCGCGGACGGGCCTTGGCCGATCATGATGTCGAGCTTGTAGTCTTCGAGCGCGGAGTAGAGGATCTCTTCGAGCGCGGGCTGCAGGCGATGCACTTCGTCAATGAAAAGCACCTGCCGGTCGCGGAGATTGGTGAGGATCGCGGTCAGATCGCCCTTGATCTGAAGTGTGGGGCCGGAGGTCTGCTGGAAAGCGGCACCGAGTTCGTTGGCGATGATGTTGGCGAGCGTCGTCTTGCCCAGGCCAGGCGGGCCGTAGAGCAGGACGTGGTCAAGAGCTTCGCCGCGAGACTTAGCCGCCTGGATGGCTACGTCGAGATTCTCTTTGACTTTGTTCTGGCCGATGAATTCTTGCAGGCGCTGCGGTCGGAGCTTGAGCTCAAAAGAGGAATCGTCCTCGACCGGGGCAGCGGAGACCAGGCGGTCTTTGAGGTGCAGCGCGGGATTATCTTTGGCGGCGGACACTAGGGCGATACTAAAGCGAAAAACGATCCCAAGCAATTGAGCTTTGCGTTTAGTGGGAAGAGTCCGGCTTGGGGAGAAAGTCCCTCGGATCCCCGAGCATCCCTACGTAATAATCCTCGGTCGGATACGGCTTGTATATCCGGCCGCCTTTGCAGATCTTGCAGTACTTTGCCCACTCAGGATTACTGTGGTCTTGCGGCCCAAGATCCGTGAATGTAAACGTGAACCACGGCCAGACTCGAAGATAATCCGCGGAAACCCGCGGAATGCCATTCCCCTGTTCAATAACGATCCCGTAAACCCGAACGAGTGACAAGAGTGGCACAGCTTCACTACTGGACGTAAGCCCCGCCACAAAATCTCCGGCCCCAGCATTTGAAACCAGCATGATATGACAGTCCGTCATTCCGTCGAAGTACTTTTGCTGAATTAGTAGGTCACGGCCGTGATCGTCGCCTTTTGTGGGCGATGAGGCGCGAACCACACCGAACCAGCTCACGTATTTCTTAACCTTCCCCCGGATCGTGTACTCGTGCTTATCCATGAACGAGCCGGTCGTCCTTTCTGAAGAAGGGAGCCTTTCAAGGAACGCCTTTTCGCGATCTGTGGCGCGGTAGCCACACGTGCCCAGGCTGCCGCTCGGCTTCAGTTCCTTAACTTCCTGCACTTCGACTTGAGTCTGGCAAAGGCAAAGTGTTGAGGCAACGAGAGAGGCGAGGATGGTTGCAAAGGCCCGTTGGATTCCCATTCAGTGTGCTCCCGACTACTGTGTTAGACACCGGTGCGGGTATTATTGCCCAATCACTCCGAGCCGCACGCCCTTCAGCCTCCCCGCGTCGAACCACGCGACCTTCTGTCCGAACCAGATCTTGGTGCTGGAGAGCCTGTACTTCTTGCCCGCCGCTGTGAAGTCGCGCGTGCTGAGCAGGTAGGCGACCGGAGACTCGCCGAACTTGCCGAGACGATCCGAGAGCCAACCTCCGTTGAAAGGAGCTGCCAGAATCACGGGCTCGCCGGGGAAATACGCGAGCTTGCCGAAATCTTTTTGCGTCTCAGTGATGGGATCGGCCCAGCCGTAAGCCTTGCGGAAGAGAGCAATCGACGCATCCAGATTATTGACGCCCAGTACGACGTTCTCGACGCCCGAAACCGGCGCCCCTTTTACGCTGGCCGAAGTCTGCACGCGCCAGACGCGCGGTGTCTGGTCTTCGATGATGAACGGCAACGTGGAGCCGGGGGTTCCCGTGCCAACGTCGGCGGTCATCCACTCAATCGACATGCCGTCGGGGCGCTTGCGGCTGCCACGCTCGGGACCCTTGACGGGGATTCCGGCTTTCTTCAGCCGATCCACTTCCTGCAGCAAAACGTTCGTCCCCACCGCCCAGGCGCAGGTGACGGCATCCTCGGCCATAAACTTCGCCCAGCCGGAGTCGGCGGTCACGCCCGGCTTTATTGGCGCAATCAGTTCAATGTAGGACGCGTCATCGAAGCCAATGCTGGCCATTTGCGTGACGCCGTTGCCGTGTGGACCGCCAAGGTCCGGTGTCATACCTACATCCGTGAAGGCCTGGCGAAGCGCGTCAAGATTCGATCCGCAGACGGACACGTGGTCGAGTTCCAGTACGACACTCTTGCTTTCCTGGGTCATAGCAGGTTGGGAGGCTAGTAAGAGAACCAGCGTTGCGAAGGACAAGCGGCAGCAGATCCGGGACCTCCGCTTGGACATGCGGGCCTCCTTAGAAATCGAAAGAGGAATGGTACGCTAGAAACCGCTTGCGGGTGAATCTGTTTTTGGTCTCTGAGAGCGCGGTCCGAGCTGGACGGGCGGGGACGCCCGTCTCTCCACCGGACTCTTCTGCTCTTATTCCTCCTCTTCTTTGACTTCGCCCCTCTCCGCTTTTGCCCTCTCGATAATCTTGTCTTGCAGTTGTTGCGGGACGATGTCGTAGTGGTGCATCTCCATCGAGAAGCTGCCGCGGCCCTGCGTCATGGAAGTGAGATCGGCGCCGTAGGTGAGCATCTCGGCCATGGGTACCTCGGCCTTCACGATGGTGTTGCCGGCTTTGTTATCCATGCCCTGGATGCGTCCGCGACGGCTGTTAAGGTCGCCCATAATGGTGCCGGCGAACTCGTCGGGTATGGTGATCTCGACGGTCATGATCGGTTCGAGCAGCGTTGGCTTGGCGACTTCCATGGCCTTGCGGAAGGCGATGCGGCCCGCCATCTGGAATGACAGGTCGTTCGAATCAACGTCGTGGTAAGAACCGTCGTAGAGGATGGCGCGAAAGTTTACCACGGGATACCCCGCGAGGTAGCCGCGGGCGGCGGCGTCTTTGATTCCCTTTTCGACGGCAGGAATAAAATTCCTCGGTATCGCACCACCAAAGATATCGTTGACGAACTCAAACTCGGCGCCGCGCGGCAACGGCTCCATCTTGATTTTGCAATCGCCGTACTGGCCGTGCCCGCCGGTCTGCTTCTTGTGGCGTCCCTGCACGTCAGCTTTGCCTCGAATCGTCTCGCGATACGGAACCTTGGGTGCTTTCAGGACCACTTCGGCGTGGTAACGCTTCTTCATCTTTGAGACGACGACTTCGATGTGCTGCTGCCCGGTGCCAGCGATCAGAAATTCCTTGGTCTGCGGGTCGCGGAAGAAGCGCAGCATGGCGTCTTCTTCCATCAGCTTGTGCAGGCCGACGCCGAGCTTGTCTTCGTCCGCGCGGCTCTTCGGCTCGATGGCAAAGGTGATTGCCGGCTCGGGCAGTTGCACCATCGGATAGCGGATCGGCGATGACTTATCGCCCAGCGTGTCGCCGGTGAGAGTTTCTCTCAGCTTCGCGACTCCGCCGATATCTCCGGCATGCAACTCCGGAACCGGAATCATTTGCTTGCCCTGGACGACGGAAATGTGAGCGAACTTTTCCTGGATATTTCGATTGTAGTTCTGCAGCGAAGCGTCGTTCTTCAGCACGCCGGAGAAAACCTTGAAGTAAGAAATGCGGCCGGCGAATGCGTCTGACATGGTTTTGAAGACGAATACGGAAGCCGGCTCGTTATCGGTGCCCTTGCGTACTGGTGGCTCGCCGTTGCCGCCGACGGGCTGGCCAGTGATGGCGTGATGCTCGCTGGCAGCGGGCGTGTAGTCCACGATGAAATCCATCAGCTCGTCAACGCCGATGTTGCCGAGGCTGGAAGTGAACAGCACGGGAAAAAGTTTGTCTTCGCGGATCGCTTCGTGCAGCGCCGGGACCAGATCCTCTTCGGGAATCGTTCCCTTCTCGAAGAATTCTTCCATCAACTCATCTTTGCCCTCGGCGATCAGCTCGACCAGCCTCTCGTGAGCTTCCTGGGCGACGCCGGCCATGTCGGCGGGGATCGGGCCTTCCTTACCCTTACCGTTTCCGCCCATATCGTAGGTGTAGGCCTTCATGCGGACGAGATCAACAATGCCGCGGAGGCTCTTCTCTCTGCCGATCGGGAGTTGCAGCGGAGTGACAGCGCGGCCGAAGGCGTTGGTGAGCGATTCGAGCACGCGGTTGGCGTCGGCGCGCTCGCGGTCCATGCGGTTGACGACGATCATTCGCGGCAGGTCAACGTCATTGCAGTATCCCCAGACGCGCTGGGTCACAACCTCGACGCCGGCGACGCCGTCGACGACGACGAGCGCGGCGTCCA
>WNFE01004737.1_pt1 | contig 10202 bp, 11 predicted proteins | sample 5400451 | NCBI WGS metagenome assembly WNFE01 (sample SAMN13153344, study PRJNA577476) | soil metagenome | isolation source: 200 cm saprolite under Douglas fir tree site 2 hole 2 | place: USA:California | collected 2015-04-18 | reverse complement strand
TCTCGGTCTCGGTAACGCTCATGCCGGCCTCCCTGCCGTTCGAAGCGCTGGCCGGAACCCGGTCTTCCGGAGTTCTGCCTCCTGCCGCGAGTACCCGCCGACGCTCTTTCTTCTGGCGCAAGTTCATCTGGCCCACGTGCCTGTCCGCAAGTAGCTCTTTTCCCAGGCCACCAGGTACGGCTGGCGCGCGGAAAACAGCCGCCCAAAAAGTGTTGGCACCGAGGCCTGCGCAGCTCTAACAGGTGAGCCCACGATGGCGTCCGGCACCCGGCCGACGCCACGAGGAACCCGGAGGCACCGATGTTCACCAGCCGTCACGCGCGCCACGCCCGCCCCGCCGACCATCCTCGCCCGGCCATCCTCGCCCGGCCAGATCCGCCAGCCCGGCCCACCCCGCAGGTTCTGCCCACCCCGCAGGTTCCGCCCGCCCCGCTGGCCCGGCCCGCCCCGGACGTCACGCCCGGCCTGTGAACAAGGTCAGCCGCACGCGCCTTGGCGCGAGGGTCGTGGCCTTGCTGGCCGTCGGCACCACCGTCTTCGGGCTTTCGGCTTGCTCCCCGGGCGCGCCCCTCCCGAACCCGGGCGTGACAGCATCCCAGCAGGCAGTGGCGGCAAAGGCGCAGGAGGCCAGTTCCACCGCCCCGACGCTCAGCCCCAGCCAAGGATCGAACACGCTTACCGCTGTGTCAGGGACGCCGAAGCGATAAAGCGGAATGGCCTGCGGGCGGGATCACAGGCGGCCTCAGTAGGCGGCCCAGTCCCTGGCCGGGCCTGATGAGGGTGCCGAGTGCGCCCTCACCGCGCCGCGGTGACGGTCCCGTTTGGGTCGCTCACAGCGCGGCAGCAGGCGCCCCAGTCCGTGGCCTGCCCGTCAACGCTGTGTGTCCATCATGTGACCTTGACCCTGCACAATGAAAGGCAGGCGCCTGTAGCTCAGCTGGACAGAGCGGCTGCCTTCTAAGCAGCGGGTCGCGGGTTCGAATCCTGCCAGGCGCACGCAATCGTCTAAGAGGTTCCCGCCCAGGTGAGAGTATGTTTCGCCGACCTGAGCTGATGATCTTCACGAAGCCTGCTTGCGGTCGCTGGCCCGCTCGGTCCAGAGGCAGTCATGCCGCCCTCCCGGTTGCCGAAAGATCCGGCGGACCCAGCCCGGCCGCTCTGCGCCTGGCCTCATCGAGCGCTTGCTTCCAGGTGATGCGGTCGGCGACGACGTGCAGCAGTCGCCGTGCGGGCGGCATGTGGTCGGGGTCGCCGGAAGTGACGGGTTCCCGGCGTAGCGGGCTGGGTCGGTGGCCGGAATGCCGATCGTTTCCATCAGCCATGCCTTGCGGTCGGCCCGGTAGTCGGCGAGGGTCTTGCCCGACCATTTGCGGGAGACCAGGACACGCCGACCGGCGTAGCCAAGATGCTCGCGGCGGTGCGCTTTGCCCTTGCAGGAGCCGGGCCGCATTCCCTCGCGGGGGTTCTTGGGCAGGACGCCGTAGCGCAGCCAGTTCGCGCAGCCTGGCGAGCATGGCTCGTACCGGAGCGCGTCGGCGAGCCGGTCAGCGTGAGCACGTTGTGCGTTGCTGTTGGCCTGATGGCCTGATCACGGGCCTTTCGCAGCGCAGGCAGGTACCGGCTGCCGATCCTGGGGAGGCTGGCCCGCGGACCGGTGGCTGCCACCTCTTGACTTTGCTCCATAAAGTCCTTGGGCTCGCTCAGGCCCTTGACTTTGCGCCATAAAGCAGAGTCTACTTTATGGCATAGAGTCGATGGACGGAGACACCATGAACCACACACCCGACACCACGACCGCCGGCAACGGCGGCAGTTTCGACCCCCAGCAGGCCGCTGCCCTGCTGGACCAGACCACCCAGCAGGCACGCCGCAGGTTCACGCCCGGCCCGCCGCTGCTGTGGGTCTACCGGGCGGCCTTCGTCCTCGTCGCCTTCGGCGGCTACTGGCGGTCGGTGCGCGGCCACGACCCCTACTCCGCGCCCCCTGGCGGGCTCCTGGCCGTCATCTTCGCGCTGGTGGCCATCAACATCGGCTGGAGCACCTGGGCGCTCAAGCGCGCGGGCGCCGGCGTCAGCGGGCCAGCCCAGCGCAAGAGGCGGGCCTGGATCGGCGTCATGCTGGTGGCCTGGGTCGCCGCGTACGCGGTCACGGCGCCGCTGTACCACGCCTCCGCAAGCCACCCGGTCTGGGCGCTGTATCCGGCCAGCGCGCCGCTGATGATCGTCGGCCTGGCCGGCGCGGCCACCTCGGCAGCGCGGCGAGACTGGCCCACAGCCGGCACCACCCTGGCTATCGCCATCATCGCCGCGGTCGCCGGCTTCGGCGGCCCGGCCGGCGCGTGGCTGATCATGGGCATCGGCCTGAGCGCCGTGTGCCTGGGCACCGCCGCGTTCAAGGTCTGGCAGCAGCACCGCAGCGTCGTCCGGCCATGACCACCGACGAACTCGACCCGCTGATCCACGTCCCCACCCGGCTGAAGATCGTCGCGACCCTGGCGGCACTGCCCGACGGCGACACGCTGTCCTTCACCCGGCTGCAGGACATGATCGGGCTCACCCCCGGCAACCTGATCATCCACCTGCGCAAGCTCGAAGAAGCCGACTACATCAGCAGCGAGAAGACCAGGAACGGGGCCGTGTCCATCACCACGGTCGCTCTCACCGGCCACGGCCGCAAGGCACTCGGCACCTACACCCAGGCACTGCGCGACCTGCTCGGCGGCCTGTAAATAGGCCCGGCCGACCATGAGCACCGGCGCACTTGACCCGCTGATCCACGACCCGGAGCGGTTGCGCATCGTCGCGACCCTGGCGGCGGGCACAAGCCCGGCCCCACTCCAGGCCAAGGAGCATGGCCGCACCGTCGCGGCTGGATCCGAGGCGGGTCATCATGAGCCAAGACGGGCTCGACCCATTCATCCACGCCCCCGCCCGGCTGCGCCTGATGGTGACGCTGGCGGTCGGCCGTGCCATATCCGGGCCAGAACGGCCGGGAACCCGCGGTCATCAGCGGTCACCAACGGGGAGCCCGCTTGCCGTCCTACCTGGGTAGATGCAGCTAGCTGGGCGGCGCGCTCGTTGTCAGCTGGGTCGACAGCGGCCCGCCAGGCCAGCAGACCGAGCCCGATGAGCCCGGCCGTCATCAGCACTAGCGGGAGCGCTGACCCGGTGACCGGATGCCAGCTTCCTAGCAACGGGTTGACGGCGTGGCCGGGACCAACCCCAGACTGCCATCGATCCATCACGTGCCCGAGGCTTAGCAGCTGGAACGGCAGTAGAAGCACAATCATCGCCCGGATGACGCGAGCCTGCCGGATCGTCGTCATCCGGCCAGAACTGCCGATGATGAAGGCGGCCAGCATCGGGGTGCCGACCGCCAGCGGGAGTATGTATCGTCCCTGGAACGACAATCCGAAGGTGTTCGCGGCCGCGACCTCAAAGAGCACCGGAATGGCCAGGGTCCCGGCTATCAACGCCCCGAGCCGCCACCGATCGAGCAACGTGCCCCATGCGAAGGCGGTAGCGAGCAGGAAGCAGATCGCGATCGCCCAGACCGCAAGGATCAGATGCGGCGGCTTCGTGTCGTAATAGGAGAAGCCATCAATCATCTGCTCGACGACCCTGAGCAGCCGGCCGTTGAACTCGAACTCGGTGCGCAATATCAGCCCGGCCGTGTACTTGCTGTGTGCGATATTACCGATATCGCCCACTCCAGAAATAATTGTCCATGTCACTCCCAGCACGCACGAGGCGAGCACACCGGCGGACCACCACCGAACCGAGTGCCGTTTCCATAGCTGGCGGAACTGGGCCCGCTGCGGCGGGAGGAGCAGGACGACCAGCAAGCCAGCGATCAATTCGGGCCCCATGGACCGGAACTGGCCGATTGCGATGGCCGCCACCGCCGTGCGGCGCGTCCACCCCTGGGCATACGTGGCGCCCCCGTCAAGCAGCAGCGGAATCGCAGCCGCCACAAGCGAGATTCCCGCTGCGATCTCCGGCGAGTTGGGGTTCACCGCGCCAGCTAGTTCGAAGAACGCTGGCGTGGCTGCAACGAGCAGGCCGGCGATCAGCAGCCTGGAACGGCGCCACTCAAGGCAGCTCAGCCACGCCGACGCGAGGAATGCGGCGCATAGCGCGGCGCTGATGAGCCGGGCCAGCAAGATCCCTGTCCAGTCGGGCCAGAGAACGAGCGGTTCCCCGACGGCGGCATAGTAGACCGGGTTGTACCGCCCCGCGCCCGTGATGACGGTGGTCGGAGCCTTCCCGCCGCCAGGGACCGGGGCGCAGGCCGCACTGCGGGCTGGAAGCCAGTGGTAACAGTAGTTGTACCTCGATGTGGGGGCCTTGCCCCGAACCAGACCCCGGGGAACGGTCTGATATGCGCCGGCGTTGCCGAGACCCGGTTTGATGGCTGGCCTGGCGAAAATCTGCCCTTTGACTACTCCCGCTGCCCGGATAAGATGCCGCACCTCGTCAGGCGCTCCGTCGTACGGGCTGGCAAAGACCCATGCAGCGCATATGAGGAAGAACACCAGGAACGCCAAGGGCCACGCACGGCCGACACGACCTAGCCTCCCAGCGCCCATCCCCCGTCGCACTCTCCAAGTCTCCAAAGGGCCGAATTCGGGGGGAACTCGCGGGTAAGCAGCGGGGACTAATCACGTTAGTACCCTGATGACGAGAGCGAGAACATCACGCATGCCGCCCGGTGCTGGTCATCCGCCGGCGCAAAAGGAACCAGCCAATGCCGCCGATCACCACGAGGCCACCGACGATGAAGCCGGCGATGACGCCTGGGGACATGGCGCCACCGCGGGCAGCCGTGGGTTGGCTGCTCGGATCGACCGTGTGGACCGTGTTCCCGGTCGTCGTGGGCTTGCTGGTCGACGGGGCCGGAGCAGTCGCGGTGAAGGCGACAACCTGGTTCGCAGAGGCAGCCAGCAGGAGACCATCGCCCACGCTGGGTGTCGGAAAATGGTTGGCTGGCGTGCCGATCGATGTCTGCTGTCGCACCCGGCCCGTAGCGGGATCGAGCCCATAGAGGGAACCGCTCTGGGCGAGAGTCCAGACCAGGCCCGCCGCCACGATGGGAGGGCCGCCACCCGTCCCAGTACTCCACAGCAGACGAGACGCGGCCGGAGACCTCGCCACTCGGACCGCGGAGATGCCGGTAAGGCAAGGAAGGTAGACCGTCATGCCCACCACGGCGTCGCCACCGTCCATGTCGCCGCCGCATACCGATCCCACGGCGGCCTGCTGGCCGCCGATTCCGCCGAGGTGCGCAGCGTTGAGGAGATACGCGGTGTGAGTCTTCCCGGCTATCAGCACCTGGCCGCCGGGCAGCAGGGCCGGCGGCGTTGACAGATCGAGATCGTTAGCGTTGTTCGACCTCCAGTCGCTCGGTGCGAAGAACTGCATGAGCTGGAGGGACGGCGAGAGTTCGAGTGCTGAATCGCTGTTGTCGTATGCGTGGCCAGCCGAGGTGACCGAGCCGTTCCCGACACCCACCCAGAGGTGGCCGCTGCTGTCGACGACCGGCGCCGCTCCGCCCATCCAGATCGCGCCCTGCGACTCATCGGCCGCGGCATCGACGGCGAAGTCCACCGGCGTGCCGCCCGTCTCGCCGACTGCCACCAGCCAGCCCCGGTAGGTAGCGCAGTCCCCGTCGTTACCACCGAAGCCGAACACCACCTGGCCGGCGTCGAGGGTCAGCCCGGTACGTTGCAGCAGCGCCGCGGTGTCCACCCCAGCCGGGTCCACGTCCTGGGTCATCTCGCTCCTGCCTGAGGCCGCGTCGAGGCCGACCAGCATGTGCGCTGGTACTCCGTTCACCAGTTCGTCGGCCACCACGAAGATCTCATCCCGTGACTGATCGATGACCGGTGTGCCCGTGATTCCCAGGGTGGGCGAGATGTTCCCGCACGGAAGGGATCCCGAGGGCACTGGGGTGCCGACGTGCGATGACCAGACCACCGCACCGGTGGCGGAGGAGAGCGCGTACACCGTGTCGTTCTCTGTCGCCACATAAACCCGCCCCGACGATACGAGCGGCTCGCCGTAGATCTTTCCATCGAGCGTGGGCGAAGTCCACGCCCGGGTCGCGGTGTCGACCGCGGCCACCGGCGCCGCGACGCCGGTGCCCGCGGCATCGTGGTGATAGACCGTCCAGGAACGAGGGTCGACGGGCCGGGGCGAGAGGGCGGCCGCGCCGGCCTGCCCGCCTCCGAGCACCCAGGTCGCCGAGGCCAAGGCGAGCAACCCGGTCATTCTCCGCAAACTACCCGGCCAGCCTGTCATGGCAGAACGATAGCGTTACAGGTGTGCATCCAATGGGCCTGGCGACTCACTGCTAACGCACGGTGGGAGATCATCTGATGAGCCGACTCATCGACGGTAAAGCCATCGCCGCCGCTATGTCGGCGCGGACCACCGCGTCCGCCGCCCTTCTGCGCGAGAAAGGAATCACCCCGGCTCTGGCGGTGGTCGTGCCCACCGACGACGAGGGCGCCGCCTGGTATGTGCAGTCCATCGGGCGAATCGCGGCCAAGGTTGGTATCGAATGCCAGGTTCACCGGCTGCCCCTGCCTACCGACGGGGCGGAAATCGCCCGGCGGCTTTCGGAGCTATCACACCACCCTGCTGTCCACGGAGTCATCTGCCAGACCCCGCTTCCAGACGGTGTCGATCTGGCCATCGTCGGCTCCAACATCACGGTCGCCAAGGACGTGGACGGAATCAATCCTGAGTCTCTGGGCATGGTCGCGGCGGGCGTACCGGGTGCCTTTCCCCCAGCGACTGCCGCCGCCGTGCTGGAGATCCTCGTCCACGAACGCGTGCCCCTGCAGGGTCGGCGAGCCGTTGTGGTCGGCCGCTCCAACATCGTCGGCAAACCTGCGGCGCTGCTGCTGCTGGCCGAGCACGCCACCGTCACGATCTGCCATTCCCGGACGCTGAACCTCCCCGAAGTCTGCCAGGAAGCTGACATCCTCGTCGTCGCGGCCGGCCAGCCCACAATGATCGGCGCCGACTATGTTGCCCCGGGTGCCGTCGTCATCGATGTTGGCATCAACTCGGTAGAGGGCGGCCGTCTCGTCGGTGACGTCGACACGGAAAGCGTCCTCGGTATCGCCTCAGCGATCACCCCGGTCCCCGGTGGGGTGGGGCCGGTGACGACCGCCCAACTGATGCGGCACACAATCCGCGCGGCGCTCAGAGCCAACGTCATGAACGAGACAGCTTGAGCCCCGCACCGAGGCGATGCACTGCCAGTCAGCCGCGTTAGCTTCCTGCCGCGCCCAGCGCGGCGAGCAGTACGAGCAGTACCGTCGCCGCAGCGAGCAGGCCGTGTCCGATGACCACCAGGACGGGAACGCCGCGCCTGGCTGCCGCCGCCGGGGCGGCGCGCGGCCCGGCCGCTGTGGCAGTGGCCACCGTAGCGGTGCCGACCGCGACGGTACTGGCCGCGACCGTTCCAGCCGTGACGGCGCCAACCACCCCGGCGCTCCCCGACCCAGCGCTCCCCGACCCAGCGCTCCCCGACCCAGCGCTCCCCGACCCAGCGCTCGCCGTGCCGGAGCCGGTGTGCTCGCCCGAGGACCCGAGGGTCACCAGGGCCATGCCGAGGCCGGCTACTGGCAGGAGCAGCCCGACTGCGGTCCAGGCCAGGGCGGCCTCATCGGTGGTCAGATAGACGATCCACACCATGAGCCCGGCAGCGGCCAGTGTGACGTGCCCGACGGTGACTACCGGCTGGAGCCTCGGGCCGCCGGTGAGAAGCCGGTGGATGCCGCCGTGGGAGATCCAGACACCCAGCATGTAGGAACCGCTGCCGGCGGCGAGGAACCAGGCGCCGAGGGCGGCGAAACCCAGAGCGACGTCGCTCCCCCGGCCTGCAAGCGCGGGTGATCCCGGGATCGCCGATCCACGCGACCGTGAACTGGCCGTCCGCTGAGGCGGACCGGTCAGGTAAGCGAGCCGGGCGCCCGCCAGGTATGCCTGGCGGCGCCAGGCGGCCTTGCGCCTTCCGCCGGCCACCAGGTAGATGGCCTTGCCGACCGCCTGGTTGACCTGCGCCTTGCTGAGGCCGCGGCACGCGGCAGGCATCCAGGTCACCGTGACGTGATGCTCGATTGCCCGCACTCCATAGTCAGCGCAGGCCTGCACAGTTCCAGATTGCGGGGCAGCGCTCGGGGCGCCGCAGCCAGCCGCCAGGAACGCAGTGAGCACGGCGCCCGCGATCGCAGCGGCCACCCGGACGACGTTCACCGGCCTGTCACTCGATGAGTCTAGGCCGCGGGCAGCGGGGTCAGGCGAGCCGCGGATCCATGACCAAGCAGCTGCTGCTGGCCGTCGCTACGACCTTCCCGGCCTGGTCGACGATCTCCGCGGCGCAGTACGCGACCCGGCGCCCCGGCTTGATGACACGCCCTGTTGCGCGGAGCACCCCGCTGTCCTTCGTGACCGGCCGCAGGTAACTCACGTTGATGTCAATGGATGTGTAAGCGACACCTGCGTCGAGCGTGGTGTGCACGGCGCATCCCGCGACCGTGTCCGAGAGGGTGCAGACGAGGCCGCCATGGACAACACCGATCGGGTTGTAGGCGGACTCGTCCGGCTCGCACTCGAAGACCACCTGGCCCACCTCGACCTCGCGGATCTGCATGCCGAACAGCATGGCGATCGGCGGCGGCGGGATCGCGCCATCCCTGATCGCGCGGATGAAATCGACTCCCGACAGCGGCCTGCCTGCCGCCGCGGTGATCATCGGGTCATACCAGTGCACCGTCTTGCTTCTCGGCTCACCCCAGGCGGCCAGGGAAGGGTCGATGCTCTCTGCTGCGGTCATCAGGCGTCCTTTCTGAGTTCGGGCGCTGGCCGGTGCTCAGCGCCGGGGCCAGGGCGCAGGCGCAGCGACCGTACGTCGAGCAACGCGCCACACTCCGAGCACGTCGGCTGCGTCCACCACTCCCCCACGACCTCCAGCGTCTGGGCGACCGAGCAGTTCATCTCTTCGAAGCTTGTCCGGCGCACAGCAATACTCTACCGAGTTGTATCATGCAACGCACTATCGCCGGGTAACATCCGGTCGTGCCGACATCGGGGGGAGCGCCGCAGATGGAAGGCCTGGCCGCGCCGCCACCTGGCGGGGCTCTGCGGCTCGGCGCGCGCTCGTTCGGGCCCCGGCAACGGGTGATCATGGCGATCGTCAACCGGACCCCCGACTCGTTCTACGACCGCGGCGCGACCTGGCATGAAGCCGCCGCCATGGAGCGTGTGCACGCGGTAGTCACCGAGGGCGCCGACATCGTCGACATCGGCGGGGTGGCAGCCGCGCCCGGCGCCCAGGTGGACATCGCCGAGGAGATCCGCAGGACCGTCCCGTTCGTCGCGGCCGTCCGGGATGCCTACCCCGACCTGGTGATCAGCGCGGACACCTGGCGGCACGAGGTGGCACGCGAGGTCTGCGCGGCCGGCGCCGACCTGCTCAACGACACATGGGGCGGCTGGGATCGCCGGCTGGCCGGGGTGGCCGCCGAGCACGGGGCCGGCCTGGTCTGCGCGCACGCCGGCGGCCTGGCGCCGCGCACCCGGCCGTTCCGGGTCGCCTACGACGATGTGCTGGCCGACGTGCTCCACCGGACGCTGGCCCAGGCATCCCGGGCCGCCCGGATCGGCGTGGACCCCTCGCGGATACTGATCGACCCGGCGCACGACTTCGGCAAGAACACCTGGCATTCGCTGGAGGTGACCCGGCGGCTCGACGAGATGGTGGCCACCGGCTGGCCGGTCCTCGTCTCCCTGTCCAATAAGGACTTCATCGGGGAGACGCTGGGCGTCCCGCCGGAAGGCCGGCTGACCGGGACCCTGGCGGCCACCGCCATCTGCGCCTGGCAGGGCGCCCGGGTCTTCCGGGTCCACCAGGTCAAGGAGACCCGCGAGGTGCTCGCTACCGTCTCCGCCATTCGCGGCGAGGTCCCGCCCGCCCGGGCTGTGCGCGGGCTCGCCTAGCCACTGATGATCATCGCTGCCGCGCTGTGCCCATCGCCGCCGTTGCTGGTCCGCGAGCTGACCGGAGCCGATCCCGTCGTGGCGGACCTGCGGGACGCGTGCGCCGCGGCTGTCGCCGCGCTGGTGGCGGCGCGGCCGGACGTGATCGTGGTCGTCGGGCCGGGGCCGGACACCACCGAGTGGCCCGCCGAC
>WNFE01004734.1_pt1 | contig 10204 bp, 8 predicted proteins | sample 5400451 | NCBI WGS metagenome assembly WNFE01 (sample SAMN13153344, study PRJNA577476) | soil metagenome | isolation source: 200 cm saprolite under Douglas fir tree site 2 hole 2 | place: USA:California | collected 2015-04-18 | reverse complement strand
CAGGCACTGGCGCAGAAGTTGGCCAGGCAGGGCCTAGCTGAGACTGCCGAGGCAACGCAGCTCGTGCAATTAGCCAACCAGGCCATGACCTGGGCACGCGACCTCGTGCACGGCCTCTCGCCCATTGAGCTGGAGGGAGATGGTTTTATCGTGGCCCTGCAGGACCTGGCCATGCAGGCAGAACACCTCTTCGGCATCACCTGTCAGGTAACGTGTGACCGCTTGCCTCCCATGCCGGACCATACGGTCGCCACGCATCTCTATCGCATTGCACAAGAAGCCGTCAGTAACGCCGTCAAACATGGGCAGGCGCGCCACGTTGTCCTGGCCCTGACGACCGGACAGCACAGCACCACGCTGACCATGCACGACGATGGCATAGGCTTCCAAGAAGGCGCCAACAAACCCACCGGCATGGGACTTCGCAGTATGCGTTATCGTGCCAGCATGATTGGTGCCTCACTCGCTCTCCACAGCGAGGCCAGCAACGGCACCACGGTCATCTGCGAATTGCCCCACCCCGAGACCACAGGGGAGGACGGAGAAATGCAGCAATGGAGCGACGGAGCGACCACGGACCCGGCGCGTTGAGTGGCTATCGGGTCCTTGACCTGTCCGCTGCGTCAGGCGTCTTGTGCACCAAAATACTGGCTGACCTGGGAGCCGATGTCATCAAGGTCGAACCGCCAGCGGGGAACGCGACCCGGTATCGTGGGCCGTTTTATCAAGACCAGACCGATCCGGAAAAAAGTTTGTTTTTCTGGTACTTTCATACGAACCAGCGCAGTGTCACCTTAGATCTGGAGACACCCGCTGGTCAGGCGCTCTTGCACAGACTCCTGGCGACTGCCGATGCTCTCGTGGAAACCTTTCCGCCCGGGTATCTCGATAGCCTGGGGCTCAGTTTCAGGCATCTGCACGCCCGCCATCCGCGTCTCGTCATGACGTCCATCACGGGTTTTGGCAGCACCGGGCCCTACAGTCATTACAAAGCGCCGGACATGGTCGGCCTCGCCATGGGTGGCCTGGCCTATCTATGCGGTGAACCGGACGGTCCACCGGCACCACCTGGCGGGCTGCAGGGCTATCATCTGGCGGCGCTCAATGGGGCGGTGGGGACACTCATCGCGCTCTGGCATCGTGAGGCGACCGGCCAGGGCCAGCACGTGGATGTGTCGATGCAGGCCGCGGTGGCTAATACGCTCGAAACGACGCACCAGACGTACGACTTCAACCGCGAGATACGCACGCGTTGGGGGCATCGACGGGAGGGAGCCGCCTATATCTTGCCCTGTCAGGATGGCTATGTCGCGCTCCTCTGTGCTGGCCAGTTCGGCTGGCGGCGCTTGATCGCCTGGCTCACCGCCGAAGGGGCTGTAGGGGCGCTGGCCGACGAGCGCCTGGCCGACGACGTGTATCGCTTTGAGCACGATGCCGAGGTGCACGCGGCCCTGCAAGCGTTTTTTGCCACCAAGGCCAAGGTGCAAGCCTACACCGAGGCGCAGCATTATCGTGTGCCGCTGGCACCAGTGCAAACAGCGCGTGACCTGGTAGAAAGTCCACAGTTGCAGGCACGACAGTTTTTTGTCGACATCGCGCATCCAGAACTCGGTACGACCCTGCGCTACCCAGGTGCGCCCTATGCGCTGTCTGCCACCCCCTGGCAGCTCAGCCGCCGTCCCCCACGCCTGGGGGAGCACAATGCCGAGATTCTCGCCTCGTTACCGCCTCTCCCTGCGGGAGAGGGCAGGGGTGAGGGGCTTTTTTTCAGGGCCGGGGACACCCTCACCCCAACCCTCTCCCAGAGGGAGAGGGAGTGGGAAAGCGAAACCATGTCTCTACAGCCGACCCTGCAGGGCATACGTGCCTTGCAAGGCATACGTGTGCTCGATTTCTCCTGGTTCGGGGCCGCACCCATTGGCACAAAAATCCTCGCTGACCATGGCGCCGAAGTCATTCGCGTCGAGTCCATGGCGCGCCCTGACATGCTGCGCCTCACGGGCAGCAGTCATTTCCGCGATTACACGCCTGACATCAACGGCAGCGGCTTTTTTAACGATTTTAACAGTAGCAAATACGGGATTACATTGAATCTTAACCACCCTGAAGGCGTGGCCATTGCCAAACGGCTCGTGGTGTTGAGCGATGTGGTCATCGACAGCTTTACGCGTCGTGCCATGCGCAAGTGGGGCCTGTACTACGACGACCTGGTGCAGATCAAGCCCGATATCATTGTGGTCAGTGCGGCACAGCAGGGGCACACCGGCCCTCACGCTGACTATTTGGGCTTTGGCTACAATTTGCAGGCCCTGGCCGGGATTAATCATCTCACCGGCTACCCCGACGGCTATCCGCTGGGTACCAGTGTGAATTACCCGGACTTTGTGTTGCCCATGTTCGTTGCTTCGGTCATTATGAGCGCCCTGCTCTACCGGCGCCGCACTGGCACAGGACAGCACATTGACCTGTCGCAGTATCAGGCCATGGCCTCGACCCTGGGGCCCATGCTCATGGACTACATGGTCAATGGCCGCATCGCCGCCCGTACGGGTGGCCGCTCCACCACCGCGGCGCCACATGGGGTGTATCGCTGTCAGGGCGACGATCGCTGGTGTGTCATCGCCGTCTGTACTGAGGATGAGTGGGTAGCGCTGTGCCGCGTTATGGGCCATCCAGCCTGGACCAAGGAGGCGCGTTTTCATACGATGGCAAGCCGGCTGCAGCACGTTGAGGCGCTGGAGGCGCTGCTGCACGCCTGGACCATGCAGCATGCGCCTGAACACGTCATGCATCTGTTGCAGAGCGCTGGTGTGGCGGCCGGCGTGGTGCAAAACGCGGCCGACCTGCTCGAACACGACCCGCAACTGCGGCACCGCGGGCATTATCATCTCCTGCATCATCCGGTCACCGGCCCCACGCTCTATATGGGGTCCCCCTTCCTCCTCTCTGCCACCCCGGCCGCGCTGCGGCCGGCCCCGTGTCTTGGCCAGCACAACGCCTACGTCTACGGGGAATTGTTAGGGATGAACGCAGCGGCTATGGCGCGCTATACTGCAGAAGGTATCTTTTACTAGCAGAGCGAGCTTACTACGAAGGGCGAGGGCATGGAGCTGCATGAACTGCGCAACAGCGTCGAACTGGCCTTAGAAATGGTGCACGACACCAGGACCATCCTGGCAGCCGAGGTGTGCGCGTCCTGGTGTGAGCAACAGGTGGTCCGTCTGCGGCACGACACAGAGCACCCTAGTGAAGACGTCCAGGCGCTGCAGGCACACACCACTTATGGCCTCAGCTTCCTTGTAATCATGGCCGACAGCAATGGACGGACCGTTGGGTTTGGGGTAACGAACGAAGATCTGTCGCGGGAGGGTATTCTCGTAGCCCTAGAAATGGCCAGGCAGGGCGCGGCTCCGGAATCCTTGCGCTTTACCTTCCCGCGACCTCTCGATCTCGAACCTCCTCCTACACCCCTCCACGATCCACAGGTGCTGACCCTCCCAGATGACGAGATCAAGCAAGTGGCTTTGGACACACTCGACGGGGCACTCTCGACCTTACAAGATGCTGGCTACGTCAGGGATCTGCGCGTCAGTGGCGAGGTCCGGAGCCAGACAGAGCAGCTGGTCATTGGCAATACGCAGGGCGTGTTGGTCAGCGATACCACCACGGGCTTGCTGGCGACCATGTCTGTGCAGCTGGCGCGACCGCCGGGTCAGGGCACAGGGAGCCGCGTGGCGACTCACTGGCGTGATTTCGCGGCCTATGAGGCAGGGGTTGAGGCAGCACAACAGGCGCTCCGGGCGCAGGGCGGTATCACCTTGGCGGGAGGTGACTACCCGGTGGTGTTCGGTCCCCGGGCTGTGGCTGCACTGGTCCAGGATCTTTTACTGCCAGCGCTCAGTCTGGACACCGTTGCGGCTGGCACCAGTCCTTGCGCGACGCAACGCGGCCAGTCTATTGCCAGCTCTCTGCTCACCATGATCGACGACGGACGTCTTCCCGGCCTGTTAGGGAGTCGCACCATCACGGGCGACGGCTTGCCCACAGGTACCACAACGCTCATCGAACAGGGGCGTCTGGTGGGTTTTTTCGCGGATGCCTATCATGCCCAGCACCTGAGCGGGCTGGTCGGTGCCGTCGTGCCACGTAACGGTATGCGCCATGCCACTAACGGCCAGAGTTTCGCGATGCGTCCCGGCATCTTTCCCACCAATGTCACGTTCTCGAGCCCTGACGCCGTGGCGCTTGATGCCCTCCTGGCACCCATAGACCAGGGTCTGTACGTAGGCGACCTATGGCATACCACGACGCCAGAAGGATTACGCACCGGCGCGTTTACGAGTACCGTGATCGGCTCGTCTTGCGTTATCCGACAGGGGCAGCTCGCTGAGCCCGTGCGTCCAGGCACGTTGTATCTGCAGGATAACTTCCTCGACCTCCTGCAGCGCCTCACCGGCATCTCCTCGACCCAGCAGCCCGTGGTGCTCGCCACCAGGCAATCCCTCGTCCGCGCTCCCGACTGGCGCTGCAGCCAGGTGCATTTTTCTGCGGACCATACACCCAAGAGGTGACAAAGTGCTTTTGCACAGAATGGAGATTCCAGGTATGATGAAGTTTGGATGACAGGATCAGCCTGGCCACAGGATGGGGAGTCCAGGCGTCTACGTACTCTGAAACTGAGGAGGAGGTTGCGATGCGGAAAGTCATATTGTCCACTTTCGTCCTGGCGCTGGCAGTGCTGACCTTCGCACACCTGGCGGCTGCAGCAGAGATGAAAGCCAAAGCCAATCTCACGGGGGCAGCTGAGGTGCCTGGTCCGGGTGATCCCGATGGCGGTGGCACCGTACAGGTAACGCTCAACTCTGACAAAAACGAAGTGTGTTATGACTTAACCGTGACAAAGATTGATGAGGCCACAGGAGCGCATATCCACGAAGGTGCCGCTGGCAAAGATGGTCCGGTCAAAGTGGGCCTGGATGCCCCTAAGGGCGGCTCCGCCAAGGGCTGCAAGACTGCCGATGCTGCTGTGGTGAAAGATATTATGGCGAACCCTGCCAACTACTATGTCAATGTCCACAACGCTGCCCATCCCAAGGGCGCTATACGAGGACAGCTCTCCAAGTAGGGCGTGCCAATCAGCCTGGTTGCTAGCTGACGCTGATAGACGAGAGGGTGTGTGCCATGGGCTGGCGGGCACCCTCTTTGCGTGGTGCACTGCTCCTCAAGCACTACCCTCGGTGAGGGACATACCCCAGTCTCTGGCGAGGTGCTCAGCACGCTCGACGTATCTGGGGACATGCAAGCCCCTGAACACAGTATAGGCCGCGGCGAGGTGCATCACGGCTGCTGTCTGGTGGCCCTGGATATGGGCCAGGGTAGCCAGGTCACACTTCGCCTACGGTGTACCACCCCCCTAGCGTGGATGGCGTAAGGCCCAGGCCAACTGCCGCGCGATGCCGCGCAGCAGCCGGACGTCACGGCGTTCGAGCCCAGCACGCTCACAAATCCGCCGTATACCCATGAGACTCCGTTCAATAGCGTGGGCCCCCGAAAAACCGTGAATGCTAAACCCGGCCCGGACATGGTCGTACATCGCCTCAATCTCGTCCACCGAGGCCAGCGTTGGCCCCTGCTGGGATGGGGCCTGGTAGTGCACTTGCATGATCTCGTAGCCTAGTATCAGGACAGCTTGCGCTAAATTCAGGGACGTGGCCTCTGCAACAGTGGGAATCACCACGAGATCATTACAGATGTCCAGCTCCGCCGTCGTGAGCCCAGTATCCTCCGGGCCAAAGAGAATACCGACGTGCGGATGCTGCGCATATAAGGCCGGCAATTTATGGGCTAACTCACGCGGTGTCAGCAGCGCATGACGATACTCGCGCCGACGCGCCGACGTCCCCACCAACCAGTGACACGTTGCCACTGCCGCCGCCAGGGAATCATACACTACCGCCTGATGCAGGAGGTGCTCGGCATGACATGCCATCATGCGCGCTTCAGGATGAGGGAAATGTTCGGGAGCCACCAGCGCCAGGCGATCCAGGCCCATATTGTGCAGCGCCCGCGCTGCAGCACCGATGTTGCCCGGGCTCTGTGGACGTACCAGGATGATGGTGATCTGTGCTGCGTGTGGCCCTGTGCTCATCAGATTTCTCCATTTTCGGAATCCCCTTGCTTCAGCTATGGGGAGGAGAAAATGGTTGCAACGAAGTTGCAACAGCTTTTAACGGTTGATCTTGCGTGACAAATGCTCTATACGTGAAAGTATGAAACTTGTCGCAAACCTCAAACTTACCCCTACCGATGCTCAGCACGAAGCCCTGCTTGATACGCTCAAGACGGCTAATCGTGCTTGCACCTGGTTGGCTGGTCAGGCATGGGAGACCAAGACGTTTGGCCAATTTGCCTTGCACAAGCTGACGTATGAGCGCTGTCGCGAGCAGTTTGGCCTGGCAGCCCAGATGGCGGTACGCTGTATCGCCAAGGTGGCGGATGCCTACAAATTGGACCGCAAGACCAGACGCCGCTACCGCCGCTACGCCGCGCAACCCTATGATGACCGTATCTTCCGGTTGTGCTCTGATACCCATCTGTCGCTCTGGACAGTGCATGGCCGCTTGACCATTTCCTACCAGTGTAGCGAGCGGCAACACGCCTTGCTGGCCTATCGCAAGGGTGAAGTGGACTTGATGTATATCCGAGGCGTGTTCTACATTGCCGTGGTCTGTGACGTGCTGGAGCCGGAAGAGATGGACGTTGAGCGCGTCCTTGGGGTGGACTTCGGCATCGTCAATCTGGCGGTGGACTCGGATGGTACGGTCTACAGTGGCACTGAGGTTGAACAGAAACGTCAACGCTTTGTCCAACGTCGCCACGAACTGCAACGCCATCAGACGCGTGCAGCACGGCGGAAACTGCGCCAGCTCAAAGGTAAACAAGCCAGGTTTCAACAGAACACGAACCACTGTATCTCCAAACGTCTCGTGGAAACGGCGCAACGCTCCTCTGCCGCTATCGCCTTGGAAGACTTGACAGGCATACGGCAGAGGGTTAAGGCCAGACGCCAACAGCGGCCACGACACACGAACTGGGCTTTTGCCCAACTGCGGCACTATGTCACCTACAAAGCATGTCTGGTGGGTGTCCCGGTGATCCTGGTAGACGCCAGACATACTAGTCAGGCATGCACCGTCTGTGGCTATACGGCCAGGGCCAATCGTCCGTCTCAACACCACTTCTCCTGCCACCGCTGTGGCTATACTACCAATGCGGACTTGAATGCCGCGCAGAACATCCGCAATCGGGCCGCAGTCAATCGGCCTGTGGTAGCGCAGCCGCGCCAGCTTCGACTGGCGCTGGCGTAAGCCAGCTACAAGCCCCTAGCTTTAGCTATGGGGTCGTTGACAGTAATGAAAGAACGCAGAGATGTCAAAGTTGTGCCTATGCTCTGATGCTGTATGGGTCCTGTGAGGGTAGGCGTTGTCCATGCTACAATACCCGGGCATGCATGGCTTCTCCTGGCGGGAGAGGATGAGCTACCCTTATATATCCATGGAGCTTCGTGACACGGAGTAGGTCCACATGCCATCACTTTCGCCCGACGGAGAGCCTCAGCGGCTGGCTGCCACGGCATATACGCCCCAGGACGATGTCCATGAGCGTCTCAAAGCGCTGGAACTCCAGCTAACCCTGGAATACCAGCGCCAGCGGGATCAGGTCGAAGAGGAACTGCACAAGCTCCGCGAGCAGCTCGTGAGCATGGCCCGTGAGCACCGACACCAGCACCAGGCCACGCTTATCACCGTACGTGAGACTACCGAGGAACTACGGAAGGAGGTCGCTGACGCCCTGCATCATCTCTCCCAAGATATGGAGCGTATGGCCCAGCATGCTGAGGCGCAGACCAGCCGTGCCGTCGAGCGGCTGCGCAATGAACTCCTGGAAACGCTCTTTGCGCGGGACCGCACGACTGTCCAACGTCACATGCTGGGAGAGCTTTTGGTGACGCTGGGGAGGCACCTGCAGGAAACCGGAAAGGAAGAAGAGTCATGAGCGCAGAACAGTGGAGTGCCGACCAACTCGGTGCCTTGGCCGATGAATGGGCTGCCGAACGCGAGGCCTTCCTCTCTGCAGTGCAGACGTATCTCGCAACGCAATTATCCCAGCGTTCTGCTGATCAACCTCAACCCCTGGTGCCCGCGATGTATGACGCTGAGCTGGCAGCCATCGGTGCGCGTCTCAGCAGCTTCCTGCACACCCTGGATAGCACCCCACGGCACACTATCCAGCACCGCGTGGCCGAGTATCAGCAGGCCTTAGAAACGCAGTACGGTACTGCGGCTGAGGCTGATGTCACACGGCTCGCGGCCATACAGCCGCCACCGGAGGCGACAGCGCTGCACGATGCAGTCCGTCAGGCGCTGGCCATTATGCAGCATATCTTGCACCTGTATAAGGAGCTGCGAGGCCAGTTTGACTTCGCGACTATGCGGTTTGCCAATCGTCTGGCGTCGCAAATCAAATATCGCCTCTACCCTGTGCGCCAGCATGTGCCAGCGCTGTTGCACTACTGGCTCTTGGACAGCGCGGACGTGGCAGCCTGCGAGCCACCCGCCGCCCATGTTGCCCCGGCCAGCGGTATCCGGCGCTACGACGCCGAGGGGGCCCGCGGTGCCTACACCTGCTATGTGCCCGAGTCCTACCGGGCGGATCGCCCCTGGCCAGTATTGCTGACGCTGCATGGGGGGAGTGGTAACGACGAGGATTTTTTGTGGACGTGGCTCAAGTACGCTAAATGTCGTGGCTACTTGCTCGTCAGTGCCAAATCGTTTGGCCCCACATGGTTTCCGTGGGATGCGCCGTCTTTGATGTTCATCCTGGACGAGATGCAGGAGCGCTACCACATCGACCCCGGGCGTATTCTCCTCACGGGCATATCGGATGGGGGCTCATTCAGTTATGAAGTGGGCTTTGCCTGGCCTGAGCGTTTTGGTGGTCTGGCGGTCGTGGCTGGGATATTGCGGCCGCATCAACGCAGTGCCGAGGCCAACCACCTGCCCGTCTACATCATGCATGGGGCACAGGATCAACTCTTTCCCGTGGCGTATATCCGCCTGGTCGTGGATAAGCTGCGTGAGTGGGGGCACAACGTCACCTACCATGAACTCGCTGGCTTCGGCCATGCCTACCCACCTGGCGAAAATACGGCTATCCTGGACTGGTTTGAGGGGCTCAAACACGACGTCTAAGTGGGGTGCCCCTTTAGCTCCGGCCACGCAGTTTGGGGTCCCAGATATCGCGCAGCGTATCCCCAAAGAGATTGAAGCCCAGGACCGCCAGACTAATAGCCAGGCCGGGAAAGATGGCGAGCCAGGGAGCCTGCTCCATAAAGGCCCGTCCGGTGCTGCTGAGCATCAACCCCCAGGACGGGTTTGGCGGCTGTGTCCCCAGGCCTAAAAAGCTCAGCGAGGCTTCGATGAAAATCGCATTCCCCAGCCAGATGGAGGCGATAATTAAAATGGGCGCGGTGACGTTCGGGAGAATATGGCTGGCGATGATCCGCAGGTGACCGCACCCCAGGGCCCGGGCCGCTTCGACGTAGGGATTCTGCTTCGCCGACAGCACGGCCCCACGCACGATGCGCGAGTTGCCTGGGATGATGACCACAGCGATCGCCAGCATGGCGTTCGTCGTGTTGGGCTTCAACACTGAGACGATGGCCAGGGCCAGGATCAGGCCGGGGATGGTCTGCAACGCGTCCATGAAGCGTTGTAACACGAGATCGAGCCGCCCCTCCCAGTAACCGCAGATAAGCCCGATGAGCGTGCCCGAGAAGGTCCCGATGCCGACCGCCAGTAGCCCCACCCAGAGCGAGAGGCGCGCGCCATAGATGATGCGGCTGAAGACGTCGCGTCCAATGTCATCGGTGCCGAATGGGTGTTGCCAACTAGGCTGCAGCAGACGTCTCTCAGGACGAGCCAGGAGCGGATCATAGGGGGCCAGCACATCCGCAAAAATCGCCGTGCATACGAGGAGGAGAATGAGCAAGGCGGAAGCGATCCCGAGCGGCTTGCGCTTCATAACGCTCCACAGGGCCCGCACTCGACGCCGCTTGGCGACCGGCTGTGGGGCAAAGACAGAGACGTCTGCCGTGGCGGTTGACAGCGGTTTTCCAGTCATCGCGGCTCCAGAAGACGGGCGC
>WNFE01008705.1_pt1 | contig 10206 bp, 14 predicted proteins | sample 5400451 | NCBI WGS metagenome assembly WNFE01 (sample SAMN13153344, study PRJNA577476) | soil metagenome | isolation source: 200 cm saprolite under Douglas fir tree site 2 hole 2 | place: USA:California | collected 2015-04-18 | reverse complement strand
AAGCACTGAAGAATCTCAAAAAGCGTCTGTACGGGACCTCGGACACGCCTACGATGATGAACGCTATGGATATGGCCAACACGGGGATGATGATGCCAGATCAGCTTGCTCAGCAGCACCCTTTTGACCGGGCGTTCCTTGATTCCATGATTCCACACCATGCCTCGGCAATTGAAATGGCAAGTGTCGCGCTCATGATGAGCAACCATCCGGAGATCAAGCGGATTGCCCATGCCATTGTCGACGCACAAAGTCAGGAGATTGGCAACATGATCCAGTGGCGGAAGCTTTGGTATCCCGGCAGCACTGGAATGACTGATAGCCTGGTGGAAGACCTCTCTACTGTCGATGTGGTTGCTCTATCAAGAGCATAAGTTCATCGTTACAGATTTGCACTCTATCTGAGCCGTCCTCCCCTCTCCTGCCAGACTTTTTCTCCTCAGCGCAAAGCCGATATCAGGGAGCCTTGTCTCCCCGGTTTCCATCTCCCCGCTTTCAATCTGGGAGAAACCCGCTTCTTTCATCAATGCAGGCTGATCTTGAACGCCGCTCTTCCATCGGCCAGTATGAACAAGCCGTGCAGATCGGCCATGGTGCTCCTCCGGGCGCCTGGTATCGACCACCAGTACACTGGCCTGGTGGCTTGAGAATGGCATGCCTCTTTCTCCTCACCACATGGCGCAATATTTGCTGTTGCTCCACGGCACTCCGTCATATCATTCTTGACGCTCGCCTGGAAAGACATCAACCTGGTCGGGTCCTATCATTTTTCCGCTCTCCATCTCCCGGAAGAGTTTCGTCCCTTGCATGAGGTGGAAAGCAGGCGCGCGAGACGAAGGGGGAACATTTCTCTTTCCTCCATGAGAGCGTCTGGTGTGGATGATGGAGTGCAACAGGAACAGCCAGAACCCGAAGAGGGTCCCCAGTGCAATTCTCGTTGCTACAGGGAGAAGGGTGAAAAGAGACCACTCCGACACCTCTGAAATCCACTCATAATCCCTTCGGCGGGCCTGCGGCCCGCTTTGGGAAAGGGAGAGTGTAGCGAGGACACCTCGCGCTCCGGCAGGAGGCTTCGCCCCCTGCACTCCCATTTATGAGTGGATCTCAGGACACCTCCCTTGACAAATACCCCATGGGGATATTATACTTTGTTGTGACTTACCCCTACCCAGGGGGTATGGATAAGAACACAAAGGAGGGAGAAGATGCCAGCATTCGGTGATGTGAAGCACAACCTCTACTGCGTGGACATCGTGAACCAGATCGCAGGCGTGCAGACTGCACGTGAGCAAGTCTCCTTCTTGCTCATGGAGAATCATCTGCACCACTGCGTGACCGAAGCCATCAGAGAAGGCAAAGGAGACGAGAAAATTCACGAGATCATGGATGTCGTTCGCTACTACACGAAAGCATAGACATTTCACTCTGCTCCACAGAAAGGATGAGCATAGATGCACACTGTTTCAACAGGCACCACTCCTTATGAAGCTGATCCAGGGGCTTCTGCACGCCCCTGGTTTGAATGGAGCGTCGCCTTCTTCTCGACCTGGTTTGTCATCGGACTCTATCTGGACGGCTGGGCACACGCCAATGAACTGCCTGACACCTTCTTCACTCCCTGGCATGCCGTGATCTACAGTGGGTTCCTGGGAGCAGCAGGTGTGCTGGTCAGCACCGCTCTGCTCGCTCGTCTTCGCGGGGCACCACGACGGCTGAGCCTGCCCGTCGGCTATGGCCTCTCGCTCGTTGGTGTAGGGGTCTTTCTGCTCGGTGGCATTGGGGATCTGCTCTGGCACCTGTTCTTTGGCATTGAAGCGACGCTTGCCGCACTCTATAGTCCCACCCATCTGCTGCTCGCAGCAGGAGGGATACTGATTGCCAGTGGGGCGTGGCGAGCGTATTGGGCGCGTGCAACCACCCATCAGCAGAGCCGGTGGCTCCTGGTGCTCTCCTTCACCCTGGTCCTGGCCATCTTGACCTTCTTCACCGGCGAGTTTCATCCCTTCACCCACCCCTGGGCCTGGGTCGGATTTCGCCCAGGAGCTAGCCCCTTTGTGCCCTCCCACACGTTACTCTCTCCTTCTGCCGAACTTTCCGCAGGGGGAACGAGTCAGAATATTGCTGAGACGCTGGGCATGAGCAGCATCTTGATCCAGAGCGGCCTCCTGCTTGCACTCGTCCTGTTGCTCATTCGGCACTGGGGAACCACGTTACCTGTCGGCTGGCTCACATTCGCCTTTGGGCTCAATGCGCTTGGACTGAGCTTCATCCATTCCACTTTCTGGGTTGTTCCAGTCGCAGGCATGGCAGGGATCGTGGCTGATGCCTTGTACCGCTGGCTTCGACCAGACACGCGACGGAGGTTCCAACTCCACCTCTGGGCAGGAGGGATCGTGCTCGCTGGTGTGACTGGTTGGCTCGTGAGTTATCTCATTGTGCCAACACTCCCAGCCGGGACTCACGAAGAACCTGTTGCTTGAGAACAACGCAGAGAGGCTTGACACAGGAAAGGGAAACCATCATGGTTATTCTGAATGGATCACCGTGCAATGGCCATCATGACATGTCGCATGAAGAGCATGGAAACACCTGTTCCCGTCTCCCTTCAATCACTGATTGATGTCTATCTTCAGACCATTGAACCATGACACACGCACTTTAAGATCATCCTCTATACAGAAAGCTATTGGGCGGTCGCACCGGGTGGTCCCGTGATCTCCCCAGGCGACCCGGCCCATGGAGCTATTTAGACCTGCGCTCCTCCCCTGGCGCGTCCTCTTCTTCGCACGATCAAAAACAACCCGCCTCCAATGCTCAACAGGATCACGACTGTGAGTAGCACCTGGGGAGTATTCAGAGGCAATCGTGGCAACCAGCCTGGAAAATCATGTGATACCTGCCCATCCACGACGGCCATTGGCGGTGTGCCATAAGGGGACAGCCGTATCACACCTGTGGAACTGACTCCGAGATCATAGGTGACTTTGGGTTCTGGAGCATTCAATGTCAGGTACGTCAGCCAGCTATCTGGCCTGACCCAGCCCATATTGCGATCCGTTGACAGGTCGTGATAGAGCGTCGGAGTCACTCGCTCCTGGAATGCTACAACGAAGCCCGGCGCACCGGGTACCTGGCTCCCGACAGAGGACTGCCCGACCGTTGCAGCAACATCACTGGTGTAGACGGGCTGATCAGTCAGGAGGAAGAGATCGGCCTGGACTTGTTGGCCTTCGATAGCCAGCACCTCGAGCGGAACCCAGATATGTTCTGTCTTCATGGTGATCAGGATGGGTGTTCCATCCCCTTGCAGGAGACCACGAGCTTTGGCTGCCGAGGTGTCGTACTTGGCGGCCAGAAAGATTGGGCTTCCCTTTGCATAGACAAGCAAGTGGGCACGGGTCTCATTGTTCAGAACGAACCCATTGCCGGTAGCCCAGTTCAACACCTGTGGGCCGCTGCCGCGAATGACCGTAATATTCAGCGCTTCGATCTTGACGTGCTGAAGCACTGCCGCTGAGTCTGATTGCGCTGCAGTGGGTGCGACGCCAGAGAAAAACTGCACCGGGTGGGATTCGCGTTCCAGGCGCTGTAACGTCCATGCTCCTCCCTCCTCAATGTTCATGGGTACTGCTGGAAGTGGAACAATCCATCCCAGATTGGAAAAATCTCCCTGGTAGCTAAAGCTGCTTACATACCGTTCGACTCCATCGTGCCAGGCGACCAGTGTGGTAGCGCGAGAGAGGCGAACGGAGCCGTTAGGCGCAACCAGGGCTCCGCAGGCAAAGGCCGGGAGCGCCTGAAGCGCGAATAAACCGAGCGCAATGGTGACAGCGGCTAACCTTTTGAGCATAGTTGATTCTCCTTGGTCGTTCTTTTTCTTGCCTTTCCAGGACTTCATCCACTATGACGGTTCCATGGTGAGGAAAGTTCCCACTTGCTGGCCCACTATGTGAGTATCTTCACTTGCTTTGATCAACTCGATTGGACAACGGCCTTACCCATGGGCTTGCGGAGTCTCAAAGCCAGAAAGAGAAAACAAAGGGTTTGCTGATGCTCTGCTCGGTCCCGCTCCCATTAATACACGCCCACCTTCGCCCGAGGTAGAGCATCGGTCAAGAAATTCAAGCAGCGTCCCGAGGCTCAATCGCAAACTGCTTGGAGCGAGCCAGGACGTGCAGATTGTGGACACCAGGGCACGCCCCAGCCCGCTATGATGCGGATTGCAATTCCACGAGTTCGCGGGCAAACGTCGCGCGCATCGCAATCAGACGGGGATCAGCGCTTCTCTGGGAAGCATCCTGCCACGCTTGCCACGCTTTCACCGCCCTCGCCAGCTGTCCTGGCTCGCTCGTCACTTGAGCAGCAATGGTTGCCAGTTCGGCACAGGTCTTGCGACGGCTGAGAACCGCTGAATTGCTCTCGTTCCGCCTCTCGGCAAGCACCTGCCAGCCAGCGGCAAGATCAGCCAGCGTCACGTCATCAGGAAGAAGCGTGCGCAGATACCGATGCATCCCTGCCGTGTGCTGCGCGCGGCCCTCTGGCTGCATTTGCAGTGCAACTGCCTCCAGAAATTGATCAAGCGATGTAGGCTTCGACGCATTGCCTTCGAGAGCTGAATCCTGCTCCGGGAAGGCGTGTTTTTTCATGAATCGTGAGTGCCAGGATTTGGAACCCATCTCTTGCGAGGTTTGAAATTGATCATTCATCGTGATGCTCCTTTCCGCGCCGCGCGGAAAAAGTGAAGAGAAACAACAAACTGCATTTTTTGGAAGCACGAGAGCGACGCCACGGACCTGCGCAGTGGCCCCATATCGCTCAAAGGCTTTCGCCGCCGAGCGCGTTCATGAGCGCCTGCGCAAACGCGGCGGGATGGGACATGAAGCCGAGGTGTCCGCCGGGGAAATCAACGATCTCTCGGCCCAACTGCCTCGCCAGCACCCTGTTTGGTTGGGAGGTCATCTGGTCGTGGGAGTCGCGTCCGCAGGCTGGCACGATCCGCGAGGCTGCCGCCTTGAGTGCGTCGAGATCGAGCTTAACTCGCGGATACTGGCGCAACTCATGCTCCTTCCAGTACCTGGTGTTGGACAGGGTAGACTCGTTCGCATGTTCGCGCCTCGCGTGCTCGATCACCTGCTGGTCGGCGCTTCCAAGGGTTCCGCTGGCAAACTGGTGCATGGCTTTGGGAACCCCATCCTTGCGGTAGGTGTCATACACCCCATCGAAAAAGGCCCACCATGCGGGCGCATCGGGCAGCAGCGCAACTGCTGGCGGCTCATGGGCCACCACCATCTGGACCCGCTCGGGAAAGTGGCTGATGACCTCAAGCGCGACAAGCGCTCCGGAACTGTTGCCAAAGACGGTCGCCGGTTGGTCTGTCAGATGCTCGATCAAGCGCCGGACATCATCGGCATCGGTCGAGAGCCTGTGCTCATAGTCCTGTGGTCCGTCGAGGTGACTCCGAGAAAAACCACGGCGGTCGTAGGTCACCACCTGGTACTGTGAGATCAGTGCGTGTGCGAGCGGGCGGAAGACCTCTCCGACACCGGCTGCCCCTGGGATCAGGATTAAGAGTGGCCCGGAGCCTGTAACCTCATACGACAACTGGGCACCGGGAACGGTGAGGGTATTCATCTGCTTTTCTTCTTTCTTCCTTACTTGACGGTCGCAGCACGGACATCGTTGCCTGCGTCTTCCTGCACGATCCCTTGAGCCTGGTCGGTCGCTGCATCGACGGCTGCGATCCCTTGACGTTGCTCATCCTGCTTCCGTTGCCCATACGGGGTCATACCCCGCGGCTTGTACACCGAGAGCACGGTAAGTATGAGCAATACCACCAGGGCGAGACTGGAGGCAACCACCATTTCGAGCTGCGCCGCTTGGAGGTCGGTGCCCAGCACTGCCGTTTTCGCCGCTGCTCCTGAAAGGAGGTCAATGGGCTGCGTGTGGACCAGTAAAACGAGCGTAGCAAGGACGGTGATCACGAGTTTCATCAGAACCCAATAGTATCGGAACAAGCCCCACCTGGTGCCCAGTGACAAAACAACCCCAGTAAGCAGCGAGACGAAGGCCAACGGGACGATCACGAACCAGGCGGTCAACCCCATCACGAGATAGGCGGCCCGCACCAGGTCTCGATCCTGGCTGGCCATACCGGCGAGAGCGAGAGCCAGAAAGGCCGAGACCGCGCCGAACCAGCCGATTGAGGACGTGACGTGCGCGGTGAGCGCGACCTTACGAAGGCCGGGTGACATGATCATAGCGGTTGCCCTCCGTATTCGATGATCGACAGATGCATGTGGTCACCAAAACCATTGCCGGTGAGGTGCAGGATGACAAACAGCAGGACCAGGATGAGGATGATCACCACAGCCACCTTCACCCAGCCTGGGGTAGTGGTGGTCGATCGACGCGCGGGCATGGGCGTACCCACATCACGCGTGCGCCATAAGAAGACGTTTCTCATAGAACGCTCCTTTTCTTTCTTTGCTCATACATGCGTCTCTAGCTTTTGTGTGCCTGGACAAAGCCGACTCCCGGGAAAGCAGAGAAGCGTGGGGACCGCATCTCCTCCATTTCCAGCTGGTCGAAACCGGCGTCCTTGACCATGGCAGCCAAATCCTGTATGCGGCTCCCCCCGGCGTGAAAGCGCGCAGCCTGGCCAACTCGTTCCTTCTTGTGTGTGAAATCGGCCATGACCAGGCGTCCCCCTGGTTTGAGCACCCGGGCGATTTCCGCGAGCCCCTGACGTTTGAGGGGAGCCGGCACATGATGCATCATCAAGGTCGAGAGCACCACATCGAACGAGCGGTCGGGGAAGGCGAGTTGCTCGATCACCCCGATCTGGAACTCAACGGGCAAGTGGCGCCGGGCCGCTTTTGCGCGGGCACGGGCGACCTGCTCTGTCCCCGGGTCAACGCCTGCGACGCGGCCTGCTCGGCCAACGCGGCGTGCCACTTCCATCGCCAGCGTTCCTGTGCCGCAGCCCACATCCAGCACCTGCTCTCCGGGCTGTATGCGGGCCAGGTCAGCGGTCCTCTGCCTGAGTTTCCTCCACTGGCCCCGGAACAGAAAGGTGTCGATGAACCATGCCATCAGGTCGTGGCGCCAACCCCCGCCCGTGACCAGCCCTTTCGTCTCTGTGGCTGACGCCTTGCCTGCCCGGCTGTGGCGGTGACGTGCGAACGTATGCATAGATCGTACTCCTTGCTTTGTATGTTGACAGAATGACTGAGTTGAGACATACTATCTCAAGTGGACGCTTGTATCTGGTTTTCAGTATTGTCGGACAAGTGCAGAGAGACAAGAATCAATCAGCAAATTTTGTCTCACCTGAGACAAGGAGCGCAAAATGACTCAACCGACGAGCAATTTACGCGTCAGACGCACTAAGATCCTGCTGCGGGAGGCATTAATTGCGTTGATCGAGGAGCGGGGTTTCGAGGCGCTCACCATCGGCGAGTTGACCGAGCGCGCGATGGTGAGCCGGGCCGCGTTCTATCGCAATTATCAGGATAAATACGACCTGGTCGAGCAGATCTTTGAGGAAGCCATGAGCGCCTTGCTGGGCGCGGTCGGAGATCTGGGACAAGAGCATCCGGCTTCGATCTGGGTGAAGTTCTTCGAGCATATTGCCGAGTACGAACGGCTCTATCGGGCGCTGCTTGGCAGCAAGGGAAGCCCCTGGTTTGTGAGGAAGATGCGTGCGGATCTTTCTGGCCTGGTCAAAGAGCGTGGGCACCTTCCTCACGGACCGGACGCAAGCTCGCGGGCCGTCCACACCTTCTCAGATGAGTTTGTGCCAGACCTGGTGTCCACGATGTTTGTGGAAGCCATCACCTGGTGGCTTGAGCATGGGCGACCCTACACCCCCAAAGAGATCGCCACTCGCTGTGCCCTGCTTGCTTCTGCACTCTTCAAGGAAGCGAACACCTGGCAATGATCGCTTGCGCGCTCGAACATCGAGCCAAGGGGCTCTTTACGTGTCGAGCATCAGGCTGTTCCCGTTCTCTCTCGACTCGCTTTTCCGGCGCGCTAGATACTTCTCTTAGGAGTTGTCAGGAAATAATAGATGCAAGGCGACGGGAGATGTGATAGACTGTGAGGCATGAAGGAAGAAGAAGCGATCAAGCGAAGATTCGAGCTGGTGGGGGGAGAACTCAATGAACGGACACGGCGGCTGGTAGCCGAAAGCCGAGGCCGTGGCGATGGGGTGGGGAGGGATCTCTGCCGTTTCACGAGCGACAGGGCTCTCCCGCAAGGCCATTAGCCACGGGATCAAGGAACTGCAGGAGGGGGAAAGAGCGAGTGAAGGACGGATCCGCCGAAAAGGAGGCGGGCGCAAGAAAACGGTAAGCAAGGATGCCAACCTGCAGGAGGATCTGGAACGGCTGGTGGAGCCGGTGACGCGTGGAGACCCGGAGTCGCCGTTGCGCTGGACCTGCAAGAGCGTGCGCAAGCTGGCCAAAGAACTGAGCCAACAAGGCCACCTGGTATCCCATCAGTTGGCGAGCCGAGTTGCTGCACGAACTGGGGTACAGCTTACAGGCGAACCGCAAGACGCGTGAGGGAGGCGAGCATCCGGATCGAGATGCGCAGTTCGGGCACCTCAATGCGCAGGCAGAGACATTTCTGGCAGCAGGCGACCCGGTGATCTCGGTCGACGCGAAGAAGAAGGAACTCGTCGGCGACTTCAAGAATACCGGGCGGGAATGGCGTCCGCAGGGGGAGCCGGAGAAAGTGCGGGTCTACGACTTCCCCATGGCAGGACTGGGGCGCGCGACTCCCTACGGTGTCTACGACTTAGGACAGAATGCAGGCTGGGGGAGTGCTGGGGATGGACCATGACACCGCGGCGTTTGCGGTGGAAAGCATCCGAGGTTGGTGGAACGAGGTCGGACAGTTCCAATATCCCCAAGCGAAGCGGTTGCTCATCAGCGCAGATGGAGGAGAAAGCCTCGGCTCGCGTGTGCGCTTATGGAAATGGGAACTGCAGCAGTTGGCTGACCAGACGGGTCTCTCGCTCACGGTCTGCCACTTGCCGCCTGGAACGAACAAATGGAACAACACTCCGCACCGCCTCTTTGCCTGGATCAGTCAGAACTGGCGCGGCAAGCCACTCGTGAGCTATGCCGTGATCCTGAAATTGATCGGTGCGACCACGACCGAGGCCGGCTTGACAGTGCAGTGCCGACTCGACACCAATACCTACCCCGCCGGACGCAAGGTGCCCGATGAAGAGATGGCGACGCTCTCTCTTCTGCCAGACCCCTTCCACGGCGAATGGAACTATAGCATTCTGCCTCGGACAGCCCAAATTGATACTATTATTCTTTGACAAATCCTTAGTATCTCATCGTTATTATTCACGAGCATGAGACCATTTATAAATGGCAAAAGCGCCGGAGAACGCGAGAGGACTTTTGTGAATGAGATCACCACTTTAAAAGACGTTGCTCTTCTGGTCATGGCCAGGTGCGAGGCTCAACCTCTCTGCCGCAGCCCTGCAGTTTGATTTCAAATCTTTTCTCTGCAGGGAGGTACCCAGACGAGCGTTCTACCGCACAGAAATCATCGACCAGAAAGGAACTCCATTTCATCTCTCAGCGTCTCAGTACGTAATAGACTCACGATGCGCACCAGCTTCCGGGAGGATGCCATGAAGAAACCCTGCAACGACCTTCCCTTGGTTGCACTGCCAGCCCTGTTGGCCCTGCTCATACTGGCTGGCTGCGGTCCATCCCCGGCAGCACTGGCGGTGTCGGCACGCGTTCCGACCGGAGGAGTCAAAGATACCACCTGGTTCATGAAGCAGTTACAGACCAGAGGTGCCACCGTTACCCTCCTAAAAACCTATGATCAGACGCGGCTCTTTCCTGCTCCTCTCCGCCTTTTCCAGGTCAATCATGCACAGGTTTCAGTGTACGAATACGCGAACGAGCGTGCCGCTCAGACCGAAGCCGCGAAGATCTCGCCAGGAGGAGACAGGATCGGCACCGCCATCGTTGATTGGTGGATGGCACCGCATTTTTATCAGGTGGGCAAACTGATCGTGCTGTATGCGGGGAGCGAGCGCCCCCTTTCAGGACTCTGTTGACGAACGCGACTCCTAATTGAAAAGAGCATCAAGCCGCGATCCGGTCAGGCAAGGCAGGAGCCGATGCCAACTGAGCGAAATGGGAGCGACGAGTCTTGCCACGAGGCACAGGC
>WNFE01006029.1_pt1 | contig 10206 bp, 8 predicted proteins | sample 5400451 | NCBI WGS metagenome assembly WNFE01 (sample SAMN13153344, study PRJNA577476) | soil metagenome | isolation source: 200 cm saprolite under Douglas fir tree site 2 hole 2 | place: USA:California | collected 2015-04-18 | reverse complement strand
ATCGTGCCGTACTTGGGCCGGTGTGGAGGATTGATGTGCGTCGGTGCAGTGGTTTCGCTCAAGCCGTAGCCCTCGATCAGCGCATAGCCGGTGAGCGCTTCCCACCGTCGGGCGATCTCCGGGGGCACAGGGGCTCCACCCGAGAAGCAAGCGCGCAGCGATGAGAGGTCGAACTCGCGTGCGCGGGGGAAGTTGACGATTGCGGCATTGACCGTGGTGATCAGCGTCGTCCGCCTGCACCGGTAGCGCTCGATCGCACGCAGCACGGTCACCAGATCGAAACGGCCGATCGCGACCAACGATGCGCCGACGTACGCCATCATGTTCATCTGGCATTCCATCCCGGTGATGTGAAACCACGGTAACACCCCGAGCGTGGTGTCTTCCTCGTGGACGCCGACGTACACGCTCTGCAGCTCGCAGTTTGCGACCAGATTTCGGTGCGTGATCTCGGCCGCCTTCGCAGTGCCGGTGGTGCCTGAGGTGTATTGCAACAGCGCTGTATCCTCGGGCGCCCTCGACACGGGCATCGTTAGCTGCGGCCCTTTCTCCAAAATCTCGGAAAATGATTCGGTGTCCGGACAGGCGCTTGTCGGTTCCAGGAAGGAGGGCGGTGGAGGCAAATCCGGCTCGTTGGGCAAAAAGTCGCGGTAGGAGGTCACCGCCACGAATTCGAGCCGAGTCTGGTTGCGGATCGGCGCGACCAGGGCGTAACCCTGATCCGACGTCACCAGCGCCCGGGCGCCGGAGTCCTGGAATTGGTGGAGCAACTCGACCGCCTTGTGCATCGGATTGAGACACACGACGATTGCTCCGGCGCGGAGCGAGCCGTAATAGGCGATGGCGAACTGTGGCGAGTTCTCGAGAGAAACCGCGACCCGATCCCCGGCCTCAATTCCGCGGCTGCGTAGCCAGCCGGCGAAGCGGCTTACCGCCGCGTCCAGCTCACGAAAGGTGACTTCGCGGCCGTAGAAGATCAGGGCCGGCCGATCGGGAACTCGCTCGGCCTGGACCGAGGCAGGCCAGTGTTTTTTCCAGATTTTATCCATGCTCGCTCCTCGGGGCCGAAATCCGTTCCCCTTGAACTGAGCAAAGAGTTGAGTTAACGCGCAAAGCTCGCTCCGAGGCAATGTCAATGTTTAAGACATTTTATGAGCAGAGCGGGGGGACAAAATGAATCAACGTATTGGCGTGGTGACACTCGCGTTTGCCTGGCTGTCATGCCATCCCGATTCCGCGGGGATCAGGACGCTCTCCAATCGTGCTGATTTGGTGAGCGGCGCCGATGCATTGGTCGAGATCGTTCTGCCGGTGGGCACGTCCGCCACGGGGTTGAAGGTCGACGTGGGCGGGCGCGATGTCAGCGATCCGTTCGCCCAGCGCGCCAATGGACGGGTGCTCGGAGTGATCACCGGTCTTGCCAACGGAAACAACTGATGCAGCACGAAGCGTAGCGGTGGACGCTTTTCTGCAACAGATCGTTTCAGGGCTCGCTTCCGGCGGGATCTACGCCGCGCTGGCGCTGGCTCTGGTGATGACCTATGTGGCCACCAACGCGGTCAACTTCGCCCAGGGCGAGATGGCCATGTTCTCGACGTACATCGCGGCGTCACTGATCCATGCAGGTGCGCCGTATTGGGCGGCATTCTTCGCCACCCTACTCATCGCTTTCGTGGGTGGAATCACGATCGAGCGCGCGATCTTGCGGCCGCTGGAGCGCGCTCCGGTGCTGGCCATCACCATCGTTACCATCGGCCTGCTCACGATCTTCAACAGCCTGGCGGGCTGGATCTTCAGCCACACCATTCAGACATTTCCCAGCCCGTTTCCGATGGCTCCGATCACCATCGCGGGGATTGTGCTCAGCGCCCACAGCCTGGGCTCGCTCGGGATCACCCTGGCACTGCTGGTTCTGCTTTACTTCTTTTTCCGCTACACCGATCTCGGGCTCGCGATGCGGGCCGCGGCTCAATATCCCGTCCCGAGCCGCCTGGTGGGCATTCGCGTCGGCTGGATGCTCGCGCTGGGATGGGGCCTGGCTGCAGCGCTCGGGGCGGTCGCTGGCATGCTGGTCGCACCGGTTCTGTTTCTCGATCCGAACATGATGGGGGGCATCCTGATCTACGCGTTTGCCTCCGCCACGCTCGGCGGCTTCACGAGCCCATCCGGCGCGGTGGTTGGCGGATTCCTGGTGGGGATTATCGAAAACCTGGCGGGAACCTACATCCGATTCATCGGCACAGATCTCAAGCTGACCGTGGCGTTGGCGATCATCGTCCTCGTTTTGATCTTCAAACCGAGCGGCCTGTTCGGTCGCGCGCAGCACGCCTGAGCGAGGCAAAAGGATGACTGCGCCCATAGTCAAATCGGTTCTGGGGGGCAGCCGGGCCTCGGAATCGCAGCGCAGCGCCACATGGATCGCGGCGCTCGCATGGGTGGCGCTTGCTTGCGGGCTTCCATTGGTGAGCAGCGATTATGCGCTCTTTCAATACTCCCAGGTTTGTTCCTACGCGATCGCGCTGCTCGGCTTGAACATCCTGACGGGGTACAACGGGCAGATCTCGCTCGGACATGGAGCGTTTTATGCGATCGGCGGATACACCACGGCGATTTTGATCGAGCGGTGGGCCATCGCCTACGGATGGACGCTCCCGGTTTCCGGCGTACTTTGCTTCGTGGTCGGCTTTCTCTTCGGACTGCCGGCGCTGAGGTTGGCCGGAACCTATCTGGCGTTGGCCACGTTCGCGCTTGCCCTATCCGTGCCGCAAATTCTCAAGCACTATGATGCCTGGACCGGGGGCACTCAGGGGATGGTCGTTCCCAAGCCGGATTCGCCGCACTTTCTGAAGCTCAATTCGGACCAGTGGATCTATTTCCTCACCTTGGCCATTTTGCTTTTGCTCACGCTCATCGCCTCGAATCTTTTGCGAGGTCGAATCGGCCGAGCGATCATCGCCATCCGCGATAACCCGATCGCTTCGCAAACGATGGGCATCCACAATGCGCTCTACAAATCCTTCTGTTTCGGGCTGAGCGCTTCCTACACCGGAATTGCGGGGTCGCTTGCCGCGCTCTCGGTCGGATACGTGTCGCCGGACAGCTTCACCGCGTGGCTCTCCATCACCTTGCTCGTGGGCGTCGTGGTGGGAGGGCTGGCATCGATCTCGGGGGCCGTCCTCGGCGCCATCTTCATCCAATTCATGCCCAGCCTGACGTACGAGATTTCGAAATCGGCTTCCTGGGCAGTCTACGGAGTCTCCTTGATTGTTTGCATGTACGTCATGCCGGGAGGCGTGGCGAGTCTATTCGAGCGAGTTTGGCAACGCACCGCGCAGCGGTTCAGCTAAAAGGGGACTAGAAAATGGACGTAAAACAATTGTTCGATCTCTCAGGCAAGGCAGCCCTGATCACCGGAGGCTCTCGCGGGCTGGGGCTGCAGATGGCCGAGGCCCTCGGTGAATTGGGCGCCAAGGTGGCGCTCATCGCCCGCAAGCAGGGCGAGCTGGACGAGGCCGCCAAGCATCTTGGGGAGAAAGGGATCCAGGTGCTGACCATTGCCGGCGACCTTTCTCACTTCGAAGGCATTCCAAAGATGGTGGATGTGGTGTTGGGAAAGTTTGGTGGCATCGACATTCTCGTCAACAACGCAGGCACCACCTGGGGCGCACCCGCCGAGAGTTATCCCGCGGAGGCGTGGAAGAAGGTGATGGACCTGAACATCAACGCGATGTTCTTTCTCACCCAGGACGTGGGCCGGCGCAGCATGATCCCCAAGCGCTCCGGGAAGATTATCAACGTGGCTTCGGTCGCCGGCCTCCACGCCGGTCCCCCCGAGATGACGACCATCGCCTACAACACCAGCAAGGCAGCGGCGATCAGCTTCACTCGCGCATTGGCGGCGGAGTGGGGCCAGTACAACATCAATGTGAACGCCATCTGCCCCGGGTTTTTCCCCTCGAAGATGACTCGAGGGTTGCTCGAGAAGATGGAAGACAAAATCGTCGCCGCGACGCCGCTCCGTCGATTGGGGGGGCCAGAGGATCTGAAAGGAACGATCGCGCTTCTCGCCTCGGAAGCGTCGCGGCACATTACCGGGCAATACATCGTGGTGGATGGCGGCTCTTCGATCGCATGACGAGCCCGGTCGGCGAGGCCTTCTTCGGTCGCAAAATTCCTTTTCTGAAGCTGTTGGGTGCCCGCGCCGAGCACCGGGAGAAGGGACGTGCCGTGGTGTCGATTGAGGTTCGCCACGAACTGACCAACAGCTGGAAATTCGCGCACGGTGGCGTTCTTCTTACCTTGCTCGATGTCGCCATGGGCTCGGCGGCGCGGACGACAGATGGTCATGCCGCCGGGATCGTGACGGTCAGCCTCACCGTGAACTTCCTTCGCCCCTGCTCGGGATTATTGCGCGCTGAGGGGCGGGTGCTGCGAAGCGGCCGTTCGCTGGTGTTTTGCGAGGGCGAAGTGCGGGACGCCTCGGGAGAGGTGCAGGCGAAGGGGATAGGTACGTTCAGGCTGAAGAAGCGCGAAGCTGACTGAGTCATGCCACTTCGAACAGCCCCGCTGCACCCATCCCACCGCCCACGCACATGGTGACAACCACGTACTTCACGCCGCGCCGCTTGCCTTCGATCAGGGCGTGGCCGACCAGCCGTGCGCCAGTCATGCCGTAGGGGTGGCCGATGGCGATCGCCCCGCCGTCGACATTCAGCTGGTCGTCCGGGATGCCCAGCCGGTCGCGGCAGTAGATCACCTGCACGGCAAAGGCCTCGTTCAGCTCCCAGAGCCCGACTTCCTGCATCTTGATGCCGGTCCGCTCCAGCAGCCGAGGCACGGCGAACACCGGCCCGATGCCCATCTCGTCCGGCTCGCAACCGGCGACCGCGAAACCGCGAAAGATGCCGAGCGCCTGCAGCCCGCGCCTCTGCGCGAGCTTAGCGTCCATCACCACGCAAGCAGAAGCGCCGTCCGAGAATTGGCTGGCATTGCCGGCCGCAACGACACCGCCGGGCAGAGCTGGCTTGATCTGGGAGACCGCTTCGTACGTCGTGTCCGGCCGAATTCCTTCATCGGCCGAAAGCGTGACTTCCCGAGTGAACAGTCGGCCCGACTCCTTGTCGGCGATCGCCATCAGGGTGGTGATTGGAGCGATCTCATCTTTGAATCTTCCGGCCGCCTGCGCCGCGGCGGCGCGCTGCTGGCTGCGGACGCCGTATTCATCCTGTCTCTTGCGATCAATGCCGTAGCGCTTCGCCACCGTCTCCGCGGTCTGAAGCATCGAGTCGTAGATCGCGGGTTTGTGCTGAATGAGCCAGGGATCTCTTGCCATGTGCGAATTCAGCTCGTTCTGCACGCAGGAGATGGACTCCAACCCGCCTGCCACGATCACCGGCACGCGATCGACGATCACCCTCTGGGCGGCGATGGCGATGGTTTGCAGACCCGACGAGCAGAAACGGTTGACCGTCGTCCCGGCTGTGCTGGGCGGCAGCCCGGCGCGAAGCGCGATCTGGCGAGCGATGTTTCCGCCGGTGGTCCCCTCCGGCAGAGCGCAGCCCATCAGTACATCTTCCACCTCGGGGGGGTCGAGCTTGGCGCGCTCGACCGCAGCCTTGACCACGTGGCCGCCCAGCGTCGCGCCGTAGGTCATGTTCAGGGCGCCTCGCCAGGATTTGGCGAGCCCGGTTCGGGCCGTGGATACGATCACTGCGTCGGTCATGGATGTCTCCCGCTCAATGGAAGGATTTTCCTTCGGCGGCCAATTTGGCGAGCAGCGGCGCCGGCTTCCAGAAGTCCGGATCGCCGTGCGGATTTGCGGCAAAACGCTTCATCCTGCGCACCACGCCATAAAGCCCAATCGTGTCGGCATAGAACATCGGCCCGCCGCGGAACCGAGGGAAGCCATAGCCGGTGAGGTAAACCACGTCGATGTCCGAAGCGCGAAGGGCGATGCCTTCCTCCAGGATTCTCGCCCCCTCGTTCACCAATGCGAAAACGGAGCGCTCGACGATTTCTTCATCGGAGATCCGGCGAGGGGTCACGCCGATCTCCTTCCGGTATGCGGCAATCAGCTCCTCCACCGCCGGATCGGGAATGGCGTCGCGCTTTCCCGCCTGGTAGCGATACCAACCGGCGCCCGTCTTCTGTCCGAACCGGCCCAGCTCGCAGATCCGGTCGGCAATCCGAGAGAACTTCATCTGCGGCTTCTCAACGTAGCGGCGCTTGCGGATGTACCAGCCCACATCGTTGCCGGCGAGATCCGAAACCCGGAAAGGTCCCATCGCCATTCCCCACTGTTCCAGCGCAGAGTCGACCTGCTGCGGCAACGCGCCCTCTTCCAGCATGAACATCGTCTCACGCCAGTAGAACTCGAGCATCCGGTTGCCGATGAATCCATCGCAGACTCCGGAAACCACCCCCGTCTTGTTGAGCTTCTTCGCCAGCCCCATCACCGTGGCGAGGACGTCTTTCTGCGTCGCCGATCCGCGCACCACTTCCAAAAGTCTCATCACGTTCGCAGGGCTGAAGAAGTGGGTGCCGATCACATCCTGGGGGCGGCGCGTGGCGCGCGCGATCTTGTTCAAGTCCAGGGTGGACGTGTTGCTCGCCAGGATTGCGCCTGGTTTCGCGATCTCGTCGAGCTTCCCGAACACGTCCAACTTCACCGCCATGTCCTCGAAAACCGCTTCGATGATGATGTCGGCCTGAGCGAGGTCGGCGTAGTTTAGCGTCGGCCGGATCAGCCCGGTCCGCTCTGCGAGCTGCGCGGCGGTCAGCTTCCCCTTCTTCGCGCTGCCTTCGTAGTTCTTCCGAACCGTGGCGATCCCTTTGTCGAGCGCTTCTTTCTTCACTTCCAACACCGTTACGGGGATCCCGACGTTGGCGAAGGACATCGCGATGCCGCCTCCCATCGTGCCCGCTCCGATCACCGCCGCGTTTCGGATCGGCCGTGGCGGAGTATCTTCCGGCACGTCGGGAATCTTCGACGCCGCCCTCTCGGCAAGGAACGCGTACCTGAGCGCTTTCGACTCGCTCGTCTGCATCAGCTGCATGAAAAGCTCGCGCTCGATCCGCAGTCCTTCGGCGAAAGGCTTGGAGACCGCCGCGGCAATCGCGTCGATGCACTTGAGGGGGGCGGGGTACCCCTTCGAGACGGCCCCCACCGCGTTTCGGGCAAACTCGAGGAAGCCTTCCGGGTTCGGGTGCTGGATCGGAAGGTCGCGCACCAGCCGATGGGGCTTTTCGGGGCTGAGCTTTGCGGCGAAGGCCACCGCACCTTGAAGTAGGTCCCCCTCCAGAAGCGCGTCAAACAGTGCGGTGCCTTTGAGCTGCTCGGATGCCACCGACGCGCCGGAGACGATCAGGTTGAGCGCTGTCTCCAGCCCGACGACGCGCGGAAGACGCTGCGTGCCTCCCGCGCCAGGTACCAGCCCAAGCTTCACCTCGGGCAGCGAGATCTGCGCTCCTGGCACGGCGAGTCGATAGTGGCAGGTGAGGGCCAGCTCCAGACCTCCGCCGGTCGCAGCGCCGTGAATTGCTGCGACCACCGGCTTGGGGCTCTCCTCGATCGCGCGGAGGAGTGAATACAGATTCGGTTCAGCGCCTGCCGAGGGTGTGTTGAATTCCCGGATGTCGGCTCCCGCGGAAAAGATCTTTCCGCCGCCAATCAGGACGATCGCCTTCACCTTGTCGTCGGCCACGGCCCGGTCGAGACCCGCCATCAGACCGCTTCGCACCTCATAGCTAAGTGCGTTGACCGGGGGACTATCCAGGGTGATGACCGCGACCGCTCCCTGCGTCGAGTAGTTCGTTCCGCTCATGCGTTCTCCCTTCGAGCGAATTTCTCGAGGTGGTGCTCGGTATCCCCCAAGGAAAGCTCGATCGCAGTGAGCCGCTTGAAATAATGGCTCACGCTCATCTCGTCCGTCACGCCCATCCCCCCATGGAGTTGTATCGCCTCTTGGCCCACCGAACGACAGGCTTGGCCGATCCGCACCTTGGCGGCGGAGATGGCTCGTCCGCGCACCGCCGCGTCGCGCTCATCACAGCGCATCGCCGCGAGGTAGCCCATCGACTTCGCCTGCTCGACATGGATCAGCATGTCCACCATTCGGTGCTGCAGCGCCTGGAAATGGCTGATCGGTACCTCGAACTGTTTGCGAGTCTTCGTATACTCGACGGTCAGCTGAAAGATCGCCTCCAGGGCGCCGACCGCCTCCGCGCAAAGAGCCGCAATCCCGAGATCCCATGCCGCCGAGAGCGCGGGAAAGGCTTCGCCCTCGGGACCGAGCAGCGCCTCGCGCGGCACCTGCAGATCGCGCAGAGTGACGTCCGCGCCGCGCCGCCCATCGAGGGTGGGGTAGCTCTGCAGGGAGATGCCTTTCGCCTCGCGTTCGACCGCGAAGAGCGAGAGCCCCGCCTCGTCCTCGGTGTTGCCTGCCGTGCGCGCCGATACGATCAGAAGGTCCGCCGCAGTGGCATGGAGGACGACCGTCTTACGGCCATTCAAGAGGTAGCCGTTGCGGCTGCGGACCGCCGAGGTTTGCACTCGGCTCAGGTCGTAGCGCGAACCACGCTCGAGGTGCGCCGGAACGGCGATCTTTTCTCCAGCGGTCAACGGCGGCAACAGGGCTTGCTTCTGGGCGGAAGAGCCGAGGTCGCGCACCAGCGCGGTCGCGAGTATGGCGCTGGCCAGGTACGGTTCCAAAAGCAGCGCCCGACCCATCGCCTGCATCGTCAACATCGTCTCGATCGCCGAGGGCCCCATTCCTCCGTACTCCTCGGGAGCCTGCAGCGAGAGCAGTCCCATCTCCGCCAGTTTCGACCAGACCTCCCGGCTCCAACCGTCGGGGGACTTCAGAATCCGGCGGCGAGCCTCGAAAGTGTATTCCTTGGTCACGAAGCCCTGGACCAGATCGCTCAGCATCTGCTGCTCTTTGGTCAGGTTGAAATCCATGGCGTCCTAGCGGCCCAGAATTGAGCGGGCGATGATGTTCTTCTGAATCTCGTTGCTGCCAGCGTAGATCGAGGTCTTCCGCATGTTGCAGTAGGTCGCGGCCGGCGGCTCAGGGTAGGGCGGGCCCAGTTGCTCGGGTGCGCCATCAGTCGCAATCGTTCCTTGCTGTAGGGAGAGGGCGTCGGGCCCAAGCGTCTGCATCGTCAATTCCGCGATTGCCTGCTGGATCTCACTGCCCTTGATCTTCAGCAGGGATGCCTCGGTGCCCGGTGCCCGCCGTTCGCTTTCCGCCGACAGCACCCGCAGGTTGGTGATCTCCAGGGCGATCAGCTCGATCTCCAAAAGCGCCACCCGAGCCGCGAAGTAGGGGTCTTCGATCAACGGCTTGCCATGCTTGCGCTCCGCCGATGCAATCCGTATCAGGCGCCGCAACTCGCGTTTGGATGTACCGACGGCAGCAATGTTGGTGCGTTCGTGGCCAAGCAGAAACTTGGCATACTCCCAGCCTTTGTTCTCTTCGCCCACCAGGTTCTCCGCGGGCACGCGGACCTCCTCGAACCAGACCTCATTGACCTCGTGGTGGCCGCCCATCGTCGCGATCGGGCGCACCGTGATCCCGGGCGATTTCATGTCGATCAGCAAGAAGGAGATCCCGGACTGTTGCTTGGCAGCTGGGTCGGTCCGAACCAGACAAAAGATCCAGTCCGCGTGCTGCGCCAAGGTGATCCAGGTTTTCTGGCCATTGACGACGTAATGCTCACCCCGGCGCACCGCGCGCGTTTTCAGGGACGCGAGGTCCGAGCCCGCACCCGGCTCGGAGTACCCCTGGCACCACCAGTCCTGGGCGGACGCGATGCGCGGAAGAAAGCGCTGCTTCTGTGCCGCATTGCCGAACGCCATGATCACCGGCCCAACCATCTTGAGTCCGAATGGCAACAAGGCCGGGGCGCCGGCGGCCGCGCACTCTTCCTCGAAAATGAACTTCTGGACCGGTCCCCAGCCCGTACCCCCGAATTCCTTCGGCCAGTTCGGCGCCCCCCAACCGTGCTGGTGGAGGATTCGGTGCCAGCGGATGAGCTCCTCTTTCGACACGCCTGCGCCGTTCGACACTTTGTTGCAGATGTCTTGGGGCAGGCGGGCCGCGACAAAGGCGCGCACCTCTTCGCGAAACGCTTGTTCCGCGGGCGTGAAGTTCAAGTCCATGGGTTGAGCCCCCGTGCGGTTACCGCCAGGGCATATCGCATCGG
>WNFE01004732.1_pt1 | contig 10206 bp, 8 predicted proteins | sample 5400451 | NCBI WGS metagenome assembly WNFE01 (sample SAMN13153344, study PRJNA577476) | soil metagenome | isolation source: 200 cm saprolite under Douglas fir tree site 2 hole 2 | place: USA:California | collected 2015-04-18 | reverse complement strand
CGACATGGTCGGGCGGCTCGGCCAGCGGCACGACCTCGCGCCGCTCGCCCTGCGCAATGGCCTCCCCCCCGTCGCCACGGAGTCGCGTTACCCGCGCGACGCGTTCGAGCGCGACGTCGCGCGCGTGCTCGAGTACGTGGCCGCGGGCGACACCTTCCAAACCGTGCTGTCGCGCCGCCAGGAGATCCGCGGCGCCGTCGACCCCCTCCTCCTATACCGCTACCTCCGCGCCCTCAATCCCGCTCCCTATCTCTTTTACCTCGCGCTCGACGACGTCGCGCTGGTCGGCAGCTCGCCGGAAGTGCTGGTCCGCGTGGAGGGGAGCGAGGTCACCGTCCGGCCCATCGCCGGCACCCGCCCGCGCGGCCGCACCCGCGAGGAGGACGAGGCCCTCGCCAAGCAGCTCCTGGCCGACGAGAAGGAGCGCGCCGAGCACATGATGCTCGTGGACCTGGGCCGAAACGACGTGGGGCGGGTGGCGCGGTTCGGCAGCGTGCGCGTCACGGACCTGCTCACGATCGAGCGCTACTCTCACGTGCAGCACCTCGTGAGCGAAGTGCGCGGACAGCTGCGCGACGGCTACGACGCGCTCGACGTGTTCAAGGCCTGCTTTCCCGCGGGCACCGTGACGGGTGCGCCCAAGGTGCGCGCGATGGAAATCATCGACGAGCTCGAGCCGGAGCGGCGCGGGCCGTATGCCGGCGCGGTGGGGTACGTCGGCTGGGGCGCCGCGAACCTCGACACCGCCATCGCGATCCGCTGCGCGCTGGTGCGCCGGGACCGCGTCGTGGTGCAGGCCGGCGCTGGGATCGTGGCCGACTCGGATCCGGCACGCGAGTTCCGGGAGACCGAGGACAAGGCGCAGGCCGTGCTCAAGGCGTTGGCGCTCGCCAAGGCCGGAGGGTGAAGTATATTTGGCGCCTGTGTTCAAGCTGCTGAGCACGACGGGCGAGCAGTCCATCGACCTGCAGCCAGGTCGCACCATCGTCGTCGGGCGCGCGGTGACGAGCGACGTCCCGATTTACGACCCCACCATTTCTCGCCGCCATGCCGAGGTGTCCCTCACCGACGGCGGCGTGAATGTCAAGGACGCCGGATCCTCGAACGGGACCTTCCTGAACGGCGCCCGCATCACCGAGGCGATCGCCGTCGAAAACGACGTCATCACCTTCGGCAAAGTCGCCTTCCGCGTGAAGGAGGTCAGCCCCCCCGCGGCGCGGCCGCAGGTGGTGCCGTCGGTGTCGGCCGAGTTCACCGGGGCGAAACCAGCGGGCGGCACCATCGTGCGCCAGCTGCCGGTGAGCGTATCCGGCGGCGTCCCGGCGATCGTGACCGCCGCGCCGTCGGGGGCGTCGCACCTGAAGGTCAGCGCCAAGTCGCTCGAGGAGCTGCGGGAGAAGAAGCTCGAGCTGCTGCTCGAGATCTCGAAGGAGCTGTCTAAACAGCAGGAGCTCGATCGGCTGCTCGACAAGGTCGTCGAGTTCACGTTCCAGGTGATGAACGTGGACCGCGTCTCGATCTTGCTGCTGGAAGCTACGACGGGCGAGCTCGTGCCGCGGATCTCGCGCGGGCGGACGGCGCAGTCGTCGGCCTCGAAGCACGTGCCGCAGTCGATCGCCCGCAAGGTGGTCGAGGACCGCGTCGCCATCCTGTCGGACAACACGGCGGCCGACGAGCGGTTCAAAGGCAAGTCGATCCTCATCCAGAGCGTGCGGAGCGCCATGTGCACGCCGCTGATGGGAACGGTCCAGACGGTGCTCGGCATCCTCTACGTCGACAACCTCACCGCGACGCATTCGTTCTCGGACGACGACCTCAAGTTCCTGATCGCATTCGGCTCGCTCGCCGCGGTGGCGATCGAGAACTCGCAGCGCTCCGAGCAGATGCGCCGCGAGGCGCTCGTGCTCTCGAACTTCCAGCGCTACTTCTCCCCCAACATCGCGCAGGTGATCGCGCAGCAGCAGGATGCCGGCCGGCTCCCGAGTGAAAAGCGACCCGTCGTGATTTTCTTCTCCGACATCCGCGGCTTCACGCCGATGTCGGAGACGATGAGCCCAGACAACATCGCCACACTCCTCACGGAGTATTTCACCGAAATGGTCGAGCTCGTGTTCGAGCACGGCGGCACGCTCGACAAGTTCATGGGCGACGCGATCATGGCGTTGTGGGGCGCGCCCATGGCGCACGAAGACGACGCCGATCGCGCCATAAGCTGCGCGCTCGATCAGCTCGAGGCCCTGGAGCGGCTCAACACGAAGTGGAAGGAGCAGGGCCGCCCGGAGCTCGGCATCGGGATCGGGATCAACTTCGGGGAGGTGTTCGCCGGCAACGTCGGCTCGGACCGCCGGCTGGAGTACACGGTGATCGGCGACGCGGTGAACACCGCGTCGCGTCTCTGCTCGAGCGCCGGGCCGAACGAGATCCTGATCTCAGAGCCGTTCTTCGGGCAGCTGAAGCGGCCCCCGAGCGTCGAGACGCTCGATCCGATTCAGGTCAAGGGAAAATCGAAGAAGGTCCCGGTCTACCGGGTGAAGCGGTAAGGCACGCCGAACCGCTCGAGCAGCTCGAGCGCCAGCCGCAGCGGCAGACCCATCACCCCGAAGAAGTCGCCGCGGATCCCCTCGACCAGCGCCGCACCCTTGCCCTGGATCGCGTAGGCGCCTGCCTTGTCGAGCGGCTCCCCGGTCGCGACGTATGCGGCGATCTGGGTGTCCGTAAGCGGTCGGAATGTCACGTCGGTCACGTCGAGCGCGTGCTCCACTCGCCCATCCACCGCCACCGCGACGGCCGTCATTACCTGATGCTTCCGCCCTTCGAGCTGCCGCAGCATCTCGGCCGCTTCCTCGGGGTTCGCCGGTTTCCCGAAAATCGTGCCCCGCAGCACCACCGTCGTGTCGGCCGCGAGCACGACGGCCCCCCGCTCGCGCCGTGCCACCGTCGTCGCCTTGTCGCGCGCCAGACGCGTTACATATCCCTCGGCTTGCTCGGCCGGCCCGAGGCTCTCATCCACTTCGGGCGGCACCACGCGAAACTCGAGCCCGATCATCTCGAGCAGTTGGCGTCGGCGCGGGGATCCGCTCGCCAGGACGATCATTTCTCGAGGATCAGGGTGACGGGTCCGTCATTCACGAGCTCCACCTCCATCATGGCGCCGAACTCCCCAGTGGCGAACTGCACCCGGCTCCCTGCTCCCCGCTCCCGCATGAGCGCGACAAAGCGGTCGTAGAGCGGAATCGCAACATCCCGTGGCGCCGCGTCGATGAAGCTGGGACGCCGGCCCTTCTGCACGTCACCGTACAGCGTGAACTGAGACACCACCAGCACGGCCCCGTGTACGTCCGCGAGTGCAAGGTTCATCTTGCCCTCGGCGTCCCCGAACACCCGCAGGCCGAGCAGCTTGTCGGCCATCCAGCCGAGGGTGTCGTCAGTATCGGCCTGCGTGAACCCGACCAGTATGACGAATCCCACGCCGATTTTGCCCACCGATTTCCCACCGATGCGGACCTCGGCTCGTGAGACCCGCTGGAGGACGACCCTCACTCCACCGTCACCGACTTCGCGAGATTCCTCGGCTGGTCGACGTTACACCCTCGGCGCACCGCGATGTAGTACGCCAGGAGCTGCAGCGGCAGCACGGTGAGCACGGGCGTCAGCAAGTCGAGCGTCTCGGGCACTTCGATCTTGTGGTCGGCCAGTCTCGACAGGCCCGAGTCTCCTTCCGTAACCACGGCGAGCACGCGGCCGCCGCGCGCCTTCACCTCTTCCACGTTGGACACGACCTTCTGGTAGACCGCGTCCTGCGGCGCGAGGAAGACCACCGGCATGAGGTCATCGATCAGCGCGATCGGGCCGTGCTTCATCTCGGCCGCGGGGTAACCCTCCGCGTGGATGTAGGAGATCTCCTTGAGCTTGAGGGCCCCTTCCAGCGCCACCGGAAAGTTGTAGCCGCGGCCCAGGTACAGGACATTGCTCGCCCGCATCATGCGCTCAGCGATCCGCTCCACCTCCGGCGCCTTCGCCAGCACCCGCTCCACCAGCTCCGGGAGCCGGCCGAGCCCGCGCACGACCTCGCGCCCCTGGAGGATGGAAAGCGAGCGCAGCCGGCCCATCTTGAGGGTGAGGAGCGCGAGCGCCGCGATCTGGCTGGTGAACGCCTTCGTCGAGGCGACGCCGATTTCGGGGCCGGCGTGCAGGTAGATCCCGCCGTCCACTTCGCGCGCGATGGTGGAGCCCACGACGTTTACCAGACCGAGCGTCCGGGCGCCGCGCCGCTTTGCCTCCCGGAGGGCCGCGAGCGTGTCCGCCGTTTCGCCGGACTGCGAGATCCCCACGACGAGCGTCCGCTCGTCCACGATCGGGTTGCGGTAACGGAACTCGGAAGCGTACTCGACCTCGGATGGGATGCGCGCCAGCTCCTCCATCATGTATTCACCGATCAGCGCCGAGTGCCACGAGGTACCGCAGGCCGTGAACACGATGCGGTTCACCTGTAGCAGCTGCTCGTCGCTGATGTTCAGGCCGCCGAGCCGCGCCGTGCCGTCCTCCTCGAGCAGCCGCCCGCGCAGCGTGTTCCGCAGACTCTCGGGCTGCTCCAGGATCTCCTTGAGCATGAAGTGCGCGTGCCCGCCGCGCTCGATGGTGGCGAGGTCCCAGTCCACGCGCGTGACCGCCTTTTCCTTCTCCACCGTGTCGAGATCGAGGATGCGGTAGTCGGAGGGCCGAATGACCGCGATCTCGCCATCGTCCAGGTAGACCACCGAGCGCGTATGGGACAGGACGGCCGAGGCGTCGGAGGCGACGAAATTCTCCCCCGCACCGATGGCCACGAGCAGCGGAGAGCCGCGCCGCGCGGCCACGATCGTGTCGGGCTCCCGCGTCGACACCACCGCGATACCGTAGGTGCCCTCGACCTGGTGCAGCGCGCCCGCCACCGCTTCGACCATCGAGCCGGCGCTCGCGAGCAGTTCTTCGACCAGGTGCGCGAGCACCTCCGTGTCGGTCTCGGACCGGAACACGTGACCGCGCTTCCCGAGCGCGGTGCGCAGCACGCCGGCGTTCTCGATGATGCCGTTGTGGACCAGCGCCAGGGTGCCGCCACAGTCGGTGTGCGGGTGTGCGTTGACGGTGTTGGGCGCGCCGTGCGTGGCCCAGCGCGTGTGGGCGATCCCCGTGTGCCCGGCGGGAAGGCTCGTTCCGAGGGCTTTCTCGAGCACGCTGATCTTCCCCGCGGCCTTGTGGACATCGATGCGGCCGTCCTCGATCAGCGCGAGCCCTGCGGAGTCGTACCCGCGGTACTCGAGCCGCCGCAGCCCCTCCAGCAGGAGCGGTGCCGCCTGCCGCGGCCCCGTGTAGCCTACGATGCCGCACATATGCGTCGTGCCTCGTCCACGAGTTCTTGAGCCCTCCCCTCGGCGCCGGATGGCGCCTCGGCGATCAGCCGGATGATCGGCTCGGTGTTCGACGGTCGCACGTGAAGCCAGCGGTCCCGCCACGCGAGACGGAGACCATCTTGTGTGTCGACGCTCGCGTCGGGGAAACGCTTGCGCAATGCCGCATAAACGGCGTCCAGTCCCCGCTCCGCGTTCCGCGTTCCACGTTCCGCCTTTGCCTTGACGATCGTGTAGCGCGGCGCGGCCGCGACGAGCTCGCTGACCCGCTTGCCGCTGCGAGCGAGCAGCGTGAGCAGTAACCCGGCGGCAACCGGGGCGTCGCGGCCCGCATGCAGGGCCGGGTACATCACCCCCCCATTCCCCTCCCCTCCGATGACAGCCTTGAGACGCAAGATGGCGCGCGCGACGTGGACTTCGCCGACCGGCGTCCGAACGACCTCCGCTCCGCACTCCCGGGCCGCATCCTCCACGACCAGGCTCGTCGAAAGGTTACAGACCACGACACGTGTCCCGTTTCCCGTTTCCCGTTTCCCGCCGAGCACCGCTCTTACCGCGAACGCAAGCGTATAGTCCTCCCCGATCGGCGTGCCGCTCTCGTCCACGATCGCCAGCCGGTCGACGTCGGGATCAACCGCGATGCCGAGGGCGGCGCCGGCACGCCTGACGAGGGTCGAAAGCCCACCGAGGTTTTCCGGGACCGGCTCCGGGGATCGGGGGAAGCGCCCGTCGGTCTCGAGGTTGATACCTGCGACCTCGCAGCCCAGGCGCTCGAGCAGCGCGCGCATGACCGGCCCTCCCGCACCCCGCACCGCGTCGAGCGCCACCGTGAACTTTCGCTTCCGGATGAGCTCGACATCGACCGCCGGCAGCTTGAGTACGGCGTCGAGATGCCGCTCCACCGCCCCCTCGTCCGTCGTAACCTTCCCCGTCCTCCCCCGTCCTCCCCCGTCCTTCCCCACCAGCTCCTCCACCCGCGCGCCCTCCGCTCCGTCCAGGAAGATCCCGTCGGGGCCGATGAACTTCAGGGCGTTCCACTCTATTGGGTTGTGACTTGCCGTAATCGCGATCCCGCCGCCGGCCGCATGGTGCTCGACCGCCAGCTGCACCGTGGGTGTCGGAACCAGACCGACTTTCACGACGGCGCACCCCACGGAACCCAGGCCGTCGACCACCGCCCGCTCGAACGCCGGCCCCGACTCGCGGGCATCCCGTCCGACGACCACGACCGGCTTCCGCCCCTTCGCCCAGCGGCCGAAGGCCCTGGCGTAGCGCCCGACGACCTCGTCGGTCAGGTCCTTCCCCACGATGCCTCTGATGCCCGAGACACCGACCATCAACGTGTCGGTCATGTCGACAATTTAATCCGGTGGGGCTGAGCGGCGGTGTGCGTCCGGAGGCGAGGGGAGATGGAGCGGCCGGACCTCGGGCGTGGTCACCGGGAGGGCCGACGGGTCGGGGAAGGCGGCGAGGAACGCCTCGACGGCAGGGGGATGGAACTGGGTTCCTTTCCCCTCCTCGAGCTCCTGCAGTGCTTTCTGCACCGAGAGGGCGGGCCGGTACGGGCGGACGCTCGTCATCGCGTCGAACGAGTCGGCCACCCCCACGATCCGCACTTCGAGCGGGATCTGGTCGCCCTTCAGGCCGTCGGGGAACCCTTTGCCGTCGAGCCGCTCGTGGTGCGAGCGAACGATGGCGATCGCCGTGGGCACGTCGCGCATCAGGGGCGCCAGGATCCGGGCCCCGATGACCGGGTGCTCCATGATGTGCCGGTATTCGGCGTCGGTGAGCTTCCCCGGCTTGTGCAGCACGGCCTCGGATACGCCGATCTTGCCGATGTCGTGCAGCTCGGCGCCGAGGGCGACAGCATCCATCACGTCCTGGGGCAGCCCCATCTGGCGCCCGACGCGCGCCGAGTAGTCGGCGACGCGCACCGAGTGGCCGCTGGTGTAGGGGTCCTTCTCTTCCAGGAAGTGCACCAGCGCCTGCAGCCGTTCGAGCGACAGCTCCTCGATCCGGCGCGCCTGCTCCTGGACGCGCTCTTCCAGCGTGCGCCGGTAGTCCTCCACCTCCATTTTGAGGCTCCGCTTGTCCAGCGCCTGCATCACCCGGGCGCGCACCTCGTCCAGGTGAAACGGCTTGGCGACGTAGTCGAGCGCCCCCAGCTGCAGGCACGCGACGGCACTCTCCACTTCCGCCACGGCCGTCACGACGATGACCGCCGTCGTGGGCCAGCGCGCGATGATCTCGCGCAGCAGCGTGACCCCGTCCATCTGGGGCATGCGCAGGTCGGAGATGACGAGCGGCACGGGGTCTTGCCGCAGCATCTCCAGCGCCTCCGTGCCGGACCCCGCCTCCGCGCAACTGAACCCCTCGCCCTCGAGCAACCGCACCAGGACCCGGCGAAGCCGCGGCTCGTCGTCCACGACCAAGCATTTGAGCGCGTTCGGCTGGGGCATCGTGCGCTTAACGTAAAGGTCGCTTGCTCGGGTGGGAAGGCGCCCTTACGTTCCCGCCATGACGCAAGCGTCGGGTGAAGACCTCAAACGCCGCTTCGGGACGCGCGCCGTGCACGCCGGCCACATCCCGGACCCGCTCGCGGGCGCGGTGATGACGCCCATCTATCAGACGTCGACCTACATCCAGGAGGGCCTGGGGCGACACAAGGGCTACGAGTACGCGCGCACGCGCAACCCGACGCGTGAAGTCCTGGAGCGGAACGTCGCGGCGCTCGAGGGCGGCCGCCACGGCTTCGCCTTCGCCTCGGGGCTCGCCGCCCTGGACGCCGCGTTGAAGCTGCTCTCCGCGGGCGATCATGTGGTGAGCGGCGAGAACGTGTACGGCGGCTCCCATCGGCAGATGACGCTGATCTGGGCGCGCCTGGGATTCGACTTCACGTTCGTGGACGCCGCGGAGACGGCGAACATCGCCGCCGCGGTCACGCCACGGACCAAAATGGTCTACGCCGAGACGCCCACCAACCCGATGATGCGGCTGTGCGACCTCGCGGCCGCGGGGGAGATCGCGCGCCGTGCCGGCGCCCTGTTCGTCGTCGACAACACGTTCGCCACGCCATACTTCCAGCGGCCCCTCGAGCTGGGGGCGGACGTCGTGCTGCACTCGACCACCAAGTATCTGAACGGACACAGCGACATGGTGGGCGGGATGCTGGTGGCGAACCGGGATGACCTCGCCGAGCGGATCGGCTTCGTGCAGAACGCGGTCGGCGCGGTACCCGGACCGTTCGACTGCTGGCTCGCGCTCCGGGGCACCAAGACGCTCGCGCTGCGCATGCGGCAGCACGATGCCAACGGCCGTCGTATCGCCGAGTGGCTCACGAAACACCCCAAGGTCGAGCGGGTCTACTATCCGGGGCTGCCATCCCACCCCCAGCACGAGCTGGCCTGCCGGCAAATGAAAGGGTTCGGCGGCATGATCTCGATCGAGCTCGGGTCCGTGGAGCGGGCCAAGCGGTTCGCGGAGCACACCCGCATCTTTGCGCTCGCCGAATCGCTCGGCGGCGTCGAGAGCCTGGTCGGGCATCCCGCGTCGATGACCCATGCGAGCGTGCCGCCCGAGATGCGGCGCGCCATGGGGCTCACCGATAGTCTGGTGCGGCTGTCGGTGGGAATCGAAGAGGTCGAAGATTTGATCGCCGACTTGGAACAAGCGCTCGCGGCCGCCGGGTGACCGCGCGCGTTAGTGCCGAAACTCGACGAAGGTGAGCTGTCGTAGTGGGGATCTATCCCTGTTAGGAGCATTATATGACTGAGTCCACCCTGCCAGCCGCGCGCCCACGCAAGATCCTCACCCAAATCGCGCCCGTGACGTGGGAGCACCCCGCCGACCGCGCCGCTCTGCAGACGCTCCGCTCCGTTCCGGGCTTCGACCAAGTTGTAAAAAAGGTCGTCGGCTTCTTGGGCGAACGCGGCATCCGGCTGCTGTTCCAGGCCAACGCCGTCCGCGTTGGTCCGACGCAATTCCCGCGAATGAACGCCCTCTACACCGATGTGCTCACATCCCTCGACTGGTCGGAGCGGCCCGAGCTGTTCGTGTCGCAGACCCCGTTCGTGAACGCGGGCGCCTACGGGATGGACCGTCCGTTCATCGTGATCAACTCCGGCGCGCTGAACCTGCTCGACGATGACGAGATGCGCGTTCTGCTCGGTCACGAGGTCGGGCACGTGATGAGTGGTCACGCGCTGTATCACACGATCCTCGTGCTCATCGTGTTCGTCGGCATGAATTTCCTCCCGTTCCTGGCGGGGATCATCCTCGCTCCCATCGAGTTCGCCCTGCTCGAGTGGTATCGGAAGAGCGAGCTCTCGTCCGATCGTGCGGGCCTCCTGGCGGCTCAGGATCCGACCGCTTCGATGCGGATGTTCCTCAAAATGGCGGGCGGCGGCGACATGAAGCAGATGGACCTCAATGCGTTCCTCCAGCAAGCGAAGGAGTACGAGGAGTCGGGGGGGGCTCTGGACCGCATGTTCAAAATCATCAACACCCTGCCCCAATCGCATCCGTTCAACACCCTGCGCGCCGCCGAACTGCAACGCTGGATCGAGGAGGGTCACTACGATCGCGTGCTGCGCGGCGAATACACCCGCCGCGGGCCCGACGCAGAGCAGCGACCGATCGACAAGGACATCGACGACGCCCGCGACCACTACATGAAGGAAGCGAAGGCCGTCGTGAACGACGTGGTGGACACCGCCAAGCGGGCCGCCCAGGCGTTCACAGACGCGTTCAATAAGAAGACGTGAAAGTCCTGGTCGTCGGGGGGGGCGGCCGCGAGCACGCACTCTGCTGGGCGCTGAAG
>WNFE01005059.1_pt1 | contig 10207 bp, 5 predicted proteins | sample 5400451 | NCBI WGS metagenome assembly WNFE01 (sample SAMN13153344, study PRJNA577476) | soil metagenome | isolation source: 200 cm saprolite under Douglas fir tree site 2 hole 2 | place: USA:California | collected 2015-04-18 | reverse complement strand
CACTTGCCAGACCATGGCCGCCGCGCCAATGAGCGATGCCAGAACGGCGGTCGAGATGTAGCCACCAATCGCTGTCTTGCGTCGTGTCGCAGGATCATCGGCCAATGGGCCTCCCAAGAGGCGCGCCAATCCCGCTAGCCCATCAGCCAGCCCTTCGATCAATCCAAGCACAGCGGCAGAGGCTCCCAGGACGCTCACCACCAGGCTCGCAAACAAGGCGGTGGGAACTTCGTGTCCCATGTCGGCCAGAAATGAAGCGAGACCAATCCCTCGTACTCCAGGGGTCAACCACTTTGGGGACGCCTCGGAAGTGGCCATTTCGGCAGTGGGTTCACTCTGGGTCATCGCGTCTCCTGTACTTGCATCAAAAATATTCAGTGTTGCAGTCAAGTATAGCTGAAGAGCGAAGCCTCTTGCAACAAGCATCCCCATTGCGATCAAGCAGGACACATAGCTAACCCTGGACTGGCTAATGATTGGTCACCGATCTGTTCAGATATCACGTCCAGTTACCAATCTCCTCTTTGTGGTCAGCAATACAGTAACAATTTGCTGACCGATGGGTACGGTGCTTCAGTAACTTTTAGAGGTGGGGTGGGTACGTCGAAGACTAGCGTAAACAACTTTCTTCTTCCATCTTGCAGATGGACCTGACGGTCACCCTCGGAAGTGTGGCAACCCACACTTTTCTCGCTGCATTCATCAAATGATGTGCATATAAAGAAAGCGGGGAAGCCGTTCCAGATCACTTCCTGCACACGCAGGAGATGATCCCTGGCGGCAAAGGAGCCAAGCGCCCATACCCCACTGTTCACCTCTCGCGCTTTGCCTGCTATCTTCTGGTCGAGAATGCCGATCCCGAGGGCAGGCCGATTGTAGCGACCGGGCAGAAATACTTTGCCATCCAGACCAGGCGACAAGAATTGGCTTTGGCAAATGCATAAAGCAGGTTGAGCAAGAAAGCAGGGAAGTATATTGGCGATCAATTAGGCGTGTTGACTTCCTATGGTTTCATTGCCACTGACTCTTCGTTTATAGGTTCTATATTATGGGTATGAGCGCCCATATAGTCACGCGCTGTGCGGATTGTGGCCTGCCCTTGACCGGCAATACCACGTGGTAAAACTCGCCAGAAAGCACGCTGCATGCGGCTCCACTCGGCTAAAATCTGCGCGGCACGCCAACTGCGCGTTTTTTTGCGATGCCATTGAACGATGGTACGCAATGCCTCTATTTCTTCTGGATTGCCAATACGTTCCAACTCCACCAGTTCGGTATTGCAGCGCGAGGGAAAATTTCCGGCCAAATCCAGCACATATGCAACGCTGGCAGACATGCCAGCGCCAAAGTTCTGTCCGGTTTCACCAAGCACGACTACTATACCACCGGTCATATACTCGCAAGCGTGAGCACCTGTACCCTCTACAACAGCTAGCGCTCCACTATTGCGAACAGCAAAGCGCTCACCGGCACGGCCGGCGGCAAAAAATTGCCCGCCGGTTGCTCCATAGAGAGCGGTATTGCCGAGAATGATATTTTTGTGCGCTGCGAAATTTACCGTATGTGGCGGTGCTATGACAATCTGCCCGCCCGTCATGCTTTTACCAACATAGTCATTAGCTATTCCGTAAAGTATCAGGTGCATGCCAGGCATACAAAAGGCCCCAAAACTTTGTCCCGCCGCTCCTTGAAACACACAGGTAACGCTCACACCCGGCAAACCAGCATTACCATAGCGACGCGCAATTTCTCCCGCGAGACTGGCCCCAATTGAGCGATCAAAGTTGGAAATCTGATGTTGCGCCAGCACGCTGTGCTCTCCGCGTAATGCAGCTTCCGCCTCAATCAGTAACTCTCTAGCAACTGGCGATTGTGGCAGTACGGGTTGTGCTGCACTAAATGAGCCTCGAGATGTAGTATTGAGCAATGGGTCAAGATCAATGCTTGTACCCTCAGTGGATTTCAGGAGATCAGTTCGTCCAACCAGGTCATCTAAACGACGCACGCCCAATTGAGCAAGCCATTCGCGAGTCTCCTCAGCTACCAGCGTGAGAAAATTGATCAGCAATTGTGGCGTACCCGTGAACTTCGCACGTAGGTCCTCGCGCTGTGTCGCGATCCCCGTCGGGCAGGTGTTCAGATGGCACTGGCGAGCCATATCACAGCCCAACGATACCAGGCTAGCAGTGCCAAAGCCAAATTCCTCGGCTCCTAGCATAGCTGCAATTACTATGTCATGTCCCGTCTTCAAACCACCATCTACGCGCACTCTTACACGATTGCGTAGTCCGTTACGCACGAGTACCTGCTGCGTCTCTGCTAACCCACGCTCCCAGGGAATACCGGCATGTTTGATGGACTGTAGTGCCGAGGCGCCTGTGCCTCCATCATATCCACTAATCTGGATGTAGTCAGCATGAGCCTTCGCGACACCCGCCGCAATGGTACCAACGCCGATACTTGAAACAAGCTTGACTCCGACACGAGCTTGCGGGTTGACCTGCTTCAAATCATAAATCAACTGGGCAAGGTCTTCTATACTATAGATGTCGTGATGCGGCGGGGGCGAGATCAGCGACACTTGCGGCGATGTATGACGAAGGCGCGCAATAAAGGGAGAAACTTTGTTCGGCGGCAACTGCCCACCTTCACCTGGTTTTGATCCCTGAGCCATCTTGATCTCTAATTCCTCAGCACGTACCAGGTATTCTGTGGTGACTCCAAAACGGGCAGAAGCTACCTGCTTGATCTTACTGCTGACAGGATAGCCATTGATTTGCTCATGGTACCATGCGGGGTCTTCACCACCTTCACCAGTATTATTGCGTCCCCCAATGCTGTTCATAGCGGCAGCAATGGTACGATGGGTCTCTGGACTTAGCGCGCCAATAGACATTGCTGAGACGACAAAACGTGCGCGAATTGACTCCATGGGCTCAACTTGCTCCAGAGGAATAGGGTTTGTTGGCACGAATGCGAACAGGTCACGCACAGTGGTAGGTGGACGCTGGTAAACCAGTGCAGTGAAATCCCGGTAATCAGCCATATCACCGCTTTGCGCTGCTTTTTGCAAAGCGCGGATGATCAATGGATTATAGGCATGATACTCACCATCGCGTCGAAAACGGTACTGTCCAATATCGATCAACTTGCGCCGGCGGTTGATTTCGGTAACAGCCGGCCTATCTCCTGTAGAGTGTACCAGCTGTTCCTGCTTGACCTGTAAAGGCTGGGACTCGATCTTGCTTACTCGTTCGATTACTTGTTCGGCAATTCGAGTAAGATTGACATTGCCCGGGTGAGCGTTCTGAGTGCCGGAATCGGCGAAACAGCGATGGATCAAATCCGCGTGCAGACCAAATATCTCGAACTGCCCTGCACCGATGATGTTCCGGAGTGTCGAGATGCCCATGCGTGCCATAACTTTACGGAGGCCATCTTCGATAACGTGCAGGTAGCGCTCCACTGCTTGCTCTCGTGTGAGCGTTTCCAGGCGTCGTTCTCCTGCGAATGAACGCACACTGGCGAGTGCCAGTGATGGAACAATCGCTTCAACACCATAGCCCAACAAAAGTGCAATTTGGTGAACATCCCAGGCGGAGCCGGTTTCGCAGATCAAAGATGCATACGTCCGTAAGCCGGATCGGATAAGTGCCTGGTGCACAGAGCCGATTGCCAGGAGCATCGGAATGGGGGCATTGTCCAGGGTGGCTTCAGCGTCGCTTAGGATGAGGAGTGTAACACCACCAGCAACAGCAGAAATAGCTTCATTCTCAAGTCTATCCAAAGCAGATTCAAGCGCTGCCGGCCCAGCTTCGCTCTCAAATGTGATATTGAGTGTTTGGTGGTGGAAACCTTGCAGATTGCGAAGCGTCTCCAATTGGGACTCGGTTAAAAGAGGAGTCTCTAAATGCAACAGTGATGTGTGCAGCGCAGTTTCTGCAAGAAGGTTCTGGCGACGGCCAAGATAGCAGTCGAGCGACATGACGATCTGCTCGCGCAAGGGATCGATTGGTGGATTTGTAACCTGTGCAAAGCGCTGATGGAAGTAATCCGAGAGAGAACGAGAATGACCTGAGAGCGCTGCCAGCGGCGTGTCATTGCCCATACTCCATACAGGCTCTTTGCTTTCTGACAGCATGGGACGAAGAACCAGTTCCAGTTCCTCATGTGTGTAGCCAAAGAGTTGTTGACGGTGGAACAAGGTATCCGGATCTATGAAATCGTCAAGAGATTGAGCCTCCTCTTGAGGAATATCTGACAGTCGAACGAGGCTCGAGTCTAACCATTCCTGGTATGGCTGGTATTGCGATAGTGCCGCTTTGATCTCAGCATTCCGTAGCAGTACTCCATGCTCCAGGTCCACGGCGATCATTTCGCCGGGCCCCAATCGACCATTTTCAACCACCTCGTGTGGTTCACATGATATGACCCCTGCCTCAGATGCCAGGATTAGTAGCCCGTGAGATGTAAGGGTATAGCGTGCGGGACGTAGTCCGTTACGATCCAGGGCTGCCCCGACAAAATGACCATCACTAAAGGCCAGAGCAGCCGGGCCATCCCAGGGCTCGATCAGACCCGCATGATATTCGCACCAGGCACGCTGCGCACTGTCCAGTTCGGGATTGTGTTCCCAGGCCGGGGGAATGAGCATCTGCATGCTATGTAGCAGATCGCGCTCGGTAAGCGTAAGTAATTCCAACACATTATCCAATTGAGTGGAGTCACTTCCTCCTGGTTGGATGATCGGAAGGAGATCTTGAAACCTGCCAGTCCAACATGGAGAAAACAGCGCAGCCTCACGAGCCCGCATCCAGTTGCGATTTCCTTGTATAGTATTAATCTCACCATTGTGTGCCAGCAGCCGCATGGGCTGAGCTAACGACCACGATGGAAAGGTGTTGGTACTATAGCGCTGGTGAAAAATGGCAAATGCGCTCGCATAGCGAGGATCAGCCAGGTCAAGATAGAAGCGAGCCAATTCACTGGGAGCCAGTAGTCCTTTATGAACTACTGTAGTCCGGGAAAGCGAGACGATATAGAAATCATTAATGCCTGCCGTCTGCAGACGCTGCTCAATAAGGCGCCTTGCATGGTAAAGAACCCTATCATATTCTTCGGCGCTTAGTTGAGCGGGGCGCATAAGAAGCACCTGTGCGATACTGGGCGCAGTCGCACGGGCGCGGGCGCCAAGAAGAGAAAAATCAATGGGAGGAGTACGCCAACGTACCTTTTCTGCCTGCGGCCATGCGAGACCAACTTCGATGAGTACCTGCTCGATGAGCTGTCGACTTTGGATATAGTCAGCAGGTGAGCGGTCTTGTGACGGTAAAAAGAGCATACCAATGGCGAGGTCATCAGGATCAGGAACGGCAATTCCCTGTGTTCGTAGTTCCTCGCAGAGAAGTGCCCTGGGAATCTGGGTAAGCAAGCCTGCGCCATCACTCGTTTCGGCATCTGCATCTTGAGCGCCACGATGAGTAAGCCGGGTGAGGGCCTCAAGCGCGGTCAATACCAACTCATGGCTGGCATCGCCAGAAATCTGGGCCAGAAAGCCTGTGCCACAGGCGTCATGTTCCCAAACAGCGTCGTACAGGGGATATACATGGTCGACGATATGCTGCTGCATTGGTAGCCCTCCTGAAAAATATGATATAGGCGTTGCTAGGAGGCACCTGCGTTGGGCCAAATGGTTTTCGATGGCAGACATCGCTCATCGAAGTCATTGAGGAGATTGCTCAGTTCGTGTAAATGGTGGCTTCATTGGACCGGGGCATCCACATGGCATGCAATAGAACAAACAGCGTTCTATTCTTAGAGTATAACATACGAAAATGAGTTAGAGCAAGACGAGCACATGGTCCCCGACAATTAGTACCATTCTATGTGTAGTTCGTGACGACTCCCCACGGCTACAAGCCGGGGGCTTCTGGAATGACGCGGCCTGCTCGTCCACAGGCGTGAAGGGCATCAGTTAGTATATTGAGGCTCCCATTGTGGTCGCGGTGGATGACCAGACCGCATTGGGGGCACTCGTAGACCCGCACCGACAGGGGCATCGGCTGACGATACCCACACGCCGAACAGGTCTGGCTCGTATAGGCCGGGTTCACTCGCACCACTTGCCTCCCAGCTTCCTCCGCTTTGGCTTGCAAGTGCTTGAAGAACATTGACCACGAGGCATCGGCGATGGACTTCGCCAGGTTGGGATTCTTCACCATGTTGCGTACCACCAGCGCCTCGACCGCCAGAAAGCCAAAACGCCGGATGAGTTTGCTGACCTCCTGCTCGATGAACGTCTTGCGTCGGTTGGCTATGCGTTGGTGGATGCGCGCGACGACCTTACGCTTGAGCGCCCGCTCTTTCGTGCCTTTTGGGGCTTTGGCAAGCTTGCGTTGAGCACGGGCAAGCGCCGCCTCTTCTGCGCGGAAAAAGCGGGGATTGGCGATTTCTTCTCCGGTCGAGAGGTAGGCGAACGTTTTCAGACCCACATCAATGCCGACTTCCTCTTCTGAAACAGGCAGACCTTTCTCTTGCACCCCCTTCTCCGACAGTTCAATGCTGATACTGACGAACCAGTTTCCCGTTGGGGCCCGTTTAACAACGGCCGTTTTCGGTGTGCCTATGATCGCCCGATGCATGACCATCTTGACATGCCCTAATTTCGCAAGCACCAGTGTTCCCCGGTTCTTCTTGCCACCGTCCAGCACGTTGAAGCTATTGCCGTATTGTTTGAAGGTGAGCGAGTGATAGCGAAACCGGGATTTAAATCTGGGATAGCCTGGGTTTTCTCCTTCTTCAAGGCGTCGAAAAAAGGCGTCAAATGCCAGATCCACCCGTTTGACGACATCCTGGAGCACTTGAGATGGCACCTTGGCCAGTTCTGGGCGCACCTCTTTGCATCCAGGCAGTTCGCTACATTGATCCTCATAGGAGAGGGAGACGCCAGCCATGCGATTGGCGCTTTTGCGTTCATCCAGCGCGGCATTGTACACCTCACAGCACAACCCGAGCCATTCCTCCAGCGTTCGCGTTTGCTTGCGCGTCGGATACAGCCGGAACAGATACGTTTTGGTCGGCTTTTTGGCCGTTGTTGGCTTCTCTCGCTTAGACATGCTTCTGCTGCTCGCTGTACTGCTTGAGGATGCTCAGCGGAGCACCGCCGGTTGTGCCCACAAAATACGAGTTCGTCCACAGGGTTGGCAGTTTCCGTTTGAGCACCGGAAATTCCTGGCGCAGCAAACGAGAAGAACGCCCTTTGATCAATTTCACCAGCCGATGAATGCCAAACTGGGGATCGACACTCACCAGCAAGTGAACATGATCGGGCATGACTTCCAGTTCCTCGACCTCTGCCTGATGTTCCTGGCAAACTTGCCCGATGATTTCTTGCAAGCGAGTTTCGATGGCCTGCACCAGAACCCTCCTCCGCTATTTCGGACACCAAACCACATGGTAGTGGCAAGTGTAGCATACGTTCCGGTTGCTTTTGTAGGTCTCGATCATATGTTCCAGTATACGGCAGCATGCTATCTACTGTCAAGAGCAGACGTTCTTGACAGGCATTGCCCCGGTTCCCTTGCCCCAATAAAGGAACGCGCCTTTCATCCCCCTGGCTTAAGCACAGGGGCTTTCAGGCGCGGAGTTCGGTAAGCACTCTCGTCTAAACTTCAAATTTTTTGTCCTTCACACGAACCGAGCAGACGTCAAAGGCGATCAGATCAGACGGACAGTAGAGGCATGTTTTCCTAGAAAGGTTCCAAAGGAGACCTCGCCTCGCGCTTGCTGCACCACCTGGTGAATCCGCGGCGAAGCCAAAAAGCGCGAACGCAGCGTCTCATCCTTGATGCCCTCCGCCAGTTCCTGGATGATCGAGGCGGCCTCTGCAAAGGCGCTGTGTGCTTGCTCTTGCTCTCTCCTGGTCTCATACAAGCTTCCCAACGCCGCCTGGATCTGCCATCGTTCTCCCGGCAACCCAAGGTCAGCTGCCAACTGGTCTGCTTCACGCAAGTAGCCGATGGCCTGCTCGCTGTCCCTATCCCAGGCGGCCAGCAAAGCCCTCGACCGTAGGTAGGGAATGCGGAAGCGAGGGGAAGGCCCCAGGTGCTCCCCCAGTCGTTGTACCTCTTCTCGCGCTTGTCTCTCATTTCCCCCTCGCAGCAAAGCCTCCGTTTCATAGTAAGGGAAGAAATCCAGTAAGATCAAGGCCCCATCCTGGCTCTTGCGTAGGGCGATGGCCTGCTCGGCATAGCGGTAGGCTGCTTCCCACTCCCCTTCCAGGGCAGCGTTCATGCACAGCCGCGATAGGACGGGCAAGCGAAATGCTCCGTCGCCTGACTTCCCGGCAAGGGTTTCTGCCTCCTCGAGCGCTCTGTGTGCCTCTTCCGGTAGTTGCAAGAAGTGATACATACTTCCCTGGGCGAGGAGAAGGCTCTTGAAAAGTATCGTCACAGGACAGGTCCACGCCAGCGCGAGGGCGTCTTGCGTGAGCACGAGGGCCTCTTCATAGGCCCCCGCCTCCAGTAATGCATTCGTAAGGAAGAACGTACTGTTGACTCGTACCATGTCGTTCTTGATCTCTTTGGAGAGCGCCAGTGCCCTGCGGGCACTGCGAATGCTGTTGCGTACCTGCCCAGCATGCAGTTGTGCCATAGCTAGCACCCCCCAGCACAAGGCTTCGGTCGCGCGATACATCAAGGGTTGGGTGAGAGGAGTGCCAATGGTAAAGGAGTGAAGTGAAAGCTCCCACCAGGCGGTCTGCTCGCTACCCAGGGCGCCATACAGCGCCAGGGACGCTTCCAGAGTATGCATGGCCTCCTGAAAATCTCCTCTATGAAGATAGATCATTCCCAGTGAGGAGAGACTTCGCGCTTCCAGTTCTTTGTCATGTATTCCTCGTGCCAGTTCCAGTGCATGCGCTGCATGCGGCAAGGCTCGCGTCTGATCCTTCCACACAAGGGCTGTGATCTGGGCCTGGTTCCACTCCGTCTCCGCCAGCGCCCGCTGATCGTGACTGGTCTGCGCCATCTGCCAGGCTTCGTCAAGGAGTGCTTGCGCCTTGGGCTTGTCGAAGGACTGGTGCACCGCCAGGATTGCCAGGCGGTTGAGGGTCATGCAGACCAGCCTGGGCAGACGCTGCTGTTGCGCGTAGGCTAACAACTCTTCATAGGCCTCCTGGGCCTGCTCCCAGGCGTTGAGGAAGGAATAGGCTCGCCCCAGGGAGACGTAGAGGTGCTCGACCTCGGGAAAGTTGGCTGAATTGACCCGCGCCTGCTCAGCAAGGTCCTGGACATGAATAGTGGGCAGGCCCCTGGCTGGGAAGAGCTCCAGCATAGTCTGCTGCACCTGTTCATGGAACAAGGCACGTGCTTGTTCGTAGTGCCAGATGGCGTCTTCGACGGCAAAGATGGCCACCGCCTCATCGCCGGCCTGCACACTGTAGCGATAGGCGGCCTCGGCCTTTCCGGCCATGCGCGCATGATAGGCCAACTCGGCGCTCCGCGCTCCTGCTGTCTGCAGCAGGGTCAGGGCGTGCTGGTGCAAGAGGTGCCGCCGCGCCTCGCCCAGTTCGGTGTAGACCACATCGCGCATCAGCTGATGCGCGAAGCGATAGCGGCCTGGCTGGCCTGTTCCCTGTCTTCCGGCTGCCTCCTCGCGGAGCAGCCCACGCTTGACGGCCTCCTCCAGGGCCTCGAGGCCAACTTGCTCCTCCAGCTCGGCGAGCTGCCACAGGTGCTCCGCGCGCGCCTCTTTCCCCAGTACGGCACTGGCCATCACTAGCTGTCGAGCCACCGACGACAGCTTCGCCAGGCCTGCCTGGATCATCGCCCTGACCGAGGGCGGTAACAGCTCGTAGCTTGAGGGTCTCCAGCAGGTAAAACGGCTGCCCACCCGTCTGGGCAAACAGAAAGTCGCCTAGCCCGACCAGCGACCTCTGCGAGGCGGCTGGCTCTGCGAGGGTGCGCCGGGCAAGAGCGCGCTCACTCTTCCCCTCCGGAGGCCTTCTGCTAAGCGCTTCCTCCACGAGGAGGGCCTGAACGAGCTGGAGAGCCTCCGCATGGCTGAGTGGCTCCAGGGGAACCTGCGTAAGCGGCAGGTCCCGGCTCAGGTCGGCGAGCTGAGTGGAGAGCTGCGGGTTGAGATCCAGCCCTTCACTGCGCAGCGTACCCAGCAGCAGCACCCGCCTGCCATATTCCTTCCAGTGCCG
>WNFE01004729.1_pt1 | contig 10207 bp, 7 predicted proteins | sample 5400451 | NCBI WGS metagenome assembly WNFE01 (sample SAMN13153344, study PRJNA577476) | soil metagenome | isolation source: 200 cm saprolite under Douglas fir tree site 2 hole 2 | place: USA:California | collected 2015-04-18 | reverse complement strand
TGCACGAAGTCCGTACTCGCTTTTTTTCGAAAGCTTCATGGTCAGGTCGATCTAATTCCGAGTGAGTTAATCAAGAATTTGAACAATAGAGTACCGTGCCTGACCTCGTCAAGAGTCGATCTGAAAAATTTGAGCGGAATAATTCATGGAGCTGTGACCCCCGACGCCCAGCCACTCTGTAGATACAATGTGCCGCAACTTGTTGATCCTAGAGGGGTTGTACCTTGACAGGCTCTGCGCATTCCTGTTAGTTTCTTCGCTCATTTCAACGTGTCTAGCGCGAGAATTCAGACCTCCGTAACGACGACTGGACTGCTCGTGACCTTCCAGGATCTCATTCTCACGTTGCATCACTACTGGGCCGAACAAGGCTGCGTCATTCATCAACCCTATGATCTGGAAATGGGGGCAGGCACCTTTCATCCAGCCACATTCCTTAGGTCCCTCGGTCCAGAGCCCTGGCAGGCGGCCTATTCCCAACCATGCCGGCGTCCCACGGATGGACGATACGGCGAGAACCCGAATCGCATGCAGCACTACTATCAGTATCAGGTCGTGCTGAAGCCGGCGCCGGACAACATTCAAACGTTGTATCTGGAGAGCCTGGCTCAATTGGGGATTAACCCGAAGCAGCACGACATCCGGTTCATTCAGGACGACTGGGAGTCCCCCACGCTGGGCGCCTGGGGCCTGGGTTGGGAGGTGCGTCTCGATGGGATGGAGATCACCCAGTTCACCTACTTCCAAGAAATCGGCGGGATCGAGCTGAACCCCATTACCGTCGAAATCACGTACGGGACCGAACGCATCGCGATGTATCTTCAACAGGTGAATAACGTCTTTGACCTCGCCTGGAACGATTCAGTCACGTATCGAGATATTCATCACGAAACCGAAGTCCAATTCTCCACCTATAATTTCGAAGAAGGTGATGTGGCGATGCTGATGGCCACATTTCAATCGTTCGAGGGAGAATGCAAGCGGCTATTGGCGAATCGCGACAAGCGGTTGACGCTCCCCGCCTACGAGTTCTGTATCAAGTCTTCGCACCTCTTCAATCTGCTCGATGCCCGCGGGGCGATCAGCGTGGCAGAGCGCACGGGATATATCGCTAGGGTCCGCGCCCTTGCCCGTCAATGTGCTGAACGCTACATCGAGGAGCGGGCAGCAATGGGGCATCCGCTGCTCAATCGCGGAAGGGGGCGTGATGGAGCGAAGTTACCAGGTAAGCGTTCCAAAGCTGTGGCCCGCCGCTCATAGAACCGCAGAAGGATCCATGCCAAAGACTCAGAAACCTCGTCGTCCCGCTCCTCCTGCGAAGAAGGGGAGGCGCCCTTCCCCAGTGACCGCTACCGAGTTGTTGCTCGAGATCGGTGTCGAAGAACTTCCCTACCAGTTCATCGCTCCCGCCCTGGCTGTCCTCAAAGATTCGGCTGAGCAGATGTTGAAAGACCAACGTCTTTCGTTTCAATCCGCCCGTACTCTGGGAACTCCACGGCGGTTGACCCTGGTGGTTGAGGGCCTCGCGACCCAGCAAACCTCTATGGTGAAGGAAGCGATGGGGCCTTCCAAAGCGGTGGCATTCGATCAGGCTGGCCAGCCGACCAGAGCGGCGACGGGATTTGCCTCAGGGCAAGGAGTTGCCGTCCAAGATCTGGAGATTCGCCGGACTCCGAAGGGGGAGTATCTGTTTGCGGTGAAGCAGGAACAGGGGCGGCCCGCCAACGTGGTTCTGAAACCACTCCTCCTGCAGCTGATCGCGAAACTCTCTTTTCCAAAAGCGATGAAGTGGAATAGCACCGGCATGTGGTTCGCGCGACCGGTGCGGTGGCTGGTGGCGCTGTACGGAGGGGCCAATCTTCCGATCGAAGCCGCTGGGATTACCGCCGGCAACCGAACGAAAGGCCATCGCGTGTTAGGGAGTGCGAAAGGCATTGCGGTTCGAGACTCCGAGTCCTATCTGAAGGGGCTTGAACGTCAGGGGGTCATTCCGGATCCGCAGCGCCGCCGCCACATGATCGAAGAACAGATCGCGGCCCTGTGCAAGGAAACCGGGTTCACGTTGAATGTAGACGGAGACTTGCTGGATCAGGCAGTCTATACGACCGAGTGCCCCAATGCAATTATCGGATCCTTCAAGCCGGCCTACCTGGATGTGCCTCAAGAGATATTGATTACCTCCATGAAAGAACATCAGGGGTTCTTCTCTTTGAGGCACAAAGAGAGCGGGAAGCTCGTTCCCCATTTCATTGCGGTGTCGAACATTCGAGCCAAAGATATGGGATTGATTCGCGAAGGCAACGAGCGGGTCCTGGCTGCGCGTCTAGCCGATGCGAAGTTCTTTTTTGACGAAGACCGGAAGGTCAAGCTCGAGAAACGTGTGACGAAACTTGCCGGTGTCACGTTCCACCAGAAGCTCGGGACTATGGGAGAAAAACAGCAACGGGTCAGGAAGCTGGCCGGTTTCATCGCCTCGAGACTGCGCCCTCATGACGGCGAATTGAAACGGGCTTGCGAGAGGGCAGCGGATCTATGTAAGGCTGATCTCCTCACTGGTGTGGTCGCTGAGTTTCCGGAACTGCAGGGTATCATGGGGGGCGAGTACGCGAAACATGACGGTGAATCGGAGGCGGTCAGTCAGGCCATCAGGGAGCAATATCTGCCGCGAGCGATCGAAGGTGAATTGCCCAGGACCCTCGTTGGTCAGGTGCTGTCGTTGGCCGACCGGCTGGATTCGATGGCGGCGTTCTTCCACGTGGGGCTCGTGCCGACCGGATCGGAAGACCCCTTTGCTCTGCGCAGGAATGCCACGGCCATCGTCCGGATTATTCTTGAGGGAAACCTCCGCATCAACTTGGGGCGCTACATTGATAATGCGAGAAACCTGGTAATCGGCGATGGTTTCAAGGGGGTTCCAGATTCCGAGCAGGAGGGACGGCGCCAGATGACGGAATTCATTTTTGAGCGGGTTCGTCACTATGGCAGGATCGTTCATGCCTTACGAGATGACGTCATCGAAGCGGTGCTCAAGCCGGCCCATGACAAGACGCTGGATCTCGTTGATCTTGTTCTGAGAATGAAGGCGCTTGAATCCGTGACAACGAAGCCGGAATTCGATCCGTTGATCGTTGGCTTCAAGCGGGCGCACCGGCTCGTCGAGAAAGAGCAGTGGGAGCGCAAGCCGATCGACAAGGCGAGGTTCGAACATCCCACGGAGTCGGCGCTCTACCAGGCCACGGCGAAAGAACGGGAGAAGATGATGTCTGCGATGACCCGTGGGGAGTATGGTCAGGCCCTGGACGCGCTGGTGCGTCTGAAGCCTGCCATCGATGCGTTCTTTGCAGCGGTCATGGTGAATGCGGAGGATCCGGCCGTCCGGAGTAACCGGTTGTCGCTGCTCCAGGAAGTGGATGACTTCTTTAACTCATTCGCGGACTTTTCGCAGATTGTGGTACAAGGGGGGTAGAGACAGATGGTCAGGTGAGTCCCCCGTGCTCGCGCAACGCGCGCCCTGAGAAAGGCCTCGTTGGACGCGCGCAGTTGGGGACTCATCCTGACCATCTGTTCGGCAGAGAGACGAGTCGGGTGAAAGCCATGGATCAATCATTGTCAGACGATCAACGTCGGGCGAGGAAAGTCCGTCGGTTCACCATCGGCGTGTCTCTCGCCATGATAATTCTTTGCAACGCGATCGTTTTGGTGGGGTTATGGGCCAGTGGGATAAACCTCGATGAACTGGTAACGACCCCCGATGTATTCAACTCCAAACAAGATATTTGTCTCCGGCTCGGCTGGCAGTCCGTTACGGGAGCGGCGGACCCGGTACCTCTCTGCTCGGAGTGGATCAATCTATCCGATCCGTCCGGCAAGACTCATCAGATTCAACGGGAGATCAAGCTTCGGCATGGGCCTGACGGGCAGTATTATGTGGATCAGGGGGGTCACGCCGACTATCGGTTGCTGATATTGGTGCTGGCTGTCGTGGCAGTCATTGCCTTCGGGCTGGTGGCGAAGTGGTATCTGGTCGGCCGGTATCGTCTGCGTCTTGAATCCGCCGCCGGCCACGGGGCATCACTCGTCCATTGAATTGAACTGAAGTCAACGCGAAGGAGAGGGCAGCGTGGCAAAGAAATATGTGTACTACTTTGGTGACGGCTTGGCCGAAGGGACCTCCAATATGAAAGAGCTCCTCGGCGGGAAGGGCGCCGGACTTGCCGAAATGACGAATCTCGGCATCTCGGTTCCGCCCGGCTTCACGATTTCCACCGAGGCCTGCGCCGAATATTACAAGAACGGGAAACAGTATCCTACCGGCATGTGGGACGCCGCGTTGAAATCGCTCAAGCGGGTCGAGCGGTCGATGGGCATGGGGTTCGGCGATCCTGAGCGGCCGTTGCTGGTCTCGGTCCGGTCCGGTGCCCGAGCCTCGATGCCGGGCATGATGGACACGGTGCTGAATGTCGGTCTGACGACCAAGACGGTCGAGGGGCTGGCGGCAAAAACACGCAACGATCGTTTTGCCCAGGACAGCTATCGGCGATTTGTGTCCATGTACGGCAGCATCGTCATGGGCGTGCCGCGCGAACATTTCGAAGCGATCCTCAAGCAGAAGAAAGCCGAGGTGGGCGTGGCGCACGAGACCCATTTCGATGCGCGACATCTCCGGGAATTGGTTGCCAGCTTTAAGGCACTCATCAAGGAAGAGACCAAGAAAGAGTTCCCCGATGAGCCGCTCGAACAGCTTCGCTTGGCCGTCAACGCCGTCTTTTCCTCCTGGTTCGGCGCGCGGGCCGTCACCTATCGGCGCCTCTATGGGATTCCCGACTCGTGGGGCACGGCCATCAATGTGGTGGCGATGGTGTTCGGCAACATGGGGGAAACGAGCGGCACTGGTGTGGCGTTCACGCGCGATCCTGCCTCCGGCGACAAGAGTTTTTTCGGCGAATGTTTGATGAATGCCCAAGGCGAGGATGTCGTGGCCGGCATCAGGACTCCGCTTCCGGTGAATGCGCTCGCCAAGAATGTGCCGGAGGCCTACAAGGAACTGGAGCACACCTACAAGAAGCTCGAAAAACATTACCGGGATATGCTCGATTTGGAATTTACGATCCAAGAGGGCAAGCTCTACATGCTGCAAACTCGGGTCGGCAAACGGACCGGTATTGCCGCCGTGAAGATTGCGGTCGACATGGTCAGAGAAGGGCTCATTTCGAAGCAGGAAGCGGTGCAGCGGATCCGACCGGAGCAATTGGCGCAATATCTCTATCCGATTTTCGACACGAAAGAAGAGTCGAAGTCCAATCCGCTTGGGAAAGGGCTTCCGGCCGGTCCTGGCGCGGCAGCCGGGAAGATCGCCCTCACTCCCGATCGGGCCGTGACGATGAAAGTGGCAGGTACCCGCGTGGTGTTGGTCAGACAGGAAACGAGCCCGGACGATATTCATGGGATGAATGCCGCGGCAGGATTCTTGACGGCCCGTGGCGGGATGACATCTCATGCTGCGGTGGTCGCCCGGCAAATGGGCAAGGTCTGCGTGGCCGGCTGCGAAGCGGTGGAAGTGCTGGACGGCCAGTCCGTTCGCATCGGGGCCAAAGTGTTTCGTGAGGGAGACTATCTTTCGATCAACGGTTCGACCGGCAATGTGTACGAGGGGGACCTTCCCGTCGTCGAATCTGAAATCATTCAAGTTATCCAGGGCAAGTTGGATGGGAAGAAGTCGGACAAGTACCAACGCTTCGTGGTGATTTTGTCATGGGCCGACCGCGTGCGGACGCTTCGCGTCCGCGCCAATGCGGACGTGCCGGACCAGGCGAAAATTGCGCGCGGCTTCGGTGCGGAAGGGATTGGACTCTGTCGGACGGAGCATATGTTCTTCGCCGAGGATCGCATCCCGATTATGCAGAAGATGATCTTGGCGCGGACCAAAGAGGAGCGGGAAAAGTTTCTCGATCAGCTCTTGCCGCTGCAAAAAAAGGATTTCATCGGACTCTATCGCGAGATGGCGGGCTATCCGGTTACCATTCGTCTGCTCGATCCGCCGTTGCACGAATTTCTGCCGAAGCGTGAAGACCTGATGGTGGAGATTGCGCAGCTGGAACTGACCGGGCGCGACGGAGCCAGGCTCGAAGAAACGCGTCGGTTGCTGACCCGCGTCGAGGAACTCCACGAGTTCAATCCCATGCTCGGGTTACGCGGGTGCCGCCTCGGAATTACGATGCCGGAGATTACCCGCATGCAGGCGCGGGCGATCATGGAGGCCGCGTGCGAGCTGGCCAAGGAAGGGAAGAAGATTGTCCCGGAGATCATGATTCCGTTGGTGGGGATGGTCTCGGAAATGAAGGCGCAGAAAGATTTGATCCGCGAGGTAGCGCAGGAGACGATGAAGCGGTACAACGTGAAGCTCTCCTATCTCGTGGGCACGATGATCGAACTGCCGCGTGCCGCCGTGACGGCTGATCGCATTGCGACAGAAGCGGAGTTCTTTTCATTCGGGACGAACGACCTCACCCAAACCACGTTTGGTTTCTCCCGCGACGATGCGGCGAAGTTCATCGATTTTTATCGAACTGCCAACATTCTGGACGCAGATCCCTTCGCAGTGCTCGATCGAGAAGGGGTGGGGGCCTTGATGAAGCAGGCCATCGCGGGAGGTCGGAAAACCTGTCCTGGGATTAAGCTCGGCATTTGCGGTGAGCACGGCGGCGATCCCAGTTCCGTAGAGTTCTGCCATGAACTCGGATTGGACTACGTGAGCTGCTCGCCCTATCGTGTCCCCATTGCGCGGCTTGCGGCGGCCCATGCGGCGTTGGCCGAAGCCGGATCGAGCAGTTCCCGTCCCATGCCCAAGGTTTCAGGGTCGCGTGCGAAGGCGAAGAAGGCAACGATGAAGACCACGAAGACGAAGTCGGTTCCGCGGCCTCGCAGCCGATCGCGCGTCACGCGCAAGAAACGGTGACCGCCGCCACACCGCACCCCCACTTCATGACCCTGGCCCTTCATCTCGCGGCGAAGGGCCGGGGCAAGACCAGCCCGAATCCCATGGTCGGTGCCCTTGTGGTCAAGAACGGGCGCATCGTGGGCCGCGGGTATCACCACGGTCCTGGGCAACCTCACGCAGAAATTCTTGCGCTCATGCAAGCGGGGCCACGCGCCAACGGCGCGACCCTCTACGTCACGCTCGAACCCTGCTGCCATCTCCTCAAACGAACCCCACCGTGCGTGCCGACAGTCATTCAATCGGGTGTGCGACAGGTGGTGGTAGCGATGGCTGACCCCAATCCCTCGGTCAAAGGTCGAGGGATTGTTGCCTTGCGCCGGGCCGGGATCACGGTGACGACGGCAGTCGCACAAAAGGAAGCGGCGCAGTTGAATCGCACCTATCTCCACTGGGTGACGACCGGCCGACCCTACGTGATCCTGAAAGCCGGGATGACGTTGGATGGAAAGGTGGCGACGGCGAAGGGGGAGTCTCGATGGATTACGGGTCCGCGCGCGCGCCAGGACGCACATCGACTCCGGAGTCAGACGGATGCTGTGGTCGTCGGGGTCGGCACCGTGCTCAAGGACAATCCCACGCTGACGGCTCGACTGTCCGATCGCCCACTCAAGCTGGCACCGCAGCAACCGTTGCGTGTCGTGCTCGATAGCCGACTCAGGACGCCACCGACGGCGACGGTCTGTGCCAAGCAGGACCGAGCGAAGACGTTGATCGTGACCACGAATCGTGCATCCCGGTCACGCCGCCGTCTATTTGAACGGGCAGGGGTGGAGGTCGTGTCCCTCTCGACAAAGAATGGGCGTGTCTCGTTTCCAGCCCTGCTGACGATGCTGGGCAAGCGCGGGATCACGTCCGTGCTCATCGAGGGAGGCAGCACCGTCAATGCCGCAGCATTACGTGAGAAACTCGTCAATCACGTCGTGCTCTATCTCGCTCCTACTCTTATGGGAGGGCAGGATGCCAAGGCTGTGATCGGCGACCGTAGCCCGAATCGCTTAGCCCAGGCAATCTCATTGCACCACGTCACGGTTCGCCGCATCGGGAAGGATTTGGTCGTGGAAGGAGATCTGTGACGCGCAGGCTCCTCTCCGGCGTCCTTGTCATGATCCTTGCGGGATTTGCCGATTGTGGAATGGATGCGGCCGCTGTAGTCCCCTCTGCTGAGATGAAGACGCAGGTCTTCCGCTACCTGGACAGCACGGATACGGACGAGGCAGCTCGTACTCTTCAGGCAATGCTGTCTGATCCAAATGTCACGATCGACCAGGTGATACGGATCATTCAAACCGAGCGGGACTATGCCCCGCAGCCGACCGGAACCATTCCCGACGAGCGAGTCGATGTGCAGGGACGTGCTTATCATCTGGCGCTCTCCGTTCCCCTGACCTATCAGCCGGCGAAGGGCTATGGACTGGTCGTCTGCCTGCATGGCGCGGGATTTACCGGTGAGGCCTACCTCGAACGCTGGCAGACTCGATTGGGGGAGGACTATGTCTTGGCCTGTCCGACTATCCCAATGGGCGCCTGGTTTACGAGAGGCGCGGAGGAGCTGGTGCTGGCGACGATTCGTTCCGTGCAACGGCGTTACCACATCGATCCTGACCGGATCTTTCTCACCGGCATGTCCAACGGCGGGATCGGCGCCTGGGTGATCGGCATGCACCATGCGCCCCAGTTCGCCGGCATTGCTCCCATGGCCAGTGGCCTCGACGATGTGCTGATGCCGTTCCTGGCCAACCTGCGCTCCACGCCAATCTACATCATTCACGGAGCCAAGGATCAGGTGATGCCGGTGGAACTCAGCCGCACCATTACGAAAGAATTGACCAGGCTGGGCTATCCCTTTGTCTATCGAGAACATGATCGCGAGCATCCCATGGCGGGCGGGCACTACTTCCCCAGAGAGGAATTGCCTGAGCTGGTGACCTGGCTCAACGCCCAACGGCGCAATCCCTTGCCGACGAGCGTGACGGTGGTGCGTGACGCGAGTCACTTTCAACCGTTTGAATGGGTGCGCATCGATGCGACCGATCCCATTGCCGCGTTCTCCGAAGATCTGATCAGCAAGCGAGACGACCTGATCACGCGGCGAGAATATGCGAGACTGGACGCCTCCATCGTGGCGCCGAATCGCATTGAAGTCCAAGCCGACCGGGTCCAACGCTACAGCCTCTTCCTGAACGAACAACTCATCGACTCTTCCAAACCGCTCGTCGTGCTCACCAATGGGCAGGTATCCTTCGAAGGTCTCGTGACTCCGTCGCTTGAGATCTTGCTGCGGCAGGCGCGCCTGCGACAAGATTCCCGGCAACTCTTTCCCATACATCTCGCCATCCAGGTTCGAAAGCAGCCGTGATGATCCCCAGATCGTTGTGTTCGCGAAGGGCTGGCTCGCTGACTTTGATCGTCGTGATCGGGCTGAGTACGACCATCCACTCAAGCCAGGCCCGATCGGAGACCTGCTCATTGTCATCCCAGCATGCAGGGGTAGCCTTTCCGATTGAAAAGGTCGATCCCGACTGGGCCTGCCGGTTGCAAGCGATTGTCGGGAACTACACTACAGCCGACAAGGTCGGCCCAATCCGAACCGGTTTGCCAGAATCGCTGTATCGTAACCTGCTGGATCGTCCGCCTCTGGCAGCGGCCTTGATCAATCGCCTGGACCTTGGTTTGTATAAATCGGAGGCGAGAGGCCCAGGCCGCTTCTGGGGCCACGATGGCGAGGGGACTGAGGGGATCGTGCAACTTGTCTACCAGGACCGCACCTCCCGGATTTACTATCTCGAAGGATCGCACGACAGCCGGTTGCTACCGCACATGACTGGAAAGGCGGTCGTGTTTCTGAGGATGAATTCTGTGAAGGACGCCAATGGGATGGAAGCGATGGACAGTACCATGGTCTCCTACACTAAGTTGGACAATCGTATCCTCTCAGGATTGGTCTCCTTGTTGCGCCCGCTTATCGGGGGGACCGTGACACGAAAGTTGGGCAAAGGGGTGGAAACGGTCAATCGATTGAGTCAGCTCATGCGGCAACATCCCGACCGTGTTCTGTTTGAAGCCATGGACCCGCCTGCCTTACCGGATGAGGACGTCGCCTTCTTGAAACACGCGCTGGAGAATCTGCCGCGTCCCAGCAGCACGACCCAATCCAGGACGATTTCACCATGACGACGTCGCGCAGCTTTACGTTGCTCTGCACCGTCGGCG
>WNFE01006579.1_pt1 | contig 10208 bp, 10 predicted proteins | sample 5400451 | NCBI WGS metagenome assembly WNFE01 (sample SAMN13153344, study PRJNA577476) | soil metagenome | isolation source: 200 cm saprolite under Douglas fir tree site 2 hole 2 | place: USA:California | collected 2015-04-18 | reverse complement strand
CGAGCACGTCGATGCCCTGCGCGACACCGTGCAAAGCTTCACCGCCGACCGGATCGCGCCGCGGGCCGACGCGATCGACCGCACCAACAAGTTTCCGCGCGATCTGTGGCCCGAGCTCGGCCGGCTGGGCTTGCTCGGGATCACGGTCGAGGAGGAATACGGCGGCGCCGGGATGGGCTATCTCGAGCATTGCGTCGCCATGGAGGAGATCTCGCGCGGCTCGGCCGCGGTCGGATTGTCCTACGGGTCGGACTCCAACCTCTGCGTCAACCAGCTGCGGCGCAACGGAACCGAGCCGCAGAAGCGGCGCTACCTTCCCAAGCTGATCTCGGGCGAGCACGTCGGGGCGCTGGCGATGTCGGAGCCGGGCGCCGGGTCCGACGTCGTCGGCATGCGCACCCGCGCGGAACGCCGCGGCGACCGCTATGTGCTCAACGGCTCGAAAATGTGGATCACCAACGGGCCCGAGGCCGAGACCCTCGTGGTCTACGCCAAGACCGACCCGAGCGCGGGCGCGCGCGGCATCAGCGCCTTCATCATCGAGAAGGGCTTTGCGGGGTTCTCCACCGCGCAAAAGCTCGACAAGCTCGGGATGCGCGGATCGGACACTTGCGAGCTGGTGTTCCAGGATTGCGAGGTGCCCGAAGAGAACGTGCTCGGCAAGGTCAACGACGGCGTCAAGGTGCTGATGTCGGGCCTCGATTACGAGCGCGCGGTGCTCGCCGCCGGGCCGCTCGGCATCATGCAGGCGTGCATGGACGCGGTGCTGCCCTATGTGCACGAGCGCAAGCAGTTCGGCGAGCCGATCGGCAGCTTCCAGATCATGCAGGCCAAGCTCGCCGACATGTATGTGACGATGAACGCCGCCAAGGCCTACGTCTATTCGGTGGCGCGCGCCTGCGACCGCGGCGAAACCACGCGCGAGGACGCCGCCGGCGCCATCCTGTTCGCGGCCGAGAAGGCGACCGCCATCGCGCTCGACGCGATCCAATGCCTCGGCGGCAACGGCTACATCAACGACTATCCGACCGGGCGGCTGCTGCGTGACGCCAAGCTCTACGAGATCGGCGCCGGCACGAGCGAGATCCGCCGCATGCTGATCGGGCGGGAGCTGTTCGAGAAGACGAAGTGAATAGCGAAAGCGCGCTGGTCCTGTTCTCCGGCGGGCAGGATTCGACCGTCTGCCTGGTATGGGCGCTCGAGCGCTTTTCCCGCGTAGAGACGATCGGCTTCGATTACGGCCAGCGCCATGCGGTCGAGCTCAGCGTTCGGCCAAAGATCCGGGAACGTATCGCGGCGCTCGATGCGGGCTGGGCAGGCCGCCTCGGCGAGGACCGTCTCGTGCGCATCGAGGCGCTTGCGGCCATTTCCGAGACGGCGCTGACCCGCGATACCGCGATCGCCATCGCGGACAGCGGGTTGCCCACCACCTTCGTGCCCGGCCGCAACCTGATCTTCTTCGCCTTTGCGGGCGCGCTCGCCTACCGGCGCGGCGCCAAACACCTCGTCGCCGGCATGTGCGAGACCGATTACTCCGGCTATCCGGATTGCCGCGACGACACCGTCAAGGCGATGCAGCTCGCGCTCAATCTCGGCATGGAGCGCCGGTTCGTCCTGCACACGCCGTTGATGTGGATCGACAAGACGGGAACCTTCGCGCTCGCCCAAGAACTCGGCGGGGATGCGCTGGTCGATTTGCTGGTCGAGGAGACCCACAGCTGCTATCGCGGCGAACGCACCAGGCGTCACGTCTGGGGGTTCGGCTGCGGGGAATGTCCGGCCTGCAAACTTCGCGCCGACGGCTTTGCGCGATGGATGGCAACGCGAGCGTCCCGCCCATGAACCTCGAGAACCGACGCCGGCGCGAAGGTCTGGTTTTCCTGGTCCTGTTCGGGCTGACCATCCCGGCGGCGAATTGGCTGATCGGCAACGTGGGCGTGATCTGCGTGCCTGCAGGTCCGTGCCTCATTGCGGTGGCGCCGGGAATCATGGCGCCCTCCGGCGTGCTGATGATCGGCATCGCGCTCGTGCTGCGCGACCTGGTGCAGCGGCGGCTGGGCCTCGGCGTCTCGGCGCTCGCGGTGTTGGCCGGTGCGGCGCTTTCCGCGCTGCTTGCGCCGCCGTCGCTCGTCCTGGCGTCCGCGGTCGCGTTCCTGCTCTCGGAGTTCGCCGATCTCGCCGTCTACACGCCGCTGGCGCGGCGGCGGCTCGTTGCCGCCGTCGTGGCATCGAGCCTGGTCGGGCTCGTCGTCGATTCCATGGTCTTCCTCTGGCTCGCCTTCGGCTCGCTGGAATTCCTGCCCGGCCAGATCGTCGGCAAGGCCTGGATGGTGCTGGCCTCGATCCCGCTCATCGCCTTGCTCCGCCGCCGCGACGAGAGGCTCGGGCTGCGGCCGGCGTGAGCGCTCCGCCCTCGACTTGGCCGCGCCCCGGGCTATGGTTGGACACCTTCATCAACAGCGGAACTGCGATGCTCTCCCCCGATCTCGTCGCCATCCTGCGTTCGGTTTCCACCGCCACCATCACCACCATCCTGCTCAAGAAGGGCGTGCGCCGGACCTGGATGCATGGACCCAAGCCGCTTGAGACCGGGTATGCGCGCGCTGTCGGTCCGGCGTTCACATTGCGCTTCGTGCCCGCCCGGGAAGACCTCGCCACGCCGGAAAGCTGGGCGAGCCCGCGCTCGACCCGCGGCGCCATCGAGGACATGCCCGAGGGCGTGATCGCGGTCGCCGATGCGATGGGCGTGACGGACGCCGGGATCTTCGGCGACATCTTGACCGCGCGCATGCGCAAGCGCGGGGTTGCCGCGCTCGTCACCGACGGGGTCATGCGCGACGTGGCCGGCGTGCTCGGCACCAGGCTGCCGGTGTGGAGCGCGGGGGTCGCGGCACCGGCTTCCGTCGGTGGGCTGACGTTCGTCGGCTGGCAGGAGCCGATCGGCTGCGGCGGTGTCGCCGTGTTCCCGAACGACGTGATCGTGGCCGACGACGACGGCGCCGTGGTGATCCCCGCGGCCCTCGTCGAGCCGGTGGCCAAGGAGGGCCCGGAGCAGGAGCGCTTCGAAGCCTGGGTCGTCAACGAGGTCGAGAACGGCGCAAGGCTTCCCGGGCTCTATCCGCCCAACGAAGCCACGAGAGCGCGGTACGAGAAGGAACGGAGATAGCGCGAGCCGGATCGGGATAACAAATTTGGGCTCGTCGTCCCCGCGAAAGCGGGGACCTATGACCACAGTGCGTGCACATTCGGGAAGAGCGGTGGTCATAGGTCCCGGCTCGCGGCCGCTGCGCGGCCGGGCCGGGACGACAAACGTTGGGTCTGCGGTCCGCCGATGTTCTTCGTCGTCTCGAAAGTGCTCGGCTTCCTCACCTGGCCGTCCAATCTGCTGATGGTGCTCGGCTTTGCCGGCGCGCTGCTGCTCGCGACCCGCTTCGCGCGCGCCGGACTGCAATGTCTGTTGGCGAGCCTGCTGCTGCTGGCGATCTGCGGGCTTTCGCCGCTCGGCAATGCGCTGATGCTGCCGCTCGAGCAGCGTTTTCCGCCGTGGAATCCCGCGCGCGGCCCGCCTGACGGCATCGTCGTGCTCGGCGGGGCGTTCGATACCAATGTGGCGCCGGCGCGCGGGGAGATCTCGCTCAACGAGGCGGCCGAGCGCATGACCAGCGCGGTCGAGCTCGCGCGCAAGTATCCGAACGCGCGCATGGTGTTTTCGGGCGGCAGCGGGCAGATCGTCCACGGCGGCAGCACGGAAGCCGCGCTGGCCGTCCGGCTGTTTGAAAACCTCGGCGTTCCGACGGGCCGGCTCGTCACCGAGGATCGCTCGCGCGATACCGACGAGAACGCGAAATTCAGCAAGGCCATTGCCGATCCCAAGCCCGGCGAGCGCTGGCTGCTGGTGACTTCGGGCCACCATATGCCGCGCGCGGTCGGAGCGTTCCGGCGCGCAGGGTTCGAAGTCGAGGCCTATCCGGTCGACTGGCGCACGCGCGGGCCGGAAGATCTCGCCCGCCCGTTCCGGATCGCGAGCGACGGCCTCAAGCGCACCGACACCGCCGTGCACGAGTGGGTGGGCCTGATGGTCTATTGGCTCAGCGGCCGCAGCTCGGAGCTGTTTCCCGCACCGCGCTAGGGGTCGGCAGGATGGGTTGAGCCAGCGGAAACCCGTCATTTGCCGCGTTGGGTTTCGAGGTGCTCAACCCGTCCTACAGGTGCTACAAATGTACAAGAGCGAGGTTGCCATGGCACAGAATATCACCAAAGGATACCGGGCGCTGGTCGATGCCGCGCAACGCGAGATCGAGACGCTCGGCATCGAGGACGCGATCAAGCTCTACGGCCGCGACGACGTCGTGTTCGTCGACCTGCGCGACATCCGCGAGCTCAACCGCGACGGCCGCATTCCCGGCGCCTTCCATTGCCCGCGCGGCATGCTGGAATTCTGGGTCGATCCGCAGAGCCCGTACCACAAGCCGGTGTTCGCCGAGGACAAGCGCTTTCTGTTCTTCTGCAACGGCGGCTGGCGCTCGGCGCTGGCGACGCAGACCGCGCAAACCATGGGTCTCAAGCCGGTGGCGCATATCGCCGGCGGGTTCGGCGCGTGGAAGAAGGCGGGCGGCCCGGTCGAGGCACCGGACACGACGAAGCCCTGAGCCGCCGCAAATATTCCGCGCGCTGATGGGTTCGATCGCAACGATTGGTTTGTGTTTCGCCCCGCTCCGGTGATGTCATCGCGCGTAATCGGCGGTGGCGTGAGGACAGCGTGAAACTCATCATCGGCAACAAGAACTATTCGTCGTGGTCGTTGCGGCCATGGATCGCCATGAAGGTCGCCGGCATTGCGTTCGCCGAACAGGTGATCTCGTTGAACGACCCGCAATTCAAGCGGACCGTCATGGCAATCTCGCCGGCCGGAAAGGTGCCGGCGCTCGCCGACGGCGAGGTCCACGTCTGGGAATCGCTGGCGATTCTCGAATATCTCGCGGAGAAATTCCCGGATGCGAAGCTCTGGCCCGCCGATCCCCAGGCGCGCGCCCATGCCCGCGCGATTTCCGCCGAGATGCACGCCGGGTTCGTGCCGCTGCGCCGCGAATGCCCGATGAATTTCTGGCGCCCGGCGAAGAAGCGCGAGCTCGGCCCGGACGCCGCCGCGAACGTCAAGCGCATCGACGCGATGTGGACCGATTGCCGGTCCCGGTTCGGCGCGGGCGGGGAGTTCCTGTTCGGCGCATTCGGGGCCGCGGACGCCATGTACGCGCCGGTGGTGGGACGCTTTGCGACCTATGCGGTCGACGTCGGGCCGAGTTCGCGGGCCTATATGGAAGCGGTAATGGGGCTCGCCGCCTGGCAGGAATGGAAGGCGGCAGCGGTGAAGGAGCCCTGGGTTCTGCCCGACGATGAGCCCGACTGGCCGGTCGTGCTCAAGGCCTGACCGGGCCGCAAGCCTCGTCGCTCGTCGTCCCGGCCAAGGCCGCGCAGCGGCCGCGAGCCGGGATCCATGGCCACGGCCCTATCAAATCCGATGGATCGGTGGTCATGGGTCCCCGCTTGCGCGGGGACGACCACGCGGAGTCGAATAACCCAGGCGCGGCAAAAAGAACCGTTGCGTCCGGGCCCAAAAATCTCCACAAATCCGCACCGATTTCGTCGCCTCCGGGGAAAATACAGCCGCCGTCCCCTCAGCGCCCGCGCGGGGCGCGTCCAGGGATGGGGGCGGCTTTCTGGCGGAATACCAATCAGCTGCGCGGAGATCTTCCATGCGAGCCTTATCTCTCGCCATCCTGGCCGTTGCTACGGCTCTTCTTGCGCCCTCGGCCCGGGCCCAAGAGGTGCCCAAAGACGTCAAGGGCGTTTACCTGCTCACGGACTATCCGGCGGTAACGGTCCGCCCGGGCACGACGTCGACGATCAGCTTGCGCCTGCAGAACTACGGCCAGGCGCCGGACCGGCTCGCGCTCTCGGTCAACGGCGTGCCGTCGGGATGGACCGCGACCCTGCTCGGCGGCGGCCAGCCGGTCGCGGCGGCGATGCCGGCGACCAACGCCAGCGTATCGCTGCAGCTTCGGCTCGACGTGCCGGCGAGCGCCCCGATCGGCACCCAGACGCTCACCGTCAATGCGGAAGGGCAGGGCACGAAGATCAGCCTGCCGGTCGCCGTGACGCTCGCCAAAGACTTGCCGGCGAAGCTCTCGCTCGATCCGAAGCTGCCGTCGCTGCGGGGCAGCGCAAAAACCAGCTTCGAGTACCAGGTCACGATCAAGAACGACAGCGGCAAGAACCTGCTGGTGAGCTTGGCCGCGCAGGGGCCGCCGAATTTCGACACCTCGTTCACGGAAGCCTACGGCTCCCAGGAGCTCAGCTCGATCCCGGTCGAAGCCGGGCAATCCAAGGACGTGAAACTCAAGGTGCGGCCGCCGAGCACGGTGGGGGCGGGGCGCTATCCGGTCACCATGCGCGTATCGGCCGAGGACGCCACGGCGCAGACCCAGGTCGAGCTCGACATCACCGGCCAGCCGCGGCTCTCGCTCTCGGGTCGCGAGGGCCGGATGAGTGCGGAGGCGACCGCCGGCAAGGAGACGTCGATCCCGGTGGTGGTCACCAACACCGGCACCGCGCCGGCCGAGGAGGTCGAGCTTTCCGGATCGGGGCCGAGCGGGTGGAAGATCAGCTTCGAGCCGAAAACGATCGACCGCCTGGCGCCGGAACAGAACCGTGAGGTACAGGCGCTGGTGACGCCGACCGAGAAGGCGATCGCCGGCGATTACGTCGCCAGCTTGCGCGCCTCCTCGCGCGGCGAGAACACCTCGGGCCAGTTCCGGATCACGGTCGCGACCTCGACGGTGTGGGGCGCCGCGGGAGTGGGCATCATTGCCATCGCGCTCCTGGTCCTGGTCGGCGCGGTGGCGAGGTTCGGCCGGCGATGAGCGATTTCGTCATCGAAGCCGAGGGGCTCACCAAGCGTTACAACGGCGCCGCCGCCGTCGACCACGTGAGCTTTCAGGTTTCGCGCGGCGAGATTTTCGGGCTGCTCGGCCCCAACGGCGCCGGCAAGACCACCACCATCCTGATGCTGCTCGGGCTGACCGACCTCACCGAAGGCGAGGCGCGGGTGCTGGGGCACGATCCCGAGCGCGAGCCGCTCGCGGTCAAGCGGCGGGTCGGATATCTGCCGGACTCCGTCGGCTTCTACGATCACATGACGGCGGCCGAGAACCTTCGCTACACCGCGCGGCTGATGGGCATGCGCGAGGCCGAGCGCGAGGACCGGATGGCGGCGGCGCTGCGGCGGGTCGAGCTCACCGAAGTCGCGGATAACCGCGTCGCCACCTTCTCGCGCGGCATGCGCCAGCGCCTCGGGCTCGCCGAGATCCTGATGAAGGAAGCCGCGGTCGCGATCCTGGACGAACCCACCTCCGGGCTCGACCCGCAGGCGACCTTGGAGCTGCTCGACATGATCCGGGCGCTCAAGCGCGAGGGCGTCTCGGTGCTGCTGTCGTCGCACCTGCTCGACCGGGTGCAGAGCGTGTGCGACCGCGTGGCGCTGTTCCAGGCCGGAAAGATCGTGCTGATCGGCACCGTCGCCGAGCTTGGCCGCCAGGTGCTGGGCGGCGGTTTCGCGGTCGAGGTCGAGGCGCAGGGCTCCGGGCTCGCCGAGCGGCTCAGCGCGGTGCCCGGGGTGACCGCGGTCGAGCAGAGAGGGCCCGACCGGGTGCGGCTGCTGGCCGACCGCGACGTGCGGCCGGACGCGGCAGCCGCGGTCGTCGCCGCCGGCGGGAAATTATTCCGGCTCTCGGTCGAGGAGCCGAGCCTCGAGATGATCTACACCCGGTATTTCCAGGAGCACGGAGCCCAGCATGCGGCGTGAAGGCTCGCCCTGGCACGGCATGGGGGTCGTGTTCCTCAAGGAATTGTCCGATCACCTCACCAGCGTGCGCATGCGGGTGCTCGAATGGCTGGTGGTGCTCACCGGCATCGCCGCCATCTACTCGGCCATCACCCAGATCCGCGAAGTGACCGCCGAGGATCCGTTCCTGTTCCTGCGGCTGTTCACCCGGGCGGGAGGCCAGCTGCCGCTGTCCTTCGTTTCGCTGTTGTCGTTCCTGGTGCCGCTGGTCGCGATCGGGCTCGGCTTCGATCTCGTCAACAGCGAGCACAACCAGCGCACGCTCAGCCGCATCCTGGCACAGCCGATCTACCGCGACGCGCTGCTGTTCGGCAAGTTTCTGGCCGGGCTCGCCACCATCGGCATCGGCATGGTGGCGTTGTGGCTGCTGGTGATCGGGCTCGGTCTGCTGCTGCTCGGGCTGCCGCCGAGCGCGGAGGAGATGGCGCGCGCGTTCATCATGCTGGGCGTGACAATCATCTATGCCGGGGTGTGGCTCGCGCTTGCGATGCTGTTCTCGATCGTGTTCCGCTCGCCGGCGACCGCCGCCCTGGTGGCGCTCGGGATCTGGCTTTTTCTCACGATCCTGTGGCCGCTGCTGTCCCCGGCCGTGGCCGCGGCGTTCGTGCCGGGCCCGATCACCTCGGCCGGCGAGCTGCTGGGCCAATTGAGCACCCAGCAGGCGTTCGCCCGCGTCTCCCCCGGCGCGCTCTACGGCGAGATCGTCGCGGTGGTGCTCGATCCCTCCGTGCGCTCGACTCAGCAGCCGCTGCTGGCCTCGATGGGGCTCACCCTGCTCGAGCGCGGCGCCACTGTTGCAAAGCGTGCTCGTGGTGTGGGCGCAGATCGTCAGCCTCGTGGCGGCGACCATCCTGTTGTTCGTGGCCGGCTACGTGGTGTTCCAGCGCCAGGAAGTGCGCGCGTAGCTGAAGGCCGATGTTGTCCAGGGCGCGAACTTACAAGCGCCTTTGACGACGGCCGTGTCTAGCCCGCCAGACGATCAAGATCGCCCGGGACGCCGAACACGGCTCTCGGCTTGTCCGATTTGACGGCTTCAATTCCTCGCTCGGACCGTGCTACGATTTCGGTACGGGAGGAATTGTCCATGCGAATTTTGGCGGGTATCGGTGCCCTTGCGATCATCGTCGCCGTCGGCGCCGCAATCTTCTTCTTCGGCGGCTATTTCAACGTGGCCGCGAGCGAGCCCGATCCGGGCATCGTGAAATGGGCGCTGACCAAGGTCCGCGCGGCGTCGATCGACCATCATGCCCGTCTCGCCGCTCCCGGCAATCTCGACGATCCCGAAATCGTGCGCGCCGGCGCGCGGGCATTCTCGGAGCGCGGCTGCACGAATTGCCATGGCGCGCCCGGCGTGAACTGGCAGAAGTTTTCCGAGGGCTTGAATCCCGATCCGCCCGACCTGAAGGACATCGCCCACGAACGCCAACCCGCCCAGCTCTTCTGGGTGGTCAAGAACGGCATCAAGATGACCGCAATGCCGAGCTTTGGCGCGATCGGGGCGGACGACAAGGAAATCTGGTCCATCGTGGCGTTCATCCGAAAGCTGCCAAACGTGTCGGAGGCCGACTTCAAGGCGTGGACCGCGAAGCCATAGAGAACATGTGCGCCCGGGCTTGCCCGCCCGGCGCAGGCACCCGGCAGGCGGTCGGTCCGGTCCCCCCGGCATAGGAAACTCTCGAGCGCAGCGCGGGATCGAAATGCGGCAGCCGGCAGCCTTAGCAGATTCCATTGATATGACTGCCGAGCTTTCGGCGTCGAGGGCCGCGTACGACGGGTTACATGCCGACGCGGCCGTTGCCTCGGACCTTTTCCTGCTGCGTAGCCTCGTCATCGGCGCCGGCTTGTGCTGGGCGATCGTGTTCGTCGTTGCCGGGCTCGGCTACGGACTGCAGCTGTTCGGCGACGGTTCGATCTTCTCCTATGCGGTCGCAGTCGAGGAGGCCTGGAGGTTTCACTGGCACAACATTCCGGGCCGCCTGTTCGTCTATCTATTCTGCTACGTGCCCGCTGAGGCCTACGTGCATCTTGTGCGGGATCCGCAGGGCGGAATTGCCGTCTACGGCATTCTGTTTTTTGGGGCGCAGCTGATCGGCCTCGCGGCGACATGGGCGGCGGACCGCTCCAGAGGCCGCATCATCTTCGTTTACGCATGCGGCTCGACCGCCTGCCTCTGCCCGTTCGTTTTCGGCTTCCCGACCGAGATGTGGATGGCGCATGCCCTGTTCTGGCCCACGCTCGCTCTATGCCATTGCACGCCCCGGGGCATCCGTGGTTCCGCGCTGGTTTTCCTCGCGCTGCTCGCGCTCGC
>WNFE01020716.1_pt1 | contig 10209 bp, 9 predicted proteins | sample 5400451 | NCBI WGS metagenome assembly WNFE01 (sample SAMN13153344, study PRJNA577476) | soil metagenome | isolation source: 200 cm saprolite under Douglas fir tree site 2 hole 2 | place: USA:California | collected 2015-04-18 | reverse complement strand
GGAGAATTTCCTCGCTTTGGATATTTCGAAGGCCGCGAATTATCGTCAGAAAAGCCGCTCTTGTTTCTGGTGGCGCCAGCGCTGCACGTGCATCCGTCGACGGATACTTTGCTGCGCTACCTTTCTCCTGAAATTGAATGGGAGTTTGTGGGGATTGACGAGCGCTGGCGCGAAGGCGTAAAAGTCGTGTTCCGAAAGCGGCCTGAGCGGAGCGCGAGACGTGGATCTGAATTATCGAATCGTGAAGCCAGTTGAACTTGCGCTTCATCTCACTGCCCGTGCCTTCGATTCATGATTCCTTCCAGGCGCCCACCAGCCGGCGCACATCGATTAACTGTCCGAGGTGGTAAGCATTGTGGTCGGCCAGCAGCAAGGCCTGACGCAGAATGGTCTGGCCGTCGCCCCAAGGGATACGCGCATACAGATCTGTCTTTGGATTTGCGACGAGATCCAGCATGGCCCTCAGGTCTTTGCGAAATTGCTGAACGCTTCTGTTCCATGCGGCCACGGTGGGTGGAGCTGCCGTCTTGGGCCAGTATCCCTCCGGCCATTTCGGCGACTTATGTTTCGAGTTGCGGCTGAACTCGAGTATATCCCATTGCGCTATACGAAGATGCTCGAGCAGCATCCAGGCGGAGTGTGGGAAACCGTTGGGTTTCGCGCCGCGCAAGTTCTCCGGCATATCTTTCACAGCATCGTTAAAACGGGCATGCGCCCCGCCGCCGTCGAGGAGATAGAGAACGTGCTCCCGCAGTTGTTTGCCGTGAGGATCCCTGCTCGTCATTTCGTCCTGACTTTCTTGCGTGTGGCTGCGGGAATGCGAAGTCTCGGACCGATCATCCCCGGCCGCAACCATCGCCGGGGTGCCCATGTTAGGGCGCTACGTCGGGAAAGTCAAAGCGTCACTTGGCGCTCAACCGTGCGTTGACAATCACTTGCGGCCTACGGTATCGTTAAAGCTTTGGGAAGTCTCGCGGTTGCCCGCCTGATGGTCTGGCGTCCTCGCCAGGGAATCAACGAGCGGTCTTCTTTCGCAATCTTTTTTATTCTGGGAGAGTTCCGATGTCTACCTATTTCCCCAAACCGGGGGAAATTGTGCGCAAGTGGTATGTCGTGGATGCGGATGGGCAGACGCTTGGGCGTCTGGCCTCGCAAGTGGCGCGCATCCTCATGGGCAAAGAGAATCCGCAATACACGCCCTTTCTTGATACCGGCGATCACGTGATTGTGGTGAATGCCGAGAAAATTCGAACCACTGGCATGAAGTCGGAGCAGAAGCAGTATCACCACTACACCGGCTATCCGGGCGGATTGCGTACCGAAGATTATCGCAAGCGGTTGGCGCGCAAGCCGGAAAAGATTATTGAAGACGCGGTGCGGCGCATGTTGCCGAAGAATAAGCTGGCGGCGCACATGCTGTCGAAGTTGAATGTGTATAAGGGCGACAAGCATCCGCATGAGGCGCAGAAGCCGCAAGCATTGCAGTTGGAAGTGCGAGCGTAGTTTCTTGCGCCGTCAGTCGCAGCGGCTGAAGCCGCAGTCAAATTTTGGCCGCGGTTCGGCACGCCTGAAGGCATGCCCTGATACGAAGCATACAGAAGCATACATAAGAAGCTCAATTTTCTGAGGGGTAAGCCAGAAGCTAGAAGCTAGGAGCTAAAAAAATAAATGGCTGAATTGGTTCAATATTACGGAACGGGACGACGGAAGCGGGCGATTGCGCGCGTGTATCTGCGTCCGGGCAGCGGCGATTTCAAAGTGAATGGGCGTGAGTTTGAAGAATATTTCGTGACCCCGGCGCAGCGCTCAGCGGCGAAAGCGCCTCTGGCTTCCACCGATTCGGCGGCTTCGTTCAACATTGTCGCCAACGTGCTGGGCGGCGGAGTGCGTGGTCAGGCCGATGCGGTAAAGCTCGGGATTGCGCGGGCGTTGATGCAATTTAACGCGGAACTGCGCGGCAAGCTGAAGTCCGAGGGCTTGGTCACTCGTGACTCGCGCGGCAAGGAACGGAAGAAGTACGGACAGAAGGGCGCGAGAAAGCGCCTCCAGTTCTCGAAGAGATAGTACCGAGTACCGCGTACCGAGGAAGCCAAGATTCCTCGCTCCGCTCGGAATGACAAGAATTTTTGACTTTCACTGGCCACTGGCCACTGACAACTGTTTTTAGGTGTTCAATTCTTCCTGTGCCTCGCGGCGCGGGGACGGGAATGGCAATCCGGAGCGGCAACTACGCAAAGGATGCAGACTGACTAAGGAGGTTCATTGGCTACTATCACCATGAAGGAGTTGCTCGAAGCGGGTGTTCACTTCGGGCACCAGACAAAGCGCTGGAATCCCAAGATGAAGGAGTACATCTTCGGAGAGCGCAACGGGATCTACATCATCGATTTGCAGAAGACGCTGAAGATGTTCAAAGAGGCGTCGAAATTCGTCCAGGAACTGGCGGCCGACGGCAAGATTGTTCTGTTCGTGGGCACCAAGCGCCAGGCGCAGGACGCCATCGCCGAAGAGGCCACCAAGTGCGGCGGCTTCTACATCAACCAGCGCTGGCTGGGCGGGCTTCTCACCAATTGGATTACGGTGCAGAAGTCGGTGAAGCGGCTGAAGGAACTCGACGAGATGGCCACCGATGGCCGCTACGAACTGCTGCCGAAAAAAGAAGTCATCAAGCTGGAACGCGAGCGCAAACACCTGCAGGCCAACCTGGCTGGCATCAAGAATATGAGCCGGTTGCCCGATGCGGTGTTCGTCATTGACTCAAACAAAGAGCAGATCGCGGTGCGCGAGGCGCGCAAGCTGGGCATTCCGGTGGTCGCGGTGGTGGATACGAATTGCGATCCCAGTGAAGTGGATTATGTAATTCCCGGCAATGACGACGCGTTGCGCGCGATCCGTCTCTTCACCTCGAAGATTTCGGAATCGATCGCCGAGGGCGCGCAGTTGATGACCGACAAGCAGGTCGCGGATATGACCGCGGCGACAGAACAGGCGCAGGTTCGGGAAGCGCAGCGAGCGGAAGATGCCGCAGCAGCGCTTGAGGTTCGTGCACAGGAAGCCGCGGCTGCCTCTGATATGGCGGACATCGGCGAAAACATCAGCATGGAAGAGGTACTGGGGCCGGGGACGCACAAAAAGCCGGTTGCCAACGAAGAAGACGTGGAAGTGCCGAAGGTGGAGAGCCAGACGGTTTAGAAGCAGTGGTCAGCGGCTAGTGGTCAGTGACCGGAAAGAACAAACCGGGCGTTTGAAGCGAGACCCGCGCGGGTCGTCCGGCGCGGGTCAAGTTTTGTGAAGTGATCTTGTGATTGAAGAGGAATTATTCTAGATATGGCAACTATTCTTAGTCCCGAACCAGATGACAGCGGCCGCGGGAACATTTCTGCAGCGCAAGTGAAAGACCTCCGGGAGAAAACCGGGGCACCGATGATGGACTGCAAACAGGCCCTGACCGAAGCCAAAGGCGACATGGAGCAGGCGGTTGTGATCCTACGCAAGAAGGGTGTTTCGGTCGCGGCCAAGAAAGCAACGCGTGTGACCAGTGAAGGAGCGGTTACCAGCTACATTCATGCCGGAGGCAAGATTGGTGTGCTTGTCGAGGTGAACTGCGAGAGCGATTTCGTGGCCCGCACCGACGACTTCAAGGAACTGGTGCACGATATCGCCATGCACATCGCGGCCAGCGACCCCAAGTTCGTCCGCAAAGAAGATGTCACCAAGGCTGACTTCGACCGCGAGAAAGACATCTACATTGCGCAGGCCGTTGCCTCCGGCAAGCCGCAGAATATCGCGGAGAAGATGGTGGCCGGCAAAATGGAGAAGTTCTATGAAGAAGTCTGCCTTTTGGAGCAGCCCTTCATCAAGGACCAGACCATGTCGATTGCGCAGCTCATTGCCGCGAAGATCGGCAAGCTCGGGGAGAACATCAGCGTGCGGCGCTTCGCGCGCTTTAAGGTGGGCGATGCCGGCGAGACTGTCGCCAGCACAAAGCCTACAGAACAGAAAACAGAATAAATTTCAGGCGCCCCGGCGGGCGCCTTTTTTCTTGGGGCGAGGGCGGGACGCCCTCGCGACAGCCGGCGGGACGCCGGCGCTACCTTATGACGACGCCTGCTTTCAAACGCGTTCTGCTCAAGCTTTCCGGAGAAGCTCTTGCTGCCAATCAAGGTTTTGGCGTGGACACGGCGCGCATCCATGAGGTCGCTGCCGAACTGGCGGACGTGCACAAGCTGGGGGTTCAGCTCGCGATAGTCGTGGGCGGCGGCAATTTCTTCCGCGGCGTGGCCGACCAGGCCCGGGATATGGACCGCGTTTCCGCCGATCACATGGGAATGCTGGCCACCGTGATCAACGCGCTGGCTCTGCAGGATGCCCTCGAAAAGCAGAAAGTTTACACTCGCGTGCAAACCGCGATCGAGATGAACCAGGTCGCCGAGCCCTTCATCCGGCGCCGCGCTATCCGGCATCTGGAAAAAGGCCGGGTAGTGATCTTCGCGGGCGGGACCGGTAATCCTTACTTCTCAACCGACACCGCCGCATCCCTGCGTGCCATGGAGATCAAAGCCGACGCCATCCTAAAAGCCACCAAGGTCGACGGCATCTACGACGCCGATCCCATGAAGGTGAAGGACGCCAAGAAGTTCACCGACATCACCTACATGGACGTTCTGAAGCTGGGTCTTAAAGTGATGGATTCCACAGCGATTAGCTTGTGCAAGGACAACAACCTCCCCATTATCGTCTTCAACTTGAATCAGCATGGCAACATCCGGCGGGTGCTGACCGGAGAGAAGATTGGGTCCAGGGTGGGCGCTTAAAACTCTCGACGTCGGTTTTCATCGGCTCAGTTTCCTCGCGGAAGGGGAGGGGGACATGAAAGAGGCTCTCAAAGAAGTCTTAGTTGTTCTTGGGTACCTCGCAGCTGCAGCTCTCCTTCTTATTCTTGGCTACTGGAGACGAGGGAGGCGGATGAAAGCACAGGATCTTGGAGATGGCGGCGTTCAGACTCTTTTTGAAAAAGAAAAGCCAAAATAATCTCACCGCCCGCTCCCGCAGATTCCGTCGCCGACTTGTATTGGGGTTTATAATTCAGCGTTTTGATATCTACTATTGCGATGGCGGCTACGCGCACGGGGCGAGCCTCGGTGCATATGCTGGACGGGGTGACCGTCGACTGTTATGGCCAGATGATGCCGCTCAACCAAGTCGCGACAGTGCATGCGCCCGAGCCTCAGATGATCACCGTGCAGCCTTTCGATCCATCGCAGGTGGGGCCAATCGAAAAAGCGATTCGCTCCGCCGAACTCGGACTGAATCCGATGAACGACGGCAAGCTGATCCGGGTGCCGGTGCCAGCCCTTACGCAGGAGCGCCGCCAGGAGATGGTCAAGCATCTGCACAAAATGCTGGAAGAGCACCGCACGGCAGTGCGTAATATTCGCCGCGACGGCAATGACGCCATCAAGAAGGCGATGAAGGACAAGAAAATCACTGAGGATGACGAGAAGCGCTCGCTGGATGAGATCCAAAAGCTCACTGACGATGAAATCAAGAAGATGGAAGAGATGAGCAAGGCCAAAGAGAAAGAAGTGCTGGAGCTGAAGTAGCTCGGTTCTTGCATCCAATCAAGATTAGGGCATCCCAAGCGCGCGGATGCCCTTTATTTTGCTTTCGTCGTCAGCCAGTATAATTGGAAAATTGCAGATATGAAGAAAGTGGTCCATGCCGCGTGTCCGCATGATTGTCCCGACGCTTGTGGAGTTCTGATCACTGTTGAGGATGGGCGTGCGACAAAAATTCAAGGTGATCCAGCACATCCGGTGACCCGCGGATTTTTGTGCGCGAAAGTGGCGAAGTATCTGGACCGCGTGTATTCGCCGGACCGGGTGCAATATCCGATGCGCAGGGTTGCGGCGAAGGGGCTGGCAGCAGAGCAGCGGAGCTCCGCTCCGCATGGACAGCCGGGGGCTGCTGCCCCCGCACAATCAAAATCTGTTCACGCAGAGTCTAGCCAAGCCTGGCAGCGCATTACTTGGGATGAGGCGCTGGATGAGATCGCTTCCCGCTTTCGTAGCATCGTCTCCGAGTTCGGCAGCGAGGCGATTCTGCCTTATTCCTACGGTGGCACGTTGGGCGCGCTGAACGGCAGCTCGATGGACCGCAGGTTTTTCAATCGTCTCGGCGCTTCGCAACTGGAACGTACCATCTGTTCTGCCGCGGGCGAGGCGGGGCTGCTGTCGGTGCTCGGCGTGAAACTCGGCACGGAGCCGGAACAATTCATCCATTCGCGTTACATCATTGCCTGGGCGTCGAACATTCACGGGAACAATGTTCACCTCTGGCCGTTCATCGAAGAAGCGCGGCGCAAGGGAGCGAAGCTGGTTGTGATCGATCCCTACCGCACGCGTACCGCCGCATGCGCCGACTGGTATCTTCCCATCAATCCCGGCACCGATTGCGCGCTGGCGCTGGCCATGATGCACGTGATCATTGGCGAAGGTCTGCACGACGCAGATTATGTCGCGAAATACACCCTGGGTTTTAACGAACTGCGCGAAAAAGTAAAAGCCGACCCGCCGGAGCGCGTCGCTCAGTGGACGGGGATTGCGGCGGAAGACATTCGCAAGTTAGCGCGGGAATATGCCACGGTACGGCCTTCAGTCATCCGGTTGAATTATGGCGTGCAGCGGTCGGAGGGCGGTGGGATGGCCACGCGCGCGATTGCGATGCTGCCATGCGTCACCGGATCGTGGAAGGAAGTGGGCGGCGGCCTGCAGATGTCGACCAGCGGCGCGTTCGGACTGAACAAGGACGCACTAACGAGGCCCGACCTTAAGCCAGATAATCTGCAACATCCTCCTCGATCAGTGAACATGGTGGAACTGGGCAAAGCACTAAACACGCTCACCCATCCACCGCTGAAGGCCCTGTTCGTTTACAACTCAAATCCGGCGGCGGTTTGCCCCAATCACAATGAAGTGATTCGCGGACTCAAGCGTCCTGATTTATTCACGGTTGTTCACGAGCAGTTCTTCACCGATACGACCGATTACGCCGACATTGTGTTGCCGGCAACCACGTTCTTCGAGCACAAGGATTTGCAGACGGCGTACGGCCATTACTACGTCCAGGTCTCAGACCAGGCAATTGAGCCCATGGGAGAGTGCCGCTCAAATGTGGAATTGTTCCGGGCACTCGCCTCAAGTATGGGATTCAACGACACGTGTTTCAGCGAGAGCGTCGACGAGATGATCGATGACGCGCTGGATTCCGAGAATCCATGGTTGAAGGGAATCACGCGCGAGCGAATGGAGCGGGAAAGACAAGTGCGGCTGAACTTCAGTGGTCAGTGGCCAGTGGTCAGTGGCCAGTCAGAGACGACACAACCTTTCCTTCCATTCGCCAACGGCAACTTCCGCACGCCTTCGGGCAAGGCTGAACTGTACAGCGAAGCCATGAAGGTGCAAGGGCTTGATCCCGTCGCCGAGTTCACGCCTCCTCAGGAATCCCGTCACGGGGCGCGATCAGATTTCCCGCTGGAACTCCTGGCGCGCAAAGCCGACAACTTCCTGAACTCCAGTTTTTCAAACCTTCCCTCGGTTCAAGCCATGGAAGAGACGAACCTCCTCGAAATTAATTCCACTGACGCCCGCGCGCGTGGAATTACCGACGGAGAGTCGGTGAAGGTATACAACCACCGAGGAGAAATCTTCCTGACAGCTCGAGTCGATGGCGCAGTTCAGCCGGGTGTGGTTTCGGCAAGGCTGAATTGGGCCAAGCTCAGCCCCGGATTCCGGAACATTAACGTGTTGACCTCAGAAAAACTTTCCGACCTGGGCAACTCCGCCACGTTTTATTCCGTCTTGGTTGAAGTGGAGTCTGCCAAATCCATCCCATGAAGCCACCGGCAAGAGTGGCAACTTGGACGCTTTCCATTTCTCTACGTATAATGATCGTTTTCCTACATCCCAGAGGCTGAGGTCGTAGCGATTCATTTTTGCTCTCATGCAGACAGTGCTGTGTCCGGGCGCGGCCAAGGTTCTTTCGGCGCTGCTCCACGTCCATCTTCTTCATTTGCACGGTTTTGCCACAGGATGAGAGTTCTCGGCTGGGGCCTCGGTCTGGTGCTGCCTTTGCTTTTTGTCTCCGCGAGCTGGGCGCAGACCGACGTCATCACGGAGATCGACGTCCAAGGAAACCGAAGAATTCCCGCAGAGACGGTCCGGGCACGTATTTTCACCCACGCTGGGGACATTTACGACACCGCCGCGCTGGAGCGCGATTTTAATTCGCTATGGAATACCGGCTACTTCGAGGATATCCGCTTTACCCGCGAACAGACTCCGAAAGGTTGGCGGCTGATCGTTCAAGTCAAGGAAAAACCGACCATCCGTGAGATCAATTACGTAGGCTTGAGTTCAGTCTCCACCAGCGACGTGCTGGACCGCTTCAAATTGGCCAAGGTCGGATTGGCAGTAGAGAGTCAGTATGACCCGACGAAAGTTAAGAAGGCGGAAGTGGCCATCAAAGGCCTGCTGGCGGAACACGGGCGCCAGTTTTCCACGATCCGAACCGAAGTGCGGCAGATTCCACCGGCCGCGATAGGGCTGACGTTTGTCGTCAAGGAGGGTCCGAAGGTCAAAGTGGGCAAAATCAAGTTCGAAGGCAACAAGAACGTCAACACTCGAACTTTGCGCTACGCCATGAAGAACCTGCGGCCCATCGGCGTGCCCCATTCGATCTTTCTGGAAAACATCCTCGCCAGGACCTACGACGCAACCAAACTGGACGAAGATACCGAGCGCGTCCGGAACGAATACCAGAACCGGGGCTATTTCAAGGTAATCGTGAATCAGCCTAAGACGCAGATTCACGATACCGGCCACGCAGGCGCCCACGTCCCACTCTTGCAGAGCAAATCCGGCAAAGCGGTCGACATTACCATGCCCATCGAAGAGGGCGAGAAATACACTCTGGGTGGAATCACCTTCAAGAACAACAAGGCTGTGGGAAACACCAAGGCGCTGCGCTCCATCTTTCCCATCAAGGACGGAGATGTCTTCAGCAAAGAGAAAGTGGGTAAAGGTCTGGAAAACCTGCGCAAGGCCTATGGCGAGCAAGGCTACATCAACTTCACTTCCATCCCCGAAACCAGGTTTGACGACGAAAAGAAACTGATCTTTCTCGATATTGACGTGGACGAAGGCAAGCAATTCTACGTGCGGCGCATCGAGTTCCAGGGCAATACGACGACGCGAGACAAGGTCATTCGGCGTGAGGTTGCTCTGGAGGAAGGGAACATTTACAACTCGCGTCTCTGTGAGTTGAGCTTGCTCCGCCTGAACCAACTGGGCTACTTCGACCAGCTAAAGCCCGACGATCCGAACATTACCGTCCGTCAACTGGACGAGAAAAACGGGTTGGTTGATCTCACGCTGAAGGTCAAGGAAAAGGGCAAGAACAGTATCGGCCTGAACGGAGGTGTGAGCGGACTGGAAGGCGCCTTCATCGGCATCAATTATTCGACTAACAACTTCCTCGGTTTGGGTGAGACGCTTCACATCCAGGCCAGCCTCGGGAACCTGGCGCGCAGCGTCATGTTCGGCTTCACCCAGCCCTACATGTTCGACCGGCCGCTGCAATTCGGTTTCAATGTGTACTTCAACAAGACCAAATTTGACCAGGCCCGGCAACTTTCCATATTCAGCGGTCAGAACCTGAACCTGCCCAATGCCGTGCTGCAGAATCTGCAGAATTACACGCAATCGAGCGCGGGATTCACGTTGTCCCTGAGCTACCCGCTGCGCCGCTCTTTCAAACGCGTGGGCATCACCTACTCATTTGACCGTTCCTCATTGCTGGCGCTGAGCGCCGCCTCCAAGAATTTGTTCGAGTTCCTGGCCTTCCGCGGCATTTCCGGGCCCAACGCGCTGAACGGAATCATCACCAGCAAGATCTTCCCCAACTTCTCCATGAACACCCTCGATAGTGCCATCTCGCCCCATCACGGGAAGCAGATCACCATCGGAGCTGAGTTGGCGGGATTGGGAGGAACGGTTCGCTCCATTCGGCCCATCATTCAGTTCAAAAAGTTCATTCCGATGCAGAAGGGGCGGAATGCGTTGGGCTTCAATATGCAGGGATCCTTTATCAGTGGTTTCGGCGGGTTGGTTGCGCCGCCCTTCCAGCGTGCGTACATGGGTGGAGAAAACG
>WNFE01005967.1_pt1 | contig 10212 bp, 5 predicted proteins | sample 5400451 | NCBI WGS metagenome assembly WNFE01 (sample SAMN13153344, study PRJNA577476) | soil metagenome | isolation source: 200 cm saprolite under Douglas fir tree site 2 hole 2 | place: USA:California | collected 2015-04-18 | reverse complement strand
ACGTTCTCCTTTTCGGTGTCATGCGTCGCATGATCTCAGCGCCATAGGAAGTCAAGACATCGGACCAGAAGCTCTCGAGATACTCCCGCAGATCATCCAGTCCATCGCGCTTGATGGAATACAGACGACGATTGCCCTGCGGTTGTACGGTGACCAATCGCGCGGCCTGAAGCACCTTGAGGTGTTGCGACACCGCGGGTCGACTCACCGGTTGGCCTTCCGCCAGCTCGCCCACGGTCTTCGGCTGCTTGCGCAGCGCTTCGAGGATGCGGCGGCGGGTTGGGTCGGCGAGCGCGGTGAACACATCAGCGTAAGCCATTACTTACGGTAAGCAACTACTTACAGAGTGTCAAGTGGCCTTCGTGCTGCAGGGCCTGTCCGGTTGAATACGAGGGATGTCCACGCCGTCCCTCTGTCCTAGCGTGACGAGAAGGTGAGGTGCAAACTTGCTGCATGACCGCCAACGATCACTCTCGCAGGCGTTTTTTGTCCGACGGCACGGCCACGCTGGCGGCTACGTGGCTCGCCACGATTCTTCCCGGTGTGCGCGCGGCTGTGGCGCACGCCCAGCGCGCAGCCGCAACCGCCGAGCTGCCGCCCTTCGAGTTCTTTGGCCCGGAAGAAGGGGCGGACATCGCCGCGATCACCGCGCAGATGTGGCCGGCCGACGACGCGCCCGGAGAGAGCGCGCTCGAAGCCGGTATCCCGCACTTCATCGACCACCTGTTCGCGACCCGATCGGACGGGTCGTTCAACGACAAGGACTTTGCGATCTACGATGGCCCGATCGGCGCAGATCCGGTCGACGGCCGTTTCACCACTCTCGTGCGTGACGGCCTCGCCGACCTCGCGACCAGGGCCGGCGGCAGATTTGCCGCGTTGTCCCCTGACCAGCAGCGCCAGGCGCTCGCGGGGATCGAGACTACGCCGTTCTTTCTGCTGCTCCGCCGCATGACCGTCGTGGGACTGTTTGCAAATAGCCGGCGGTGTGATTGCCAAAGAGCTGGCCGTGTCGGGATTTCGGGTGGTGGTCCTCGAGCAGGGACCGCACCTCCAGGCAACCGATTTTCACCACGACGAGCTGGCAACCGTCTACCGTTACGCGCTCACCAACGATCCGACATTCAGCCCAACGACGTTCCGAAGATCGGCTGCCGAGGTGGCCGGGTCCGGAGGTTGGCTCCAGTACGCGCGGCTGGTCGGCGGGGGGACGGCGCACTTCACCGCCAATTACTGGCGCTTCCACGAGATCGATTTCAACGAGCGCTCCAAGATCGGAGCGATCGCCGGCACCGGTTTTGACGACTGGCCCATCACCTACGACGAGCTGGAGCCGTATTACACGAAAGTCGAATGGGACATCGGCGTCTCCGGCCAGGCCGGTGTGAGCCCGTTCGACCCGCCGCGCTCCAAGCCGTACCCGATGCCGCCGCTACCCGTGAAGTCGTCGGGCGTGCTGTTCGAGCGCGGCGCGAAGCGGCTGGGCTGGCATCCCTTCCCCGCGCCGATGGCGATCGCGTCGCAGCCGTACCAGGGCCGCAACGGCTGCCAGCACTGCGGATTCTGTGAGTTCTTCGGCTGCGAGTTCGGAGCGAAATCCTCGACCCTGTTCACGGTCATTCCCCGCGCCCAAGCCACCGGGCGGTGCGAGATCCGCTCCGGCTGCTACGTGTTCCGGATCGACGTCGACCGCCGCGGTCGCACCACCGGCGTGACCTATTACGACGCCCACAAGCGCGAGCGACGGCAGCCCGCCAAGTCCGTGATTCTCTGCTGCAACGGCGCCGAGACGCCGCGCCTCCTGCTGCTCTCGGCGTCGTCGCGCTTTCCCGACGGGCTCGCCAACTCGAGCGGCCTGGTCGGCAAGCACCTCATGTTCACGGGGTGGGCGCTCACGTCCGGCGTGTTCGAGCAGCCGCTCAACGAGTTCAAGAGTGTGCTGGTCACGCGCGTGCTCCAGGACTTCTACGAAACCGATCCGGCACGCGGCTTCTACGGCGGCGGCGGGCTCGATGCGCGACTCGATTTCCCGCCGATCGGATTCGCGCTGTCAGGGCTGCCGCCCGATGTGCCGCGCTGGGGCGCCGAGTATCAGCGGACCCTGCGGCACTACTTCACGCGCACCATGAATGTCGCGTGCCACTCGACGTCGTTGCCGCTCGCGTCCAACAACATCACCCTCGACCCGACCGTGGAGGATGCCTGGGGACTCCCGGCGCTGCGCGTCACCTACCGGGATCACCCTGATGATCTCGCCATGATGCGCTGGCTGCAGGCCCGGGGGCTCGAGCTGCTCCAAGCCGCAGGCGCGCAGCGGACGTGGTCGTATCCCGTCACCGAGCAGAGCGGGTCGAACCACTTGCTGGGCACGTGCCGGATGGGGACTGACGCGGCCGCGTCGGTGGTGGATCGCTCTCACCGCACGCACGACGTGCCCAACCTGTTCATCTGCGACGGCTCGAGTTTCGTGACGAGCGGCCGAGGGCAGCCCACCTGCACCATCCAGGCCCTTGCCTACCGCGCCGCGGACCACATCGCGCGCCTGGCGCGCACCGGAGAGATCCCCGCCGGCTCTTGAGTCTGCTCCGGACGCGGTGGGGAGGGGAAGTGCGGGGGCGTCAACCCCATGCGCACGATGAGTCGGGCGAGTTACGACACCATGTAGCAACTACGCGATGTTCTCGGCATCGGTGTTGTCACTCGAACCCCGAAGATCGATCGGGAATTGCAGCAGAATCACAAGAGAACTCACAACGCGGTTGAGCACAGAAAAACATGCAAATCCATCGGCCCCCTGAAGAACAGCGTCGCTACGGGCCCCGCAGCGGTTTGCCGAGGACCTGCTCCAGCGACTTTCCGTCATCCTGCAGAATGGCGATCGCGGCGTTGCGTCCCGGCTGACCGGTGACTGAGCCGCCCGGCGCCATCGAGCCGCCGGTTTGATACAGCCCGGCGATCGGCATGCGGTAGGGCACGAAGACACCCAGCTCGCGGACGCTGTGATGCACGCTGCCGCGCCACATCGAGGGATTCATCCGCTCGATGTCGAGCGGGCTCAGAAGGAACTTCGCCAGCACCTTGTCCTTCGTGAGGTTCGCGGTGTGTCGCAAGTAATGCGCGAGGAGCTGATCCGCCACCCGTTCCTTTATCGTATCCCAGTGCAGTGGCCCTTCCTTCAACCCATAAGGGATGGTCCCCTCGATTTTGACAGCGCCGTGGCCGGGCGGCACCCGCGTCGTGTCGAAGACCGACGGATGAACGATTTGCAGCGGGTAGTCCTCGATATTGAGCTCGCCGCGCGCCTGATCGGTGTTCAGCTGAAAAATGCTCTCGGGCCGCTGCATGATGGACGCTTCGCAGCTGCCGATCGTGCCGCCGTCCCCAAGCGGGTATTCCGGCGACTCGGCGAGCGCGAAGTGGAACGCGAACATCGCGTGCTCGGGCTGCCAGATGTCCACGGTGTCGAGCAGCGCGTCGCCCCAGAGCTCGCGCGGCGCCATGGCGATCAGGTTCTTGGGATGGATCGTCGAGACGACGCCCTTGCGACCGCGATACTGACTACCATCGAGGCACTCGACGCCCGTGCATCGCCCGCCCTCGATCATCAACCGACCTACCGGCTTGCCGGTGAGCACGACGGCGTTGTTCGCTTCCAGATAGCGACCCAGGGCGACGCTCAGCATGCCGGATCCTCCCTTGGGGATCGGGCGCCCGTTCAAGTGGTTCATCATCGAGACGGCCTGGTTGCCTGTTCCAGGATCGCTGCCGGGAGCGCCGGCAAAATGGCCGGCGGAGAGATTGGCCGCCCGCATGTGCGGGCTCCCCCAGATCTGCCGTGCCGCATCGTAGCCCGACAGGTTCCCGATCCGCTCCCAAAAGACTCCCTCCCGCGTCCTGGCGCGTTCGGCAGGCGCCATCGCCTGAATCTTCTGGCGCGACGCGAACAGGCGGGTGAACGTGTTCGCATCATCCTTCGAGACGCGTGCGATCGTCGCGGCGGTGCGCGCCACGTCGCGGCGGTACACCGTGAATGACGCGCCGTCGAGGAAAGGAATGTGGACGACGACGTCGGGCTCGATCGTCTCGTAACCGTAGTCGCGGAGCGGGATCTCGTTGTCGCGAATCATCGGATTCTGGTTGATGCCGCCGTGAACGGTCGCGCATAGATCCGTTTTGTAGCCTGGCAACAGCAGCTCTGCGGTCTTGACGCCCCCGCCGATCATGGCACTCCCCTCCAGCACCAGCACGCGGTTGCCCGCCCGCGCGAGATAGGCCGCGCACACCAAGCTGTTATGCCCCGCGCCCGCGATTACGTAATCGAAACCCTCGCCCGCCGGTGTTTGGGCGCGTGTGAAGGGGACGATGAGAGCCGGTGTCAGCGCCGCAGTCGTTTTTACAAAGTCTCGCCGGCTTATAGACATCGATCTTCCCGCCATGTGCGATCCTCGTGCGTGAACCCGGTAGTCGCGACGTGCTCCATCATGAGGCCAATCACTGCCACACGAATGTTAAGACAAAAGGGGGAAGAAGCGGGGGACGTTCCTCTAGTCGGGACGGCGGGATTTGCCGCAGGCGCCGAAGCTCAACCCCCTGAACCCCATTCGACTCGTTAGGGAGCTGAGTTACGACAGCGAGTAGTAATCACGCGAGGTCTTGGGCATCGGTGTCGTAACAGCAATCCTGAGGATCAACCGAGTGTTGTGAGAAACTCACAGCGCAACTCACAGCATGACGAACAAGCAAGGCTTCGGAGCGCGCCAGCACCGTCCCGCGGTCCTCGAGACGACCATCGCGGAATCGTGACGTCGCTGGTCAGCGACGCTACCGTAGCGAAGGGATGCGCCTGGCAAGGGCCGCGACGCTCTCGGGTCATTCCGTTCGCTGCAACCCGTGATCAACATGGTCCGAGGAGGACGTTGCGGGCTTCTTGTGCGGCGCTCATGGTTTCCTCGAGCAAAGAGGTCACTGCGGCCGGGTGAGAACGGGGCGTCCAGGCGTGACCGGCTTGGTGACTGACCGCGGCGTGGTGCAGCCGCCATTCGGGACCTTGCAGCCGCTAAGGCTCATTTGTTGGCATTCCGGGCGAAGAAGACGCTCGTGACGTTGTCCCTGTCAGGCTGTGTAAACGTGGCAACGAAATCATTCTTGGCGCTGGCTAGCCCGAAATAGTCTCCTAGAAAGAATCCATCGAAGTTAGGGACGACTGCTTCCATATTAAATGAGCTGCTTGTGAGGCGTGCCTCACCGGTCCAGCAGGCTCGATCAGTAGCGGTGCCATTAGAGCCGGGATGGCACTGAATCAACCAACGGTCCGTCGGAAGGCCCGGCTGAGGATCATTGAAACGGAAGTCGTAGTAGGAGACGCCAATCGTTCCGTTTGCGGCAACGGCGACAGACGGCAAGAACGACTGCCGGTTGGCAACCGGAATGTTGAGCGGCGTCTGGTTCACGCGAATCGGTGCCGACCAGGAAGCCCCTCCGTCCGCGGACATCGAGAGGGCAATGTCGTTGTACTGGAAGTTAGAGAAGCGGCCGTCCTCCCAGACCGCATACAGGTTGCCATTTCGCATGTCTACGGCGAACGATGGATTGGTCGGATCTTTCACCAACTGCCCCGTCTCGGGGTCGACGACGTGCGTAGTCCCGTCGGGATTGTATAGTGGCGTCATGGTGACGGCGTTGATTGGAGTAGACCAGCTCTGGCCGTGGTCGGTCGAGCGCAGCAGCTGCAGGGTGGTCTGTGTGATTGGCCCGTTGGGTTGCTGCACGTAGAATTCGTACAGGTCGACGAGCGTTCCGTTGGGGAGCACAAAGATTTGGCTGAACTGAATGAAGCTTTGCGAGGGAGTCTCGACGATGGCCCGCGGCGGCTCCCAGGTTGAGCCGCCGTCGGTGGTACGGGAGAATACGGCCGCACTGCTGTGAGGCGACTTGGTGCCGTTCCAGATGGCATAGACTAGCGACGCGTTCGTGGGATCCGCCGTGACTGAGGGATGGTCGGCGGGCGGATCAACGTTGCTCGATCCTGGTGGTACGGACGCGGCCCAGTGCAGACCACCGTCCGTGGATTTCAAGACTTCTGGTAGCAACGAGGAAAGGGCGTTCTCCGAGACAGCGATCCCATACAGGATCCCGTCGGGCGCGAAAGAGAGCCATACATCCCCAGCGATCAAGAACTGCCCGCCGGCGCACGTCGTCAGCGGAACGGGAACCCGTTGCCACGTCTGGCCTCCGTCGAAGGAAGCCGCGGCGACGAGGTTCTGGAAGGGCCCCTGGATCCACGCCGCCACGATGTTGTCGGGACGGACTGGGTTCACCGCGACGAAAGGCTCCTCAGCTTCGTCGATAGGCCAAACCCCACTTGCAAATCCATCGTCGCACGTCCCCACGGCATTGGGCCGTGAGAGCTCAACAGGCGAACCGCTGACGGCGCCAGCAGCTGACGCGAGCGGAGTCGATGGGGCGGTTGGTTCGTTTCGGTCGACGCAACCCACCAGCAAGGCCGCGCCGAGCATGAGACACGAGCCGATTCCAAGCCGATGCATGGATACCTCCCTTCGTGGCCAAACTGCTCAATCATTCTCCGCTAACGCCACCAAGCTGGCGCGCCATCGAAGCCCGGGTAGTTCGAGATGTTCACGAGTCCCGACCCGTCCCCAACACGCATCGTGTAGACCTCCCACTGGCCGTCCCGATGTGTCATAAAGGCGATCCTGGAGCCGTCCGGCGACCACGAGGGAGCTTTATCGCCCGCGGGATCGAATGTCAGGCGATTCACTCCCGTCCCGTCGGCGTTCATCACGTAGACCTCAAAGTTGCCATCGCGGTCGCTGTCGAACGCGATCTTCGAGCCGTCGGGCGACCAGGCCGCGCTTTCATCGTATGCCGGATTGTTCGTCAAGTCGACGAGCCCCGTGCCATCGGCGTTCATCACGTAGATCTCGTCGTTCCGGTCGCGCTCGGTGGTGAAAGCGATCTTCGCGCCGTCGGGGGACCACGCCGGCTGAAAATCGTAGCCGCTGTCTGCGGTAAGACGGACGAGCTGCGTGCCCGTCGTGTCCACCACGCAGATCGCGAGGAGATTGCATTCGAAGGCGATTCTCAGACCGTCCGGCGACCATGAGGGGGAGTAGGCGTTCTGCACCGCTCCTGAGAAGGGGCTCGTGATCACCCGAGGGTTCGATCCGTCGGCGTTTGCGATCACGAGGAAGTTGATCCCGATGTCCGGTGCCCCGGGCGACGCGAACGCGATCCGCATGTAATCGGGCGACCACCTTGGCTCGTACCCGAAGAGATTGAGCGCAACGGAATTCGACCCGTCGGGGTTGATCAGGTAGAGTCCCGCAGGGTCGCGATCACTCTCGAACAGGATCTTGGCGATCCGCGTGCAGAGGATCTGGAAAGCCGCCTGCACCGTCGCCGCTGACGTGGCCGTGACGGTCGCTGGATTCTGACCCGTGACGGCGCAGTTTGCCGCTATGTCGCTCACCGCGACGCTATGACTCCCGGGCCTTAACTCGGAGAACGTCGCAGTGCCGTTCACCGGGAGCGGCTGTCCCGCAGCGCCATCGATCGCGACTGTGTAGCCATCTGGATCCAAGTCCGCGCCGGTGGTGAAGGCGGTGACCGCTAAGCTTCCGGGGGAGGGCCCCGTGGACTCGGACCCGCACGCGACAGCGAACACGAGGAATCCCGCACAACACCACTGACCCGATTTCAGCGCTCCTTGCACTCTCACCGCCTCGGGCTCCAAAGCGGGGCGATATCGAGCGCCGGATTATTGGTGAGGTTGACGACGCCTTTGCCGTCAACGCCTACGGAATACACGTCGCCTTGAAAACAGTACGCCAGCTTTGTACCGTCAGCCGACCAAGAGCTGCAGGCATAGCTGGAGCTCTCGACGAGCTGGACGAGGCCGGACCCATCGGCGTTCATCAGATAGATCTCGTAGGAACCCCCGTTCGGGGCCAGGAAAGCCAGTCGAGCTCCGTCGGGCGACCAGCGAGGGTACTGGGCCGACGGAAGGGTAGCAGTGAGGTTGACGTCTCCGGTGCCGTCGACCCGGATCACGTGGATATATTCAATAAGGCCTGGCACTTTGTTTGGGTCGTAGTGCTGATCCTGATAAGCAATCTTTGTCCCATCGGGCGACCAAACGGGGCCTCCGTTTTGGTCACACCACGTGTTGTCGGGGCCCCGACAGCCATAGGTAACGCGGGTCCGCGCCGAGCCATCGGCGTTCATGACGTAGATCTCCGACCACCCATCGGGGGCGAAATCGGCATAGGCGATCTTTTTCCCATCGGGCGACCAAGAGGATTCTCGAGCCCCCCAATCGAGATAAGGGCCGGCCCCGCCTAGAGTGTCGAGACCGGTTCCGTCAGCGTTCACGACTACGATGCCGGCCTCGTAGTCCTGGAACGTGATCTTAGAGCCGTCGGGGGACCATGCCACATTCCTCCCGTCGGCACCCCATGGCGTATTCGTCAGTCGCCTGATGCCTGTGCCGTCGACGTTCGCGACATAGAGCCCTGAAGACGCGCTGTCACTGCCGCCCAGAAAAGCGAGCTGGTCGCCGCGGGGTGACCACGAGTGGGCGCCGAAACCGGTCCGCTCGGCGGCGATCCGAGTCGCTCCCGAGCCGTCGGCGTTCGCTACCCAGAGCGCCGGCCAGGTTTGGTCGCTGCCCCGGAAACTCAGGAACGCGATAGCAGCGGGTTGAGCGCACGCTACCTGGAAGACAGTCTGTGCCGCTGCGCCCGCCGAGACGGCTACCGTGCGCGGGTTCTGGCCGCTGGGAGTGCAGTTCGCCGCGATGCCGCTGAGGGTGACGGTATGATCACCCGCACTCAGTTGGGAGAACGTGACCGTTCCATTCACCGCGAGCGACCGCCCGGCGCCGCCATCGACCGCGACGGTGTAGCCATCGGGGTCGAGATCCGCACCGGTGGTGGAAGCACTGACCTGTACGTTCCCAGTGGACGGCCCCGTGGAGTCGGATCCGCTGCACCCTAAAGCGAGGAGCGCGACGCCAAGGAAGAGGGCGGACCGCATTCGAAGCCCGGACATGATGATCTCCTTCCCCGCGGCTAGCTGTCCACGGTCAGTTTTCCGCTCTCCTTAGGCCAGCAAGTGAAAACACAGCGGCCGCCGCCCGTGGAGCCAGACAGACTCGCCTTGAAGGGACCTGCCGGGTCGAAGGTCCAGCTCTTGGAATTGCTCCCAACTTCGGCCGTGAAGCCATTCGCGTTGGCAGGGCGCACGCCAGTGCCGCTGACTGTCTCATCGTAGGCGCAACTAGCACTCTCGCTGGCGATCGCCACGCCGTTCTCTGTCCAGGACCATTGAGCGAAGAGAACCGACTTGCCTTGACACGTGAGAGTCCACGTGTAGGGCCGGTCCACGAGAGCCGCGGTGGCCGTCAGCGGGCGAGCGGACGGCGCGGTTATGACGTTGCGCTCAGAGCACGCCGCCAGAACGGCGATGCCGAAGAGCAGGCCGGCCTGTAGCGCTCGATTCGTTCTCATGAAACCTCCAATTGGGTCAGGCGAATCGCCTTGACTCCCTTTGGGCAACCGGCTCGCGAAGGGGATTCGATGGTCCGATTCGCCCTGATCGTGTTCGAGGGCTATGTTAGAGCGGCGGCGTGAGGACGGCGTCAAAAAGACGTCAAACAGACCCATATGCTTGAGCTCAGGACGTTCGGCGGGCTGTCCCTCGAGGCTAACGGCGCTCCTCCCCCAGGCGCAGCTGCCCAGCGCAAGACGCTCGCCCTCCTCGCCCTGCTGGCGCGCCACCCGCGGGGCCTGAGCCGTGACAAGCTCATCGCCTACCTCTGGTCGGAAACCGACGCAGAGCACGGCCGGAGCCTGTTGAGACAGGCCTGCTACGCCCTCCGCCGCGACCTCCACGCAAACGACCTGTTCCTCGGCTCGAGCGAGCTCCGGTTGAACCCGGCCGTCGTGACGAGCGACGTCCAGGCCTTTGACGACGCGCTCCAGCGTGGCGACCCTGCTGCAGCTGTCGACCGCTACAGCGGGCCGTTCCTGGACGGTTTCTATCTCACCGAGGCGAGCGAGTTCGAGCGCTGGCTGGAAACGGAGCGCGCGCAGCTCGCAAAGCAGTTCCGCGACGCGTTGGAAACGCTGGCCAGAGAAGCCACCGCGCGCGGCGATCACCGCGCGGCGGCCGACTGGTGGCGCCGGCTCACGG
>WNFE01004725.1_pt1 | contig 10212 bp, 10 predicted proteins | sample 5400451 | NCBI WGS metagenome assembly WNFE01 (sample SAMN13153344, study PRJNA577476) | soil metagenome | isolation source: 200 cm saprolite under Douglas fir tree site 2 hole 2 | place: USA:California | collected 2015-04-18 | reverse complement strand
TTGCTGCTCGCTCATGTGCAGCGGATTGCCCTGGAGGCAGGATGAACATTGTTCTCTGCTTTGCCGACCTCTCCATAGCGCCAACCCCCCAGGAGTAACACAGGTGTAATATGCTCTTTCTGTAGACACCAAGAACGCACTGTTGAACTTCGCCTGTTATTATACCTCATTTTCTTTCATGAAGCTGGTGAGTCATCGCCCTCTTTCATTGCATCATGCAACAGCCTCAGTATAGAAGGGGTCACCGTAGCTATGGTGACCCCTACACCTGGTCATACACCACCCCGGTCATAAACTCACCCTCCCTCTATGCTCCACATTGAACCTGCGGAATCACCATCCAGGATACTGCTTCTTACCTGATGCCAGGCAACAGAAGGCGATACCTATTCCGCAACTATTCACTGGAAGCATTTAGCCAATAAGTTGACGACGATCCACCACGCGTTTCACTTTGCCTTCACTGCGAGGGAGATGATGTGGTTCGACAATGAGCACATGTGTATGCAATCCCAGCGCCTGGTGCAGGTCTTCGGTGACGGTCGCTTGTAGCAAACTGATGGCTTCGCGGCCCTGGCGATGGAGCATTTCGTCCACCTCTACCCACACTTCCAGTTCATCCAGTTGATCGCGCTGCCGGTCCACGATGATCTGGTAGTTACTGGTCAGACCTGGATGGGAGAGCAAGACCTGCTCGATCTGGGTGGGGAAGACGTTGACACCGCGCACGATGAGCATATCGTCTGTGCGTCCCCGTACTCGCTGCATACGCACGGATGTCCGTCCGCAAGGGCAGGCATCATGGAGCAGGGCCACGCGGTCACGCGTGCGGTAGCGCAACAGCGGCAAGGCTTCACGCGTCAGGCACGTAAAGACCAATTCGCCGACCTCCCCATCGGGGAGACGCTTGCCGGTTTCGGGGTCGATCACCTCAGGATAGAAGTGATCCTCATTGACATGCAGTCCCTGGTGGTGTGAACACTCGGCGGCGACGCCGGGGCCAATCACTTCTGTGAGACCGTAGATATCAAATGCTTCGAGACCAAAGCGCTCTTCGATTTCCTGGCGCATGCCTTCGGTCCACGGCTCTGCTCCAAAGAAGCCCACGCGTACCTTCATACGGCTGCGCAGGTCAATGTCTTCCTCGGAAGCGGCCTCAGCAATGACCAGGGTATAGGATGGTGTCCCACCGATCACAGTGGTCCCGAAGTCTTCCATCAATTGAAGCTGGCGTCGTATCAGGCCACCACTGATGGGGACAACGGTGGCCCCGATGACTTCCGCTCCGATATGGACACCTAATCCGCCAGTGAACAGTCCATAGCCGTAAAAGTTCTGGAAGATATCCTCAGCCGTTACACTACCAGCAGCGAAGGTGCGGGCCATCACCTCACCCCACATTGCCATATCGGCTCGTGTATAGCCGCTGACAACAGGTTTACCTGTGGTGCCGCTCGAGGCATGTAAACGAACTACGTCTTTCAAAGGCACGGCGAAGAGTCCATAAGGATACGTGGTACGGAAGTCCTCTTTGACGGTAAAGGGAAGGAGTTCAATATCGTCAAGCGCCCGGATGTCTTGAGGATACACGCCGCGTTCCTCTAGCGCCTGCCGGTAGAATGGCACCCGCTCATAAGCTCGTGTCACCTGCTGTTGCAAGCGCTGCGCCTGGAGGGCAGCCAGTTCAGCAGGCGGCATCTGCTCCGCCTGGGGATTCCATATATATCCCTGTATTTTTGTCGCTGGTTGATCCATGAGACACTTCCTTTCTCGCATGTTCATTGAAAGTGTAGTTGCATGACGAACACATATCATCCCCCAGGGCGACCGCAAGGGTCCCCACCCCGCTCCACACCACCCCCGCCCTTACAATGAGACGCTGCTCTGTGATACTCCTCCCGTCATCATTGTAAAGGCGGGGGTGGTGTGGAGCGGGGTGGGGACCCTTGCGGTCGCCCAATGGGTACTCATTGCTCTCCCTCCCTATGCGTTTTACCGCGCATCTGTTCCTCCCGATATGCAGCCATCACTGCTGCATGCTCTGGCGAGTGCAGACAGTCTTCCTCGGCAACGAGCATCTCTGCCATAAGCGTCTCGATATCTTTCTCGTAGGCATCATTTATCTGGCGTTTCGTGAGCCGCAGTGCGGTAAAAGGAATTGCCAGGAGTTCTTCGGCTAGCGACAGAGTATGCTGCGCCAGCTCATCACGCGCAACAACCTCATGGATGAGTCCCATGGCGAGACCTTCATGAGCATTGAAACGCCGGCCAAGCAGGCAGAGGTACTTGGCGCGGCTAGCGCCAATGAGCCTGGCAAGGCGCACCGGGCCCAGGGCAGCAACCAGGCCTTCTTTGACGGCGGGAATGCTGAGCACGGCATCAGGAGAAGCAACTAACAGATCACAGGCCAGGGCAACCTGCAGGCCGCCACCCAGGCAGTAGCCGTGGATAGAGGCAATAGTAATGGCATCAAGTTTGGCGAGCGCGGTAACGCCTCGTTCCCAGGTGGCGAACCACTCACCGGACAGATGCCCCTGGGACAATTCCTTGACATCGAGGCCGCTACAAAAGGCCCGGCCCTCTCCGCTGACTATGACGACGCGGGTCTCGCTACTGCTCGTCAGGTAATCAATGGAGTTGACGAGGTCCTGTACCCAGGCCCAATTGGCGGCATTCAGTGCCTCTGGGCGGTTGAGGCGCAGGCGAGCCAGGGGACCATCTAACTCACAACGCATAGTCTCAAGCTCTAAAGCCGGCATATCCTTTCTGCTCTTTCTATATGAGAATCATATTGATCGATGATGGAAACTCATGATCCTTTTTTTTCGAGAAGATTTGAATAGTTAGTGGAAATGTAACCAATAGCAAGCTAAAAGTCAATATAACTATTCAGGACTCCTCACCGCCTGCGGCAGTTCGCAGTAGTTTTTTGCAGCGGACTGTGCCGCCTGCGGCGGCACAGTCCGCTGCAAAAAACTACTGATGCAAGATTACAACTTTCAACGCCATATGGCGCACGAAGAGCGGCAAGATGGCTGCCATAGTCCAGCTCAGGTTCTTGGCTGGGTTATGGGAATGCAGCCAGAGCCAGAACTGATCTATCGGGCTTTCTCTGCCATCGGTGAGACACGGGTATTAAACCTAGAGGGTGATGCAAGAGCCAGAGGTCTTCTCCAATGCGCCATCCGCATCACCAAACGAGTCCGAGAACCAGACTTTCGGGTAATCCGTACTAACAATTGACAAGCATTTTTTTGTGCTGGGGAGTATCGATGAGTAAGAATCGATGGGTGAGAAAGGAAACGAACATGTACGACTATAGTATCGTTGGAGCAGGTTCTGCGGGGTGTGTCCTTGCTAACCGTTTGACCGAAGACCCTGAAACCTCTGTCCTCGTACTCGAAGCGGGAGGCAATGATGACCTTCCGGCCATTCATGACCCGGCCGCCGCTACCACGTTGCGTCAATCTGCTGTCGATTGGGCCTACTCTACTGAGGAAGAGCCCCATCTCAACAACCGGAAGATTTCCGTGCCTCGTGGTAAAGTGCTTGGTGGTTCCAGTTCGATCAACTTCAAGATGTATGTTCGCGGAAACCGCGCTGACTATGATCAGTGGCAAGCGCGAGGAAATCAAGGCTGGAGCTACGCTGATGTCCTGCCCTATTTCAAGAAGATCGAGAATTATGAGGGCAGGGCCTCGGACTATCGTAGTAGAGGAGGCCCACTCACTGTCACGGATCTGCCCTCCATTGATCCACTGACTGAGGCTTTTATCGAAGCGGGAGAAGAACTTGGCTGGCCACGCAATGACGATCCCAATGGGGCTTCACAAGAGGGCTTCGGCACCTCTCAATTCACGATAGGCCAGGGGAAGCGGCAGAGCACAGCCGTTGGCTACCTGCATCCAGCCCAGAGCCGTCCCAATTTGACGGTATGGACGCAAACCCTGACCACACGTGTGCTCTTCGAAGGGACACGTGCAGTCGGTGTCGCGTATCTGAAAGATGGCATCGAGCAACAGGTGCGGGTAAAGAAAGAAGTCATCCTCTCCGGTGGAGCGATCAATTCCCCACAGATACTCCTCCTTTCCGGTGTCGGGCCTGCTGATCAACTACAAGCACTTGCTATTCCAGTGGTCGCTGATGTACCGGGTGTTGGTCATCATCTTCAGGATCATCTCGGCATCGAAATGTACTTCAAGACGAAACCATCTTTCACGCAATTTGGGACCATACCGGAAGGCGTCGCCTTCGTGAAAACACAACCAGATCTATCAGAGCCGGACATTGAGCTGATGCTTTCCCCCTTCTTTCTTTTCCCAGTAGCATCTGGCAATGGCTATAGCGTTACCATAGTACTGGTTACTCCGCAAAGCCAGGGTCATGTGACACTCCGCTCGACTGATCCGACAAAGCCTCCGGCAATTTATGCCAACTACCTTGCGCATGAGACAGATCAACAAAAGCTCATCAATGGGATAAAACTAGCACGACGGCTCAGCCAGACCACATCGTTGGAACACTTCACTGACGTGGAAGCCCTCCCAGGTTCCCAGGCCCAAAGTGATAGCGAGATCCTCGAGTATGTACGTGAGAATGCCAGAAGCATTGACCATTTCACTGGCAGCTGTAAAATGGGTCATGGTGATCTCGCGGTGGTCGATGAGCAGCTTCGCGTCCATGGGGTCGAAGGTTTGCGCGTCGTCGATGCTTCCATCATGCCGACCACTGTTCGCGGAAACACAAACGGACCGGTGATTATGATTGCAGAAAGAGGGGCTGATCTGATCGCTCACCACGCTCAGTGATAGCATCCTGTCTCAGATCTTATGAAGGAGACTTTTTTCTTCTCCACACGAGATGTTGGTGCTGTGTATCAATGGATAGTCTCGCCGCAGGTTTTTTCTTTCAGCAGGAGACGCTATCCTGCTTCTCAACGGCGTTTGATGTGGCAAGAGCAGGTCTGATGGTGGTGGCATCTTCGCCACTACCATCAGACCTGGAGCAACGGAACATGGTGAGAAGAAAGCCAGATGCGTGTTGTTTGAATCCTAAATGAAGACAATTAACACACAGGTAAATTCATTTTCGCTCGGGCTACTTTTTGTTAGCTGAGCAAGGGTTTTATTCCAGGCGATACTGCACATAGATGTCAAGCCTCATAAGAGTCGATGTCATAATTGCAGATTAACCAAATACTCCGGATAGCGGAACAGTCCGCCACTGGCCGATCAATCGGCGCTGGCCGCGATAAATCGGGCCCTACGGATGGCCGGATGAGTTCGTGAAAGAGCATTATCGGTCCCCACGCCCGTTTGCCAGGGTTTCACGCCAGTTTCTCATCCGCGCATCAAGAATTAAGAAACGTGAGCCAGGAGAGAATTTGCTGCTCCTTTCCAGGCGCGTAAGTGCTAACAGGAGCGGAGAACTCTCGAGATAGTGTGACAAAATACTCCGTTTTTGCGTTATACTCTGTAGGAGACGACCTGTCTTCACAAAAGACGTCTTACCGAACGCGCAGAGCACCTTCCCTACCCATCAATCAACCCATCACGCCGGAAAGGAACAATGACAAGATGGTGAGCAATCGTTCCACCTCTTCTGACGCTTATACAGGGGCACAGCAATCACGCGCGCGGAGCACGGTCCCAGGCTTGACTCTTCTGGGTCTTGCTTTCCTCCTCCTCGTGAGTTGCGCCAATCCCACCAGCACGCAAGGTACAACGCCACAGCGGACCCCGACCACGCTGGGCAACCACCTCTCGCCTACTCCTACGCCTCAACTGACCCAACAGTATGACTTCACGGAACAAGCTAGTGGGAGAACGATCACCTATACCGTCACTTCTCGCTTTGAGATTATTTTAAACCAACAGAGGTACTCCAAAAAGAATGTCCAGGTTTCCTGTACCCCTCCAGGGACGCTTGGAAGCGTCTCAAACCTTCCGTCGGTCACGCCACCACTCTATGTTATCAGGTATGAAGGAGTACAACCAGGCCTCTGTACCATCAAGAATGGAACCTTTCTCCTCAGGGTGAGGATCATTGCTTGAGGAATGCAATGACAGTGGTTCGGGCCAACATCGATCCCAAGATAGCCACCTTCGGTCTACCAGGAATGTGCAACTGGCTTTCCCAGTGGTACAGGTCTAATGGTCAGTATTGACCCCAGCAAATCGCCGCGATGTTTGTGAACATGGTTGAGAATGGCTTGATCCTCAAACTGCCAGAAGCAGACCCGCTGTGATAGCGCCCTGTACGTGCCTCCTCATTTCAGGGGGTTGTTACAGCTCCCAAGAATTTGGATATATCTTGACAAATCTGGCGTTTTTTGTGTAAGATTGTGGAGGAAGAAGATCACAGCAGCTCGTGAGGGATTCGTGAAGAAACGCAGGCGAAAAGAAGGAAGGAAGCGTTGATGAGCAAAAAACATCTTCGTTTTCGCGATCTGTGGGTCAATCAAACAGAATTGGGGCAACATTTTGGCATGAGTGCGGTTGCCATTGGGAAAAAGCTGCGAGAAGTGGGACTGCGCACAGAGCAAAAAGAGCCGAGTGAACGAGCGAAAACCGAAGGCTACTGTCGCTTTACCCCAATGAAAGACGGCACTCCGTTCTATCTTTGGAATAAAGAGAAAGTAGCTGGTCTCTTGCGTGAGAGTGGTATGAGCCAACTCAGCGAAAGCGAAGTCGAAGCACGCAATACAGCCACAATGCTCATTGAGCTGGACCGACAAGCTGAGGAAACCGGCACAGACAAGCTCTTCTATTTCGCCATGGATGAGATCAAGCAGCAGGATTATCCCCTGATCAATCGCTATCTTCGTGAATTGGGATCTTCGTTACGGCTGGGGGAGGAAGAAACCATTGCCGAAAGCGGCACGCAGGAGTAGACGATGGGAATGTATGGTGTTGAAGAGGAATTCTGGGTCGGTGAGTATCACGAGGATTGCTTGTCGACTTTTCCCCTGATCTGCCTGACGCAGATTTCTCGACCCGGCGGATCTTACCGCGAACCATTCCGTCAACATTGTCAGATGCGAAGCTACAACGTCACATCCAATGCACAGGTTCGACAAGACGAGGCTCGCGCGTTTCGGGAAAGGTGAGAGCACAGTGGCTTCGATGAGGGTGTCGATTAAGGCGGCCGCACAGGAATTGGGCGTTCGAGAAGAAACGTTACGCCGCTGGGAACAGGCAGGCAAGATAACCTCCGAACGCACCGCCGGGGGCCATCGACGCTACGACCTGGCCACTCTTCGCTTCGTTGCGGACAATCGGGAGCGCAGGAGCCTTGAGCCTGAACCCCATGCTCGCGCGACTATTGGCTATGCTCGCGTGTCGAGTCCAGATCAACTGCAAGATTTGCATCGACAGGTGGGGGCTCTGGAAGTCTACTGCGCGACGAAAGGCTGGACCTGCGAGATTGTGCAAGATCGCGGTTCGGGTCTCAATTATCGCAAACGCGGCCTACGCGAACTGATCAGGCGGATTTGTTCGGGGGAGGTGGAGCGCCTGGTGCTTACTCATCAAGACCGGCTCCTACGGTTTGGAGCGGAGCTCGTGTTCGCGCTCTGCGAGCATTTTAGCACCGAGGTGGTGATCATCAATGCCGCTGAAGAACGCAGTTTTGAAGAAGATCTGGTGCAAGATGTGCTCGAAATCATTACCGTCTTGAGTGCCCGACTCTCTGGCAGCCGCAGCCACAAAAACAAGCAGGTGCTGCAGCACCTCAAGGAGGTCGCCGATGAAATCGGTCGTCAAGATCGGGCTTGAAGTCACCGAAGCCCAGGCTGCCATCCTCGACTCACAATCCAAGATCGCCAACTGGCTTTACAACAAGCTGCTGGAAACCGCCAACGACTTGCGCCACCAATACCGTGCAGCCCCAGACCAGGAGCGCCGCGACCAGATTGGCCTGGTTCTTTACACAGAACGCGGCCTGCGGAACTTGATTCCTGGCTTGAAACGAGAGCATCCCTTTCTCAAGGTCGTCTATTCTTCCGTCCTCAAGAATGCCGCCTTACGGCTCTCCAAGGCGATCCGTGACTATCAGGATGGCAAACACGGGCGGCGAGCAAATCAGGTCAATTGGCCCACATTTCGCGCCTGGAAGCGCAGCTGGTTTTCCTTGCAGTATGATGAGCCGCACAAGGGCTATCGCTTGGCCGGACGTACTCTGACGCTAGTGCTGGGCCAGGATGTCACCGGAAAACAACTCACGATCGAGTTGCAGTTGGCGGAAGCGCTCCCCCATTGGGTCAATTCCGACCACATTCGCCAGTGTCGCATTGTCAAAGAAGGTCATCGCTACTCCATTGTCTTCACTGTGCAGCGGGTGTTACCCAATGGCAAACCGCTGCGCCCCGACAACATTGTCGCCTTGGACCCCAATCACAAGAATTGTGCGTATGCGGTCGGCAGCGATGGGAAAGCCACCGAGATCCACAATCCCTACTTTCTGAAAATCCTGGACAAGCGCACCGATCAGCTCAAGTCCAAGCGGGACAAATGCAAGAAGAAGTCGCGCAGAATCACGCGCCCAGATGGTTCCCAGTTCTGGTTACCTTCTCATCGCTGGATGATGCTCAACGCGCGCCTCCAAGACCTGTACCGGATTCGGCGAGAACAGACCAAGCAGTTCCTCTACACGGTCGCCAATCGACTCTATCACGATTACGATGCGGTCGGCATCGGGGACTATGTCCCACACGGCGGCGGCCTCACCAGAAAGATGCGCCGCGCCATGAACAACCAATCCTTGAATCGACGTTTCAAGCACGTGCTGGCCTGGGTGGCGCTGCGCTCAGGCAAATCATATCTGGAATGGGAAGAAACTGGCTCGACAAGGACTTGCCACGATTGTGGGTATGTCGTCGCGGGCGGTATCCCTCCAGAGATCCGGGAATGGGATTGTCCCAGGCCCGATTGTACCAGTCACCATCTGCGCGATGAGAATGCCGCACGCAATGGCTTGAATCGCACCCTCAAGGCATTGGGGTTGCCCTGCTCAGGCCGCCGGGAGGTCTCCTCCCGGCGTGCCTGGCGGTTCAACGGACTAGGACTCACCTCCGGGGTTCGTTGACGGCTCTGAAACAGGAGCCAGCCGCCAGGAAATCAAATCAGACCCATGACAGGGTCTGGCCCAATGTCCAGATTTATCTAACATGGGGAGAGCGGAATTAACGCTGGAGGTAATGGTTGGTCTGTGAGCCAGGCACGGGTAACCGCATTGAACAGATCAGGCCGACGCAGGTTCCAGGAATGCTCCTCTGCTGCTCGTTTGCTGAAGGCGACCAGGTAGCCCTGGCCAGCGGGTAACGTCGCGGCGAGATCACGAGCGGACTGGCGCACAACCGGCAATTCGTGCTGGCCAGCCACGATGAGCGCGGGCACTTGCACCTGGTCCAACCCTGCTGGAATGCGGAAACGTTGATTTTCCAGAAGCATATGCGTAAAGGAAGCGGCCGTCATCCGTCGGGTGTCCTCGCGCACCTCACGAAAATACTGCTCGGGAAGGGCGTTCCCGTAACGCATATTGAGGCGAACATACCAGTCGGAGTCTTGAAAGGGGGCAGCGAAGAGGGTAAAGATCAGCGCAAGGGCACGCGGGCCAAGGAGACCGACACCCGGCAGCGGATGCACCAAAGCACTGCTGATGATGGCGTGATCCACCACCTCAGGGGCGCTGCCGAGGAGTTGCACCGTCACCTGGGCTCCTTCAGACAGACCAATTACATGGGCGCGCCCTCCATGCGCACGCTCACGGATCAGTTCTGCAATCCGATGTGCGGCGTCCGCGATCGTAAAAGGCTGGATCGCGGCACTTTGCCCATGTTCGGGCAGATCGGGGATCAGGCAATGGTAGCTGTCCTGCAAGGCCTCGACCTGCGGGCGCCACATCCAACCACTGACCCCTCCTCCGTGTAGGAAGCAAATTGTGGGTGCAGTGGTTGGCCCGCATTCGCGGGCGCTCAAGCCAGCGACGGTGATCGGTGAATGCGTTTCAAACACGATCTTTTCTCCTTTTGTTGTACCACCGGAAAACGCGGAACATGCTGACGGACGTGTGTGATTGCCGAAGCGGGATGGATGGGGAGCCGTCCCATAAACGTCAAGTTAAGCGAAACGAGCGTAGGGACGCGATTTATCGCGTCCCTACGCCCATGCGGCTGTCTTGTTACTCAACTTGACGCTTATGGGCAAAACGTGA
>WNFE01008826.1_pt1 | contig 10214 bp, 12 predicted proteins | sample 5400451 | NCBI WGS metagenome assembly WNFE01 (sample SAMN13153344, study PRJNA577476) | soil metagenome | isolation source: 200 cm saprolite under Douglas fir tree site 2 hole 2 | place: USA:California | collected 2015-04-18 | reverse complement strand
TTGATTTCATAGATTTGGGCTGGTGGAATGGAGAATCAGTTGCCGGAATTTGCCATCCTAATTTGTGGAGGTAAGGGGATTCGAACCCCTGACCTTCTCATTGCGAACGAGACGCTCTACCAACTGAGCTATACCCCCGATTTACCTATGAAAAATAGCCGTCGAATTATACAGCGAAAATTGATGTTGCACACCGGTTTTGTCCACTGTATTCTCCAGAATATATGGGATCACCACAGCGGCCAAAAACCCAGCTCCAGAAAGTCGGCGAATGTCTTTATCGGTATCCATCCAACGGGGTTTATTATGCGCGCATCAAGACCGAGGGCAAGGAAATCAAGCGCTCCCTCGGAACGACAGATCGGGACATTGCTAGGCGTGAACTGGCGCGCTTTAAAGAACAGCAGCGACAGATCGATCGCTCTCAGGGCAAGATCACTTTGGCCGAGCTGTGCAATCGATATCTGAAAACAGTTCAGCACCAAAAACCAAAGACGGTTGAGCGCAAGGCTTTCATTGTCCGCAGAATCCTTCGGCACTGGCCGACGGGTAGTCAGACCCAAGTTTCAAAAATAAAACCGAGCGATGTGGACGTGTGGCTTTCGAATTACGAATTTGGTCCGGCGTCCCGCAATCTGCATATTTCGTGTGTTAATGAAATATTCGACTTGGCTGTGCGGGACAGAATTATATCGCGATCGCCGGCAACGCATTTGCGTTATGCCAAGCGCGAAAAACCTATTCGGCTGACACCGACGTGGGAGCAGTTTAACGCCATCATCGCTGACGTTCGAGCACAGCCGTTCAACGCGGATGCGGAAGATAGTGCTGATTTTCTTGAGTTTCTCGGTCTGGCTGGACTTGGTCAGGCTGAAGCCGGGTCTCTAAGACGATGCGATATCGATTTTGATGCTGGCCGGATTATCACATTTCGTCATAAAACGGCGACAGGCTTCGCTATTCCGATTTTCCCGCAGGTGCGGCCGCTTCTTGAGAGGCTTTGTGAAGGAAAATCAAACAGTGACCGGATCTTCAAAATCCGGGATGCGAAGAAGGCGCTCATTGGCGCATGTCGACGCCTCGGATTCCCCCCGTTCAGTCAACGCACGTTGCGCAGAATGTTCATCACGCGGGCAATCGAGAAAGGTGTTGACGTGAAGGTCATCGCCGAATGGCAGGGCCACAAAGATGGAGGGAAACTGATTCTGGATACTTACTCGCATGTTAATCAGGTTCACTCTCAAAGGATGGCGCAGTTAATGGTCGACGAGCGAGAGCCAGAAAACGTCATTCCAATTCCTGCCACCAAAGTATGAACGCCGCCGCGGAGGCAAAGATCCGCATTGCTAGCGCCAGGGAGCTGCTTGAGGAAAACGGCTATGTTGTGGCACGTATGGCAGAACCGGGATGGCAAGAGGTAGCTTTTGCTATGGGAGACGAGTATGTCGCGTTTCGGCTGGTAGACGGAGAAACGGCGTGGATTAGGCCGAAGGACTTCTGTGAGCGAATCGGAATTTCGCGACACACCCTAACAAGGAAGCTCAAGCTCGAGACCTGTCCCCAGCCAAGAGTGCAACGTGGCCCAATGGGCCGCTTGGTTTACCTCCAACCCACCAAGGAACTCATAAATTACCTTCGGATGTTCAAGACTAGTTCCTAACCTGTCCTTTCCGAATTTTCGCAATCGGCGCGTTTTGCCCGCATTAGTAATTGCGTGCAAAAACAAGAAACACCCATCCAAATTGCTCCTGCAGCTCTCAAGCTCAAGGAGGCATGCGAGTATCTCGGTGGTATCTCACCCATAACTTTACGGCGTCTAATAGGACGCGGATTGATCAAGCCAAACCGAGCACTACGTCACATTCTAATACCGGTGTCAGAGTTGAACCGATTTATCGGCTCAGGAGCGGAACTGTGAACTTCGCTTTCAACACTTACGGGCCTCCGCAACTCTGCACGTGGCGTTATGCTCCTGGAATCTGTCGATTTCAGACCACTGTCCCTCAGCTTGCACGAAAGTTATCGCAACGTCGTAACGCAAAGCTCGTTTTGTGGTCGGTTGCTGGAGACTACCTCAGAGTGTTCCAGGAAAAGATACCCGTATGGCGTGCCCGACAGCTTGTGATGCGTTTTCTAATGCCGACTAATGAAACGTTTTCGTATGCAAAACCGCGTTTAAACCGCCTCAAACATCCTACTAAGGTGAGCAGTGCGGCTGATAAACAGACGCGCTCCTGCGGGTTTGTAGATAAAGATTTACTCACCGCGAGTCTGCCCATCGTTGGTGCCGAGCCACCTGCTGTGGAAGAACCGCTTGCGGCTTAAATAATTTACAATTTAACGGTCTGCGTTGCACCTTGGTAAAGCGACGCCGTTGCCAAATCCGCGTGGTCAGGGGTAACACCGCACTCGGAGGAGGCTGAAAGTAAAGATACTCAGATATTTTGACGGCAGTCATCCATCAACAAGTGTCTAAAAAGACTCGCACGGAGAGAACACGACAGATTCTCTACAAAGGCTTCTCAAAGGTGAGGTGTGCCTAAACATCCGTGCGTCGTGTGAGATAATCACCCGGATACCATCACGCTCAGTGAGTTTACCTAGCTGAAGCAGATGCAAGCCTCCCCTTCTTAGTAAGGGTGGCTTGTGTCCCCGAAGGTGTCCATCCGCTAGTGAGTTATCCAAGCTGGTGGATTCAGGATGGGATGAGAGAAGGGGGTGGTGGCGAAGCAGGAGGGGGAGGAGGCACGCCTTCTCCCTCCTCCTAAAGAAAAAGTAACTTCTTAACTGTGATTAACACGAATGTAGGAACCAGTGGGTGAAAGACAGCGGTGTTGGAATCACATACCCCCGTTGTGAAGCGCGTATATGTCGAGAAATTAAAACTGAAAGGTCACGCGCGCGGTAGTTGTAGAGATTGAAGCGCTGACGTGTCAACTGTCCTTGTGATGGAGACATACAATGCCTTTATCAGATTTAATAAATCTCCTTTATGCCCACTAAACGTTAAGTCAGCCAATTTTTTAGGGTAAGCTATCTTTACTGTGCACTCCTTTACTGCTTTAAAACTATTACATTCACTGTTTGGGCATCATTACTTCCTGGTAATTCCATTCCTGCGATCAGCGGTGATCGAGCGGACTGCGAACGCCGAGCCCCGGTTTATTAAGCACGTGCGTGTAAATCATCGTCGTGGTTACATCTTTGTGACCTAACAACTCCTGCACCGTGCGGATGTCGTATCCGTTTTCCAACAGATGCGTGGCGAACGAATGCCGAAATGTGTGGCAGCTTGCCGGCTTGTTTATTCCTGCTTCCCGAACGGTCTGTTTAACGGCGCGCCGCAACGTTCATTTTTGTTGCTAAATAGCTCAGAAAAGCCTTCACTTCTTCCGCCCCCATTTGTTGCGGATGACGAACCCCATGAAAACGGATGAAGCGTTTAATCCAGTCGATGTAGGCCGCTTCGGTGCGGGGGCTGTAGCGGTTGAGGCGCATTGTTGCCCGGACCCGATCGAGCAGTTTGGACCGCTTGGAAGCGGGCAAAATCGTCTCACCCATCTTGCAGTCTATTTAGCCGGTCTTCCCTCTAGAGAGCAAGAAATAGATGGCAAGTTGCAATCTAATTCTCGTTAGGCCTATTCACACGCATGTCGACGATCGGTGTTTTCGCTTCTCTGTTCGACAGCGCCGGCCGCGTTCTCCTTGTTCGCCACGCTTATGGCTCGCGGCACTGGAGCACTCCGGGCGGACGAGTTGAGCCAGGCGAGTCTCCGCTCACTGCACTCGTCCGTGAAGTTACCGAGGAGATCGCGTGCGAGATACGCATCGAACACGTGATCGGCGTCTATGCTAAGCCGTATCGTGATGATCTCGTCTTATCATTTGCTGCCATCATCATTTCTGGCATTCCGCAGGCTTGTCCTCCAGAAATATCGGATGTGCTATTCTCGTCTCCAGAGTCATTACCAGCCGACCTTGCTTTTAACACGCGGGTTCGCATTCAGGACGCATTACAGCGTTGCCGCGGGATCGTTAGAGTGTTTGACACTGCGGAGTCCCTTGCTCCACCATTCGACGCATATGTTGATTGCCACGCCAAGGCCTAACCAGACGATGGAGCGAACGGCCACCCGGCATGTGTTCACATTTCTCGTAGCTAAACCCTGTTTGCTGAAAGCGACGCTCGCTCTCGGTGGCCGTCGCTCATCTTATTCTCGTTAGGCCTATGGGCTCTCATCTGGATTCGAAGCGCTCCCTCTGGAGTTCCGCTTTTCTCGGTTTTCGGAGCCTTCTGTGGGCGGCCCTGCTTCCTGGCTTCATCGCGGGGTATGTGCCGTGGAGGTTTTTCGGGTTGGGTCGGCTGCGCCTTAATCTTCTGAGTCCGCAGCACCTCGCCGGCCTCTTTTGCATCGGCGTTGGCGTCGCGCTCCTCGCAAGCTGCGTCTGGGAGTTCGCCCGGAGCGGACGTGGCACCCTCGCCCCTGTGGACGCACCGCGGGAGTTGGTCGTTCGAGGCTTGTATCGATACGTCAGAAATCCCATGTATCTGAGTGTCACGACGATCATTCTCGGTGAGGCGCTCCTTGCGCGATCGCTGATCTTGTGTCTCGTTGGACGTAATCCACACCATCCATGCCTCAACTTGGTGAGCACTGTATTTGGTGTGAAGCAGCCACCGAGGACGACAGCGATGTCAGCCACGTTTTGCCAGAGTGTTTCGGCAATCTCTCACAGGTGCTGCCAAAGGGCACGGTATGCCGTTCGTGCAACAACTACTTTGGCGCGAAGATCGAGCCCGCCTTAGTCGAAGACCCCATGATCCATGCGATTTGCGTCGTCCTGCGCTTGGTCGATCCTGGCGATGCCAACGTATTCCGCGATCGGCTCTTCGACGAGCAACATCCGCCCGTTGCTCCGCCTCAGCGCAATCTGAGCTTGAATCTCACCGTTCGAGACAACGGACTCGAACTTGACGCTACCTATGAGGTAAAAGGGACGCTGCGACGACAATATGAGCGCCGATCGGTTGCCCGCTTCTCGCGCGCCATCCATAAGCTCGCCTTTGAATCGTTTGTCTGGCTTCAACTGGAACCAGATCCGAAGCCCTCGAAGATGGACCCGTTTTCCGAGAGCTTTCGACCGCTCCGGAGGTGGGTCCGGTATGGAGAACCCAACGGTAGAGTGCGCCCGCTTGTGCGCATGCCCTCATCCAGCCTCACTCGCGAGTGGGAGCCTCGACTCTTGGGGTTCGGTGAGCATTTCGCGCTTGAGCTGCGCCTGTTTGGCGATTGGCTGACGGTCTCCTTGACGTCGTCACACGAGGATGCGCAAGAACACCTCAAAACCTGGTGCAGCGTCCGCCCGGCGTGGTTGATTGGCGACACATATGGGTCGCTCGCTGCGGCGAAGGGCAGCGGTGCTGCTTAAAGCCATGGCTGATCTTGTTCTCGTTAGATGGAAAGGCGCATGGGCGAGGGTGATCTGACACCTCCGAAAGAAGACTACGGCGACCACCTTCATACGTTGGCTCGGGCGGGCATATCTTCGATTCCAGTCGTCGGTGGTGCGGCCGTTGAGCTATTCAACGCTATTATCGCTCCACCGATAGTTAAGCGACGAAATCAATGGATGGAGGAGGTCGCCGGGGCGCTTCAAAAATTAGCATCCGAGAAGAAGATCACGTTGGACACCCTAAAGGATGACCCAGCATTCGTTGACTCCGTGCTTCAAGCCACCCAGGCAGCGATTCGATCTCACCAGCAGACAAAGCGTGACGCATTGCGGAACGCCGTCTTGAACTCTGCATTGCCTGGCTCTCCTGATTCATCGACTCAACTCATGTTCATCAGTTTCATTGACCGTTTTACGGAATGGCACATTCAGATTCTCTCCCTATTCAGTGATCCTCCGCGATGGGCGACAAAACACGGTGTCGTGTTTCCTGAGCTTATGGCAGGTGGATTAAGCCACATCCTGCTTCACGCTTTTCCTAGCCTCAACGGCAGAGAGCCTTTTTATCGTCAGATATGGACAGATCTGCACGGCTCTGGCCTTCTCAATACGCCGTCAATAGGAGGCACGATGACATGGAACGGGCTACTTGCGAAGCGCACTACGGATTTCGGCGATCAGTTTCTACGCTTTATCTCTGAGCCATGAATCCGCCTAACCAATCGATGAAGCCAACGGCGCGATTGAGGAACAAGTTCAGCGTGTTTGCCACTGACCCCGCTCGTGGCTTATCTCTTTCTCGTTAGGTCTATGACGCGCTACCTCGTTAGCCTCGCCGCAGCATCGATTTTCTCGATTTCGCTGTTGGCTGATCCGATCCCGAAGGCTGTAGCATGCTATGCGCCGAAGCCAGAGTATCCGGCAGAGGCGAGAGCCCGCAACATCGAAGGCAGCGGTATGTTCGTTCTCCACATCAATCCGAGAACTGGCCGCGTGACCTCTGTGTCCATTGAGAAAAGCACCGGCTCTGCCATTCTCGATAAAGCTGCAATTGACTCTTACATGCAGTGGCGATTCAACCGAGGAGTCCCAATGGTAAAGTGCCCGATCACGTTCACTGCACACGGCCTACCATCCGATTGGAAGATTGTCCAATAGACCTAACCAAGCGCTCGAGCGAACCGCCACCCGGTGCATATTCACATTTCAAATGATTAAAACAGTTTCACAAGAAGCGACGCTCGCCGACGGTGGCGGTCGCTCAGCTTGTTCTCGTTAGGTCTCATGAGCAGCAAAGGACATCCCCGCAGCTGTCCGACCTGTGGACATCATTTTATCCCATGGAACGTGTGGCGTGTTAGCCGCCATTCTTGCATTCCATGTCCCAATTGTGGTGCTCGGCTCACTCGTCGTCGCGATTTCCAGTTTTTCGCCATGCTGCTGCCGATAATCCTATTTGTCATAGCGGGGATTATTCTTCACTTATCGCCGACGGTTTTTCTTACAGTCGGAGCGCTGGTCATGGTATTCATCATGTGGCCGCTGGACGCTTTGACCGTGCGGTTAATTCCTGCGGGTAAATGGAGAGGATGGTGGCGTGGATACGGGACCTAACCAATCGATGAAGCCAACGGCCCCTTCGCGAAAAAACCTCACCGTGTTTGCCACGGACCCCGCCCGTGGCTTATCTCTTTCTCGTTAGGTCTCATGAAGCCGCCGGGTGGCATTTTCTTCTTGCTCACTGCTCTTGCTTTGACGTCGTGTGCCGAGACGACAGTTGGTGATGTGCGCGTCCATGGTCCGGTCGACTCCCTGCCATCCAATGAGATTCGCGCGATCATTGCCGCCAATCCCGCACATAAGAAGATCTTTGGCGACGATGTGACGGCAGGCAGTCGCGCCGTTCAGTTTCGGCATCCAGTAATCCATCAACACAAGATCTACGAGATTCAGATCATCAGTGATTCCGAGATGCACGTCTATTATGAGCCGATTAATCAGAGCGCGGGCTACGCGATCGTGAGGCGCGTTAATGGGAAGTGGCGCTACCTCGGGGAAGTCTTTTTCACGCCGTGAGACCTAACCAATCGATGAAGCCAACTCCCTCTGGCGAAGCAAGTCCGGCGTGTTTGTCACGACACCCTGCCGTGGCTTATCTCTTTCTCGTTAGGCCTCAGCTTGTATGCGGGTCGCAGCTCTTTACGACATTCATGGCAATCTCCCTGCATTGGAAACGGTGTTTGAGGACGTGGCTCGCGCCCGCGCAGATCGGGTTGTTATCGGAGGAGACGTAGTTCCGGGTCCCATGCCGCGTGAAACTCTCGCTCGTTTGCTCGATCTCGATCTTCCGGTCCAGTTTATTATCGGCAATGGAGAGGTGGCTGTGCTCGCGGAGATGGAGGGCAAGGATTGCGAGGGCGGCGCTCTGGAAGCTCCTAACCGTGAACCATGCCATGCGAACGCTTGTGTATCTGTTCCGCAATGAATCCAAGGAAACCGCAGCCCAGCAGCGTCATTAAAGGGGGAAAGATCGGAACAAAAATCCCCAGAAAATTGTAAAGCAGAAATGCTAACAAGACATAGGCGGCGCTAAGCGCGAGAAATGACAGTAGACGAATCAACCATCGCCCGACGTAACCAAGGAGCAGCCATGAAAGCAATCCGAACACTGAAACAATCAGCAAATCCAGCGCAACTGGCAGCTTTCGCAAGAACTCGTGATCCATCGTCGCTGCGAGAACGTTCAAATTCATAACGGGGCCTTTTATCTCAGGACTGATGGGATTATCGAAAACATCGCCCAGCTTTAGTGCAGACGCACCGACGATGACAATCTTACCTTCAAAAAACTCGCCATCGGAGTATTTGGAATGCCACATGTCCGGATCGGCAATTTCCCAAACCGGATGCGGCTGATAAGCATCAGTCGCGCTAAATCGGATCAAGTGATCTTGTGAATCGTGCGGTACCTCATTAGACCTCCCGAGCTTTTCCATCGCCCTAGCCACCAAAGAAACGTAGGGCCTTTCGTCTTGAGACGGTTTTTGACCCGCAAGCTGACGCTCCGAGGTAAAGAATCGTGCTGCACGCAACATACCGTCCTTCTTATCAACCCAATAATTCGCGTAGCCAACCCGATCATCGTATTGGGCAGGCGACGGAATGAGATCGGCATTTGGCAAGACAAGCTGGTTGCCATTTTCGAGGTCGAAAAATGCGCCAATGTCGACGCGATCTCGATAACGATCGAGCGCCGCTCGGAAAATCTGATCCCCTTCGTTCGGCGTACTGAAAATCATGTCGAAGATCACCAACCGCACACCGGACTCGAACAAGCGATCGAGTAATCGCGCCCAAACTTCACGCGACCATGGAAACGGGTGTTGAGCCATTAGTCCAAGCATCCGATCCTTCCCCGCGTTTGCGCTTTCTGGACCAGCGAGGCTCTTGGTCGAAATCGCGACAAAAATTAAGTCCGAGTGCGTTGAAGTCCTCCGGCCTGTGCGATGAAGCCAATCTTCCAAGGCCTGTTCATGCCCCCAAACCTCGGAGAGCACCGGAACAGCCGGAACGAAACGCAAACTCATCACCAGAGCCGTGCAGGAAACGCAGATCGTTGCAAGAAGTCTCTGCGAACGTATCGGCACTCTTGCTTTCTCTATTGGCTTCCGGCCGACCGCCTGCCTCAGGCTTTGTGGTACCTCGGGGTTGCCAACCTCATCCGTGTAAAGATTAACGACGTGGACCCGCACATCATGCTTCACTTCGCATTCCCCCAGGTCATGCAAATGGGAGCGCCACTGGCGATATTGTTCCAGGTCGTCAGCCACATGCTTGGACAGAAGAATGTGTCCAGCATCCCCGCAATCCATCACTCGCTGCGCCAGATTGATTCCAGCGCCCGCTACATTCGAACGGTCGTTCACATCGGTAATACCACTCACCGGGCCGCTGTGGATTCCCATGCGCACCCGCAGCTCCGGGTGGCTTCGCAGCACATTGCTCACTTGCACCGCACAGGAAACTGGCGCGTCAGGCGTGGTCGCAAAAACCAGGGCCATCCCATCGCCGGTGGGCAGGCGCGTCAGCTTACCAGCAGCGTCGGCTGCGCGGAATGAATCAGTTTCTCGAACAACCTCGTTGAGCGTATGGGAATAATCGCGCTGCTCATCGATCAGGAGCTTAGAGTAACCGACGATGTCGATGAACAAGACATGGGCGATTTCGAGCTGGATCTCTTTCTTAATCTCAATGGGCATCTTGTCGGGGGACGCGCTAAGCTTACATGAATTTCATAATCGCGCCTTAGTCAGACTGTGGAGAGTGTCAGCGATGATATTCCAGTAATTTACGCGACGGATTGTGCTCTTTTGCTCTCCATACGGCAACGACAAAGTGACAACGCCCTACGCGCCTCGATAGAGAAACGCACAAGCACAAGGGCGGGTTTGAAAGAGTGGTGAAGTTTTTCACTCGCATCTCCGTCGCACTTCCTGCTAAAAGGAAAAAATCATATCAGAGTCGATATTATGAAGCTATCCACATTAGTTGCCGCGTTGTTAGCGGCGTCACCCTTGATTACAACAGCGCAAACCACGAACGAGACGAAAGCAAATCAAGACGTCGCTCGTCATTTCTTCGAGAGGTCGAACGCAAACGACATTCCGGGAATGCTTTCCGATCTAGCCGAGGACGCGAAGAATTTCGGTCGCTCGGTCGGACGTGACGGTTTTCGGCGCGTGTTGGAGGACATCTTCACC
>WNFE01004722.1_pt1 | contig 10214 bp, 10 predicted proteins | sample 5400451 | NCBI WGS metagenome assembly WNFE01 (sample SAMN13153344, study PRJNA577476) | soil metagenome | isolation source: 200 cm saprolite under Douglas fir tree site 2 hole 2 | place: USA:California | collected 2015-04-18 | reverse complement strand
CTCTATAAGCTAGCCACTTACGAGGCATTGCTGAAACGCGACGGCGTTGTAGCGAACGATAGCAAGTAGTTGGACGGCTCGCGATGAACAGAGGGTGGCCGCTCGAAGATGCTACCCCAATAGAACGAAGGTAGAGTGGGACGGCGAAGTAAGGCGCCGGGCATTGTTAACATTAGCGATCACCAACTGCTGCTGATCTCCGTGCGGTTCGCCGGCCGCTGCTTCAAAAAGTGCCAGAAGCATCGTGGCCGCCAGAATCAAGAGTAAGCTCGCGATCGCGCCGGCAACGGCAAGCCGGCGAATGTTACGCCGCTTCAGCTCTGCGAAGGACTGCGAAAGGTCCATGTTTGGAAACGGATTCTATTAGGGTTCACCTCGCCACCACACAAAGCCTGGCGCGAGACTCTCTATTAAATCCCCTGAAGTCCGTGCTCGGTATTGGACCAAAGTCCAATGGCAGCCGTCGGAACGATCGCCCGATATTGCCGACAATAACGAAAGGCAAAAAGCTATGAAGCTACGCGAATCTCGAAGATTTTACCGCCCGCTAATCAACAGGTTGTTCGCTGTTTCGTGTAGCGCAATCATGTTGTCGTTAGGCCAACCGCTGGCGATCGCACAGCAAGCGCAGTCGCCGGCGACGGCAACAACCGCAGCCGCGGAACAGGCGCCGAAAATTTCAAACGATCAACTGGATTCACTTGTTGCGCCGATCGCTCTTTATTCCGACGAGCTCCTGGCGCAGACGCTCGCCGCGTCGACTTATCCGTTGGAGATCATCCAGCTTCAGCAATGGATGGAGCGAAATAAAAATTTGAAGGACAAGGCGCTGGCCGATGCAGTGACAAAGCAGCCCTGGGATCCGAGCGTGCAGGCAATGGCAGCGTTTCCAGAAGTGGTTCAGCGGTTGGCCGGCAATATCCAGTGGACGACGGATCTGGGGAACGCATTTCTGGCGCAACAATCCGACGTGATGGACGCAGTTCAGCGCATGCGCGCCAAGGCTCAAGGCAAGGGCACGCTAAAAACCAGTGCCCAACAAAAAGTCGAGACCAAGACAGAGGGCGGTAAGCAGGTGATCGTCGTTGAGCAAGCCGATCCTCAAGTGGTCTATGTTCCGTCGTACGACCCCGTGGTCGTTTATGGCGAGCCAGCGTATCCGTACTATCCTTATGAGTATCCGGGCTACTACCCGGGGATGGGTCTGGCGTGGGGCGCCGGTCTCGCGCTCGGCGCCGCATGGGGCGGCGGTTGGGGTTGGGGCTGCGGCTGGGGCAATGGCGACGTCAATATCAACCACAATAACAACTACGTTAATCACTATAACCGGGCCAATAACATCCGGGGCGAAGGCGGACAATGGCAACATCACCCGGAGCATCGCGGAAATGCGCCCTACGGTGATCGCGGAACCGCCGATCGATTCGGTGGGCGCGGACCGGGTGGCGCCGGGGGCGCCGGACGCCCTGGTGGCGTTGGTGGTGTCGGCGGCGTTGGAAAACCTGGCGGTGTAGGCGGAGTCGGCGGTGTTGGGAAACCCGGTGGCGTCGGCGGAGTAGGTGGCGTTGGAAAACCAGGTGGCGCAGGTGGTGTCGGCAAACCAGGTGGTGTCGGCAAACCAGGTGGAGTCGGTAAACCAGGCGGCGCGGGTGGTGTCGGAAAACCGGGTGGTGCCGGCGCAGCTGCAAGACCGGGCGGCGCGGGTGGTGGTCGACCGAGCACAATGCCGGCCAGTCGGCCGAGCGGCGGCAGCAATGCCAATCGTGTCGGTGGTTATCAGCCTTCCCGTGGCGGGAGCAGCAGCGCGTTCGGTGGCGGAAGTGCCAACTTCGCTCGGGCCAGTAGCAGCAGAGGCGGTTCCAGCATGGGCGGCGGTGGATTCAGCCGTGGCGGAGGAGGCGGTGGCGGTCGCGGCGGTGGTGGACGTGGCGGTGGCGGTGGACGTGGTGGTGGTGGTGGACGCCGGAGATGAACAATTCAGAAATGGAACCAAAACCTATGAAATCGAAATCCAACATCATGATGCCATTAAAAATTTCTTTACTCGCTTGTGCGATTGTCTTGTTTGGCTTGGCGAGGTTTGCGTTGCAGGCCGCGCCGGAAAAAACCAAGCAGGATGCGACGGCCGCTTCTCAGTCCAAACAAAAACAATTCAACACACCGAAAGAGGCGACCGATAGTCTCGTTCAGGCAGCAGAATCATTCGATGTCGCAGCCCTAACGGAGATTCTCGGACCCGACAGCAAGGATATCCTCAGCTCTGAGGATCCTGTTGCAGACAAGAACCGGGCTGTCGCGTTCGCTGCCAAGGCCAAGGAAAAGAACAACGTCGGAATGGATCCAAAAAATCCAAACCGGGCCATTATTACGGTCGGCAACGATGATTTCCCGCTGCCGATTCCAATTGTGAAGAACAAAGGAAAATGGATGTTTGATACCAAGGTCGGTCGCGAAGAAATACTAAACCGCCGTATTGGCACCAATGAACTCGATGCCATTGCGATCTGTCGCGGATTTGTGGAAGCACAACAGGAATACGCGCTGGAAAAACACGACGATTCCAAGGTGAATCAGTACGCGCAGCGGATCATCAGCACGCCGGGAAAGCACGATGGCCTGGCCTGGCAGAACGCTGACGGAACATGGGCGGGTCCGGTCGGTGAAACGATCGCCAAAGCTCTTGAACAGGGCTACACGCAGAAAGCGCAACCTCAACCATTTCATGGGTATTATTTCAAGGTGCTCAAAGGCCAGGGTCCAGCAGCGCCAATGGGTCAGATGGATTTCGTCGTTGGGGAAGCCATGATCGGTGGGTTCGCCTTGGCGGCAGCACCGGCGCAGTACCGGGTTACCGGGGTGAAAACGTTCATGGTTGGGCCTAACGGAGTCGTTTACGAGAAAGATCTGGGGCCAGATACCCTGAAGGTGTTCGAAAGCATGGATCGCTTTAATCCAGACAAGAGCTGGAAACCGACCGACGATCAGTGGCCAGAGGAGGAAGAAGTAGCGACACAGCAAGGCGCAGCTAACGAGTGAGCGCCGGGGCGTTCTTCCAGTAATCTCGCTGCTAGACTAACAGGCCGCTTTGGTGGCGGGGCGGTGGGCGCTAAGAGATCGCAACGAGATGGCCGCTATTATCGATTCGCGCGAGTGTAAGTCTTCCGCGTATAACCCACTAAATAATTTTAAAAAGCTTTAAAACTAGGATTTGTGCTAGTTCGAGTAAGTTTCTGACGCCAGGGTGGCGAAATTGGCGGACGCGCCAGACTTAGGATTCCGAAATCATCGCTTTCAAAACGTCGCTTTACGTTTCAAAAAAGAATCATTTTACGAGAGGAAATCGCGCGTTTCCCGCGAAATTGATTTGAATGCGAACGGCGAGTAGAAAACCGCTCATTCTAGCACAAATTCTACCACACGGACGCGCCAGACCTTTGACCAACCGAGTCCGAATTGTACCGCGATCCGTCTTGCTTCTGTTACGGCCCACGGTGGCAAACACAATGCACTCGGTTGAGCCAATCCTGTCCGAGTAGTCCGCCTGCCTTTAGAAAATGGAATGCAACACGCCGCCTTCGACGCGGGGCGCTGCACCATTGGTTGCTGATGAGAGCGGGCTGGCAATAAACGTCACGAGCGCGGCGACTTCATCTGTCGTGGCGAAACGCCGTAAGAGCGAGCCGGGCCGCGCCGTGTGAAAGAATTCCTTCTCTATCTCATCGGGCGTGACGTTTTTTGTTCTTGCCATGTCTACGAGGAATTTCTCAACGCCTTCCGAACGAGTTGGGCCGGCAAGCACCGAATTGACCGTAACGGCTGTACCCACTGTCATCTCTGCCAATCCTCGCGCAAGCGCCACCTGCATCGTCTTTGTGACTCCGTAGTGAATCATCTCGACCGGAATGTTCATGGCGGACTCGCTCGAAATGAAAATGATGCGACCCCAATTTGCCGATTTCATCCGCGGCAAATAATGGCGCGACAAGCGGACGCCGCTCATAAAGTTCGTCTGGATAATCGCGCGCCAATCGTCGTCGGTGACTTGTTCGAATGGCTTCGGCTCGTAAACACCGAGATTGTTAACCAAAATATCGATCGACGGAAATCGTCGCGCGGCTTCGATCGTTGCCTCGGCGTCCGCGAGATCGGCCACGAACGGTTCGAGCATGGCGTTCGGTCGCGACCTGAGAATGGCCGCGATGGCTTCCGACACGCGCTCTTCAGTGCGACCGTTCACGATAACGCGTGTGCCTTCAGCAGCGAGCGATCTGGCAATGGCGAAACCAATTCCGGCGGTGGAGCCGGTAACCAACGCAGTTTTATTTTCGAGCTTCAAGTTCAAGGACGTTTATCCGTTACAAATTCATAGATGGCCGAAAAATCTTCGGTGGCATGTCCATCGCGCATCGCCAGTCGGTACATTTCCTTGGCGACATTAGTTAGCGGTAGAGCCACGCCGGTTTCGTACGCGCTTGCCGTCGCAAGATGCATGTCCTTTTGCATCCAGCGCAACGGGAACTCGGCCTCGTAATTGCGATTGTCGATCTTGTCCCGTTTCGCCGCCAGAAAGGGCGCGACCGCGGGCGTGCCAAGCAATGAATCGAACAACATCTTTGACGAGAGCCCGAGCCCTTCGCCCAGCGCCATCGCTTCGGCGAACGCGGCCATTCCGGTGCCTAACAAAAGATTGATCACCATTTTCATGGAAGTCCCGGCGCCATGTCCGCCGGTATGAACAATTTTGTTGCCCATGCACAGCAGTAACGAACGAATTCTTTCCAGGTCGGCCGGATCAGCGCCCACCCAAAAAATAAGCTTCGCTTCGGCTGCCGCGGGAGCGGAGCCTGTCACCGGAGCGTCGACAAAATGAAGCTCGCGGTGCGCTGCTTCAGCCGCCATTTTCTTCGAGAATGACGGATTTACCGAACTACAATCGACCCAAAGTGCATTTGGCCGGAGATGATTCAAAAATCCATCGGCGCCCAGAGCTGCTTGTTCGACCGCGTCCGGATGGGCGAGCATTGTGAATAGCACGTCCACCTGTCCGGCAAGTTTTGCCGGCGAATCAGCAAATTTTCCGCAGGGACCGAGCAACCTTTCTGCTTTGGCGCGAGTGCGATTGAACACGACTAATAAATGGCCGTGCTTCTGCAGATTCGCCGCCATGCGACTTCCCATGATGCCCAAACCAATGAATCCAATTTTCACTCTCACTCCTTTCGTCACGCTGCCGTGACCAATTCCGGTTCGTAGATATTTTTTCCTTCGATCTCTGCGATTTCCTTATTGGTAAGACGAAGAGTGGCCGCATCCACGTTTCCTTCCACTTGCTTCGCATTGCGTGCACCGACGATAGCGCCGGTCACGGGAGGATTTCGCAGCGTCCAAGCAATCGCAACTTGACCGGGCGGACGTTGAACCCGCTCGCCGACTTCGCGCAAACGCTCGACCAACGCGAGATTTCTCGAAAGCCTCGGCTCATGAAACTCCACGTCGCGACTCCGCCAATCGCTGTCAGGGAGACTGGCCGCGCGTTCTTGCGTCATCGCGCCCGTCAACAGGCCGGAGGCCATTGGCGAATAAACGATCACGCCGAGCCCGTTAGATCGACAATAAGGCAGAATCTCTTGCTCAACTTCGCGACGGACTAACGAATACGGAGGCTGGAGCGAAGTGATCGGAGCAATCTTCTGCGCCCGGCGCAATTCCTCGACATTGAAATTCGAGACGCCGATCCATCGGACTTTCCCTTCCTTTTGCAGCTGGGCCATTGCACCCCAGCCTTCCTCCAAGTCGTCGGTCGGCCAGTGGATTTGGTAAAGGTCGATAACATCGACATCGAGGCGGCGCAGGCTCTCCTCGCACTCGCGGCGAATGGAGTTCGCACTTAACGAGCGATGAACGTATCCTTGTTCATCCCAACGCAGACCGCACTTGGTGAAAACGTACGGCCGTGGGCCCGGCCAGGTGCGCAGCGCTAACGCCACGACTTCCTCAGAATGGCCCATTCCGTAAACGGCCGCGGTGTCGATCCAGTTAACGCCAAGCTCGAGCGCGCGATGAATCGCGGCGACAGAAGCTTTGTCATCCTGCTCGCCCCAACCAAACTCCCAACCCGATCCGCCAATGGCCCACGCGCCAAAGCCGATTGGTGTGATGAACAAGTCGGAGTTACCGAGCTGTTTTGTTTTCATTTTTTGAGTCACGATATCAATTTCGGTTGATTAGTTGCTCGCCAGACCCGGTAATCCGAGCGACTGCAGCGTTTCGTTGGTTAAGCTCCCAGTTACCTGAACGTGACGATCGATTTGATAACGGGTCAACGCGGTCCTTGTGTCTGCGCCGAAAAGCCCATCGATCGGTCCATTATAATAACCAAGTTGCGCGAGATCGGCCTGAACAGCACTGACGTTCGGGTCCGCTTGTTGAGCGGCGTAGCCTTGATCGACCGGTTCAACGTCGGTGTAGTAGTCGTAGGGATAGTAATCGTAGGCGTAATAAGGATATAAATCCCACGGGTAATATCCGTCATCCAAACCGATCCAGAAACCGCCGTCCCAGCACCACCAGTGGCCGTTAAAGAAATGGGCGTGACGTCGGTCCCAATCCCGATGCTGAGCGCCAGCCTCGCGAGCAAAAATATGATGATCTCTACTCAAGGCCGCTTCATTGGACGGTCTTGCCACCGTCGTAGGTGAAGCTTGTCCGTTACGATTGATTCGGCCGGCATTTGTTAGGCTTCGAGTCGAACGTGCGCCCGAACTCTGCACTACGGGCGAGCGCGACGGCACGAAGGAACGGACACGTGTGGGTGCAGTCGCAACGTGCGGAACAGTCGAAGGACGATACGCGCCGAAGCCGACTCCACCTCCGCGGTAGGCTGCTCCTCTAGAGATTGAGTAGGGCGCATTAAAACCGCCGCCTCCGAAGTGAGGAGCTCCACCGAAGCCCCCGACACGGCCGCCGCCACCAAAGTGGCCACCACCACCACCACCAAAACCACCACCAAAGCCGCCTCCACCTCCTCCGCCGTGGGGACCTGCCCATCCGGCTTGAGCTAGGGCGATCAATGTGATGCCAGCTAAGTTAAATAATCTTAATTTTTTCATACCTAACGGTCGCCACTCTCCGGTTTCTCAGCCATGGTGCGTCCGCGGGATTTTATCGTGCCACCTAAGGGTCGACGCTTGTTCCCTCTTTCGAGTGAGCGGGCTGCGTCCAGGACGCCAATATCTCAAAAGAGCGGCCAGACCATTCCGAACAACGCACTCATGGTCAGAATCGAAACAACGATTAGCTCCCATGAGCTCACACGTTGCGGTACGGAAAGATCGACATATGGATTTGCACGCTCTCCAAAGAGCAAACGCAGACTATCGGGATGGTTATCGAAAATCAGAATGCGCCGTATTTTCTTGCCTGCCGCGTTCGTTGACGGCAGCCGGCTTGTCTTTTTGATGATGAAAATCTTCCTTGTCCGGCTGCGCTGCCTGTCCCCGGACGACGTCTGAGCCAAATTCAGCTGACCTTCGGTGATGCGCCTAACGAACAACGTCGGCAATGCCATTCCTCGATAGTGAGGTCTTTCTCTTTTCATAGCTCACGCTACGGTAGCCGATCGCATCGCCGCGATGGCGCGTAGGTGGGATTTTACGATCTTACGCGAGAGGCGATCACACCCACCTCTTTCGGGAGAGCGCGGCTCGTTAAACGGTTGCTCTGGTGGAAACGCGCGGTGGTCGCACCAGGATCGGCAACAGAATTGAAACGGCGATGACGACTATAGCGGCATGATCACACCGCCATTTTTTGGTATCGCGTCGAAGGTTGCCTTGTCGATGTTCAAATGCGCCATGACGAGTTCTGCCGGAGTGTGCGCCAGCCATTCCGAAAATGAAAACTCTTGATAGAGACTACTCTTGAACATCTCCAGGAACACTAAATCCTTGTCGCCTGTGTTCTCGATGTAATGCAGCAACGTTTTTTGCACGTAGCCCACGTCTCCCTCCTGAAAATCCATCGTCCGAGCTTTGTTGCCTGTCGCCACCACCGTCATTCGTCCTTTACCGGCGATATAGTACTGCCACTCGTCCGCGTTCGGGTGCCAGTGCAGCTCTCTTAGCCCGCCCGGATGAACCGTGACCATGGCCATGGTCGTGGTTGTGACTTTGAAATTACGTGAATCGACAATCCGCACGTCACCAGACGTCGTTTGCTTCGTCGGCGGCATTTCCATCGTGCGAAAAGCAAAATCCTTCGGTGATTTTCCAAGCGCTCCGGCCGCTGCCTTCTGATCGGCCTCGAGCGAAGTGGCGACATCCGTTTGGAAAATGAACAGCTCTTGCTTCGGCACATTCGCAAAGGCCTTTTCGCCGACGGTGAAATTTTTTGCCAGCACCTCGGGCGGCAAATGAGCCATCGCATCGCTCAACAACACCGTCTCCGACTCGGAGAAATCGCCGTCGTCGAACACGAGCATGAATTCGCAACCGTCGGGATTGAGACCTTGGATTGAATGCGGGACACCGCTGGGGAAAAACCAAAGATCGTTTTTCTTGGTATCAGCGACGAAACTCTTCCCGTCGGCGTCAATCGCCGTAATCCGCGCCGTGCCGTAAAGCATGATCGCCCACTCGGCGGACGTGTGCCAATGCAACTCCCGGACGCCGCCCGCGGTCAGCCTCATGTTTACGCCCGCCATGTCCTTCGAGATGGGCAGCTCCCGAATAGTCACCTCCCGCGACCATCCGCCCTCGTAAGTCCGCTTGTTCGCAAAGGAGAACGGATACTTGAAGTTTTGGACCAGGCTCTTGGAGTCGGTGGCAGGTGGCCAGATGGAATCCGGGTTCTGGCCATCGAGCCCCGGATTGGCTGGACCAGGATCGCTCTTACTTCGGTCCGCACCTATGACTTTTTGGACTGCGGCAAAACTGCCTACTGCGGCAGCGGCTGTTCCGATGAAACTTCGACGAGTAAATGCGCTCATAATTATTTCTTTCTAGGCTTCTGAACTTGTGTTGGCGATTTTAAATTCGTTTTAGTCATGCCCGCCAGACTTGGTACAAGATGGCAATCCAGACCAGCGTCAGACCGCCCCAAACAAATAGGATTTCCTCCATCCGATTGTGTCGGACTACAGGTACATCGTTCTCAACATTTGGGTCACGATCAAAGAATCGGTGTCGACTGCGGAAGATCAGAATGCCGCCAATCAAAAAGATAATCACGGCGATCGTGAAAGCGATGCGCAGCGCCGGAACGCCGGCCTGTTCAATCAGCGCAATGAACGGCGTTACTCGGTAAATGACTAGCATGTTCATTTCGATCCGCGATGCGTAGTCCGAACCAAGTCATGCCTATCCTCCCCTATGATGATCGTGGTCATGCGATCGGGCGGGTAAGGTTTGCTCGGGTAGGGCGGCCGAATCACCGCAAACGCGTTCGAAGCGAAGAGCGATAATACGATCATCGCTATCACCAGAGAATTGTTCGTTTTCATGCGAAAAGCGTACCGCTGCGCTCAATGGGCTTCTATGGCGCGTCCGGAGGATTTTCCGGTGCCGCTGAAGGACGGATCGCAACTCCCTCTTCCGAGGCAAATTCAATCGAGATCGGCTGGGGCGTTGAGATTACGGAAAGGTCGTACCTCTTTCATAGAAACGGGAAAGACGCGAAGCTTGCCAGCCTTGACCAGCCTACTTGTTAGCGTCTGAAGGGAAAAATCGTTTCCTGAAAGTGCGTCGACAAGATCGACGTGTGCATCCGCCGGATAAATCGCGGCTAGCGGTTCGGCGCGATCTCCGATCATTGGGAGCGCACCACGGCCGGGTTCGATCTTATGCGAAATCGCGCGCAGATAATTTTCGGTCATAAACGGCAGGTCGATAGCCAGCGCAAGTAAGTGTCCCGTCTGAATTCGTGCGAGCGCTGCAGTTAAACCGCTCAGCGGACCGCGCGACGGTGGATCGTCCGGCACAAATTGCATATCGGACGGTCTCCACGGCGGATCGGTTCGCGCCGAGATCAAAATCTCCGACGGCTCGAGTTTTCGCAGAAGTTCGAGCTGAATTTGCCAAAGCGGTTTGCCGCCAAAGAAAAGCGTCGCTTTGTCTTTGCCCATGCGGCGCGATTCGCCGCCGGCGAGCAACACCGCGCTGATCTTCATCCCGCTCGTTTAGGGACCGGTGCGGTCGAACGCAATGCACCGCCGGTCA
>WNFE01004721.1_pt1 | contig 10215 bp, 12 predicted proteins | sample 5400451 | NCBI WGS metagenome assembly WNFE01 (sample SAMN13153344, study PRJNA577476) | soil metagenome | isolation source: 200 cm saprolite under Douglas fir tree site 2 hole 2 | place: USA:California | collected 2015-04-18 | reverse complement strand
CGGGCTGCTCTTTGCCGCCAAACGTCAAGCTACGGCCGCCGTAAATGGCCATGGCCTCGAATGACGTGCTTTGCCTCTGCCAGTCGAGGTAGTTGGCGGGCGAGACGGCGAAGAAAGTCAAGCCAGGGAAGCTCTTGGCGGGGGGGACGTGCCATACCTGAACGAGGCGCGAGGGGTCGTCATAAGGCAATGGCCGAAGAAGGACGGCATTGACCATGGAAAAAATCGCGGTGTTCGCGCCGATCCCGAGGCCCAGAACGAGGATGGCACCCACGGTGAAGCCGGGGCTTCGCAGGAGAGCGCGGAATCCAAGGCGAAGATCGGTTAGCCAGTTCGTCATTGTCGATAGCCTCCAAACCCGCAACATACGGCACGGTGAAAGACGTCGGCGCTAGTCGGGCGTGCTGGCCTGCTGGCCGAACGCAGTTAGCGCCGAAACCGCCAACAGCGATACAAGACAACACTTTGAGTGATTCATAACCATTCGATACGAACGAAGAACTCTCGAAGTTCGCTTGTGTGCATACGCGGTTCCAGCTTAACCCGTTCTACCTTGCTGATGTCACATGGTTTATTGTGATTGGAGAGAGTTTTCCGTGAGCGAGATGTCCGTATGCGGGACGCGCCGTCCCCAAACCGGACAGGTCACGAAGTGACACAAAGCCCGCAGCCCTCCCCACATTAACGTCATTCATTAGATGTGTGACGGGCGACTCTTCCACAATCAGACTAGGCTAGAGTTTCCGACGCGGTATTCACCTTCCGGATCTGCTATACCAGTGGTGATGATACGAGAGTACAGAGACAGAACCGCAGTGATCACCGGGGCAGCAAGTGGTCTCGGCAGAGCGCTGGCCAGAGGGCTGGCAATTCGCAAATGCAATGTTGCGTTGATCGATATCGATTCTTCAGGGCTCGGGAAAGTGAAGGAGGAACTCGCTCAGCTCGGAACGGTTGTAACGGGTCATTGCGTGGATATCGGTTCCGAGCAAGCGCTTCAACGTGTCGCAGCCGAGATCGGAAGTGCCCATGGAACTGTGCATTTGGTGATCAACAATGCGGCGGTGTCAGCGTCTGCCTCTTTTGCCAACACAGGCGCAGCGGAGTTCGAGCGGATCATACAGGTTAACTTCTTTGGGGTCGTGTATGGCTGCCGGGCGTTCCTACCTTTTCTCCAAACGCAGGCGGAAGGGCAGATTCTCAATGTCGCGAGCTGTTTCGCCTGGCTCGGATACCCTGGCAAGACGGCGTACGCATCTTCAAAAGGAGCGCTTCGTTGCTTTTCCGAGTCGCTACGCTTAGAACTCGCCAACAGCGGAGTGGGCGTCACGCTTTTGTATCCCGGCCCGTTACACACGTCCCTGGTTCGCAACGGAATCTCCGATTCCGAGCAGCGGCGCAAGTGTGAAGAGCAATTTCTAATGAGCCGCGGACTTCCACTGGAGCGCGTCGTCCGCCGATGCCTCGACGAACTTCTAACCAATCCCAGCCGGATTGTGATAGGGCTCGATTATCGCCTGTTGGATGCGCTGACCCGATTATCGCCTCGGCTGGCTGGCCGAGCGATGGAGTTTGTAGCCGCGCGGGTTGGGTTCTGAGCAGGTGGCTCGCCCATCTTCTAAGCTCTGGAACTCGATCCCGCACGGTTGACTGCTTACGCTGAAGTTATCAGCATGCGTCCAGTTTCCGGTTTGGCGACCATCCGGGTGCTATCGCATGACTGGTGAAGAGGGCTCGCCAGTTGTTTTGGCGCTCAGTGGAAAGAACGGGCGAGATTCTGCACCGATGTGGCAAAACTCTGCCAGGGGACGGTTCGCCCGATTGGAATTCGCACCTGGTACAGCACGATCAGGAACACGCTGGCCCAGAGCGTGGCGCGATGAACCTTTCTCGTGGACCACAGGTCGTAGCCGATCAGCAACAACAGCAAAGGGTAGCAGCACATCTGCGCCAACCGGAGATCCCACCACGCAACGTGAATGGGCCAGCGGACAAAGGCCGCATCCAGAAGCGCAATCGTAGCGATCAGGATGAGCCGCTTGTGCGCGGCAGGATTGAAGCGGTTGCGGAAGGCGAAATAAATCAGCGTGGAGAAGACTAGCATGTCAGCGATGGGGATCGCGTAAAACGCTCTGGCTCCCACTCCCGGTTCGCCAGCGGCAAAGTGCCTAGCCAGCGAATCGGTGGCCGCCAGCAGGCCGAGGATGACCACCAGACACGCCAAACCGAAGCCCAGCAGACCCAGGCGGCGATGCAGATCAATGCGGCCGGTGGCAACCAGCGAGGTTTGCGCGATCAGCAAAAGGATCCAGGAGGAAAACACCGCGCCGTGAATGTGAACGATTAGGTTGGGTAGCGGAGCTTTGAACACCCCAGCTAGATAGTAGCTGCGCGCGAACCCCAGAAAGACCGTGGCGAGAATCAGCACAGCCATGCCTGAGAAAAAGAGATTTTCGAAGCGGTGATTGCTTTGGCGGATTACACCGGTTGCCATAGTCTCCCCTGTTCCGCCTTGGGCATGCGAGCGAGGAAATAAACTGCAATGACCCACAAGAACCCGACTGTCAGCAAATATGGGAGCGAAGCGCTCAGCACAAAAGGATTCGTAGTGTTCGGTTCTGCATCGGGAACGATGCCTATCGTCTGGTTCACGGCCGAGTGCATCAACATCGTGAGCAGCAGGCTTCCATTGGTATGCGCGTACAGCCAGGCGATAGCAACGGACAGGGCGGTAACCCCCAATACCCAGATCGGGAAGGACTGTCCGTACGTGTCAGCTCCCGGAAGAAAGAAGAGGGGCAAGTGCCAGCAAGCCCAGATCAATCCCAACACTACACTTCCGCGTGCGAATCCAAAGCGGGCCGCCAGACGCGGAAGCGCATAGCCGCGCCATCCAATTTCTTCACCCGCCTGGACGGGAGTCGACAGGACGGTCGCAATCACGATGACGTACCACGCTTCATTGCCGAAGAGCGGCCATGAGCCGGTAATGGCGCGATGCGCGAGCGCAACGGCGAGCTTGATTGCGGCCATATAGCTGACGGCGAACAGATACCATCGCGCATCCACGCGCCATTCGAAGGCGCGACGAAGCAATGCCTGTGTTGCCGGGGTTCCGTTGTCTCGCGCCGTGACCCCGAGGGCTACCAAGGAGGGAGCGAAGGTCCCGAGAAGCAACAAGAGCCCGCGGCCTGCGGTAAGCGCCGGAACAGCCGATGCTGTCCCGTTGGAGATCGCTATTGCCGCGAGGAAGCAGGCCCAAGTCAAGGCGTAGGTGAGCGCGAAAAACTTGAGGAGAGACCCCACCTGGTTGTTCCTCCTAAGCAGAGGATACGTCGGAGAACGTGCCACTGTTTCGCCAAAAGTGCCCATGGTTGTCCACAGTCAGGCAAAATGAACATATAACGGCGCCCGCAACCGATCCGGACGGAGAGCTTGCTCAGTATCATAGAGGTAGATCACGTAACATTTTCGAACCCGTTCGGCTGGCTACGATGCGAGCGCCACTTTTCATGACGACCTCGACACGGGTTGCGTCGTAAGGCTCAATAGAGGTGACATATTCGAGGTTGATGAGATGCGATTTGTGGATTCGCAAGAAATTCGCGGGCGCTAGAGACGTTTCGAGATCGGACAATCGGATGCTGACGAGGTACTGCTTCGGCGAGGTGAAAATCGTCGCGTAATCATCCGCACCTTGTACGCGTTCAATGCTGGCCAGTGCGATCGGGACGATTCGGTTGCCCTCGCGCACGAATACCCTGGAAAGCGCTCTTGTCGGTTGGAGGGCTTCTTTTGCGCGCGACAGAAGAGACACCGACCGTCCTTCTAATGCTGCTTGCGCTCGCTGCAACACGCGCTCAAGCCGATCTCGTCCAAAAGGCTTGAGCAGATAATCAAGAGCGCCAAGTTCGAATGCGGTGACGGCGTACTGATCATGCGCGGTCGTGAAGATCACCTTGGGTTCATAATCGAGCTGCTCAAGAACCTCCAAGCCAGTTGCGCCGGGCATCACGATGTCGAGAAAAATCAGTTCAGGCCGCTTCTTGTTCGCGAGCGCAATGGCAGTTTTTCCGTCGGGGGCCTCGTGAATCTCGCCGCCGAAGCCGAGATCGCATAGGTGTTCTCGCAGAGTACGTCGAGCCAGCGGCTCATCGTCGGCGATCAGAATGGTTCCTTTCATCGGACCTCACCCACGCCCTGTCATTTAAGGCGATTTCCCACAAGAGGGAATGATAAAGCCCGCTTCGAAGCCGCCCACGCCCCCATGGACGCGCAGCTCGGCTGAGGATCCGTATGCTGCCTGGAGACGCTCGCGCAGCGAGCGGAGACCGAATTGGTGGGAGGCTCTGGCATCTGAGCCGTGGCCAGGTCCGTCATCTCGAACGGTGACTTGAAGCCGTCCGTCACTACAGGAGCATTTGATCCATATCGACCCGCCTTCAGGCCGAATGGCGATGGCGTGTTGCACCGCGTTTTCCGCCAGCGTCTGAATCGAGAACGGAGGAAGGTCAAAGTTGAAAGATTCCGGGTCGATCTGCAGGTCCACTTTGAGCCGGTCCCCATAGCGAAGCTGCTCGAACGCAAGATATTGACGTGTGAAACCGTACTCCTCGGAAAATTCCACCAGCTCGCGGCCCTCTTCTTTCAGTGTGTAGCGCAGCATGTCTCCGAGTCGCTCGATCGCGCCTTCCGCCATGTTTGGACGAAATTTCACTAATGCGGCCAGCGTGTGCAGAGCGTTGAACAGGAAGTGTGGATTCAGCTGGGCGCGAATCGCATCCAAGCGCGCCGCTGCGGCCAGAGCTTCTGCGCGCGCAGCAAGCGTCTCCTTTTCGTGCAACCGATTTCGCGTCTGCACGGCATGGGAAATGCCCGCGAATACTGCATAAAACCAGACTCCCATCAACGTCTGCCGGCTGAGAACGGCCCATGACCAGGAACCCTGCAAAGCGTTTCGAACGCGCAGGGATTCGAGACCGTAGAAAGACGCAGTCCAAGCGATTCCATACACGACTGCAAAAAAGATTTGAAGCAAATAGAAGTTCAGTTTGAACCCAAGAGGCCAAGGCCAACGCTGGCAAACGTACCAGACCGCGATTGCAAGAAGGCCCGCGCTTCCCATCGAGATCAAACTTCCAGTCAGAACCGTGGAAAATCGATCGCGCGCGAACGACATGGCAACTAAGAGCCAGATCGCGAAGAACGGCAGCCATGCGGCTAAAGCGATGGCGCAGCGCTTGATCAGCTTGCGGACCATTTCGCCCAGAATAGCTCAAGTCCTCCTTCCCAGTTGGCCATTCACCGAGAGAATTAGCCGGTTCGCCGAAAGAACCTAGCCACAGGTTGCATGGCGCTCTACGTTAGGAGCAGCACAAACGGGAGAACCCCCTGGGGGGAAAGAACCTAGTGATCGGGCGGCGCTGGAGGTGGCAATGGCTGCGAGCCAACATCCGAATTCCTCAAAATGCACCCGGGGCAGAGTGGCGCAAGCAGTGGCTATCCTGCTGACTTCCGTGACGATGGCATTGGCCGGGTCGGCGGTCGATCAATCGCGCGAACAGGTGATCAAGATCGTTACCCAAATACGACGAGCTGACTACGAGGGAGACCGCGCTGCGCTGAAGCGCCTACATGGAGAGCTAGCGCCCTTTGTAGAGAACAAGGAGCTTGCCGCGCGAGTGCGTTATTGGCGCGGGTTTGCGCTGTGGCGCAGGGCGATGAATGGGTTCAACGACAATGTCGATCCGACAGAGCAGCAAGAAGATCTGAAGCAGGCTTTAAACGAATTCGATGAGGCGGCCACGAAAGACCCTACTTTCGTGGATGCCAAGATCGGAGCACTGGGGTGCGTCAGTCTTCTCGGTTATTCCGTAAGACAGAGCCAGAAAGATCCCGCACGGATCCAGGAGTTAATGGCACAGTGGAGACAACTGCGGAAGGACGCCGAGGCCGCGGCACCGGAGCATCCCCGGCTGCTTTGGGTGATGGGTCCAAACGTGTGGGTTATTCCCGTGGAACATGGAGGGGGCCAGGCCAAAGCGATGGAACTGTACGAGAAGGGGCTGGAAGCGATCCGGAACCACAAACCCACTGCGAGCGATCCCCTAGAGCCATCATGGGGAGAGCCGGAGTTGTTGATGAATCTTGCCTACTCCAACCTCAACCGAACCACACCGGACCTGAACGCGGCGGAGCAGTATGCTCGCTCAGCGCTCGCGCTGGTTCCCTATTGGCATTACGTCAGAGACATTCTGATTCCCATGATTGAGACTGCCAAGGCGAAACACGGCTAGGTCACTGGATCGTGCAGGAGGCGACTCCTGATGAGCGGGTTCAAACCGTGAATGAGGGTTGGGCGGAGAAGTGGTTTAAGTACGTCACGCCCGAAACCTGGGAAAGCAATAACTACCCAGCCGAGATGTTTGCGAACGATCCTGGTCGAGCAGAGCAGCTACGGCGGCAAGTCGAAGCCGCTGCGCTGCCTGTGAAGATCCGTTACCTTTGCGAGTTCATGGCGTCCGATCACACGGCAGAGCTGAGCAACCTCAAGGTCCCCTTGCTGGCGCTCAGACCAGGATTCAATGAGAGGGTGCTCGCTGATCCCGCGAATGGGTGGTACAAAACCAGTTTTCTGGATGCATGGGATGTGTTTTCTGGGACTCCGCAAATGCAACTGCAGATGATTCCAAACGCTCGGGCGCTGATTATGGAAGATCAACCGAAACTGGCGGATGACGCGATCAGCAGGTTTATCGGACAAATCAGTAAGGCAAGGGCCGAACAAGTTCAATGAGAAGTGCAACTCGTGCGCGGGAGGCGAACATGGGCACACCAGGGTCACCGCATCACAAAAAGATCGTGAACCAGTCGGCACCCGCTGACTATCGTGCCTGTTTTGGTCTACGACGATGTGGACAAAGCAATCGAGTGGCTCTGCCGGGTCTTTGGATTCAAAGGGCGCCTACGAGCATCTGGAGCCGGCGGTAGGATCACGCACGCCCAACTCTCGATCGGCAATGGCGATGTCATGATAGGAGCGTCGGGAGCGGAGTTTCGGCCTCCGCACGGAAAGGAGGTCAGCCAATATGTTCTTGTACACGTTGAAGACGTCGACCAGCATTTCGAGCATGCGAAGCGGTCGGAGGCGCGGATCGTGCACCCACCGACGGACATGCCCTTCGGGGAGAGGACGTACACGGTCGAGGATCTTGCCGGCCACCGCTGGACGTTTTCGGAGTCGATCGCCGATGTTGCTCCGGAGCAATGGGGCGCGAAACGAGTTCAGCCCAGCTAGCGAGACTCGTGTCCCCAATTCACCGATCAAGTGCTGACGACTCCATTCCCATTGGTCGTATACAAAGCCTGAACGGAGCGCCAGGAACTAGTCTGGAGGGCAAATGGCAGATCGAGTTAAAGGAATTCCTGATAACAGCTCCGTGGTCATGCCCAGACTGTTTTGCCGCGACGTTGCGGCTGAGATTGATTTCTGCAAGAACACGTTTGACGCGGTAGAGCTGGGGCGCAGACCGGGTCCGGACGGGACCGTCGTGCATGGGTTGATGACGATTGGGTCAGCAATGATCATGATCGAAGCGGAGTGGCCGAGCTTGGCGAGCCGTGCCCCCAAACCGGATGGTAGCTCGCCCGTCGTGATCTTTGTCTATGTCGAGGACGTGGACAAAACAGTAGAGCACGCCGTGAAAGGCAGCGCGAAGGTCTTGGTCCCGGTGGAGAACCAGTTCTGGGGTGATCGAATTGGATGGGTTATGGATCCTTCGGGACACGTATGGACCATCGCCACGCGCATAGAAGAAACTACTGAAGCAGAGAGGAAGGACCGCTGGTCCGCCAAACTGGCAGAGTCGAATCCGAATGTTGCCAAGGAATAACTGGTGTAGTAGCCGACCTCTCCGAGGTAACGACAGTCAGGTCATAATGCGAATGATCGTGGCTGTCGGAACTCTTTTGGGATTGCCGCTAATGGCCCAAGAACGTCCACCGCAGAGCTTGCAGATTGTTCGTGAATCCTTAAAGAAGGGTGGCGACGCAGCCTACAAGGCCATTGAGGAAGACGCGGCGCGCATCTGTGCTGACCTGAAGTGCCCGAATTCGCATCTGGCCATGGAGTCGCTCACCGGAGCGAAAGAGGTATGGTGGCTGACTCCGTATAAATCGGAATCCGACAGGCAACGAGTGGCAGCCGGATACGCCAACAATCCTGCACTGATGGCCGCGCTGCTGGAAATTCCCAAGCGCAAGCAGAGTCTGGTGGGGGCGCCGATAGACATCCTGGCGAACTACCGGCGCGATCTCAGTGAGAAGGATTCTTGGAAAGTCGGGGGCACGCGTTTCTTCGTCGTGACTGTGACGAAGGGAGAGGCGCAGCCGGGCGCGGTGTTTGAAGCTGCTGACGGCACGCGCTTTGTTCTGCGACCGGCGACCATGCGCTGTCAAGCGGACGCCCTGGCTGTGACAGCGGAACCAGGAACTAGAATCTTTGCCGTACGTCCCTATTGGGGGATGCCGGCAAAAGACTGGATTGCCTCCGACCCGGAATTCTGGAAACCAAACCCAATGGCAAAATCCAAGTAGAGAACGGTCTGATTGCATCGACGAGTTTGCCGAAGATTTGCAGAATGATCAGCCAAAATCGGATATTAGAGGCAAGGTCGCGATGGTAACAGGTCGAACGCGCGGCGTAGGTTGCCCATGAGTGCACAAATTCGTCACAACAAAAAATTAGACCTTCTTGGTCGAGTCGCAGTCGTGACTGGAGGTACGAAAGGCGTTGGCCGAGGCATCGGGCACGACCTCGCTCAACACGGCGCGCGCGTCTTCGTCACGGGCCGTTCAGCGCCGGACCATGAGCGTCTCGATGAGCGGATCACAGGCATCCGCTGCGACCATCGAGTCGACACCCAAGTGGAAGCGGCGTTCAAACTGATCATCGGCGAGGCCAACGCGATCGACATCTTGGTGAACAACGTGTGGGGTGGCTACGAGCGCATGATCGAGGATGGCAATTTCACTTGGCCCAAACCATTCTGGGAACAGCCACTCTGGCGTTGGGACGCGATGTTCAGCGCGGGCGTTCGCGCGCACTACCAGGCGAGTCAGCTTGCCGCTCCGACGATGATTGCCCGGCGGCGGGGACTGATCGTGAACATCTCGTTTTGGGCGGCACAGAAGCACATCGGCAATGTCGCCTATGGCGTGTCGAAGGCGGCGACGGACAAGATGACGGCCGACATGGCGACCGAGCTGAAGCCGTATGGCATCGCGGTTGTTTCACTCTACCCGGGACTGGTCCGGACCGAGAAGGTCGTGGAAGCAGCAAAGTGGCTCGACCTGACCAATTCCGAATCCCCCGAGTTCATCGGACGGGCCGTGGCGGCCCTCGCGGCCGATCCTGATGTGCTTCGCCACACTGGAAAGGTGTTAGTGGCAGCGGCTCTGGCGAAGGAATACGGCTTCACGGACATCGACGGCAAAACTCCACGTCCTCTGACACTCACCGATGTCTGACACGTCGGAAGCGCTTGACTCACGGAGCCACCACGTGGCAATTACGCTTCGGGCGATCTCAAGGAGCGCACAATGCGATTGACTCCCAATCTATCTTTTCGCGGGCAATGCGAGGCTGCCTTCAAGTTTTATCAAAATCGTTTTTATGCTCACCTATGGCAAATCGCCCATGGCAGAACAAGTGCCACCGAAATGGCATGAGAAGAAGGGATGTCGGGAGGCGGGATATAACAGCAGAAGTCTCCATCCTAAGGCAAGTGAGTCAACGAGCTGGTCTTCGCCGTTGCGGACGCGTTCGCCAGGTGGGGGAAGGCCAAGTTCGAGGATTCAAACGGCATCAAGACGAAAGCTGGAGAGTGAAGATGAACACGCGACAAAGGGCATTTCACGGTTATTTCGCCCGCGCGCTGGTCCTGACCCTGGCCGTGACGCATGTCGGCGCACAGGAAACCGCGGAAACGAAGAAACTGAAAGCCGCTCAGGCAGAATCTATTCCGACCGATTCTCCACGCTGGCAGCTCGAGGGTAAGGCTAAAGCCACCGAATATTTAGGTCGACGCTGTCTCTGGTTGCAAGGCGGCGCCGCCTCGCTGAAAGATTTCGAAATGACCGACGGCGTGATAGACGTCGACATGGCCGGCAGCGGAGCACGCGGATTTTACGAGATCCTTTTCCGCACACAAGGAG
>WNFE01004720.1_pt1 | contig 10217 bp, 12 predicted proteins | sample 5400451 | NCBI WGS metagenome assembly WNFE01 (sample SAMN13153344, study PRJNA577476) | soil metagenome | isolation source: 200 cm saprolite under Douglas fir tree site 2 hole 2 | place: USA:California | collected 2015-04-18 | reverse complement strand
GTCTTCGAAACGCATCGTCTCGGGTCCGCCGAGCTCGCGGACGACCCAGGCTTTCACCCGGGGAAGGCTACATCAGGCGAGAAGGTCGAAGACTCGAGCCACGAGCTCCCGTCAGCGGCGATGGTTCGGTTCCCACGCTTGTCCGGCGGTGCGCGCGCAAAGCCCGCAACGAGACGGCCCAGAGCAGGAGCGCGCCGGCGACTGCTGTCTCTTCTCCAACGCGCGTCCAGGGCAGGCCGACGCCGGCGGCAAGCACGTTGCTGGCGGCTAGGTAAACCGGTCCCATCAACGCCCAGCTGGCCACAACCAGCCCGACCGACCACCAATCGCGGCCGCGAACACGCTCGATGAGGAGCACCCCGATCGGCAGCAGCAGGAGCAGCAAGTGTCCGGGTCGAACGACCGCCAGCACAAGCGGCGTCGCGGCCACCACCGCGGTCGCCTCCAGCGCTCGTCCATCGCGATCAGCGCGTGGCGATCCGACGCTGATCACGGTCAGCAGCACGACCGCCGCCGCAATCAGGTAGCTGAGCGCACGCACCGTCAGGTCGACGCCGTTTCCGTACCCGTACATGCTTCCGGGGTGAAAGAGGCGGGCCAGGGTGGCGACCGGCGCAACGTCCATCGCAAATCCGGTTCCGGTGTTGAACCCGGGTAGGACCCGAGTGACGAATTCGGGCAGGTACTGGGGCGCGCCGATCGCCCACAAAACAGCGAATGCAAGGAGCGCTGCGATGGTGGTGACCCACCGTCGGCACCAGATGCCAAGGAACAGCAGCGGCGCCTGGACCAGTTTTAGCGCGAGGCCGATGCCCAGAGCGGCGCCCGACCACCACCGATCGCCCAGCACGTAGCCCCAAAACCAGATTCCGCTCAGCGCCAGCAGGAGAACCTCGAGGTTTCGCTTGACGACCTCGCCGATCAGCGGCGGGAAGGCGACGGTGACGATCGCCAGGACGATGATGGCTTGGCGGTCGCGCACCTGAAGGGCGGACGCGATGGTGAACAGAAACATCGCGACGAAGATCTGCATCGCGACAAGGGCAGCGTCCCCGCTGACCGTCTTGTCGATGTGAGCGAGCGGCAGCGAGAGCCATGTGACCACCGGTGGATAGACCGACGCAGTGTTGGCGAGGTCTGCCCAGCACGCGCGCGTATGGCATGAGGAGTAAGGGTCGATGCCTGAAAGCATCAAGTTGGCCGAGCCGACGTAATCCTCGATGAAGTCGATGGGTGCGCTGCTCGGGAAGAACGCCGGCGTGATCAACGTCTGCCAGACGTACTGGATTCCGATGGCGGTACCTGAGATACCGAGGAGCAGCCAGCGAAACCGGCGGCGGCTAATGGCCAGGGCCAACCGCGCTTTCACCGCGCGAAGGCTACATCCTCGGCCTTTGGTGAGACCCCGTTAAGCCATCCAGGTTGTGGTTGGGGCCGCTTAAAGCGAGCGCTTAATGTCGCGGGTGGAACTCGGTGAAAACGCCCGTCGGCCTGACAATCCAGAACCGTTGCTTCTGGCTTGCCTCGGCTGACTGATCGGCTGCCACACCCAGAAGCATCAGGTTCGTCGTCGAGTCTGACTCGAGGGCAAACCTCAAATATCCGGCCCTGGTCCAGGCGACGTGACCCGTGCGCCAGTCCAACATCGAGTACGTGTTCAGCTTGAGGTTGTTCGCCAGGAGGTAACGGCTGTCCGGAGTAAAGCCGTAACCCCAGACATCAGGCAATTTCGCGCTCACGCTGCCATCGCTGAGGCGGTAGACAATCGTCTCCATCGCACCGCCAGGGAAGCCTGTCGTCACGGTCAGCCAGGAAACGTCCGCCGAGAGGCCGAACCCGACGGCCTGCCCGGTTACAGGTATGGGCGCCAGCACGTGGCCGTCCCTGAGGGAGCGAACGTCCCAGCTCACGCCGTCAGTGGAATACGCTGCCGCGCGGCTCGTAGTGAGGCTGCATGCCGCCAATACCCTGATCCGTCCATCGGTCGGAATCTCGCGCGTCTTCCCGTGAACGTCGGTGACGTACATGACGCTCTGTCCCGCAGCATTCACGACCGTACCGCATACGAAGTCCGCGTCTTGGGCCCAGAGACGCCCAGGGGCTCCCCCGTTCGGAATGACCCCCAAATCCGTACCGCTTCTGGTGAAGATGTGCTCCGGCTCACCTCGTCCCGCGAGGTAGTAGCGCCCGTCCCAGGACCGATACACAAATGAAGATGTGCTTATGCGCTGGATCAGTCGGCCGTCCCAACTGTAGAAGTCGAAGAACTTGTCGTCTGCGGAGGTGAAGGTGAATGCCGCGGGTGGGGTCACCGTCGGCGGTGAGCTGTTGCAGGCGGCAAGCAGAAGCGGGATCAGTGCGGCGACGCAAGTGAGACCGCGAAGTCTCATGAACCACAAAACGAGCATGCCTTAGGCTCGTTACGGCGCGTCGCGGTCAAGATGCGGAAACCACGAAAATCGTATTCAGCCGGCGTAGCTCAGCCTGGAAGAGCAGCGGTCTTTTAAACCGAGGGTCCGGGGTTCGAGTCCCCGCGCCGGCACCACTTTCCAATTCAGTCTTCGGCTTTTGGGCTCGATGACGCGGCGGGGATATTGCCAATGAATTGCCAACGGGAGGCCAAGCCGAGGACATTCAGGGAGGCGTGAGGAGGCGCAAGGGGAGATTCCGATTCGGCGCCGAAATCGGTGAGCAGCGGTTTTTGGGACCGCTGCTCTAGTTCTTCGCTTGATTGGGAGTCGGGGCATCGCGTCGCGGCGGACTACTTGGCACAACTAACGCAGCGCCTCTCTTCTCGAGCGGTTCGCCACCTGAGAAACTCGGGTCCACCCTCCAGAGCGCGCCGTTCTGAAACTCTGAAATCAGCCTGGCGTCGGCTGAAGGATCAGCCACGTGGTGGACGTTCGGCGACACCGCCACGGGGATCCTCGTATGCGTAGAGCAGCGCTGACGACGTCGGGAACCGCCGCGGTCGGCTTCAGCGTCACTTTCGGAGCCATGCGGGCCCTTGCATGCCTGCTACTTCCGCAAGGGTTGCTCTGGACGTCGCGCAATTCCGCGCTTGATCGCCTCAGCCGCCAGTTCTGAGCGGGAGTCGATGCCGAGCTTGCTGAAGATGTGCAGCAGGTGCGACTTCACTGTCGAGCGCGAAACAAACAATCGACTAGCGATCTCGAGGTTGGAGAGGTGCTCGCCGACCAGCCGCACCACGTCCAGTTCACTAGGAGTCAGAGAGGCCCAGCCCGAAGAGGGGCGCTTACGCTCCCCTCTTCCGCGCGCGGCATAGGCGACCGCCTCGTCAAGCGAGAGTTTGGCGCCTTCGGCCCACGAGGTAGTGAAGCCGTCTGGGCCGAGAGCATTCCTGGCGCCAGCGATAGCACTTTCGTGCACGTCGCGCTCAGAGGGGAGGCGGGCATATCCGAGTCCAGTGCGAACCGACTCCGCGGCAGCCCAGAGCCTGACCGCTTCCTTCGGACTCTCCTGCGCCGCCGCCAGGTGCGCCAGCAGCTCCACCGCGTCGACCAACCCGAGCTGATCTCCGGCCTCGTGTGACAGGGAGATGGCTTCGTGGACCGCAGTCTCAGCCCCTTGTAGGTTGTCTTCCTGCGCCCGCAGCTTTGCCCGCGCCAGACCGACTCGGCCAAGGATGTGCGTGTAGGCCCGCGAGGCTGCGAGAGATGAGGCCTCCTCCAGGCTGGCTCGAGCGACCTCGAGGGCACCCTGTGCGAGCTGTGCTTCCGCCAGGACGACCAGGGGCAGCGATGCAAGAGCCGGCACTTCAGAGGACCGCGCAACCTTTGCTGCGTCCTGCAATACGGTCATGGCCTGACTCGTTTGACCTCCTGCCAGCTGCACCCAACCAAGCATCGACATGGAGAAGACTTCAAAGGTTCGGCTCTCGCCTAGCCTCCTAGCATTAGCCAGACTCTCGTTCGCAATCGCGTGAGCTTCGGCAAGGTCGCCGTGCCTCATCCGCAATTCGGCCACGCCGAAGAGCCCCAGCGTCAGCGCAATGCCCTCCTCAAGGGGGCGCCCAACGGCCAGGGCTTGACTCAGGAGATCGTCGGCATCAGCCAACCGCCCCTGGTTCAGTGCGGTCAGCCCAGCTACCGCAAGCGCGAAAGCCAGGAGCGTGTCGTCGGTCTCCTTCGCCAATCCGATGGCCTCGTCGAGCAACCGACGAGGCTCTTCCGGATCGGACTTGAACAAACAGATCAGGCCGAAGAAGCTCAGGCACACCGCCACTAACTCACCCGGGTTGGTCGAGCGTGCCAGAGGTAGTGCCTCGTCCATGTAAGGGCGCATTGCGTCGGCGCCAGAGACAATGCCAGCCGCAAATCCAAGCGCCAATAACGCAAGTGCCTCTACCTCGTGGTCGCCGCTGGCTCTGGCCAGCGCGAGTGCCTCATTGGCCAGAGCAGGCACGTCTCCGATCGAACCCCCACGGATCGCCATGTCGCATTGGAGGTTGCGGACCTTTGCTCGTAGCAGTGGCGTGGCCTCCGCGATGTGGACTGATGCCGCCTCCACCCATACCCGGAGCTCACCGAACCGAGAATTTCCCCAGAACCAGTAGAGGGCTACGACAAGCCTGGCCACATGCTCCGCCTTACGGTGGTCTTTGCTCCAGGCCAGCGCCGCCCGCAGGTTGTCCTGGTCGGAGGACAGCCGGGCAAGCCAGCGCTTGCGATCGGCGCCCATCTTCATCGGTTCCGCCTGCTCAGCCAGGGCAAGGAAGTGGTCGTGGTGGCGAGCACGCATCAGGTCGCCCTCCCCCGACGCCGCCAATTGCTCGTTTGCGAACTCGCGGATTGTTTCGAGCATCCGAAAGCGCGCTTGGCCCTCGGCTCGTCGGTCATCGAGCGTGATCAGCGAGCGATCGGCAAGCGTCGCCACGAGTTCGATGCTCGTCGCTGGACAGACGGCGAGGACGGCATCAAGATCAAAACTGCCCGCAAACACTGAGAGCTGGCGCAGGAGCGCCTGCTCCTTGTCCGTCAGCAATTCGTAGCTCCACTCGAATGATGCCCGCAGCGTCGCCTGGCGGGGCGGCGCTGTGCGCGGGCCGGTAGGCAACGCGCTCAGACGCTGGCTCAAATGAGCAACGAGTTGCATAGGTGCTAAGGCGCGGGTTCGAGCTGCGGCCAACTCAATCGCCAGCGGCAGGCCGTCCAGGCGCCGGCAGATCTCGCGCACTGCGTCGACATCCTCAGCGTGGAGACTGAGGTCGGGTCGGACGTAGTGGGCCCGGTCGGTGAACAGCTCGACGCCGTCCAGCTCGTTTAGCGCTGGCACTGCCCACGTAAGTTCGCCACCAACCCCCAGCGGCACACGGCTGGTGGCGATCACGTTCAGCCCTGGCGCCGCAGTCAAGAGGGCATTGGTGACCAAGGCCGCAGACTCAACCAGGTGCTCGCAGTTGTCGAACACGAGCAGGACGTGGCGGGGAGCTAGGAAGCGGCTCACGGTGCTGGCCCAAGTCTTATTTGGCCCCGGGTCCCTAAGCGCGAGAGTCGTACCGAGCTGATCCCACACAAATTGGCCGTCGGGAAGGGGCGAGAAGTCGACGAACCAGGCTCCATCCGGAAATTGGTTCTCAACGACCGAGGCCAGCTGCAAAGCCAGCCGCGTCTTGCCAGCTCCGCCAGCTCCGATCAGAGTGAGCAGCCGCCCTTCTGCCAGCAAGGCAATCGCTCTAGCTAGCTCGGCCTCTCGGCCCACGAAGCGGGTGAGCGGGGTGGGCAGCGTGGACAAGTTTGGCCTCAGCGTGGAGCCTGAGTCTCCCACTTTTGAGAAGACGCGGCAGCCGAAAAATCAGCCTGGTTCCGCAAGCAGATCACCCATCTGGTCGATGTTCACCGCCGTCCTGCGTTGCACGCTCCATATGAGTAAGGGAAATGCTGACCACGAGGCGGATGATGCTGCAAGCAGACGGGAGTTAGCCAGTGGGCATCCTCGCAGCCATATTCGCGGCGGCCCTGATGCAGGACCTGTCCTACACCTTGAAAACGGTGCTCGTAAGTCGCGGCCGCCGAACGCTGGCTGTCGCCGCTGATATCAGCGCGATGCTCGCCTCGTCGCTCTACTTGATTCTGACCGCATCAGTCACGATTCGATCCGGCCTCTCCGTCGCCACGTTGGAGGCCTTTGTGGCGATCGCGATAGGTGGCGCGTGTGGCACCTTCGCCGGAATGCTACTTGCTGATTGGCTCGAGATTCGGTTGGCGTCGCGTGAGCCCCAGCCACAAGAGCTCGTTGACCACCCGCACGTTGACATGAAAGCTTCACTTCGGCGAGGTGCTTCTGCAATGCGGTGGTCAGTCCGAAACAAGCTCCATGGATGGAATCTCGCGCTGACCCCAAGCATCGACAGGCCATAGCTGAGCTTCGATGGTGAATCAGACCCACGCACAGCGGCGACTTCATCAGATCGACCTGTTGCGACACCAGGGCGACGCTTACCACGCCCCAGTTGTGTAGCCAACTTGTGTTGCCAAGGCGGGGTGCTACAGGGTGCCACCAGGAGGCGAGATGCGGAGTACTGAGTTCCACAGGAGCCATGAGGAGGCGCCCTGCGGAGCTCGGAACGAGCTTTTAAACCGAGGGTCCGGGGTTCGAGTCCCCGCGCCGGCACCAAAATCGTGTGCAAGTTCGGCTGACGTGCATCAAAAGGCCGTCGGCTGATGGGCTCCAGACCTTCGGCTGATGCGTTACAGCTACTTCGGTTGATGCGTGACACTCCCGCGCATGAGGGAGATGACCGTGTCTGAGCAAAGGTACAAAGCAGTCCTGGCGGTGATTACCGAAGGGCGGACGATTACTCAGGTTGCGCGCGACTGGGGCGTCAGCAGGCAAACGATGCACGCGTGGCTGGCGCGCTACGGGGCTGGTGCTATGTGACTTGGCGAGGGCTTCTGACCAAAACGACGCTCACGGCTACGAACCAGACGAACACCGGAACGAAGCCGAGAATGAGCGGCAGTAGCCCGATGGGCCCGTTGTTCCCGGTGCCGCCGAAAATGGTCAGTCCTGCGATTAGGTCGAGTACGGCGCACACGCCGCTCAACCAGGCCAACCAGCGCGGCAGTATCCCGGCTCGGAAGACCGCATAGGCTGCGACCCCGAACACGGTTGAAGCCGGGAGGTAGACGAAGGTGAATAGCATCTGTGAAGCCGCCCATGCGGCGCGGACCGCTGTTGGCTCTGTGCTCGAACCGCTAACAAACGCTGCGGTGGCTTCGGCAGCGGAGCCGATGATGAGGACGGTAGCAATCACCGTACCGGCCCCAAAGAAAAGAGCGGCAGCCCACTCCCAACCCTCACCCGCGTTCCTGATGATTGAACGCACTCCTGTGAGCTGCGCGAGTAATGGAAGCGTCGCGACACCCGTCAGAAACGCGTCACCCATGAGGAGACCACTGTTGGTGTTGATCCAGGCCGTGAATTTCTTGGCGTCCCCAAACTCGGGCGGGCTGCCAGCCATCAAGAAGAGCACGACCGCGGCGACCTGAATGACCACCCACAAAAACCCAACCGCGCCGGTCCACCGCCGCCATCCCCAACCACTCATGACTCCCTCCTCAGTGTGGCGCCGGCCGAGTCCGGCCCGGGTCGACTCATTATGCGTAGTGTCCCGAGTGGTGACCGCTAGCTGCGGCGAGCGTTCAACGCGTGGCTCAAGTCTGAGACTGGTCGGGCGTCAGAACCATTCCGACGATAGAGGACGGCCAGATAGTCGATAGTGGGGATCTCGACAAGCCGCTCGCCTTCATCAATTCGGCATATCACCCGGTAGGATCTCGTCTCGCACTCCACAGGCCTTCGAGCTCGTTCGTCACCTCGAAGGACTCGTCGAAACGCTGTGAGTTGGAGACGTGGTAGGCGACTGCTGGTGAAGTTTCTATCTGATACCTTGCACACCTTGCCGCCTGTCCTTATAAGGAGAATTGCTCAGTGAGCCCAGAAGGGAACCGCCAAGTTGTGGATCGCTATGTCAAAGCGTTGGTTGATCGCGACCTTGATCTGCAGGCGCAGGTTTGTTCACCCGATGTGGTCGTGGAATATCCTCAATCGAACGAGCGCATTCGAGGATGGGCAAACGCAAGAGCAGTTGCTGAAAACTATCCTGGCGGCTTGCCAGAGACCGCCGCGACCAGAGTAGTCGGCAGTGAGGACAAATGGGTTGTCGGGCCGAGCTTCACGCTCTTGCGAATCGAGGGAACAGGGGACGTGTACACACTATTTGGGAAGGCCAAGTACCCAGACGGAATGACCTGGCACGCGATGGGCATCATCGAGATCCGGACCGGCAAAGTCACCAAAGAGACATGGGTCTTTGGCGCTCCGTTTGATCCACCCGGTTGGCGGGCACCCTGGGTGGAGCAGTTGAGCTAATCGCTCGATCACGCGCCCAGGATCCAACAAAGCACCGGCCGTCTTCCGACAATTTTGGAAAGTTACGCCAGCCTTTATGGTCGCCCAATCCACCCTTGGCGGACGGCGTTCATCGCGTCCTGTTGCGATTTGAAACCCGTGGTGGGTTGCGGCGGACTTGAACCCCCTAACTCCGCCTGAGGCAGTCGCCCGACGGAGCGAAGTGGGGAGGGAGCCCTCCGTTTCGCGTTCGCGCGCGCCGGCCGATCGCTCAAGGCCTTCGATGTATAGCCAATTTGTATAGCCAAGCCGGGGCTGTTGCAGGAGACGCGAGGAGGCACGAGGCAGAGAATCGAATACGGCAGGAGCCTGGGGACGCGTCATGCGGAGGTCGGGACGGAGTTTTAAACCGAGGGTCCGGGGTTCGAGTCCCCGCGCCGGCACCACCTAAAAATTTTCAAGGTCAGATTCGAGCCACAGCCGCAATCTCCCGGGATGGCCTGATGCGTTTCGGGAGCGTGAAATGGAATTCAGTACCGCGCCCGGGCGAGCTCTCAAACCAGATTCGTCCGCCATGCATCTCGGCGATCTGACGCGCGATCTCCAACCCGAGTCCGGTTCCGGATCCTGGTTGGCCATTGAGCTCAGCCGGCATGCCCGGTCCCTGGTCTTTAACCGTCATTTCGACGTCGTCGGAGTTGGCCCGGCTCGTTATCGACACTTCGCGGCCGGCGGGTGAGTACTTCGTCGCGTTGCTCAGGAGAATCGTGAGGACTTGCGAGATCTTTTCCTCGTCACATGAGACCGCCGGGACGGATTTATCGAGACTGAGCGCGAGGACATGGTCGGGGCTCTGTTTGCGAGTTTCCTCGACGACCCGCTCGATGAGCTGATTGATATTCACCCGACTAACTTTGAGGGTGGCGCGACCGGCTTCGATTCCATCCAGCTCGAGCATCTCGTTGAAAGCCCGGTCCAAACCTTCTGCATCCTTGTAGATGTCGCTCGCATACGCCCTGACCTCAGTCATGTCGAGGCGCTCTGAGTCCTTGATCAATTCGCTGAAGCCTGAATTCCGACAAGCGCGGTTCGGAACTGATGGCTGATGCGCGTGAGGAACTCAGTTTTGAGCCTGTTGAGTCGCTCGAGGACGGCGAGATTGGCCAGCGCCGTTGCCTGCGCTTCTCCTATCAGACGCCGCCGCCACCGGTCGGCAAGCAAGACGACCGGGAACATGGATGCATAAAACAAGGTGAGGCCGGCGACCAGAAACACATACAGCTGGTTCGACTCGTTGTCGATTGCCTTCTGTACAGGCGCATACGGCAGGTAGATTTCGAAGGCGCCGGTCGGTGAAGAAGCGCCAAAGAAAACCAGCGGCACGTAAACCTGGATCAGCGGTCCGCTCAGGGTGTCGCCGACGTTCTCCGGGCTCTGACCGGTGGTCAGGCTCGCGCTCGACGTGCCGGCCAGCGCATTACCCAGGTCGTCGTCGATGGGAAGCGTTTTGCCGATGAGAGCTGGATTGTCTGAATAGACGATGGTCCCGGCCCGATTCCAAACTTTTATCCGATCGACTTCGTTGCTAAGGGCGGCGCCCTGCAGCTTGTCGTTGACCTGCGCGATCTCAGACGAGCTCAGTCCGGTCGCCACTTGTTGCTCGTTGAGGATGGGCTGAATTCCAACCTGGGCGATGAGGGTGGCGCTGCTGCGCGCGGTTTCCAAATACCGCTGCTGGACGTCGGCGTTCAAGACGTGGGCCAGCACGACGCCCAGTGCCACGACTGGCACCAGGGCGAGCAACCCGAAACGAACGAGTGATCCTAGGGCGCCGGGCCCGAGTC